>Ga0075425_100005512_pt1 | contig 13165 bp, 12 predicted proteins | sample SoiMethybrSBSTD4_FD_75300 | JGI IMG/M metagenome (GOLD analysis project Ga0075425, IMG submission 75300) | Bulk soil microbial communities from a Populus tree surrounding site in Tennessee, USA - Soil MetaG P. TD hybrid SBSTD4 | ecosystem: Environmental > Terrestrial > Soil > Tree plantation...
CTTTTTGGACAGGAAAATCCGCTCGGTCGTACGGTCCGCATGGGTGAACTCACCTTTTCCGTAATCGGCGTCTTCGTCGAGCGCGTCGAAACTTTTGGTCTTTCCGACATTCAGGCCGAATCGGTGATCATTCCGTTTGGCCTGATGAAGTATTACACCGGCGTGGATGTGATTCGCGTGCTCGACGCGCAGGCCGCGAGCGCGGATGATGTGCCCTCAGTGCAGCGGCAAGTGGCGCAAATTCTCAAGAGCCGCCATCCTCCCGCCGCTGAATACGATGTGCAGACGCTTACTGCAATTCTCGAAGCCGCACGAAAGATTTCTCTCGCTCTTACCATAGTGCTCATCGTGATCGCGTTCATTGCGCTCCTCATCAGCGGTATCGGCATCATGAACATCATGCTGGTCACGGTGAAGGAACGAACGCGCGAAATAGGCATACGCAAGGCCATCGGCGCCGCACGTCGCGAAATCATGTACCAGTTTTTGATCGAGGCATTTTTGATCAGCGGTGGTGGAGCAGTGATCGGGATCCTCATCGGGCTGGCCGTGCCGGTAACAGCGCAGTTCTTTTTGCCGGCGAACCTGCGCGTGCCTATTTCCGGCGTGAGTGTCCTCATCGCGTTCGTTGTGTCCTGCTCCACGGGATTGTTTTTTGGGTATTTACCGGCGGACCAAGCCGCGCGCTTGCAGCCGATCGAATCGCTGCGCTACGAATAGATTTTCTGAAAAGTTTCACATCTTTACGGCCGCTTTTGGTGGAGGACCCATGCGCAGAATCACGCGCCTTCTGGTTGTTGCAATGCTTGCCTGGTCGTGCGGAACTTCGCTGCCGGCGCAGGATGCCGGGGCCCCACAGCCGGTTGCTCTTACACTGAGGCGCGCCATCGAGCTGGCGCTGCAAAACAGCAAGGACATTCAGGTCGCGAAGATTCAGGCCAGCATCGCCGACCGCGCCGCCATGATCAGCAAAGCGCAGTTCCTGCCGAATCTCTACGCTGGCTCCGGAGCTGGCTACACCTACGGTATCCCGGAAACGCCCGGCGGCCGCGCTCCTTCCGTCTTCAACATCACCTACGCCGAGCAGGTCTTCAATGAACCGCTGCGCGGACAGGGCAAAGAACAGATGGAGCAGGCGAAAGCGCAAAAGATTGTTCTGGAAGACGCGCGCAACTCCGTGATCGTGCGCACCGCATCGGCGTATCTCGAATTAGTGAAGGTACGTCACTCGTCGGAATTGCTTGGCAAGGAGCAAGACAGCGCCGACAAAATTCTGGGCGTGGTTCAGCAAAGGGCCGGTGAAGGATTTGAGTTGCCAGTCGAAGTGACGCGCGCGCAACTGACTAAGGCGCAGGTGGCGCAACGCTTGCTGCAGTTGCAAGGACGGCAAGATGAGCTGGAGATTTTCTTGCGCAGCCAGTGCGGGCTTGCGCCCGAACAGCCGATCGAGGTAACGCCGGAAGATTTGCCCGGCGCAGCGGAGCAAGAGGGTGCGAACCTGGTCGCTCTAGCCATGCAGGACAACACCGATGTGCGGCTCGCGCAGTCCGACGTACACGCAAAGGAATTTCGCCTGACCGGCGAGAAGCGCGGCTACTGGCCCACTCTGGAATTCGTCAGCGTCTACAGCTTGCTCGCAAGATTCAACAACTACGATCAGTTCTTCAATCATTTTCAGCGCAACAACTACAACGCGGGCGTGCAGGCGCAAGTCCCGATCTTCAGCGCCAGCGTCAAAGCCAACGTCGCATTGGCAAAGACCAATCTGGAAGCGTCGAAAGCTACGTTGGCAAACAAGCAAAACCAGGTGAGTGCGGACGTGCGCAGAAAGACGCGGCAGGTGCGCGAAACCGATGCTGGCAAGGAAGTGGCGCGGCTGGAGCTGCAATTGGCGCAGCAAGACGTGCAGCAGCTGCAGGCCCGCTTTGAAGAAGGCAAAGTGAGCCTGCGCGAAGTCGAAAAAGCGCGCCTCGATGAAAACGAAAAATGGATGGCGCTGCTGGACGCGACATTTCAACGGCAGCAGGCTCAGCTCGATCTTCTCAAGACCGCAGGCCAGCTCGACAAAGTTCTGCAGTAACTCGCAATGCGCGCTCCGCTTTCTCGAACTGAAGATTCTCCAGTAGAATTTTCCGCCTATGGTGCTTGATCGCGATTCGCTGGAAATCCTTGCCCGCGCGTTGGGAAAACTCGACGCCGGTTTTTCGCACCTTCCGGAGTTCGCTCCCTCTGATTCCGGCAAAGAACGCACAAGCGAAGTGCTGCTCGCACTCGCCGAAAAACTGCAAGACAACTATCCTTATTTTCATCCGCTGTACGCAGGCCAGATGTTGAAGCCGCCGCATCCCGTCGCCCGGCTCGCCTATTCGCTTGCGATGTACATCAATCCGAACAACCACGCATTGGACGGTGGCCGCGCCACTTCCGCGCTTGAAAAAGAAGCCGTCACAGAAATCGCTGCGATGTTCGGATGGAAGAAATTCCTCGGCCACCTCTGCGGTGGCGGAACTATGGCCAATCTGGAAGCGCTTTGGGTCGCGGGACAGCTGCATCCAGGCAAGACAATTCTTGCGAGCCAGCAGGCGCATTACACGCACTCGCGCATTTCCAGTGTGCTGCAGCTGCCATTTGAAAAGGTTGAATGCGACCGGTTCGGACGTATGGACATAGACGCGCTTGCGAAGCGCCTGGCGTGTGGAGATGTTGGAACGGTTGTTGCGACCATGGGAACGACGGCGACGGGCTCGGTCGATCCGCTCGCGGAAATTCTGACATTGCGGGGGAAGTTCGGATTTCGCGTGCATGCTGACGCCGCCTATGGAGGCTATTTTGCGCTGGCTTCGAACCTGGGTGAGAATGCGGCGGCGAGCTTCGAGCGGATTGGCGAAGCGGATTCGATTGTGATTGATCCGCACAAACACGGCCTGCAGCCGTATGGGTGCGGATGCGTGCTATTCCGCGATCCGGGTGTTGGTCGGCTGTACAAACACGATTCACCGTATACATATTTCAGTTCTGCAGAACTTCATCTGGGCGAGATCAGCCTGGAGTGTTCTCGTCCGGGAGCGGCCGCAGCGGCGCTGTGGGCGACGCAGAACCTGTTGCCGTTGCAACGCGGTGGAGAATTCGCCAAAGGCTTGGAGAAGGGAAGAGAAGCTGCGCAGAAGTTCTGGCGGGCAATAAGCAGCGGCGAAAAATTCGAGCCGGCATTTGCGCCTGAACTGGATATTTTGTGTTTCGTACCAACAGGCGATTCACTGAGCGAGATTTCGATCAGGTCGCGGCGACTTTTCGAGGCGGTCGCGCAGGAAGGTCTGCACTTGGCGCTCGCGGAGTTGCCCATAGACTTCTGGAAGCACCTGCGCGCGGAGAACGGACGTGAAACGGTGACGTGTTTGCGGTCGGTGCTGATGAAACCAGAACACCTGGAGTGGATGCCAGAAGTCTTGGAGCGTTTGATGCGAGCCGCGCACATTTAACGATCGCCTTTAGAGAGGATGAGAATTCGGCGAGGAGAAAGTCGTTGCTAGAGTTGCGGCCAATTCGGACGGGAGAGTTGTTTGGCCCAGTGCGGCGGGAACTGGTGTCGCTGTTGAAGGAGCTAAGCGAGGAAGAGTGGAAGCGGCCGACAGCGGCGGGGAAATGGAATGTGAAAGATGTGGCCCTGCACATCCTAGGTGGGGACGTGGGGAATCTGTCGCGGCGAAGAGATGGGTTTTCGCTGACGGCAGATTTGTCGAGTTACGAAAAGCTGGTTGCGTTTATCAATGAGATCAATGCGTCGTGGGTGGCGGCGGGACAGCGAATCAGCACGCCTCTTCTGATCGATTTGTTGGAGCATGTGGGGCGGCAGGCGGATGAGTACTTTGCGGGGCTGGATCCGTTCGCCATTGGTACGCCAGTAAGTTGGGCAGGAGATGGTCCCGCGCAGGTGTGGTTTGATGTGGCGCGTGAGTATACAGAGCGTTGGCACCATCAGCAGCAGATTCGGGACGCGGCGGGACGGCCGGGATTGTATGAGAGGCGGTTGTTCGAGCCGGTGATGGATACGTTTGTGCGAGCGCTGCCGTGGACGTTTCGCGATGTGAGGGTAGTTGACGGGGCGACGGTGCGGCTGGAGTTGACGGGGGTGTTGGAGAAGCAGTGGGTGCTGGTACGGGAGGTCGGCCAGTGGAAGCTCGCAGAACTCCCAGAATCAGCTCGCCCGCAAAATGCGAAAGAGCATGGTCCTCGCGAAGACACCCGGGTAAGGCTCAAAGCGGAGGATGCTTGGAAGATCTTCAGCAAAGGAGTTCGCGGAGAGGAAGCCTGGGTGCGCGCGGAAATTGATGGCGACATAGCACTGGCACGGAAGGTGTTGGAGACAGTTGCGGTGATCGCATGAATTCCGCAGGTGATCCTGTGAACAGAGTTCTGGTTCGCGTTGCATGGTGGGCGACGTGTTGACGGCCGTGGTTTAAATGACCTGCGGCGCGGCGAGAGGGCAGATCGCGCACCTACATGACTCGGAACTCGCAGCCCCGTCGAGCAAGCCGTAAAACGCCGCCAAACTGAGGAACGGCGGGGAGATGCATCGTCTCTGGGGGGCTTCGCATCGTATAAGGGATGGAAAACAAAGAAGATTTGGTTGTTGGGGGCGGTTGGTAAGTTCGGGTAAACTAATAAAGGTAATCGGGGCACTGGGAGCAAAGGGCAGCGCAGCGCCGCCCGACCTGGGCAAATCCTGATCAGATATTGGAAGGAACATAAGCTGAGGGTGAAGAATGCCTGATGTAATGAAGACTATTTTGTTGAATCCGCCGAGTTTTGAGAATTTCGATGGCGGAGCGAGTTCGCGGTGGCCCGCGACACGAGAGATTGAGTCGTATTGGTATCCGGTGTGGCTGTCATACCCGGCAGGGATGATTCCGGGCAGCCGGCTGCTGGACGCTTCGCCGCACAAAATTGACTGGAAACAGACCATCCAGATCTGCAAGGACTATGAATTTTTGGTTCTGTATACCTCCACCGTTGGTTTTCACAGCGACATCAAGCTGATTCGCAAGATCAAAGAAGGAAATCCGCGGTTAAAGATCGCGTTTGTGGGCCCACACGGACACATCAAGCCGGAAGAGACGCTGAACGCCAGCGAAGACATTGACTTTGTGGTGCGCGGGGAATTCGACCACGCGGTGACGGACTACGCGCACGGCAAGCCGTTGGAGCAGATCGCGGGAGCCTGCTTCCGCAAAGACGGCCGCATCGTGATGAACGCACCGCGTCCTCAATTGCACACAGCGGAGCTGGATGCGCTGCCGTACGCGACGGACATTTACAAGCGGGACCTGCAGATTGAACGGTACAACGTGCCGTTCCTGCTGCATCCGTTTGTGTCGTTTTACACGACGCGCGGATGCCCAGCGATGTGTACTTTCTGCATGTGGCCACAGACGATTTCAGGACATGCGTGGCGTACGCGCAGCGTGGACAACGTCGTGCAGGAAGTGAAGAACACGCTGGAATACTTCCCGCAGATGAAAGAGATTTTCTTTGACGACGACACGTTCAACATCCGGCGAGATCGGGTAATCGAGCTAAGCCAAAAGTTCAAGCCGCTGAAGTTCCAGTGGTCGTGCACGGCGCGTTGCCACAGCAAGTATGAAGAGCTGAAGGCGATGGCCGACGGCGGAGCGCGGCTTTTCATAGTGGGATTTGAGTCGGGCGACGCCCAGATTCTGAAGAACATCAAGAAGGGCGCGACTGTGGAAATGGCTCGCGAGTTCATGAAGAACTGCAAGAAGGTTGGGATCAAGGTGCACGGCGACTTCATCATCGGTTTGCCGGGCGAGACCAAAGAGACCATCAACAAGACAATTGATTTCGCGAAAGAGCTGGACTGCGAAACGATCCAGGTTTCGCTGGCGCATGCTATGCCGGGCACGGAGCTGCATGACCAGATGTCCAAGGACGGCTTCCTGCGCGTGGAAGCGCTGGCGGATTCCGGCGGACACCAACTGCCGCACATCGAGTATCCGCATTTGAGCAAAGCCGAGATGATGGCCGGCGTGAACCGCTTCTACGATGAATATTATTTCCGGCCTAAGGTTGTGTGGCGCATCGTGCGCGAAGCGCTGTGGGACAGTCACGAACGGAAGCGCCTGTATCACGAGGCGACGAGCTTCTTGAAGTTGCGCGCGGAACGCTGGAAGTGGGTACGGCAGGGCGGCGACGTGGAGAAGCGGATGGTCACGGTGCCTGCGACCCCGGCATCGGGCAACGACTGACGACACGAAGTTTATTCATGGCAAGCGAAAAACGGCTACGGATCAAGACGCTGATCATGGTCTTGGCGATGGTGGTGTGCGCCGTCACCGGGGACTTGTTGCTGAAGCGCGGGATGAGCGAGGCTGGCGCGGTGGAGTTTACCGGCGCCGGGCTCGGTCACACGCTGGTGCACACGGCGACCAGCGGAATGATCTGGCTGGGAATCTTGTTCCTGCTGGGTTTTATGGCCTCGCAAATGACCGTGATGAGCTGGGCGGATTACAGCTACGTGATGCCGGCTGGAGCATTTGGCTACGCGCTGCAGACATTTTTTGCAGTGGTCGTGTTGCACGAAGTAGTTTCGACAAAGCGCTGGATCGGCGTGTTCCTGATTTCAATCGGCGTGGTACTGGTTGGGCAGACGAAGCCACGAACAACCGAGTGTGCGGAGCAGGTTGCCGAGAAGGCGGCGGCGTCATGCTGACGGTGCTGCTGCTGTTTGTCCTGATCTGCGGAAGCACTGGCGGCGAGATTGCGATCTCGCACGGCGCGAAGAAGACCGGAGAACCGAAGCGGATGCGGCCGCGGGAACTGTTGGTGTTCATCGGGCAGGTGATGAGCAACGGCTGGTTCCTGCTGGGCATTCCACTGATGGCGGCGTCGTTTTTTGCATTGCTGATTTTGTTTTCGTGGCATCCGTTGAGTTTTGTAATTCCGATTTCGGCACTGAGTTACGTGGTGGGCGCGCTGGGCGCGAAGTACCTTTTGAAGGAAGAAGTGAATACCGCGCGCTGGGTCGGTGTGCTCCTGGTATGCGCTGGTGTGGCGCTGGTTGCGGCCGGCTGAGCGCTACCGCCTTCGGTTAGATCCCCATTTAAGAGCTAGCATGGTGAATTGTGGCGGATTCCGCAGATGTGCGCCTGAGAATGCCGAATTTACGGTCTGTTCGAGAGAAGGAAACGCCCGCCGGCTGGCTCCAGGCATCGTGGGCGAAAAGTTTGATGCCGACTGCATGCCCCAGTAGGGGATAACGAATGCCGTTTTCGTGGAGGGTGACCCATTCGTGGCGCGTGATAATTTCGTGTCTGGCGTCAGCGTGCGAAGCGTCGACGTCGTCCATCAGAGGGGGTGTGAACAGACCGGGACCGGAGATGGCGAGCCAAAGCAGGGTCAGAATTACGAGCGACGGCCAGGAGCGCTGTCGGGCGCTTGCTGTCATGAAATCGAAATGCCTCGGAATGCGTGTGTGTGGCGCGAACGCCTGACAAGGCGAAAAAACAGTTTAGCACGCAAGGAATGACGGCGCAGTGACCGTGGAGATGCGAGGCTCGCCCGCGACTGCATGATATTCTGACGGATGTCCGCGATTGGCGCGCGAGCGCTGCCCTGTCACGGCCTGCAATCCTTTTTTTGCAACACAAATTACCTGGGGATGGCGTTGACGCAAGGTTTGCCCAATGAAAGGCAAGCGGTAATCCTGGCCGGAGGACTTGGAACGCGCATGCGGCCGATCACGGAGACGATTCCGAAGCCGATGATCGCGGTTGCCGGGAAGCCGTTCTTGCAGTGGCAACTGGAGTTGTTGCACAAGCGTGGCATTGGGAGCGCGCTGCTGTTGGTTGCCTATCTGGGCGAGCAGATTGAACAGTATTTTGGAAACGGGAAGAGTTTTGGCGGCCGCCTCGAATATTCCTATGAACCTTCGCCGTTGGGGACGGGCGGCGCCCTGAAAAATGCCGAGGTGAAGCTGCGTGATTGGTTCGTGCTGGTGAACGGGGACACTTATCTGGACATTGATTATGCGGGGCTGGTGCGAGACTTTGGCTGTGCGGATTGCGCCGCGATGATTGTGGCTTATGAGAAGCCGGCCGTTGAGAATGCAGACGTGCCGACGAGCGGACTTCCGGGGAACTTGGCTGTGAGTAAAGATGGGATGGTGGCGGCGTATCGGAAGCGAGAGCCGGCTGGGCTGACGCATATTGATGCTGGTGTAATCGTGTTGAGGAAAGAGGTTTTGGCGGCCTTGCCCGCGGAGCAGAAGTGTTCACTGGAGGAAGAGATTTATCCGCAGCTAATTGCGCGGGGACAAATGCGCGCGTGGGCGACTCGCGAGCCGTTTTATGACATGGGCAGCCCAGCCGGACTGGCGGCGCTGGAAGCAAAGCTCGCATGATTCTGACCAGAACGCCATTTCGAATCAGTTTTGCCGGCGGCGGGAGTGACTTGCCAGAATTTTACCGCCGCAGCCCGGGTGCCGTGCTGAGCTGCACCATCGACAAAGCGATGTACATCGCGGTTCATCCCTACTTTCACGACAAAATTCGCATCAAGTATTCGAGAACCGAAGATGTGGCCAGCGCGGCGGAAGTGGGGCATCCCTTGGTAAGGGAGTGCTTGAATCTGGTCGGCATCGAACGGGGAATGGAGATTGCGAGTTTTGCAGATGTGCCGGCGGGAACGGGCATGGGATCGAGCAGCGCGTTTACCGTGGGGTTGTTGCACGCGCTTTGGGCGCGGTCAGGCAAAAGGCCCAGTGCGCAGGAACTCGCAACCGCGGCGTGCGAAATTGAACTCCAGCGAGCGAAAGAGCCGATCGGAAAACAGGATCAGTTTGCCGCGGCCTATGGGGGATTGAACTATATTCAGTTCAGGCCGGATGAGACGGTCGAGGTCCATCCGGTGAAGTGCTCGGCGAAAACTAAAGAAGAATTGTCGCGCCGGCTGATGCTGTTCTATATCGGGTTAGAACGGCCGGCGGCGTCCATTTTGAGTGAGCAAGGTCGCAACATGGCGGACAAGGATAAGTTCCGCAGCGTGCAGAAAATGGTGGAACTGGCGACCGAACTACGGAACGCCTTGGAGAAGGACAATCTCGATTCGTTCGGCGACATTCTGGATCAGGGATGGAAGCTGAAGCGCGGACTGGCCAGTGGGATAACGAATGATGTAGTTGAGACAAATTATAGAGCGGCACAGGAAGCGGGTGCAGCCGGAGGGAAATTGTTGGGCGCTGGGTCAGGCGGGTTTTTACTATTGAGTTGCGAGCCAGCCAAACAACAACAGGTTCGCAGCGCGCTGGCGGGATTGAGAGAGATGTCGGTCACGCTGACTGTGAGTGGATCCGAGGTGGTTCACAACGACGGTATGAATGGCACTGCGGGTGTGGCTCGCGGTGCGAATTAGCAGCCACGAAGAACAATTGAAAGCACGCTCTCCCACACAGGGTATATAATTTTAATAGCCTCAAAATGCGGTGATTTCTTGGCAATCACGAAAACAAACTCGGTTACAACTGCGCTCGGATTTGCGGCTAAGGAATACCTCTCGGCCGTGCAAGAGGTTTTGCAGCGTGTCGACCACGCCATCATCGACCAAATGGCCGAGGCAATATGGCGTGGATACGAATCCGCGAAAACACTGTTCCTCTTTGGAAACGGCGGAAGCGCAGCACTGGCCTCGCATTTTGCGTGCGATATCGGCAAAGGCACGATTGCCGGGTGTGAGAGGCGATTGAAAACGATTGCGCTGACCGACAACATCCCGTTGATTACCGCCTGGGCGAACGACAAGAGCTACGAAGATATTTTTTCCGAACAACTCGAGGGATTGGCGGAAAAGGGCGATATCGCAATGGCAATCTCCGGCAGCGGGAATTCGCCAAACGTGATTAAAGGGCTGCAGACGGCCCAAAGACTCGGTTTGCAGACGCTGGTGCTGACCGGATTCGCCGGTGGCCAAGCGAAGCCGCTTGCCGATCTGTGCCTCGTGGTTCCATCAGACAGCATGCAGCACATCGAAGACGCACACCTTTGCGCCACGCACGCGATTTTTCTGGCGGTCCGCGAGCGCATGAAGCAGGCCAATGGTATTTAGGCCGGTTCATTCTGCGGAAGAGAGTGTTGGAACAACTCGCAAGCCCACACTGAAAGCCGTGATTTTCGATTTAGATGGCGTCGTGGCCGATAGTCACCCCATTCACGAGATGGCTTGGACCAACCTGCTGGTTGAGCAGGGACTGGACCGGGCGGCGTTGAATCTGGATTTTCTCTATGCCGGGCATTCCAGGCGCGAGATTCTGACGCACTACCTGGGTGCGATTAGCGCAAATGAAATGGAGAGATTGGGGCACCGGAAAGACGAACTCTATACGCTCGAGGCACAATCCCTTCTCCCCAAGCCGAGAATTCCGGAGGTTCTCAATCAGTTGAACGAAGACGGAATTCTTTGTGCACTGGCAACTTCCGCCGGGCGTGGCCGCACTTACGACACGATTGAGAAATTCGGAATCCTCGAAAAGTTCACTGCGATTGTGACCGGAGACCAGCCGGACATGCCAAAGCCGGCGCCGGATATCTTCCTGGTCGCGGCTTTGAAGCTCGGTGTGAGTCCGAAGTGCTGCGTCGTGGTGGAGGACTCAGTAGCCGGAGTAGTCGCTGCGCGAGCGGCTGGGATGAAGTGTGTCGGCTTTGCGCCGGTAAAGCGGTTCGGCGAACTCGCCGAAGCGGGCGCCAACGACCTGATCAGCGAGCTGCCCGAAGATGCCGCTGGTTACTTTAGCGGGCTCTTGACTGCAGGCAATGAAGAACCCGCGGCGGGAGCGCGGATATGATTTCGCTCGCATATTTTTTCCTCGGATTGTCTCTTCTCGGGACGCTCACATCGACTATTTTTCTGTTACTGACCATCGCAGGCGTTGTCCGCTTTCGCAGCGAAGCGAAGGAGCTTAGCGGCAACAGGATTGATAACTCAGAATTTCCGCCGGTCTCGGTCTTAAAACCGGTCCATGGAATGGAAGCGCAATTGCGCGAGAACATGGAAAGCTTTTTCCGCCAGGATTACCCCTCTTACGAAATTCTGTTTGCGGCCGACGAAGAAGACGACCCAGCGCTAAGTCTGGTGCGGGAGCTCAGCGCGCGTTATCCGAACATTCCGTGCAGAATTCTGGTCACAGGAAAGCCGCCGTGGCCGAATCCACCGGCATATTGCTTTTATCGCATGGCCGAAGTGTCAACGCACGAAATTCTGGTGACCAGTGATAGCGATGTCGAGGTTGCGCCGAACTACCTGCGCGAAGTCGTAACGCCGATGTTGGACAAGAATGTCGGTATGGTCACCTGCCTGTACCGCGGTAAGAATGCTGCGGGATTCTGGGCCGGATTGACCGCCATCGGCATGTCGGTGGAGATGACCGCGGGCGTTCTCGTCGCCAATCTGCTGGAGGGTATGAAGTTTGGCTTAGGTCCGACCATTGCCGTAAAACGAGATGCCTTGAACAAAATCGGCGGCTATCAAGCGACCGGCGACTATTTTGCGAACGACTTTGTGATCGGCAACCTGATCGCCAAGGCCGGTTATCGCGTCGTGCTTTCCGAGCACGTAATTGATCACGTCGTGAGCCAAAAGAACTTTCACAAAATGTGGGAAAACCAGCTGCGATGGGCCAAATCCACCCGGTATTCGCGCCCCAAAGGGCATTTTGGAAGCGGCCTGATCTTTGCGATCCCATATGGGCTGATCGGGCTTGCGGCGGGACTTTCTCTTGGTATGCCAGTGCTTGGTTGGAGCCTGCTAGGCGCGGCGATGTTGAATCGCGTGCTCGAATCGTGGATTGTGGGTTGGGGCGTAGTGCGCGACCGAGTAGCGCTCGCTCAGTTTTGGCTTTGTCCGCTGCGAGACTTGCTCGGATTCATTGTGTGGACTGCGAGCTACACCGGCGCCAAAACGGCGTGGCGCGACAGCCGTTATGAATTGCGCGGCGACAAGATTGTGTTGCGCGAGAACGCGGAAGTCTAATCTTGCCGTTTCCAACTCTTAGCACGCTTGCGATTGTGGGCCTGCCCATTTGGCGCGCGGTGATTTTTCTCCTCCCTCTGGCCTCCCTTACTTATTATCTGGTCGCAGTCTTTACCACAATTCGATTTTTCAGACGCGAACGCACGAAAAGCCTTGCCGGATATACGCCTCCGATCAGTGTGCTGAGGCCGGTTCGTGGTATTGACTTCGCTTCCTACGAAAACTTCAAGAGTTTTTGCCTGCAGGACTATCCGGAATACGAAATTCTATTTTGTGTGAACGACCTGCACGATGCTGCCGTGCCGTTGATTCGCAGCCTGATGCAGGAATTTCCGCAGCGCGGCATGCGCCTGCTATCGGGTGCGGCGCAACTTGGTTCTAACCGTAAGGTGAGTAACCTGGCGTTGCTGGCGCGCGAAGCCAAATACCAACTATTGGTCCAAAGCGATGGCGACGTACGAGTCGGGCCAAGGTACTTGCGCGAAATGGCTGCGCCCTTCGAACGAACCGAAACAGGCGTGGTGAGCTGCTTGTATCGGGGTATAGCGCAAGAAAGTCTATGGGCTCGTGTGGAAGCGCTGGGAGTGGCGTCTGATTTTTCAGCTGGCGTCCTGGTGGCGGACTGGAAAGAAGGAGTGACGTTCGCGCTGGGCGCCTCGGTAGCCACGACGAAAACGTGGCTCGCGAAAATCGGTGGATACGAGGCGCTGGCCAATGTTCTTGCGGATGACTATGAGATCGGGAACCGAGTGGCCAAAGCCGGCGGTCGCGTGTTGATCTCGCGCGAGATCGTGGAAACGATGTACCCGGCAGCGACGTTCCGAGAATTCTGGGAACACCAGTCACGTTGGGCCAGAACGGTGCGGCTATGCCGGCCAGCTTCTTACTTGGGTCTGCTGTTCACGCATGGCCTGCCGTTGGCTTTGCTCGGTGGCCTGGCTTCAGGGTCGCTCATACGTGCGGCATTTCTCTTAGCGGCTTATCTAGCGCTGCGATTGTTTCAGGCGTGGATGATCGGCGTGTGGGGCATGCAGGACGAAACAGCCAAAAGCAAATGGTGGTTACTGCCGCTGCGAGACGCGATTCACTTTGTCGTGTGGATTGGCAGTCTCTTTTCAAATCGGATCAT
>Ga0075425_100005513_pt1 | contig 13164 bp, 12 predicted proteins | sample SoiMethybrSBSTD4_FD_75300 | JGI IMG/M metagenome (GOLD analysis project Ga0075425, IMG submission 75300) | Bulk soil microbial communities from a Populus tree surrounding site in Tennessee, USA - Soil MetaG P. TD hybrid SBSTD4 | ecosystem: Environmental > Terrestrial > Soil > Tree plantation...
CGCGATGCGGCGTTCGGCGTCGCTGAGTGCGATCGAGTCGATCGTGAATCGCGTGTCGCGCGCGGGCGCGATCTCGCGTTTCAAATCGCCGAGGGAACGGCGGAGGACGAGACCGTTGGTGATGGAGCGGATGCCTTCGAGGAGGAGTGACGCCGTCGATTGCAGGAAGACGCGTTTCTCCGGCGCGATCGGCTCCTCTTCGTTGAACGCGACCGTCCCTTCGTCGAGCGACAAGAGCGGAATGAAGAGCGATGTCATCCATTCTCGCAGCAGCGTCTGTCGCGCGGAGAGATCGAGCGCGCCGGTCTCGTGAAACTTGAGGACGACTTCGCTCGGATCGTCGCTGACGAGTTGGAACGCGCGATCGGAAGTCATGACGCCGCGTCGCACGAGAAAGTCGGCGAGCGAATCGTGCGGCGAAGCGGAGAGGATCAGGACCAACTCGCCCTGCGACCAGTACAGAACGTAGCGGAGCGGTCCGCGGGCGAGTGTCAGGTTGCCGGACCTGCGGTTTTGCAGAATCTCGCCTGCTATCACGGCGAACGGCGTGATCTCAATCCGCTCCAGACTCACCCAAACTCCCCGATGCATCGCGTTTTAACACAGTTCGGTAGCGAATCGGCTTCGAGGGCAGATGGCATGAAACGGGCTCCCGCTTTCGTTGGTTACCGAGACTGTCCGCCGTTCGTCAAACGGACGGTGAGGAAAAGTGCGAGTGCTACGATGAAATGGATGAACAGACTGATGATTGCCGCCGCGGCGGTATTGTTCGCGGCGACGCTGAGTGCGGCCGACGAATTTCCCGCGGAGCCGTACGAATTCATGCTCGCGAAGATCGCGGCGTCTGAAGCGCGATTCGACGATGCGCTGGTGCTGCTCGACAAAGTCATTCAAAAGAATCCGCAAAACGGCGTCCTTCTGTTCGAAAAGGCGACGGTGCTGATCGATGCAGGCCGCCTCGACCAGGCGGAAACCGAGCTCCGCAAAGTCGTTGCCACGACTCCCGATCTGTTTGATGCGCAACGCATTCTCGGACGGATGCTGCTCGAGCGCGCGGGCAACGACAAGGCCAAGCTCGACGAGGCGCTCGAGCACTTGCGCGCGGCGTTCAAGTTGTATCCGGACGATCTCTCGACCGGAATGGCCATCTCGCAGATCTACATCAATACGGGACGTCCCGCCGACGCCGAGAAGGTCATCGCGCAGATGCTGGAGCGCGTGCCCGATCAGAAACTGCTCAACTTCAACTACGCGCAGGTGCTCACGAAGCTCGGGCGCGGCGACGAGTCGAAGCAGTATCTCGAGCGCGCCGTGCTGCTCGATCCGACGTTCGCGCCTGCGATTTTGCAGCTCGTTGACATCTACCAGAAAGAAAACGAATGGCAGAAGGCGTCGGACGTTCTCGCGCCGCTGATCGCCGAAGATCCGATGAATCTCGACCTGCAGCGGCAGCAGGCGTTCTTCCTTCTGCGCGCGGGACAGTCGGAGAAAGCGCGGGCGATGTTCAAGTCGCTCGCCGACTCCGATCCGAAGGACACGCGCGCGCGTTTCTATCTCGCCGAGGCGCTGAGCGATCTCGAGCGATATGACGAAGCGGACAAGCTCTATCGCTCGCTGCTGGAGCAGTCGCCCGAAGACGCCGACGTTCTCGCGAGCTTCGGCATCTCGCAGGTCGTGCAGCACAAGTACGACGAGGCCTCGAAGGCGTTTCGCTCGCTGCTCGCGATCAAAGATCTTCCCGACAATCTGCAGGTCCTCGCGAACACCCAGCTCGCGCTGATCGAATTGCAGAAGGGGAACTACGACTCGGCGATCTCGATGACGAAGCCGCTGCTCGTATTCAACGACAAGCCGAACGCGCAAGCGGTGAACATCGCGCTCGACGCGCTGAAGAAACAGAAAAAGTATAACGAGGCGCTCGGGCTTTTGCTGCCGCTCGTCGAGCACTACGGCTCCGATCCGTTCGTGAACGCGCGCTACGTGGAGATGCTCGTTCGCGCGGGCGAGAAGGACAAGGCGAAGGAGATCGCAGCGACGCAGGCGAAGTTCGGACCGCGCAACACGATCGCGACCGCCGAGGCATACATCCAGTCTGGCGATTACGAAGACGCGATCGCGCTCGTGAAGAACTCGCTGCAGTCGAAGCCGGAGGATCTCGATCTGAACTTCGCGCTCGGCTCCGCGTACGAGCGCGCCGGCAATCAGAGCTCGGCCGAGAAGGTGTTCCTCGACATCCTGGCCAAGCATCCCGATCACGCCCAAACCCTCAACTACCTCGGATACATGTGGGCCGACAACGGCGTGAATCTCGATCGCGCCGCGGAGATGCTGAAGAAAGCGGTGGCCGCGGATCCGCGCAACGGCGCGTACATCGACTCGCTCGGTTGGGTGTACTTCAGGCAGGGCAATCTCGAGCTCGCGGAAAAGTACCTCACCGATGCAACCCATCTTCTTCCGCGCGACGCGACGGTGCACGAGCACCTCGGCGACGTCATGGCCAAGCGCGGCAACCTCCAGCGCGCGCTGAAGTTGTACAAGGACGCGCTGTTGCTCGAGCCCGAGCCGAAGGATGAGGCGAAGCTGAAGGTGAAGATCGCCGATCTGGAGAAGCAGCAGAGCGCGCGGACGCGATGAAGCGAGCAGTTTCGTTGTGCGCGCTGCTGCTCATCGCAGCGTGCCGCTCGACGGCGCCGAACGCGAACGAGACGGCGCTCGCGCCGGGACAGGCGCTTGATACGATTCGTACCATTCGCGCGCTGATGCGGGTGAAGGCGACGAACGGCGAGCGGACGGACACGTTTCGAGCGCAGCTTCTGGTCGAGCCGGCCACTCAGCGTGTGGAGCTGACGGCGTACACGCCGGTGGGAACGACGGCGATGACGCTGTACGCCGACGGCGATCGCGTGACGTACCTCGATCACGTCAATCGCATCGCCTGGCAAGGGAGCGCGCAATCGCTCGATTTCTTCGCAGGCGCCGCGCCGGCGTCGTGGGCGCTGGCGATCCTTGGATATCCACGCAGCGACGTCGCGGTGACGTACGATGCGGCGACGAAGCACGCCACGATCTCGCGCGGCGCGGAGCGCGTGGAGGCGACGACGCTCGAGGCGTATTCGAGCGACGCGACGCCGCGCGCGCCGTCGATTCCGCGCGACTACCAGCAAGGCGTCGCGCCGAAGTTGTGATGCAGGTTCCGTCGTACGCGAAGATCAACTGGTCGTTGCGCATCGTTCGCAAACGGGAGGACGGCTATCACGACATCGACACGATTTTTCAGACGATCTCGCTGGCCGATACTCTGACTTTCGAGCGCGCGGACCGATTCGCGCTGACGTGCAGCGATCGCACGGTGCCGGTCGACGAGCGCAATCTCGTGGCGAAGGCGGCGCGCGCCCTCGGCGTCGATCGCGTGGCCATTCACATCGAGAAGCGCATTCCGGCAGGTGGGGGATTGGGGGGCGGATCGTCGAATGCGGCGGTGACGCTGATGACGTTGTCGAAGATGTTCTCGATCGACGCGCCGCTCGATCGGATCGCCTTGCAGTTGGGATCGGACGTGCCGTTTTTTCTCGTCGGCGGACGCGCGCATGGGACGGGACGCGGCGAGATCCTCACGCCGCTGCCGGACATCGATCCCGTGCCGCTGCTGCTCGTGATGCCGCGCGAGCGGGTGAGCACGCGCGAGGCCTTTCAGTTGGTGAAGATCGGCGGCAATGCGAACAACGACTTCGAGGAGCCGATCTTTGCGAAGCATCCGCGGCTGCGCGAGTACAAGCAGCGGCTGCTCGACGCCGGCGCGACGTTCGCGGCGATGAGCGGATCGGGATCGACGATCTTCGGCGTGTTCGCAGATGACGCTACGCGCGACGCGGCGCGCGCGACGTTCGGCGACGTGCGGACGGAGACGGCGACGACCGTCGGCCGCGCTTGACGCGAATCGCGTCGATGCGTGCTTCGATCGCGTTCTGCGCGCGCTGCAGCGCGCGCTTGTCGTGGCGCAGGTTGTAGGAAAAGTTCGCGCCGAAGAAGATCGCGTTGATCTCGAACGCGATTTGCGCGGGATCGACAGTCGGATCGACGTGGCCTTCCGCGATCGCGAGCTGCACCGCTTTCTCGAGCGCGGTGATCCAGTCGTTCATGTGTCGCGCGACGGAGTCGCGCACCGGACCGTTGCGGCTGTCCATCTCGAACGATGCCGCCGCGAAGAAGCAGCCGCCGGGGAAAACGCCGCACTTCACGTAGTCGAGCCAACCGCGGCAGAGCGCGAGAAGCCGCGGAATGCCGCGCGGCGCATCGAGGGCGGGACGGAAGACTTGCTCGATGAAGCGCTCGCCGGCGGCTTCGATGGTGGCGAGCTGCAGCTCTTCCTTCGATCCGAAATGGGCGAAGAGACCGCTTTTCGACATCTCGAGATCGTCGGCGAGGCGGCCGATGGTCAAGCCCTCGAGGCCTTCGAGCGACGCCAGGTCGACGGCGCGATCGAGAATCGCGGTGCGGGTGCGGTCGCCCTTCATGCGTACGCGGGAAGACTCTTCACGAGCTCGGAGTGATTGCGGCGGAAGCGATCGCTCCACGGCGCCGGGCGGTGCGACTGCGGATCGATTTTGACGATCGTCCGCTCGCCGCGCGCGTAGGCGACGTTGCCGTCGACGGAAGAGCAGAGAAAGGCGTAGACGCAGCTCGTCGTGCCGATGCGGTCGACCCAGAGGTCGATGCGCATCGTGCCGGTACCTTTGAACGGCGAGAGGTACTCGATGTGAAGGTCGCGCACGACGTGGAACTGATCCGGATTGTCCTCGACGCGCAGCTCCCACTTGCCGCCGACCGAGGCGTACCACGCCGTGATGGCGCGCTCGACATGGGCCGCAAAACGAGCGTTGTGCAGCATCTGCATCGGATCCAACTCGTCGAAATGAATCGGACTGAGGTACGTGAATTTTGGGTTCAGTTCTTCCATGCGTTTTAGAATAGCACGAACGTTCGTTTTAAATCAAAGGACTGAGGACTGAGGACTGAGGTAAAAGGGTTCCCCCTTCTCAGTCCTCAGTACTCAGTCCTTGTAAATCAGCACATGCGGCACCCCATCTTCAGCAATCCATCCCCGATACATGCCTTCAGTATTGAACGGCATCGAGAAGTTGCCGTTGCGGTCGAGGATGATGCAGCCGCCGTCGCCGATTTTCGGCTTGAGGTTCTCGAGCTTGTGGTGGATCACTTCGTCGCCGGCTTGCTGGACGGTGAGGCCTTTGTACTTGTAGAGCGCGGCGATGTCGTAGGCGACGGTGTAGCGGATGAAGAATTCGCCCGTGCCGGTCGCGGAGACGGCGACGGAGTCGTTTGCGGCGTATGTGCCGGCGCCGATGATCGGCGAGTCGCCGACTCTTCCGAACTGCTTGTTCGTCGTGCCGCCGGTCGACGTGCCGGCGGCGAGGTTGCCGTCCTTGTCGAGCGCGACCGCGCCGACCGTGCCGTGCTTCGAGTCAGGCGCTGATCCTTCTTTCAGCAGCTCTTGTTGCAGCGCTTTCCAGCGCGGCTCGGTCCAAAAGTACGACGGGTCGACGATGTCGAGTCCCATCTTCGTCGCGAACAGTTCTGCGCCATGGCCGATGAGCATCACGTGCGGCGAGCGCTCCATCACGGCGCGCGCGGCGGTGATCGGATTCTTCACGATCGTCACGCCGGCGACCGCGCCGGCTTTCATCGTCTTGCCGTCCATGATGGCGGCGTCGAGCTCGTTCTTTCCTTCGTGCGTGAAGACGGCGCCTTTGCCGGCGTTGAAGAGCGGCGAGTCTTCGAGCAGGCGGATGGCCGCTTCGACCGCGTCGATGCTCGAGCCGCCCTTCGCGAGAATGGCGTGACCGGTGCGCAGCGCCTCTTCGAGCTTCTCGCGATATTGTTTTTCCCTCTCGGGCGTCATCGAGGCGCGCGTGATCGTGCCGGCGCCGCCGTGCATGACGAACATGATCTTTCGCTCCTGTCCCGCCGCTGCCACTGCCAGAAAGAGCATGAGAATTGCGAGCGTCCGTTTCATTGAGTCACCTCACGAAAGTGCTGCGTAAGCTACCACTACTCGCAATCGTCGCCGTGACGTTGCATGCACAAACGCCGGCTGCGGACTGGAGGACGGTCGAGACGCCGCACTTCCGCGTTCACTACCCGCGTCCGTTCGAAGCGTGGACGATGCGCGCGGCATCGCACCTCGAATCGATTCGCGACGCCGTCGCGCGCGAGACCGGCTACGCGCCCGAGACGAAAGCGGACGTGATCGTGGTCGATCCGGTGGCGCGCGCGAACGGACTGACCTACGCGCTTCTCGATACGCCGCGCATCGTGCTCTACGCCGAACCCGCCGAGCCGGCAGGGCAGCTCGGCGAGTTCGGCGACTGGGTCGATCTTCTCGTGACTCATGAGATGACGCACCTCGTGCATCTCGATCGCCCGTCGCGCAATCCGCTGCGCCGCGCCATGGAGCGATTTCTTCTCCCGATCGGACCGATCGCGCTCAACGCGCCGCGATGGGTGGACGAAGGCTACGCGACCGTGATCGAAGGACGCCTCACCGGTTCCGGCCGCCCGAGCAGCACGTTCCGCGCGGCGGTGCTGCGCAAGTGGGCCGAGTCCGGCCGGCTTCCCAGCTACGAGCAGCTCGACTCCGACCACCGCTTCCTCGGCATGTCGATGGCCTACCTGATGGGCAGCGCGTTTCTCGAGTGGCTCGAAGCGCGAAGCGGTGCCGGCAGCCTGCCCAAAGTTTGGGCACGGATGACCGCGCGGCAGCCGCGCGGATTCGAGCAGTCGTTCGAAGGCGTGTTCGGCGACTCGCCGGAGAAGTTGTACGGACTCTTCACCGCCGAGCTCACGAAACGCGCACGCGACGAAGAGCTGTGCGAAGGAGAGCTGTGGCTCGACACGTCGCGCGACAGCGGCGATCCGGCCGTCTCGAAAGACGGCAAACAGATCGCGCTCGTGATTCGCGACGAGCATCGCTCGAAGCTCGTCGTCTATTCGACCGGCGAGAACGAAGAGGAGAAGAAATACGAAGAGCGGATCGCGAAGATGCTGAAGCGCGATCCGCAGGACGTCGCGCCGTTGCGCACGAAGCCGCTGCCGCGCAAGGCCATTCACTCGCTGACGATGCCGGACGGCGGCGACATCGAGACGCCACGCTGGACTGGCGACGGAATCGTATTCACGCACCGCACGCCCGATCGCGACGGCGTGCTGCATCGCGATCTCTTCTTCTGGGACTTTCATCGCGTTCGCCGCATCACCCATTTCGCCGACGTGTATGACGCCGATCCGATCAGCGACGACGAATTTGTCGCTGTCCGCTCGCGGTACGGAATGACGCAGCTCGTGCGCGTGCGTGGCGATCGAGTCGAGGCGATCACCGAGCCGTCGATCGATCGCGTCGTCTCGCATCCGCGCGCCAACGGCAATCGCATCGCGTACGTCGCGCACACCGGCGGCGAGTGGCAGCTCGTCGTCGACGACAAGACGATTCCGTTCGATGGCAACGTTGCGTTTCCGGAGTGGAGTGGGGACAAGATCTACGCGACGGTGCTGGCGGATGGGGCGATCGACATTGTGCGGTTTCCCGAAGGCGAGCGCGTCACGCACATGAGCGGCGGGGCGTTTCAGCCGGCGCCGTCGGCGGATGGGCGGTTGTTCTTCATGGCGCTCGAGCCGGATGGATTCAAGGTGCACGTGATGGAGCCGGTTCCCGTGGAGGATAGGCGCCCGCGCCTGTCCGGACAGGCGGGGCGCCTATCCTCCACGGGATACGCAACACAACCAACGTCATCTTCGCGTCCCTACGGCCTCGGACGTCAGGAGCCGACCTGGATCGTTTCCGGCAACGACGCGCCGGCGGCCCACTCCAGCGAGGTCGGGGCGCGGATCGGTGACGTCGTCGGCCGCATCGACACGATCGCCGTCGCCTCTTTCGGCGACGTTCGCGGCGCGACGATCGCCACGATCTATCGCGGATTGCCAATCGCGCTCCGCGCGCAACTCTATGACGCGCGAGAGAAGCGCATCGGCAAACAACACGGCCTCGAGCTGCGCGCGAGTTGGAACGCGGTCTATCCGCTGCACGACATCGCCGTCAGCGCTGGCACGCTGAGAACGATGCCCTTCGCGAACGCGCGCGTTCGTTTTCGTAAGTTGCAGGTCGCAGTCGCCGCAGAACGACATCACGAGCGCGTCTTCGCACGCTTCCAACAGAAACTCGGCCCGCTCACGTTCGGCGGCGAAGCGCAACGCGACCGGCACGCGCTCGTCGGCGGGCTCGCATCGACCATCCTTCCGCTCTCCGCCGTCGCCAATCGCGTCCTCGATCCGGCGCTCGAACCGGGCACGCTCCGCGGCACGCATTACACCGGCGCGCGCGCCGATGTATCGCTCAGCGGCCTCACATTGTTCTATCGTCAGCACCGCATGGACAGCGAACGGCTCGAGGTCGAAGGAATCGAAGTGGCGCGGCGCATGCCGGCGATGCCGATCGTGAAGGCGCCGGCGATCGACGTCACTGCGGGCATTGCGCGAGTCGTGCATCGTACGCGCTGGTGGATCGGAGTACGCCTCAGCCCATGATTCACATTTTCAACGGCGACTTCGTCGCGGAAGCCGCGAAGCGCACCGGCATCGACGGCGAGCATTTGGCGTTTCGCGAAGCGCTCGCGGTCGGCCCGGTGCCGCGCGGAGTCGATATCGAAACACGCGCGCGATTTCTCTCCGGCGGCTATCACGAGAATCTGCTGCGCATTCGCAACGGCCTGCTCGATCAGGAGCGCGCGCTCGATGCGGCGATGGATCACGACGAAGTGGTGCTCTGGTTCGAGCACGATCTCTTCTGTCTCGCCAATCTGCTGCGGCTGCTCGAGCGTTTCGCGACGCATCGCCGCCTCACGCTGGTCTGGTCGCCGGAGCCGCTCTCCAACGTCGAAGACCTGCTGATGCAATTCGAGTCGCGCACCGCGGTGACGCCGATGATGATCGAGCACGCGCGCAAGGCGTGGGCGGCGTTCACGTCGCCCGATCCGCGCGAGATCAATCAGCTCATTCGCAGTGACGCGCGCGAGTTTCCGTTCCTGACCGAGGCGATGACGCTGCATGCGGCGCGGTTCCCATCGACGCTCAACGGTCTCGGCATCGTCGAGCAGCGTCTGCTCGACGCCATCGGTCTCGGTTCCGCGGACTTTCTGGCCGTCTTCGCGCGCTTCGATCCCGATCCGCCACGGCTCGGGTTCGGCGATCTCGAAGCGATGCGCACGTTGAGACGGATGTCGTCGATGGCGGTGCCGCTGATCACGATGACGGAGGAGAACGGCACGCCGCCGAAGGCGCTCTTCGCGCGGACGGAGATCGGCGAGAAGGTTTTGCGCGGCGAGGCGGACGCCGTGATCATCAACGACCCCGACGAATGGATCGGCGGCGTGCAATTGACGCGGGAGAATTTGTGGCGATGGGACGCCGACCGGCGCGAGATCGTTGCGAGCTCGTAAAGTTCGCGGCGACGGACGGCGTCGAGCTCTCCGGATTGCTGTACGAGCCGGAGCGCCGCACGCGCCGCGCGGCGGTATTTCTGCACGGCACCGGCGGCGCGTCGATCTTCGAGTCGAATCGCACGAACCTGCTCGCGCGTGAGCTGACGTCGCGCGGCATCGCCTGGCTGCCGTTCAATAATCGAGGAGCGTTGCTCGTGCGATGGCTGCGCGGCGCGCGCCGCGCGAAACGCGGCGGCATGGCGCATGAGCTGATTCGCGAGTGCGTCCGCGACATCGACGGCGCCGCGAGCTTTCTTCGCGCGCGCGGATATCGCGACCTCTATCTTATCGGCCACTCCACCGGTGCGAACAAGATCGCCGTCTACGATTCGATCAAGCGCCGCAATCCGTATCGCAAGTACGTGTTGTTAGCCGGCGGCGACGACACCGGCATGTTCTATCGCGACCTCGGCGCCGCGCGTTTCCGCCGCACGCTCGAGCGGGCGCGCGCGAATCGCAGTCTCGACGACTTCGTCCCGCGCTCGATCACACCGATGATGATGTCGTGGCGCGCGCTCTACGACATGATGAATCCCGACGGCGACTACAACGTCTTCCCCTTCCTCGAAGTGATGCGCAACATCCGCCTCGGCCGCAAGCCGCGCTTCCGGCACATCCACGGCATCCGCAAACCGTCGCTGTACGTGTACGGCGATCGCGACGAGTACTGCTACGACGACGTCCCCGCGTGCGTGCGCATTCTCAGCGACCACGTCGGCCCGAACGCCGAGATCGTGGTGATGGAAGACGCGAACCACGGCTTCAACGGACGGGAGGGGGAGTTGGGGGCGGTGATGGGGGAGTGGCTGCGGGCAAGTGGAGGATAGGCGCCCTCGCCTGTCCATTCGTTCGCAGGGGACAGGCGAGGCGCCTATCCTCCACCGGACGCATAGATCGGCTGCCTCACTTCTTAGCGCCTTCCTTCCGGATCATCTCCACCACGTTTTTCGCCTGCGCGTTCGGAATCGGGATCGACAGGTTGTAGTGCGCGATCTTCCACTCGCCGTCCATTCGTATGAGCACGCCGCTGCCGCGGAGCTCGCCGTAGGTCGTGCTGTCGAGCTTTTCGTCGAACCACACGATGTCGTCGCTCCCTGAGATCACGTGGCGGTCGTGCGGGATGAACGTCCACGCTTTGCCTTTCGCGAAGTACGGGTGCGCGTACTCGCGGAACTCGGTGGCGTTCCAGCGCTCGGACGCGTCGGTGCCCATGAACACGGCGGCGGAGGTCATGTGTCCGAAGTAGCGGGCTTCGTCGGCTTCGGCGGCGGCTTTGTGCCAATCGTCGATCACGGCGTTGATCTGTTGAAGCTTCGTGGCGAGAAGGAGTACAAGCAACACGCTCATGCGACGCATTATCTCGCTCGATGATGTGAATGACGTTCGCGCGCGCATTTCCCGCGCACGGACAATTGCGGCGCAGCGATTTCGCGACGCATTCGAGGCGGGACGCGTGCAGCCGGAAGCACATCTCGCCATTCAGGCGGCGGCGCTGCTGGAGGTCGCGGAAGGCGTGCGCGTGCGCGGCGGCGGCGCGATCGACTACGACATCCGCGGGCGCGACGTCACGCCGTTCGTCGTTCGCGGCGAGCCGCTCTTTCCGCACCTCAGCGTCGTGCGCACGCCGGAAGGCATCTTCGAATACTTCATGATCATCTCCGAGATTCTGGCGTCGCCGGCGTGGAGCGTGACGAAATTGATTGCATCATCCGACGAATACGACGAGGCCCTTCGACGAATGCAGCAGCCGCAGATCGTACGTGTGGCATTTGCGTCATTTCTTCCGGCCGTCGACGAGGCGATGCTCGAGGTGACGCTGCACACGCGCGCGATGGAGGAGCGGATCGAGCGGCGGTTCCTCGCGCTCGATGAGAAGAACGAATTTCACTTTCACTCGCGGGAGTTGATCACGGAGGGACGCGGCGGAGTCACCGTATGACGCCGGCGAGCACTTCGAACGATTTCAGCTCGTGGCCGAGGAAGTGGCGGCGAAGGGTGCCGGCGAGGGAGCGGATCTCGAAGAGGATTTCGTCGGGCGCGCGGAACTCGTCGACCGGCGTGCGGAGGATCGCGTTGAGCGCGTCGGCGACTTCGTTGCTGATCGTGACTGTGTCGCGCGTCGCGCAGTTGTCGCAGACGAATCCTTGCAGGCGCTCGTCGAATCGCAACGGACGACTGAGCGGTCCGCCGCAGCTCATGCATTCGCGCAGCGACGGCAGCACGCCGCCGAGGCGGAGGATCCAGATCTCGGCATAGGCGACGACCGGCATCGGCGGCACGCCGGCGAGCAACGCTTCCGTCGTTCGATCCAATAGTCGATAGATCAGCTCCGCGGGATCGTCCGCGGGGGCGAAGATGTCGACCATCTCGGCGATGAACGTCGCGGCGATCGACGTCACGAGATTCTGCTGCGCGGGAAAGAGGGAGCGGATCAGATCGACCGACTCGATGCGCACCGCCTCCTCGCCTTCGCGCTCGAGATAGCCGATGCGCACTTTCGCGAGCGGCTCGAGCCCGGCGCCGAAGCGGCTCCTGATTGCGCGCGCGCCGTACGCCCAACCCTTGCGCTTGCCGTGATCGGGCGTGAGAAACACGACAAGCTTGTCGCGATCGCGCGCCGCGAACGTATGCAGGATGATCGCCTCGGTGCGCTCCGGCTTCACGCCGACAGCGTACACGTGCTAACCTCCGCGCGCATGAACGCGTCACTCAACCAGTGGTGGTGGATCCGCATCTAGCGGGACGCGTACGCGCGCCCGCATCGGGACGAGGCGCGCCAATCAGTCAGCGACAGACGTGAGCCTCATCCCCAGAGGCCAATTGCGATGAAGCTGATTGTCACGATTTACGAAGAGACGTTTGATGCTGCGCTGCGCGCGATCGCCGGGCTGCGCGATGCCGACCACGACATGATCGAGCTGCGCGCGGAGAAATTCGGCGCGATCGACTTGAACGCAGTGCGCGCGTCGACGTCGAAGCCGATCTTGCTGACGCATCGCGGCATGCGTGTCGATGAGGCGTTGATTGCACGAGCCGTTGGGGCGGGAATCGATCTCGTCGACGTCGAATGGCATCCGTCGTTGACGATCGAGCGTTTTCGCGAGCGGATCGTGCTTTCGCATCACGATTACGAAGGGATGTCCGGAAGCATCGATACGATGCGCCGATTCGGATGCGCGCATGTGAAGCTGGCGGTGACGCCGAAGACGATCGAACACAACCTGCAGTTGCTGCGCAGCATCACGTCGGGCGTCACCGTCATCGGAATGGGCGAGCGCGGACTCTACTCGCGCATTCTCGCCCCCTTCCTCGGATCCGAATTCGCGTTCGTAGGCAATGCGGCGCCGGGACAGATCACGCTCGAGCGCGCGTTGGCGATTTACGGCAGCGAGCGCGCGTCGCTAAAGGCGGAGCATGTCTTCGCGATCGCGGGGAATCCGGCGGGACACTCGCTCTCGCCGTCGATTCACAATCCGCTCTTTCGCGAGCGCGGCGTCGACGCGGCGTACACCATCGCATCCTTCGAGACGTTTGATGAGATCGCGCGCGCGTTCGAGCGCGGCGATTTGCGCGGGATGTCGATCACCGCGCCGTTCAAGGAAGAAGCGTTCGCGTA
>Ga0075425_100005514_pt1 | contig 13164 bp, 15 predicted proteins | sample SoiMethybrSBSTD4_FD_75300 | JGI IMG/M metagenome (GOLD analysis project Ga0075425, IMG submission 75300) | Bulk soil microbial communities from a Populus tree surrounding site in Tennessee, USA - Soil MetaG P. TD hybrid SBSTD4 | ecosystem: Environmental > Terrestrial > Soil > Tree plantation...
TGGCGGGCGATCGATTGCATCTCTTCCGCAACAATGGAGGGGGAAAATTCTCCGACGTCACCGCCGAGGCCGGGATGGAATCCATCGATGCGTCGGGATCCCGTGGGGCGGTCGCGGCGGATTTGGACGGAGATGGGGATCCCGATGTGGTGGTGGGACGCAACGGGGCCGCGCCGCTGCTGCTGCGCAATGAGGGTGGCAACGTGAATTCCTGGCTGAATGTGAAGCTGACGGGTCTGCACAGCAACCGACAGGGGGTCGGGACCAAGGTGGAGACGCACGCCGGCTCGCGGTTTCAGCGTCGGGAGGTCAGGCTGGGAGGAGGCTACCTCTCCCAGGAGCCCGCCTCGCTGCTGTTCGGCCTCGGGGGCAACGATCAGGTGGATTTCGTACGGCTGCTGTGGCCGGGCGGAGTGCTGCAATCGGAGCTGGAGGTGGGCGCTCGGAGCAGCGTCGACATCACGGAGCTGGATCGGAAGGGCTCCTCCTGTCCGCTGCTGTTCGCCTGGGACGGCGGAAGAAATCGTTTCATCACCGATTTCCTGGGCACGGGCGGGCTCGGCTTCCTGATGCGACCCGGCGTCTATGGCGCGCCCGATCCGGACGAGTACATCAAGATCGAAGCCAAGCAGCTCGCGCCGAAAGCGGAGTACTACGTGGTCCAGGTGCTGGAGAATCTCGAGGAGGTGAGCTATCTGGATCAAGCACAGCTGCACGTCGTGGATCATCCCGCGGAGGTGTCGGTCTATCCCAACGAGCGTTTTGGCGGAAGCGGTCCGCCCCCCTACGAGCTGTTCCAGGTCCGCAAACCGATCCTGCCGGTGCGCGCGACCGATGACAGCGGGATGGACGTGGTCTCCACCGTGACGGCAATCGATCGGACCTACCCGGATCGATTCAAGGTCGAGGAGCGCCTGCCGGGATACGCCGAGACTCACACGCTGACCTTGGATTTCGGAAGCGCCCTCAAGGGCAAGTCAAATCTGGTCCTCTTCCTGTACGGCTGGGTCGACTACGGCTACTCCTCGACCAACCTGGCGGCTTTTCAGGCGGGCACGCTGCCGATTTCGCCTAAGCTGGAAACGGTCGGGGAAGGAGGGGAGTGGGAGACGCTGGAGGAGGACATGGGCTATCCCGCGGGGTTGCCCCGCATGATGACGGTCGATCTGCGCGGGCACGGCCCCTTCACCGATTCCCGCTTCCGGATCACCACCAACCTGAGAGTTTACTGGGATCAGATTTTCCTGGCGGAGGTGGACAAGGACAGCGACGCCAAGATCACCAAGCTGCCCGTTTCCTACGCCGACCTGCATGCCCGGGGCTACCCCCGGGAGCATTCTCCGGACGGCAAGAAGCCGTTGATCTACGACTACGGGATCATGGATCGCACCTTCCCGTTCAGAAATCTCGCGGGGGCCTACACCCGCTTTGGCGGGGTCACCGAGCTGTTGTCGGCGGTGGATGATCAATTCGTCATCTTCGGGAGAGGGGAGGAAGTCACCTTGAAATTCAAGGCCACCGGGCTTCCCCATCTGCCCAAGGGCTGGAAGCGGGATTTCCTGTTCGTCTCCAACGGCTACTGCAAGGATATGGATCCCAACACCGCTTTCCCGGACACGGTGGAGCCATTGCCCTTCCACGGCATGTCGGCCTATCCGTACCCTGAAGGGGAGCACTACCCCGACGACTCCGCGCACCAGGCCTATCGAAAGACCTACAACACCCGCCAAGTGGGCGGCCGCCCGTAGAATCCCAACTTTCCTCTAGTGTCAGGAGCCGATGCGCTCCGCCACGGCAGGCTGCGGCTGAAACAGTGGATCGGATTCGTAGAGGAGCAGGTAGAAGAGGTTGTTCTGAAAGATGGGGTCGTTGGGGAGCAGGCCGTGGCTCTCGCAGATGAAGAATGCGGAGGCGAGATTGACCCTGGGGCCGGAAGTCGGGGGAGGGGTTCCTCCGTAGATTTCAGGGAGGTTCAGCAGGCTCTCCATGAGCACCGTGCCATCGCCGGGTCCATAAAGCAGGTTGCTGATCCGATCCCCGACGGCGTCACGCCGGTGGCGGCCGGGATCGAAATAGACCATTCGCTCGCCCTTCTCCTCCAGGACCACCGCCGTCTTGAGCGTGGGGATGCAGTCGCTCCCGAAGGCATGGAACGCCACGTCCTGCGCGAGGGGGGCGGGGGCGGCCAACGCCTCCTGGAAGCGCTGCGCTCTCTTGAGCATACGGACCAGGAAATCACGGATCTGGGCATTGGATGCCTCGCCGTCCGAGGCGTCGCTGCCGGTCGCCCGGATTTCCCGACGGAACACCTCCTGCCCGCCGTCGGCGAATACTGAGAGCTTGTTCTTGACCCACGTGTCGGGATCGTAAAGATCCAGGGTGACGGGATCGCCGTTCAGGTCGACGAAGCTGGGTATTCCCGCCGGCGGAAGCATTTCGTAGAGCGCGGGCATGGTGAAGGTGACCGCAGCGGGCATCGGCCGGAATACTTTCTTGACTCCCTGGTGGAGGATTTTCAGGGCTTCCAGCGTGCCCTGGTTGGGAGTTCCCAGCAGGATGACCTTGTTCAGGTTGCGGGCTCCGCTCCCAGTGGGGAGCGAGGGGAAGTCCTGCTCGAGCACGTCTTGCGCGCCGTACTTGGCATAGTAGCGGGCGACCAGCCCACCTTCGCTGTGGGCCAGCAAGTCGAATTTGACGTCAGGATTGCCCATCGAGTGCTTCAGGTGCTCCACCGCCTGGCTCAGGCGCTGGGCCGAGTCGACGATGTCCTTGCGCCAGTCGTAAACGAACACGAAGGCGCTGTCCCCCGGCTTCGGATTGCTGATATCTCCGAGCTGGTAGCCGCCGGCCTCCCTCAGGATCCGCAAGACTTTGCGGTAGTACTCCACGCCCCAGAGGCTGTCGTAGATGGCATAAGCCTCCAGGTCTTCCTTGGCAACGCCCGTGTCGTTCGCGCCAATCGGACAAGCCAGACGGTAGCTCTGGTCGTGGGAGAGGACGTTCCCCATGGTTCCCCAGAGGACTTTCCCGGTCTCCGGATCTCGCAGCTTGGAGCCCAGAAATCCGGGGATGATGATCAGCGGGTGTTGGGGTTTCCGGAACTGTGCGATCCCGGCAGTCCGGGTCATATCGGGTTTCTTGAGGATGCCGCAGGAAACGAGGCAGGCGCCGGCGACCATCGCCGCGAAGGCGATTCTCGGCACGGATTCTAGAGGGTGGATGCGGTGGGGCAGCTGGTTCACCTATGTCCCGGCGGAGCGTCGGTATCAATATATGCCCTCGGGAGGCTCCACAGCAACATCCAGGCCCCCTGGAAACCAAAAAATCCTTGAAATTGAAGGACCGGGTGATAAGATGACGCCGCAAATCGGACTCCTCGAATTCGCTTCACTTTCTCGGATTTCCCGTCCGCGAGGTGAGCGATCGGACGGATCTTCCGAGGTTTCTGGGAGGCTGGAGCGATGGCCGGAGAGGCGGAAAAGACGCTGGAATCCCTGGGTTGGAAACTCCCGGAGGTCGGCAAGCCGCTGGGATCCTATGTCAATACGGTGCGAGCCGGGAATCTCCTGTTTCTTTCCGGCAAATTCCCGAAAGAGAACGGCAAGCTCAAATATGTGGGTAAGGTCGGCCGGGAAGTAACCGAAGAGCAGGCCCAGGATGCGGCGCGCCTGGCGGCTCTGAGTTGCCTGGCTGCCACCAAGGCGGCCATCGAAGATCTCGATCGCGTGCGGCGTGTGGTCCGCATGACCGGTTATGTCGCATCCGCCCCGGGATTCTACGATTCCGCCAAGGTGCTGGACGGCGCATCCGATGTCCTGACCCGGGTGTTCGGGGAGAGAGGAAAGCACACCCGACTGGCAGTGGGGGTTTCCGAGCTTCCGCTGAACGCCTGTGTCGAGCTGGAAATGATTCTGGAAGTCGAATAGGCGCCGGGTCACCCCGGCATGACGACCTTCCCGGCGCGGGAGGAGGGGCGAAAAACCCCGCTTCCCGCGCCCTTTTATTTTCAGCGTAGGAATCAGGGTGCGCTTCCCGGCAGTGGCCGGTGGTCAGCCGGGGAGAGAAGCTATAATCAGGCATCGTCGACGCGAGGGAAGCGCCATGCCAGGATCCAACCGGCGCGCCCCGTGACGGCGGCCAAGGGAGGTCAGAAGGCTTGAAGGGAAAGCGCGCACCCAGCGGCACCGCCCGTGCCCGCTTCGATCTCTCGAAGATGGAGCGGGGCATCCGGATGTTTCTTGAGGCTCTCGGCCCGGTGGTTTCCGCCCGGGATCTCAAGGAAACACCAGTCCTCGTGGCGCGGGCATTCGATGAGGAGCTGCTCGCGGGCTACCATGCCGGTCGACTACCCCGACTCGAGCCCTTGCCAGAGGCGCCCCCGGACGCGCTCGTGGTGGTGCGCGGCATCCGCTTCGTTTCGGTGTGCCGGCACCATCTGCTGCCCTTCCACGGGAATGCCTCGGTGGCCTACCTGCCGGACGGAAAGCTGGCCGGGTTTTCATCGTTGGCACGATTGGTCGACACGCTGGCGCGGCGCCTCCAGATTCAGGAGGAACTGTCGGAGCAGATTCTGCAGTCCCTGGAAGCGGCGCTTGCACCGAGGGGCTGCGCCTGCCTGCTGGAAGCAACGCATCAGTGCATGACCTGCCGCGGGGCGAGACAGATGGGCAGCCGGGTCGCCACCCTGAGGTTCAGCGGGATCTTTGAGAAGAACGCGGCACGCAGGCGCGAGGCGATCTCTCTCCTGCAGCCGCCTCCGAGCTCCCGTTGGGCGGTAAAATGAATCCGGAGCGGATCGCCATTCGGCTGGTGACCTTCGATGTGGGCGGCACTCTGATTCATGCCGACCCATCGGTCGGGACGGTTTACGCGGAAGTTCTCAGCCGGCGAGGATTCGTATGTGAGGCGGATGCCGTGGAGCGTGCATTTGAGGCGTCCTGGGAGGCCGCGGCGCGACAGGTTCCGCCCTCCTGCGAGCGCTACAGCCGTTCTCCGCACGGGGAGCGGGGTTATTGGCGCGATCTGCTGCGCGACACGGTCAGGAGACTCGGGGGAGACGAGCCCCCCGCCGGAGCCGCCGACGAGCTGTTCGAGCGCTTCGCGCGGGCGGACACTTGGAGGATCTATCCTGATGTCATGCCGACGCTGCGGGAGCTGGGGGAGCGTGGTATGCGGATGGCGGTCGTGTCTAACTGGGACAGTCGCCTGCCGGGCCTGCTGAGGGATCTGGGCTTGAGGCGATACTTCGGACCGCTGCTGGTGTCGGCCCTGGAAGCATGCGAAAAGCCGGATCGCGAGATTTTTCATCGGGCCGCCCAGCGCGCAGGAGTGCTCCCGGGAGAAGTTCTGCACGTCGGCGATCGGGACCGCGAGGATCTGGAGGGCGCGCTTCACGCCGGTTGCCTGGCCCTCAAGATAGACAGAATCTCCGGACACGGACTGGGACTCGAAGCGGTCCTGCACCGGCTGGAGGAGAATGGTGCGGGCGACAACGGGGGAACGGGATGATCCTGAGCAAACGCTTTCGATTCGAGGCTGCCCATCGGCTTCCGCGCTACGAAGGCCCCTGTTATCATCTCCATGGGCACAGTTACGAGCTGCACGTCAGCCTGGAGATGCCGGTGAACCCTGAAACCGGGATGACGGTGGATTTTTTCCACCTCGAGCGGGAAGTTAAAGCCAGGGTCCTGGACCGCCTGGACCACAAGAACATCAACGACACCCTCGAGAACCCCACGGCCGAAAACATCGCCATCTGGATTTGGAAGGAGCTGAAAGAGCAGTTTCCGCAGATGGTGGAGATCAAACTCTTCGAAACAGCGGACAGCTCGGTTTCCTACCGAGGCGAGTGAGCGAGGGGAGCGCGTGAGAGATCGAGATCAGATCATCGTGGAAATCCGGCGATATCCGCATGCCAGTTGGGGAACTCTGCCCCGCAACGACGGATCCTGGGAGTGCTTTTTCGAGATCGCCGGGCCGCGGGGGGTGCAGAGACTCCACGCCTTCGGCAAAGACGAGGTTGATTCCCTGGAGAAAATGCTCGAAATCCTGCAGCGGGAACACATCTCGAGAGGAGAGGGGCCGTGAGTTCCCCCCTGGTGGACGGATTCGGCCGGGCGCATCGCAGCCTGCGACTGTCGGTCACCGATCGTTGCAACTTCCGTTGTCCCTACTGCATGCCTGCCGGGCACGTCGTCTTTCAGCCCCGCTCCGAGATTCTCAGCTACGAAGAGTTTCAGACCCTCGTTCGAGTGGGGACTCGCCTCGGAATCCGGGAGGTGCGCATCACCGGTGGGGAGCCGCTGGTGCGGCGGGACCTGCCGCGGCTGGTGGAGAAGTTGTCGGCCATCCCGTGGATTGAAGACCTCAGCCTGACCACCAACGGCTTCTATCTCAGGGAGCTGGCCGGCCCCCTGAGGGAGGCGGGCCTTCACCGGATCAACATCAGCCTTGATACGCTGCGAGAGGATCGGTTCAAGGAGCTGAGCGGCGTGGACGGGCTGGATCGCGTGCTGGATGGAATCGAAGCGGCCCGGCAGGCGGGGTTTTCACCCATCAAGGTGAATGCGGTCCTGTTGCGTGGCATCAACGAGGACGAGGCGGAAGACCTGGTGGACTGGGCGCGCCGCCTGAATCTCTCGTTCCGGTTCATCGAGCTGATGCCGATTGGCGGGGGACCGGTCCGGGGGAGGGAACACCTGGTGCCGGGGGCGGAGGTGAAGGCTAGGATCGAGCGTCGCTATCGCCTGGTCCCCGATGAGCGTTGCGATCCCAGCTCACCGGCACGGACCTTCCGCTTTGCCGATGGCTCCGGCGAAATCGGGTTCATCAATCCCGTCACGGAGCCATTTTGTGCCCACTGCGATCGGCTCAGGATCACCGCGGATGGAAAGATCCGTAACTGCCTGTTCGATCAGGGAGAGCTGGATTTGCGCGGGCCTCTGCGCTCAGGAGCCTCCGAGGCGGAGCTCGAGGCGGTGTGGCGCCGCGCCGTGAAAAACAAGGGCATTGGAGGATGCGTGGAACTGGCGGAGGAGTCGGACTCCGGATCCACCCGCAGGATGTGGCAGATCGGGGGATAGTGCCGCCGCATGTTCTTCTCCTGGCTTGCCTCGATCCTGGCTCTGGGAGGATTGGCTTCCCTGCTCCTGGTGGAGCCGAAGGACTTCGGGAAGGGCTTCCACCGCTTCATCGGCTTCCTGGCCGCCTTGTTACTGGCCGCCGGCCTGGCTGGGGGAGCACTCGGGGGCGCTTCGGGCTGGTCGGCCCTCGTCTCATGCGCCCTGTGGGTCCTGCTGGTCCAATGGGGCCCTGTCGATTGGATCCGGGCGACGCTCTCCATCCCCATCCTGCTCGCCTGCTGGGCTCTCCTGTCGGGCACAGCCTATCCACCCCGAGCCCCCCTGCTCGAATTGAGCGCCTGGATAGCGCCGGTGAATGCCCTGGCGGCGTCGCTCGTGGTGGGCTCGGTTTCGCTGGCCATGTTATTGGGCCATTGGTATCTGGTGATTCCCGGTCTGCCAGTAAGACACTTACGGCGAATGACCTGGTTCCTGGGGCTCACTCTCACATTGCGGCTGGTTTTGGGAGCGGTGGCCCTGGGAAGCTCGAGGAGCGTGCCGGCACTCGGGGGCATCTCAGCCTGGCAGGTGGCGGGTGGAATGGCCGCTTTTTTCTTCTGGCAGAGAATCGGAATCGGCCTCCTGGCCCCGGCGGTCCTGACCTTTATGGTGGATCGCACGGTGCGAATCGGCTCCACCCAATCGGCCACCGGGCTGCTCTATGTCACCATGATTTTCGTGCTGATTGGGGAGCTGATATCACGCTACCTTTACATGACCTTGGGTGTCCCACAGTGAGAGCCCTCCCCAACCCTCTCTCATGACCATCCAGTTCCTTTGCCCTGGCTGCGATCAGGTCGCCTTTTTGCAGCTTCGGCAGCTTCCGAAAACCTGGCAATGTTCGAAATGCGGCAAGACCCTGACTCCAATTCCTCAGGCGAAACTTTCGGAGGGAGGGCCCCTGATCCGGTGCGTTATTTGCGCTGGAGAACGTTTCTACTCGCAGCGTGACTTCAACCAGAGAATCGGTTGTCTGGTTGCCGGCATTGGCGCAGCCTTAAGCCCCTTTACGTATGGAATCAGCCTCCTGGTTTGTCTCGCCCTGGACGCAGGGCTCTACTTTCTTCTCAAGCAGGCGACGGTCTGTTATCGTTGCGGCTCCGTTTACCGCGGCGTGCCCGGAAGCCCCGAGCAGGGGGCGTTCGATTTGCACACCGCGGAAGTGGAGGCGCAGGAAAGCAAGTATCTGAATCGAGGGAATTCTTGAGCGGCAACCCTGAGAGCCAAGCACCGCCATCCTCCCCCCCTGTGCCTGAGGGGCGCAGCGATGCCAGCGTTGTGACCCAGTTTTTCCTGATTCCTCTGGCGGTGGTGGCCGGAATGGTCGGGGTGTTCCTGCTGTTCACCCTAGCCACCCGGCGAACGCCCACGCCCGAGGAGTATTTGAAGCGGCTCCAATCCGGCCGCTTCAATCAGCGTTGGCAGGCGGCCTTCGAGCTCTCCAATCTCCTCAAGGAGTCCGGTGCCTTAGACAAGAATCCACAGCTTCAGAATGAGGTGATAGAGGCATTCGAGGCATCCCTGGTCAACCGAGATGAGGATCCCAGGGTCCGACGCTATCTGGCGCTCGCCCTTGGGAATTGCCAATCGAAGGGCGCCATTCCTCCGCTGCTTCAAGCGGCACAAGGATCAGACCCGGAGTTAAGACTTTATGCCTTGGGAGGTTTGGCTCGTCTCCGCGCCGATGAATCCGAGGACATTTTCAAGCAGGGGTTGTTGGATCCGGACCCGGCTGTTCGATCGGTATGTGCGTTCGGCCTCGGGTCCCTGAGCGGACCGGGCGGCAATATCGAACTTACTGATTTGCTTAAAGATCCTGTTCCAGAGGTGAGGTGGAATGCGGCATTGGCTCTGGCCAGGCGTGGGAATGAGTCAGGCAAAGCTGTCCTGATCCAGCTTCTGGATCGTCACTACTTGGATGAGTTTCCCCGGCTCACCTCCGCCGACAAGGCAGAGCTGATGCTGAATGCTTTGAGGGGTTTCAAGCATTTGAAAACAGATGGTTTGGACCAGATCATCCGATCCATCGCCGAGACAGATCCCGATCCCAGGGTCCGAAGCGCGGCGGCGAGTTGGAATGTAGCTGATCCCTCCTGATGGCCAAGAGATCGCCGACAATTTCTTGTATTTTAGTGATTTGTAAGCTTTTTCAATCCTTGACACCCCATACCCCTCCAGTTACAATAACGCGTCGAAGGAAGTAACCCTACTGCCTTCCATCGCCTCCCGGAAGAAATCGCCGGGGGGAGCATTTTGGAAATCCAAGCGTGCTCCAATTCCTGTGTCCGGGGCCCGCGGTCGCACCCGGGCAGCCTGGCACGAAAACCCGCAGATGGCGTCGCACCGGCATTGTCTCGTTCGATCTCGCGATTGGGGGGTGTATCACGGTCCGAGAATACTCCGACCAACTGCTGGATCATTATCGCCATCCCAGAAATGTCGGTGACCTAACCGATGCGGACGCGGTGGTTACGGTGGGGAGCCCGTTTCATGGAGATGTCCTGAGGCTAAGCCTCAGAATAGCCGATGGACGTGTTCGTGAAGCCCAATTCAAGAGCTTCGGCTGCGCCGTTGCCATCGCCGCCGGATCTGCCACCACGGAGATGATTCGGGGAATGCGCTTGGAAGAATTGGAGCGCTTCAGCAATTTACAGGTTGCTGAGGCCCTTGGAGGAGTGCCCGAGAGCAAGATGCAGTGCTCGGTCCTGGCGGAGCAGGCGATTCGTGAGGCTCTGGCAGTTTACCGGGGCCGGCTCTCAGGGAGCACTTCGACGGAACTGGTCCACGAAACGCATCGAGGGACCGTCGCCGACCCGGCGCCGGGATCGCCCTCGCGAAGATGATACTCCTCCCCTAGCGCTGAAGGGACAGCGTCGGGAGAGGATTGGGAGGAAACTCAAGGTGGCAACGTTGCGCCAGATTGAACCAACTTTTGAGGATGTCGCGCCGGGCTACGAACAGATTTTCCCGAGCGTTGTGCTCCGATATCGGGAAATTCACGACGTGATGCTGTATTTCCTCACCTCCCTGGGTCGGGACTTCATCGATATCGTGGAGCTCGGGGTAGGAACCGGAGAGCTCACCACCGAAGTGCTGCGCCGCTTCCCCGAGGCAGGGGTCGAGGCCATCGATCTGTCTCCCAAGATGCTGGAGGTGGCCAGCCAGAAATTGCTCCCATACAAGGACCGGGTGAACCTGATTCATTCGGACTTTGGCACCTACGAATTCATGCGGGAGTACGATCTGGCCATCTCCTCCATGGCGATGCACCACCTGCCCGACAAGGACAAGCTCAAGCTCATGAAGAGTATCCACCGTTCGTTGAAGGAAGAGGGAGTGTTTCTCTTCGGCGACCTGATCCAGTCTCCGTCATCGTATCTGGACAAGAAGTTCTTCCGTATCTGGAAGAATTACCTGCGGTTCAACGGACTCTCCAGGGACGAGATCGATCTGAAGGTAAAAGGCCATCTCAACAACGACCTTCCTGCTACGCTCCCCGAGCTCCTCCACTGGATGAAAGAGGCCGGCTTCCGGGATGTCGACTGCCTCTGGAAATACTTCAATCACGCGGTGGTCGTAGGGATCAAGTAAGTGCTGGTGCAGCGGCCACGTACCCTGACGCTGGGAGAGAGAGTTTATCTTCCCGGGATTCTCAAGGGGATGTGGCTCACGTTGAAGCACATGTTCCGCACCAAGGTCACCCTTCGCTATCCTGAGGAAAAATGGCAGGTCCCGGACTATTACCGGGGCCTTCCTGTCCTGGTGGCCGATCAGCAGGGGCGCACCAAGTGCGTGGCCTGTTTCCTCTGCCAATGGGTGTGTCCTCCCCGAGCCATCACCATCCAGGCGCAGGAGCTTGCCTCCAGCAACGTGGAGAAGGGACCCCGCGAGTTCGAAATCAACATGCTTCGGTGCATCATGTGCGGCTATTGTGAAGAGGTATGCCCGGAAGAAGCGATCTTCATGTCCAAGAACTATGAGCTGACCGGGAAGAGCAGGCAGGAGCTGATTTTCAATAAGGATCAGCTGCTCAAACTGGGTGGATCGCGATTTGATCCCATCAAGAAATGGGACCACAAATGAGCGAGGTGGCGCTTCCCGTCCTCACTCCTGCCGATCCCTATAGCCAGGGAAAGTCGGATGAGGATCTGTTGAAGGATTCCCTTTTCACCACTCGCATCGACGAGCTGGTGTCCTGGTCCAGGAAGAATTCATTGTGGCCCATGCCCATGGGGCTGGCCTGCTGCGCCATCGAGTTGATGGCCATGGTTGGACCTCGTTTCGACGTGGCGCGATTCGGGGCCGAGGCGCTGCGGTTTTCGCCGCGGCAGGCCGATCTGATGATCGTGGCCGGCACCGTTTCGAAGAAGATGGCCCCGGCACTCAAGAAAATCTACGACCAGATGCCGGAGCCGAAATGGGTGATTGCGATGGGAGCTTGTGCCTCTTCGGGGGGCATGTTTCATTCCTATAGCACGGTACAGGGGGTGGATGAAATCGTTCCAGTGGATATCTACATTCCCGGCTGCCCGCCGCGGCCGGAAGCTCTGATCGCGGGCATCCTGGAAATTCAGAAGAAAATCACCTCCGAAAAGCGATGATCCCCCTCCCGACTCTTCCCTCCCGCGGGGAGGGAAGTCAACCCCAACTCCTCGAAGAGATACGCCGACGCATCCTCCGCGACGGTCCCATCACCTTTGCCGATTTCATGTCCCTCGCCCTGTATCATCCGCAGTGGGGATATTACTGCCGAGCGGAGGACCCCATTGGCCGAACGGAAGATAGAGATTTCTACACTGCGCCCTCGCGACATCCCGCCTTCGGGGAGCTACTGGGTCGGCAGATCGCCGAGTGCCTGGAAAAGGTCGGCGGTGTCGGGAGGGAATGGGTGGAATTCGGCCCGGGAGGGGGCCATCTGGCGGCGTCGATCTCGGTGGAGCTGCGGCGGCGCGGCCTGGGACCTTCCGCAGGGATTCGCGGCACACTGATCGAGTCCAATGCGCACCGACGTTCCATGCAGGAAGAACTGCTCCGCAGATACGGAGTGCTGGATGGGATCCGCTGGCTTACCCCGCGAGAGTGGTCGGACACGGGCGAGACGATACGCGGTTGTGTCGTCGCCAACGAGGTCCTGGATGCGCTCCCGGTCCATCGCTTATTGTTCCGTGACGGAAGGTATTTGGAGATCCGGGTCGGCTGGGATGAGGGTCCCGTGGAGGTCGTCCATCCGGTATCCTCGGATCAGCTGCTGAATCAAGTCAGGGCCGATTGTGCCGGGCCCAGGGAAGGGCAGGAGCTGGAGGTGGGACTGGACGCGCTTCGCTGGATCCGCCATCTGGCCGGCCGCCTCGAACGCGGCTATGCCATTCTGATGGATTACGGATATCTGGCCTCCGAGATCTATTCGCCCCGCCACCATCGCGGCACACTGCTGGCCTACTACCGCCACACCGCCGGGGAGCATTACCTGGATCGAGTCGGACGACAGGATCTCACCGCACACGTGAATTTTTCTTCCATCCTGGATGTCGCGGGGCGCTGCGGAATGAGGGCCAGGGGACCCGTAGCTCAGGGACGCTTCCTCCTGGCTCTCGGAGCCCTGGACTGGATCGCCGAATCGGAGGAGGATCAATCTTTTACGGCCCAGCTGAATCGCAAAGCCGTTCAGGATCTATTCCTTCCGAGCGGGATGGGTGAGAGCCATCAGACCCTGGTGCTGGCCACCCCCGGATGCGAGCTGGATTTGCAGGGTCTGGAGCCAGTGGAACGCTGGGAGTTGCCGAGCCGTCGCTGACGGAGTCGAAGGGAGCATCGAGGCATCATGATCGAGAGGGAAGTTCTGGAGGTGGATGTCCTGTTCGTCGGGGCCGGCCCCGCGTGCCTGGCGGGAGCCTACCATCTTGCGCGACTCATCAAGCAGCACAATGGAACCGCTTCGGCAAGGAAGGAGTCGCCTCTCGAAGTCAGCATCGCCCTCATCGAGAAAGGGGCCGAGATCGGATCGCATGCCTTCTCGGGTGCCGTCCTGGATCCGATAGCCTTG
>Ga0075425_100005515_pt1 | contig 13161 bp, 18 predicted proteins | sample SoiMethybrSBSTD4_FD_75300 | JGI IMG/M metagenome (GOLD analysis project Ga0075425, IMG submission 75300) | Bulk soil microbial communities from a Populus tree surrounding site in Tennessee, USA - Soil MetaG P. TD hybrid SBSTD4 | ecosystem: Environmental > Terrestrial > Soil > Tree plantation...
CCGTGGCGGTGAATGGCAGACGGCGAAATCCAGGGATTAGGGTTTCGTCTGTTCCCCGTGTTCCAGCCGTTGTCCTTTCCGAACGGTAGACTCTAGATCATTAGAAGAAATGTGAGTAGCGAGAGAAGGATGTTCATCTCGCGCGATAGCGCGTGACCTCTCGGCAGAACTCAATGATCGCTAAGGTCTCTGTCCGAGTAGAAGATGGTCCCCAGCCAACTTCAATCAGGGTATTCTCAACTCAAATGAACGCAGCACCTGAGGATCAGGGGCAGAACACGCTCGGGCGATTCACCGTGCAACAGCGGAACAGTGGCTCGCGTTTCTTATTGGTCGCCGAGCATCAAGGCCCTGGCTTGTAGGACTGTTTGAAAAAGGGTGGGCTAGAAAATCAAAAGAATCCCAGGTCGGAGGCCTCATGCTCGGTGAGTTCCTCTTCGTGCTCGTAGTGATCGAGGCCGATGAGCAGCAGTTCATCGGGCAGCACGCGACCACTTGTCGATATTCTCGCGCAGACTGTGCAGCATGCACAGTGTTCTCGACGCACCTGACGCTCAACTCAGTACCGGCGCAAACGCAAATTGCCTTTCAAGCATTTCACGTAGATCTCGCCCGTGGCCATTTTCGTAATATTTGTGGGATAAGAGCGTTTTATAAAGACGATGCCAGTGGGATTGGGAAGCGGCCGCGATGGATTGTGTCGCAGCCAGAAGGTCTTTGAGCAAATCCGCGACATCTCCCGCCCAGCTAATCTGTTCATTTTCGTGGAAAGCCTCTATCACTCGACCAATATCGTCCGGGGACAACAGTGGCGCTAGCGGTAGAATCAATTCGACTAATCGGGCTTCTGATGCTCGAAATGATCCAGAAGTAGCAAGTCGGTCAATTGCTGGACCAACATAGATTCTGTCGAGATGTGTGCTGATGAGCCGCGCAAGCATATCGGCGTCCAGGTCCACAATTCTCTCGGTTGCATACTCTCGTAACGCTGGCACTTTCAGAGCATGTGGGATAAACCGGAACATTTTATCTGCTGGGCCGTTTTGAACGTATGAGATGGCACGCATCTGTGAACTCGTGCCGACCAACTTCCATGCTTCGTCGAAGCGTGACAAATACCTGATCACGAGATCGAACATCGCATCGGTTACGTTCTGTACTATCGCCGGAAGCTTTTCAGCCATTATCGATTGAGCGAGTGTCGGATAAAGCATAAGTGCAGCTTTCAGGGCAGCAAACTGTCGTTCTCGCTCGTTTCGGGAACGCCTTTCGTTGACCAAATCCTTCGTCAACCCAATGATTACGGATCGCACAACAGGAGGCCTTGCTCGTCCCAACGGCCCGTCACTGAGAAACTCTGTTGCTTTTTGAGAGTCATGCGGAAAATACTCTGACTTGATGTCCGACCAGATTCTATCGAGTGCTGCTTGTCCCTGAACTGGTGGATGTTGAAGTAAACAGACAACTGCACATTTCAAATGGGAGCGAGCTAGCTCCGCCGTCGGTTGATAAGGCTCATCGGCGGAAATCATTGACGAGTGAGCGCACCTATTACGATCGTCAAAGAGTCTCTGCAGGTCAACTGCCTCAACCGCGGATATCAATTGGAACTCATCTCTTGCTGAGTCGACAAGAGATCGTTCAAAGTCTAGGGAGGCTCTCACGTCATTACTTTTGCGCGCTGCATCAAAAGTCGCTAGTTTTATCTTCGCTGCGTTATCCCCAGCCATCTCAAGTTCGCGCAGCTTGTGGATGAAATCGAACAACACAGCTATCCATGTTGCGATAATCGCGGAACGATAAGCACCTGCTTTGTAGCAGAGAACCGCTTCTGAAACATATGAACGCGTCGCTTCTGAGCGGCAGGTCAGAACTAGCTCGTCAATATCGGAGAGAGTTGTTGGCAACATTTCGAAACTCTGAGAACTAAGGCCCTTTCGATTAATCCGAGGAAATCAACTTAGCGGTCTAAAGAATTTCGGGGATGGGGACAATGCTAGATCGCAGGGCTCGGGGAGCCAAGTTACTTTCGTCTTATTCTCAACTTGTGATCCGGTGCCACTTGTCGATAGTAAGCAATATGCATCGTTTTATGCTTAATTCAGCGCAAACATTGCGTGCCCGACGAAAATGCCGTTGATACTGATGTCCACTCGGTACGTTCCAACGCCTAGCGAGGATGCCGCCAGGTTGCAGCCACTATTGCAGTAACCAGAACTGCGGGAGGGACACTAGGCGCTGTCGACGAGAGCATCTACTCGATGCAGGCAGACAGCGGCTCGAATCTCCGCATTGACTCAACGGCATGCCAATATGTCTACTATCGTGAACGCATCAGCGTGCTGCGCCAATTGTGTGCCTGAATCCAAGTAGCCGGATAGACACTGCGAGTGGTTGGCGTAATATCCCGATTTCGCTCATCCTATGAGAGAGGATGTCAAGAAAAAAACCTCTCCACTGCTCTCCGTGAGACCCCAGTGCGGTGAGTTGCATCCAGGCCCCGTGTTCTTCGTAGAGAACTTTTTGTTTTGCGTTTTGGATCGCCGTATAGTTCAGCGGCGATACCAATCCCAGTTGATGGTTCCCAGTTAATGGTTTCATGTAGCAGCGGCGCTTGATGCCAACCCCTACACGCCATGACCTGAGCACTGCACAAGCTTTACGAGACAACTGGGACTTCTCCTAGTCGACAACCCTCCCGTGTCCTGTTTTATTAGGGAGAACGCTGACAGGCAAACCTGACATCGTGACGTTACCGCAACCAACTCCCACAATGATAAGGAGGACATCCCAATGAGGTTCAGAATAATCGCTTCAAGCCTTGCAGTGATCTTGCTGGCTAGTGGTTTGGCGAGTGCTGGGGATTCGCCCGACAAAAAGCGGGAAAAGACTCGCAAGATGGCAGATCAAACTCTGCAAGAACTGTACAAGCTGCAACCCACAGCTCAGGCGGCGATCCAAAAGTCTGCCGGATATGCCGTTTTCAATAACATGGGCACGAACCTGTTGTTGGTGAGCACGGCCCGCGGCGCAGGAGTCGCCGTCAACTCCACGAGCAAGCAGGAAACCTTCATGAAGATGATTTCGGGTGGTGCCGGCCTCGGGATAGGAGTGAAAGATTATCGAGTGATTTTCGTGTTTGATAACGAAAAAGCGCTGGCTAACTTCCTCGATTCTGGATGGTCGGGTTCAGGACAAGCTGATGCTGCCGCGAAGGCTGGAGACAAAGGCGGAGCCTACTCTGGAGCGGTCGAGGTTGCCCCGGGTGTGTGGGTCTACCAGATTACCAAGAATGGGCTCGCCCTCCAGTTGACGCTGCAGGGGACAAAGTACTACAAGGACGACGACCTCAACAAAAAATCATAGCTCCTGATCGCGAATCGCGGAGCCACAAAAACTGTGCGGTGCACGTGTGCGCAGGGGAGACGGCGGATGGGCATGCCATTGTCGTGGATTCGCCCAGGGCGTAAGCAAGGAGGCCCAGCTTGACCGAACTGGTTCAGCCACGTACTTGGCGGTGAAGGCTGGCAACAGGTTTGTGGACTCCACTCCCGCCCCGCGATGCAAGTTGCATCACTTGTACACGAAATCACTCTGCAGTGATTCGTTCAACTTCCGCAGTTCCTGATAGGCGATTGTGAGCGGATTGACATAGATTTCCTTCCCTGCAAGTTCGTCGAGGGTGGAAAACGAGCCGAACCCGGGTCCGCTCACTACGATCCGGGTCGCATTTGGTCTGGCATGAGCGCTTATTCAGAGTGTCCCTAGGCTTCGTTTGGATATCGACTTTTCAGCTAACTGAGGGTAAACGAATGACAAGCAAAACGTGGACGATTGGCCTTTTCTTGCGCGCGCTATTGTTGTTGACCTCTGGCACTGTGCTCTCCCAGGACGCTACCGTACAGCTCGCAACACAAAATTCCGTATCTCAAGGTGGATTTCTCCAAAGCTCTTCCGATCGAGAACTTGATCTTGTGAGAGACGATCTTTCAAGGAGGAACCACATTATCGCCAGCAACCTCATCATGATCGGCGTTACGCCATTCATGACGCAGGCGGGCAGCACGCCAGACCAAACCCCAGCGCAGACCCAAACCGCAACCCCGAGCCAGCCCCCGACCCAAACTCAATCGCAAGCACCAAATCCAACGGAAGAAAACGCTGGTTCTCTCTCGGGTACCGTGGTGTCAGCAAGCCCCCAAACCATGGTGGTGCGAACTGCAGACAATCGCTTTCACTTATTTGTGTTCGATAGTGACCTGGTCCGGCCAAAAGGTCTCACTTCCGGTGCTCACGTCCGTGTTCTGTCGAACTCCACGGATGAACCTGACGTTCGTGTTGCCACTCGAGTATCCGTATTAGACGCCCCACCAACATCGCAGACTGAGCCCCCACCCGATATAGCCCCTCCGCCGAAAGAACTGTCGGGACTGCAACACGATATCGAGAGGGAAGCCCGCAGATGGCAGCTCGGCGTAAGAGTTGGCGCTGGCTTGGATCCTGAAATCTTCCTGTTTGGAGTGCACAGTTCGATTGGCCCCGTCTTCAGCCGCGACTTCTACTTGCGTCCCAACGTGGAATTCGGCTTCGGGGAACTCACGGACATGATTGCTATCAATCTGGAGGGGGCCTATCGCTTGCCCATCAGTTTCCGGCATGGCCGGTGGTCATCCTACATCGGTGCGGGGCCCAGCCTCAACTTCGTTCATCAAGGGCTGGAGCAGCGTGACATCGATTTTGGAAACTTTGAGTTCGAAAGCGGTCTCAACGTTTTTAGCGGCGTGCGGTTTCGGCGGGGAACATTCGCGGAAGTAAAAGCCAATCTGTGGGCCCACTCGGTGCCAACATTGCGATTGATTCTTGGCTACACGTTTTGAACCATGGATCAGTGAATCGACTCGACCCAGCCGGAAGAGGTCACAAGTTTGCGATTAGCTTGCGAGCTCCCTGGTACGCATCTCAAGCATACGCGCTACTAAAAAAGAGAATGAGTAAACTAAAAATCGCAACTACGGTGACCATGACGACTGCTCTCGGGTCGACAGCCCGCCTGAACAGGTTCATGGTTTCCTCGTCGTAATGAGTTCTTTGCGAATCAATCGGTTTCGAAACACGTTTCTACGGCCTCTTTGCACACGTATGCCCTGTTCGTGGCTTCGCCGTTCGGGAACAGAAGCTATGATTTCTTGTTGAGGTCGTCGTCCTTATAGTACTTCGTCCCCTGGAGAGTTAACTGCAGCGCGACACCATTCTTGGTGATCTGGTAGACATATACTCCAGGGGCAACTTCGACCGCTCCCGAGTAAGCTGCACCCTTCTCTCCCGCCTTTGCAGCCGCATCGGTTTGTGCCGAACCCGACCAGCCGGACTCGAGAAATTGCGCTAAGGCCTTATCGTTCTCAAACACGAAGACCACTCTATAGTCCTCTACTCCAACACCCAGGCCGGCACCCGCAGAAATCATTTTCATAAAGGTTTCCTGCTTTGTCTGGGAGTTGACGGCGATTCCGGCGCCGCGCCGTGCTTATTAGCAACAGGTTCGTGCCCATGTTATTGAAAACGGCATATCCAGCAGCTTTTTGAATAGCTACCTGGGCCGTGGGTTCCAGCTTGTACAAATCCTGCAGCGTTTGGTCGGCCATCTTGCGAGTCTTTTCGCGCTTTTTGTCGTTGTCGTCAGCACTGACCGCGACCGCGGACAACAAGGCTACGACAAGGATCGAGGCGGTCATTCTAAGTTTCATGTTGCACTACGGAGTGGCCTTGATTAGGAATTTTCCCAGTTGCAAAGCCCGCTTTGTCCTGAGAGCATCAAACCTTCAAATCCAGAGTGCCCTTTCCTTGAACGTGGGACATTCGAGAGGGAGGGCAAGGCAATCGCTCTGAACGAACGGGATCTAAAGCGACTCCTGTCTGAGTATGTGTTTTACTTCATGAGGACCGGAGTCACATCGGACTTGAGAAGCAAACACCAACTGGCAGGACACGCTCTGCAGCGCAGGGTCAGGATGATCTCGTGGCGCTTGGCTGGGTTACACCGCCGATACTGTTGGGCTGCCTGAGGAGTTCGTTCTCAAAGTTCCTGTTCTCTGGCCACCAAAAAGAAGTTTGGTTCATTGCCGTGAATATGCGAAAGGGAACTACGACCGGAACGTCCATACAACACAGGCCATCACATCTGTTGGCACGGATCTCTATCGTGGGTGCAGTATTCCTGGGGCGTCTTTAATCATGGCGAGCGACAACTAATGGCACAAGAAGATTCCAAGGACACTACACTTTCTCACCGTTCACCTGAGACACGCGTGAGGCCATCGGAGGCGAGGCGGCGCAAGAGGCGACCCGCAGCGGCAGCCAAGTCGCCAGGTAGTTCAGCTGAGACGGGCTCACTGGCTCGCGCCACCTGGGTATGCACCACCCGGTCAGGCCCCGTGATCTGAAATTCCACGGCCCCGACCAGATGTGTCCCACCGGCGGATTCGAGGTTCCACACCAGGAGCGTTGCGGATAGCACCGGAGCGCGGCCGACATCGACGAGGCGAATATCGGGATTGGATGCCACTTCGAGGCGCAACGCGGTGTCCAGATATCGGTCAGGAGCAGTCGACCATCGCCAGACTGAGTCCTCCGTTAACTCACCATCTGGTTGTTGGTGCAGCACACGACGACCGATGTGTCCGCGTGCTTGTGTATCGAGAAGCCGTACCGGAATCGCGTTGAGAGCTTTCGGCACTAACTTCGCTGGTTCGTCCAGTTGAGGCTCCAGCAGTTGTGGCTCGATCGTGCGGGTAGGTGTCGTGGCGGGGCGGCGCAGTTGGCAGCCGACTCCCCCCAGGCAAGCAATTATGCCGAGCAGAGAGGACCAGGATCGGAGCATAGGGATCATCAGTGCTTCTCATGTGGTGGTCGGGGACCATAAACCACCGACTCGGGTTGCTCCTCAAGCTGTCGTGCGAGTTCGCGCAGCTGTTCGAGCGAGTCCCGAATGGCCGGCAGGGAACGCCGGAGATCATCCGACGCAGCCCTGGAATCATCTGCCGCGTCGCGTGCCGATTGTGTCGCGGCAGGAAGATCTGCAGCTTTGATCGCGGCGCGCGCCTCTTCGGAAAACTTGATCAATGCGCCCTCGGTACCGATCAACCCATCCATCTCAGACCTGATCTGTTCGATCTGCGCACTTGTCGTCGCAAAGAATGTTCGCGAGTCGGTGCTTAGCGCCGGTAGCTGGCTCTCGTGTGCGATGCGCTCTACGTTGGTGAAGAATCGATCGCTCCGGTCGAGGCTAGCGGGAATCCTGGTGACAATTTCCCCGAGGGTTTGCAGTGTCGCTTCCGCGCGATCTAAAAGCGCCGGCAGCCGATCCTGAACGGTCGCAAACACTGAGGGCGTTGACGGCACGTAGGGCCGAGTCGGGGTAAACCCAAGTGCGATCGGTAATGGGGGATTCTGCGGCACGTCCAGCAATAAGTACGACTCGCCTGTCACTGGATTACCAACGATCCGGGCCCGAAGCCGGGGGAACACTCCTCCAAAATCAGCGATCTCCCGAATCCTGCTGTGGCTCACGCCAATGGTGTTCAGGCGGTCGACGAACAGCTCGAAGTCAATTTCGACAGTGATCCCGCGCGGGTCTACGCGCAGGTCTGTCACCCGACCCACCGACACGCCTCTGTACCGGACTGGGCTTGAAACGTCCAGGCCGCTGACATTTTCGGTGGTGTAGGTGACCAGTCCGATCACCCTACGGCTCCTCCACCGTTGAATAAAGAGCGCCGCCGTTGCCAGGATGACGACCAGTGTTACAACGACGAACAAGCCCAGTCGCGCGTAGCTTTTCTCGACAGCCATTGGATTACCCTCCCTGATTGGCGGACGCAGCGGGTGAGGACCGCGTAAAGAAATTGTGAACGAACGGTATCTCGGATGACTCACGCAGTTTGCGTGGATCGCCCTGCGCCACAATGCCTTTTGCGGCTTTGTCAAGGACGATGCAGTGGTCAGCCACCAGAAAAATGCTCGCTAGCTCGTGGGTCACGATGACGATGGTGATGCCCAGGTCTCGGCTGAGCGTGAGGACGAGTTGGTCGAGTTCGACTGCAGAGATCGGGTCCAGACCTGCGGACGGTTCGTCGAAGAACAGGAGATCGGGCTCGAGCATCAGAGCACGGGCAATACCCGCGCGCTTCTTCATGCCGCCAGATATTTCGCCCGGCAGATGTTCGGCGAACGGGCCAAGCCCGACGAGGTCGAGCTTGGCCTGGACGAGCTCCCGCGCGATCGCGCCGCGTATCGGGGTCCACGTGATCAAGGGAAGCGCGAGGTTCTCCGCGAGAGTCATAGAGCTGAAGAGCGCGCCTGACTGAAAAAGTACGCCGAAGGGTGGCATGCCCTCGTAGCGGTGTGGCTCTCCCACGCCGTCGATGTCGATTCGCCCGGCTCCAGGCTGTTCAAGGCCAATCAAATATCTCAGCAATGAGCTCTTGCCGCACCCCGATCCACCGAGGATCGTAAAGATTGTTCCGCGCTCAACGTGGAAAGTGACATGCTCGATGAGCACCCGTGAACCCCACCCGATGCTCAAATTGTCGACGGTGATGTGCGACCTTGGTAGCGGCATGTTCAGATGCCCATGAGCGCGAAAAAGAACGTGAAAAGGGAGCTGATCACAATCACGCTGAAGATGGCCAGCACGACGGCGGTGGTCGTCCGAGTGCCGACAGCGGCGGCGCCGCCCCGCGCGAGCAGCCCCTGCCCACATGCAACCAGGCCGATCACTAGCCCCAGAAACGGACTTTTGACGAAGCCCGCCAGAAAGTGCTCGCCTGTGATCGCATTCACGGTCGCCTGGATGTAGGCGCGTGTAGTTATATGAGTAATGAGTGCCGTCGCCCCCAAACCACCGACGAGGGCCAAAACGTCGCCCACCCATGTCAAAAGCGGCACCGTGAGGGCAAGAGCGAGACAGCGTGGCACGACCAGCCATCTGATGGGTTCGAGCCCCATGGACCGCAAGGCGTCAATTTCCTCCGACACCTTCATCGTAGCGATTTCCGACGCGAGACCAGCACCCGATCGCCCGGCCACGACGATCGCGGTGACTAGCGGTCCGAGCTCCCGAAAGTGCGCGACGACCACCAGCTCGGGAACGTAGGCGACCGCACCAAAGCGCCCGAGCTGTGAGACGCCGAGAAACCCGATGATAATTCCAACCAGCAGGTTGGCGGCGCTCGTGACCGGCAGCGCATCTGCGCCGATCTCTTGCATCAGCCTCGGCAACGAATGCCAATCGACCGAATTAGGGGAGGCTGTCGCTTTCGGCACTGCAGCAGCACAGCGGCCACTAAAATCAAGTGCCTCGTTCGCCTTCCCTGGCAGCTGAGCTGCTAGCGCACCGATCCGCGCCAGCCGACTCGTGGAATGTGTTTGAGGTGCTGGGCGGTCCGCTCGACGCTCGCGATAAAGTGCGATCAAGCGCGCCGCTTCGGGGTTATGGCCTTCAACGACGCACGTGTGGCGCCCACACGCGTCCAGCCGATCGAGAAGCCGTGCTAGCAAGACTGCGCCGGCGCCGTCTATTCGATCGAGCTGCGCTAGGTCAACATCGACCGAGGCACAGCCACTCAGACGCGCCTCGGTCCCCTCCACTGTCTGCGCCGCCGCCGTCGCATGGGCCAAGTCGAACGGACCAGTCGGTATGATAATCGCCCGGTCTCCTTCTCGGTCGACTCTGACGGCGAGACTCATTGCGCGGACCTCCAGAGTTCAGCTGTGCAATTCAAACTTACTTCCCGGCTGGCAAAGGCGGCTTACCGCTCTTCGGAGACGCGAAATAAGAAAACGGTCTAATGCCGCTTATAAGTGAAGGCTCAAGTGAAGTGGCTACCTATCGGGTGTTCTGCCAAATTCGGGAAGGAGAGAGAGCACGCTCATTGATCGGATGTTGACACAACCCATTCCCAACACGGTTCTCTCTTCACCAGTCCGTCCCTCGCTCATCCCCTATTCCATCCGCTCCCTGATGGATTAATTCTTTGCCAGCACGGCAACAACTGCGATTTCTGACAGGTTAAAACGATCTTCTATTCGCTTATTAGGCACGGTACAAAGTGGTATAACGGCGCCCTATACATGAGTCGGATCCTTCGTTTGCCAGCGGGATCGGCTCAACGACCTTGCCGAGTTCTACGGCAAAGCCCTTCAAATGGCACCCCTGCTCCCCACTCGCTCCGTTGCCGCAACGCGAAATTGGGAATGAATCGCGATTTCCCCCGGGAAGTGTGTGCGGCCGAGATAGCTGGCTCCTTCCTTGCCATTACCGTGCAATCGAGTCGGAAATCCGGCGTCGACCCAGCTTAGCGGGAACAAACCGTTGAATGCTGAGCGCAGATTGCTTGGAAGAGGTAGGTGTCCATCCCGCTCTGAACACTTCCCACTCCTTGCACTGGCAATGGAGCATGTTACGGCCCGGACCACTATCTCGGAGGGACACGTTTCTTGTAGGGCTGTGGTACAGAAGAGTAGCTCGACGCCATCGCAAAGCGACAAGCAAAATTCCCGCCGTTCTCTTGGACCCCGCTACCTGGGAATCTATGAGCGATGAGGAGTTTCTGGCCATCTGGGACAACCCAAATCGCCGTCTCTGACGGAGGAACGACTTGGACGCGGCCCGTTCAGGACTCCGTTGTCACACCCTCACACCCCAAGCCAGATGAGGAGCAATCGGAAGGAAAATCGGACTGATCAGGCCCCGATCGTGTGCCATACTCTTGGCATCCCCCAAACCTTTCTCATGAATCACGACCTGGCGCTCTCTGATTGGCTCGAGGAGCTCTGCCTTTATGGGATGCCGCGACGCTTTCAAGATGCCGAGACTGCCTACCATTTGTCGCAGCTGATCCGGCATCGCTACATCGTGGTTCTCGCCATTGCTCACACTCCGATCGGACTGCGCGAGCTCGGTACCCCTGCACCTATACCCAACTGCAACCAGTCGGGGTTACTAAAGTCCAAGGACCAGCGGTCAGCCCAGGTCGCACCGCCGCCGCAAAAGGGAGGGCGGTCAAGATTTCTCTCTGGTGAGGCTCCTTGCTCGCGGTAGTCCATCACGTTAGGTCTGTTCCAGAATCGGTTCGAGTTTGTCGAGTGGGGCAGCGTTGCCAGCAAACGGATTGCGCCAGCTTATCCCACGCGACGAAAAACACATGAATTTGGAACACCAGGTGAGGAGCCGGACCTCTTTGAAAAAGCCTCAATCAATCAAAAGAATCAAAGCCGGACGTTCTGAAAAGGGGCTCAGTTTTTCAAGTTTTTCAAAGCTGGACGGGCATCTACTTGCCCCGTTGGTTTTTGTGACGGCGGCTGGTTCGTGGATCCGAAGACCCGTCGCGTCATGGATTGCGACTGTCGAAAGGCGAGAAAGAACGGTGCGGCATGAAGTGCCGAAAATCGACCTGCAAAATGCCTGCCTGGAGGCGCGGTCTCTGCTACCAGCATTACAGAGAGTCGCAAGGCCTTGTCTTTGTTTCGGAATTGAAGCAATTCTTAAAGTCGAACAAGAAGGGCCTGCGCTAGCGAGCGATGGCCGCGCGCTCCAGCCCGATTATTAGCGAGTTCGGCACCGATCGAGGAAAGCTGCTGTCAGTTGGCGCCGTTGTTGGCACACACTTCCCGCAGCGATTCCGGGTCCTCAGCGAAAACGGAGAGGACCATCGATGTCGAGACGAAGCGGCCAGGTCGGCCGCGTGGAAAGAAAGGGGAATACGTTTTATGCACGAGCTCGCGCGCAAATTAGCGGAGCATATCGCGGGGAGAGATTCCGGCTTTGTGTTTCGGAACGAAGCGGGCGGAGCGCTGCATCAATCCAATGTGCTGCGTCGCGCCCTTCATCCAGCGCTTGCAGAGATGGCCCGGGAGAAAGCCGGGTTCCATGCCTTTCGGCGCTTTCGAGTAACTCACTTGCGAAAACCAGCGGGTGCCTGAGGATCTCATCCAATTCTGGATCGGGCACGCGCCAGCGTCAATCACCGATGTTTATTCCCGCGTCCGAGAAGATCTCGAATTTCGCCAGCTTTGCGCAGAACAATGCGGGCTGGGGTTCGAATTTCCGGCCGGCGATGTCGAGTTGCACCCAGCTGCACCCAGACCGGAGAGGGTTCAGAGTGCGTTATCTGCTTGAAAAGATGGCGCGCCCTGAGAGATTCGAACTCCCGACCTTCTGGTTCGTAGCCAGACGTCGGAAAAACCATCTCGTTGATCTGAAATCGCTTAGAACCTCTCAGGGTGTTTTTTGTTGTCCCCCAAGTTGTCCCCCACAATTTCTCCCGGCTGTGAGTGGATCACGTGGAGGCCTGACTTAGACTTTTTCAGGGCTCTTCTTGCTCACGTGGCTCGTCTCCGCAACGCCATACTTCGCATAGAACATTTCTCCCGAGCTCGCTTCCATTTTCAGTTGTCGGATGCCGTCTGGAAATTTTGCTTGGAGTTTCTCGAGCTCAGCTTGAAGGGTTGGATTAGGGGCTGCCCACGCATCAACGTAGCAAGCGTCTCGTATGCCGGCCTGGAGCAACTCTTTCGTACAACCGAAACACGGTTGTACCGTCGAGTAAATGGTACCGCCCTCGACCGAGATGCCGAATCTCGCTGCATTCAGCAGCGCATTCTGCTCAGCGTGAACACAAATGCAGACATCGTAACCATTGCCAGAACCGAACGCGTCTCGATTTTTGCAGCGATAGCACGCGCCGTCAGAGCAATTCGCTACGTTTTCTGGCGTCCCGTTGTAGCCCGTCGAAACAATGCGGTCGGCCATAATTATCACGGCGCCGACCTTTCGGCCGACGCAGTCGGCTCGTGCACTCACAGCTCGTGCAATGTCCATGAAATACTGATCTTTCGAAGGTTTCATATCGCAACTGCTCTCTTCCGCTAGATTTTCGGGGGAAGCGCGAAATTAGTCTTAAAAGGAAGTTCGAACAACGGTACGTCGGTACAGCAAATGGAAGGCGTAAAAACCGCAAAGCGCGATGTACTCTCAGTACACAGCGCTTTGCGCACGTTGGACGCTCGAATGGGCGATGAAAGAAAGGCTGAGAAAGTTTCTGGGGTATCGCGAGCTGAGATCGATCTTGCCCAAAAATGGGCATTGAAACTGATTCAAACATG
>Ga0075425_100005516_pt1 | contig 13161 bp, 12 predicted proteins | sample SoiMethybrSBSTD4_FD_75300 | JGI IMG/M metagenome (GOLD analysis project Ga0075425, IMG submission 75300) | Bulk soil microbial communities from a Populus tree surrounding site in Tennessee, USA - Soil MetaG P. TD hybrid SBSTD4 | ecosystem: Environmental > Terrestrial > Soil > Tree plantation...
GGGACAAGGCGAATCTCGACTACCTGGTGCAGGGACGTCACGAGGTCGAGCGCAAAGTGGAACCGTTCTGGAACGGCGTCAGTCTGACGATGAATCGGCCGCGGCCGCCGAAACCGGCGAAGACGGCGGAGGACAAGAAGACGACGGTGGAGAATTAGGGCGGGAAAGGAGGCACGGAGGCAGAGAGGCACAGAGGCAGGATCCGTCCTGCGCCCGTCGCGCCTGTCCCGCCCGTGCATCATGCGCATCGACATCAATTCCGATCTCGGGGAGTCGTTCGGGGCCTATCGCATCGGCAACGATGCCGGCCTCATGAAATCGATCACGTCGGCGAACGTGGCGGCCGGATTTCATGCGGGCGATCCGTCGGTGCTGCGCGACACGATCCGGATGGCGAAGGCGAATCGCGTCGCGGTGGGCGCGCATCCGGGATTTCCCGATCTCGTCGGATTCGGACGTCGCGAGCTGAACGTCACGCCGACCGAGGCCGAGGACTTCGTCCTCTATCAGCTCGCTGCCGTGGCCGGCGTCGCCACCGCCGAGGGCGTGAAGATCCAGCACGTGAAGCCGCACGGCGCGTTGTTCAACATGGCCGTACGGAACGCGGAGCTTTCGGCCGCGATTGCGCGCGGCGTTGCGGCCTTCGATCGATCGCTCATCCTCTTCGGCCTGCCTGGTTCGGAGATTCTTCGTGCGGGCCGCGCGGCCGGCCTGCGCGTGGCCGCGGAAGTGTTCGCCGACCGCGCGTACGAGCCGGACGGCTCGCTTGCGTCGCGGCGCAAGCCCGGCTCCGTCATCCACGACGCCACCGCCGTCGTGGCCCGCGCCGTGCGGATGGTGAAAGAGCGGAACGTGGTCGCGATTGACGGCAGCATCGTCCCGCTCGACGCCGACACGATCTGCGTGCATGGCGATACGCCGGGATCCGACGAACTGGCGGCGAAAATCCGCGCCGGCCTCGAGGCTGCCGGCGTTACGGTGAAGGCCATCGGCGATGTGTGACATCGTTGATGGCTGATGGCTGATGGCATGGTTGATGGCCAAGGGATGATCACCGACGCACTCACCACTCAACAACCGACCGGAATGCTCGCGTGGTGGCGCGAAGCGGACGATCGCGCGCACAAAGCGTTCGTCGCGGCGTCGCTCGGGTGGATGCTCGATTCGTTCGACGTCATGCTCTACGCGATTGTGCTCGCGGCGCTCATCCGCGATCCGCAGCTGCACCTCACGCCGGGCGCCGCCGGCATTCTCGGATCGATCACGCTCGTCGCAGCGGCCGCCGGCGGAATCGCGTTCGGCGTCATCGCGGATCGTCTCGGTCGCAAGCGCGCGCTGATGGGCGCAATTCTCATCTACTCGATCTTCACGGCCGCGTGCGGTCTGGCGCAGTCGGCGCTGCAGCTCGCGGTCTTCCGCGTGCTGCTCGGCCTCGGCATGGGGGGCGAATGGGCGACCGGCGCGGCGCTCGTGTCGGAATCGTTTCCGGCGAAGCATCGCGGCAAGGCGCTCGCGTTCGTGCAGAGCTCGTGGGCGATCGGGTACGGCCTCGCTGCGGCCGTCAACCTCGTGGTCATGCCGATCTGGGGCTGGCGCGGCGTCTTCTTCGTCGGCGTCCTGCCGGCGCTGCTCGTCGTGTGGATTCAGCGCCGCATCGAGGAGCCGGAGATTTGGACACGCACGTCGCAATCCGATCGCGGGCGCATCAGCGCGCTGTTCGCGCCGGGCTATGCGAAGCTCACGGTCTTTCTCACGCTGATGAACGCGTGCACGCTGTTCGGGTGGTGGGGGCTCAACCTCTGGGTGCCCGCCTATCTCAACCTGCCGCCATCGCGAGGCGGCATCGGCCTCTCATCGTCCGCGATGTCGTGGTTCGTCATCGCGATGCAGGTCGGCATGTGGTTCGGCTATATCAGCTTCGGCTTCATTGCCGACGCCGTAGGCCGCAAGCGCGCGTACATCGCGTACGTCGTCACCGCCGGCATGTTGCTCCCGGTGTACGGCATCCTTCGCGCCCCGATTGCGCTGCTCATGCTCGGTCCGCTGGTCGCGTTCTTCGGGACCGGCTACTACAGCGGCTTCGGCGCGGTGATCGCCGAGTTGTATCCGACGACAGTGCGCGCAACGGCGGCCGGCGTGTGCTACAACACCGGCCGCCTGGCAAGCGCCGTGGCGCCGTTCGTGGTCGGATCGATGGCCGCGAGCCGCGGATTCGGACCCGCGTTCGCGGTGGCAGGCGCGGCGTTCTTTCTTGCCGCGGTTGCGTGGGCGTGGATCCCGGAAACGCGCAACGCGGAACTCGCGTAGCCGCAGTCGCGAACTTCGCGACGCCGATATCGCTCGTCAGCTCCTCACATACTTGTTGAAGAAGTCGAGTGTCCGCTGCCATGCGAGCCTGGCTGCGGCTTCGTCGTAGCGCGGCGTGGTGTCATTGTGGAAACCGTGCTGCGTGCCGTCGTACATGTATTTCGTGTACGTCTTGCCGTTTGCTTTCAGCGCCTCCTCGAACGCCGGGATGCCGCTGTTCACGCCTTGATCGTTGCCCGCGTAGTGCAGCATGAGCGGCGCCTTGATCTTCGCCGTGTCCTCGGCGCTCGGCTGGCGTCCGTAGAACGGCGCGCCGGCCGCGAGATCGGATCCGAGCCGCACCGCGAGGTTGTTGACGACGCCGCCGCCGAAGCAGAATCCGACGGCGGCGATCTTGCCGCTGCACGCGGGGTTCGCTTTCAACCACTTCGCGGCCGCGACGAAATCTTCCATCATTTTCTTGCCGTCGACCTGTCGAAACGCCGCGGCGCCTTTCTCGTCGTCTCCCGGAAATCCACCGACCGACGTCAGACCGTCCGGCGCGAACGCGACGAAGTTCGCCACCGCGAAGCGCCGCGCGACGTCTTCGATGTACGGATTCAGGCCGCGGTTCTCGTGGATGACCAGCACGCCGGGAAGTTTGCCCGACGCGTTCGCCGGCCTGGCGAAGTACCCTTTGATGCTGCCGTTGCCTTCCGGAGACTGAACCGTTTCGTAGTCCGCTTTGATGCGTGCGTCGGTTTTCGGAACCTGCTGCGCCCACGCGTAGTTCGGCTTGAGGCTCTCGAAGATCGCCATCGCGGTCATCCCGCCGACGGTGAACCTGCCGCAGCGATCGATGAAGTCGCGGCGGCTCATATCGCCGTGCTGATACTCGTGAAACAGATCGAGCAGTTCCTGCGGGTAATCGGATGCGTTCTTTCGTTCCATTGCCGCAGCTCCTTCTATGAGCGGAAGGCAGGAGTATACTGCGCCGTGCGCTGCATCGCAGTTGCCTGGCTTGCGATCGCCGCTGCGCTCTCGAGCGGATGTCTGGTGGTTTCCCTGCAGCCCGCCTACGACGCCGATTCCGTCGTGTTCGACGAGGCGCTGATTGGCCAGTGGGAGAACCGCGACGACGGCTCGAAGGCGACCGTCGATCGCGGCGAGTGGCGATCGTACAAGGTCACCTACGTCGATCGATTCGCGACGCGCTCGTTCCAGGGCAATCTCACGAAAATCGAAACGACGACGTATCTCGACCTCACCGAGATGCGCGGCGTCGATCCCGGACCGTATCTCGTACCGGTCCACGCCGTGTGGCGCATTGCAATTCAGGGCGCGACGCTGACCGCCGAGCCGCTCGACTACGGATGGTTCATGCGCGCGATTGCGGAGAAAACGATCACCCGGCTGACGGTTGCCGTTGACGACCGGCGCAACGCCGTCATTGCCGCACCAACGGCCGATCTGCGCCGCTGGCTGACGAGCCCGCCCGAGGAGGCGTTCGACACTCCCGTCACCTTCGCGCGCCTGCGTTAACGCGGATTCCATTTGGGCTTAGCGAGGCGATCTAATCTCGCTCATGGTTCGACAAGCTCACCATGAGCGGCGATTCGAGGGCTCACCACGAGCGTGACTAAGAGCGCGTTGCAAAATCTGTACATCGATTTTGCAACGCGCTCTAACTACGCCGTCTTGCAAACCGCGATAGCCGTCTCACTCGATGCGCACGATGCGATCGCTGACGTGCGGAAAGCGATCGAATACAGCGGGATCGTGACCTGGGACGACGAACCGTGGATCGCTCGCCAGCGTGCGCATCCGCTCCTGCGCGCGAAGGTTCGACGCGGCGTCGAGCGTCTGCGCGATCGGCTTGTGCGTATCCAGGTTCTCGTACAAGTACATATTGTCGGACGCGAGGACGACCGTTGCTTTCTCCGTCCGCACGCTCACGTACTGTGACGCCCACGTGTGTTTGCCGCCGATGTTGAACGTGACGCCGGGGAAGCTGGCGGTATCGTCGCCTTTCACGAATGAGACTTTGCCTGCGATGTTTTTTTTGACGAGTTCGACGACGTCATCGGGATCGATGCCGCCGTGCGTGTTCCGTGCCTGCCACGCGTCGCCGGTGTAGTAGCGGTACTCGTCCTCCTGAATCCAGACCCGCGCGGCCGGAAACAGGTCGATCCCTCCGGCATGATCCCAGTGCATGTGCGAGATGATCAGATCCGTCACCTGATCGGCGCGCACGCCGAGCGGCGCAATCGCGTCGGATGGTTTGATGTAGTCCTTGACCGAGAATTGCGAGAAGTACTGCTCGCGATGAAATCCCGAATCGACGATCGCGACGCGGCCGTCGGCGCCCTTCAACAACCAAATCATCATCGCGATGTCGAGCCGCCGATCCGGATCCGCGCCCGCGACAAGGCTCGAGACGCGAAAGTTCGCGATGGTTGCGAACCGGACAGCGTAGACCTCGAAGGCCGGCGATTGTGCCCGCACGTGCCACACGAGCAGCAGTCCCGCCAACGCGAGCGATGCACAGAACCACAAAGGACGCCAAGAGCACACAGGCTCCAAAAGGTTTGTGGTGGATCTACGCATCGAGTTCTACACACAACTGAAAAACGCGAAAAACGCGTCGCGCGACGACCGCACTATGCACCCCACAGCGTCAGAACCGAGCACCCTGCAGCATTAGCTCCGAGCACCCTGCAGCGTCAGCTCCCCAGCTATCCGCCGTCTTTCAGCGCCCGCCGCAGCACCTTGCCGACCATCGTCTTCGGCAAGTCCGTCCGGAATTCGATCTTCGACGGCACTTTGTACGGCGCGAGCTTCTCGCGACAATAGCTCCGCAACGCCTCTTCGGTGACGGTCTCGCCGGCGCGCACGACGACCCACGCCTTGACCGCTTCACCCTTGCCGACGTCCGGGACACCAGCGACGCCGACTTCCGCAACCGAGGGATGCGCCGCGATCACTTCCTCGATTTCACGCGGCCACACCTGATAGCCGCTGGTCTTGATGAGATCTTTCTTGCGATCGACGATGAAGACGTACCCATCGTCGTCCATGTAGCCGAGATCGCCGGTGTGCAGCCACCGGCGCGTGCCGATCTCGTCGGTGTGCTCGCGCAGCGCGAGCGCAGTTTCCCCGGAGTTGTTCCAGTACCCGATCATCAGTTGGGGCGCGGCGATCGCGATCTCACCAACCTGATTCGCCGGAAGCACGCGCGTCCCCTCGGCGTCGTCGAACACACGAACGTCGACGTCGGGCAGCGGCATGCCGACCGAACCGAGCTTGTTCGGACCCTGCACCGGGTTCACGCACAACGCCATCATCGCTTCGGTCAGCGAGTAGCCTTCGATTATTCGCCCGCCGGTGACTGATTCGAACCGGTTCTTGGTTTCCGCGAGCAGCGGCGACGCACCGGAAAAGCAGAGGCGGATCGATTTGAAGTCGACCTTGCCGGCGCGCACGTCGGGATGATTCAGCAGCGCGTTGTAGAGCGTCGGCACGCCGCTGAAGAACGTCGGCTTCACGCGCCGGACGGTCGCGAGCACGTCGGCCATGTCGCGCGGGTTCGGCACGAGCGCAATCGCGCCCTGATTGACGATGGTGTGCGCCTGCACGCCGACGTTCGCGTACACGTGAAACAACGGCAGGGGCAGGAACGCAACGAGGTTCGACCCCTTGCTCGCCGCTTCGTTCCACACTGTGATCTGACGCGCGGCATACACGTAGGCGGCGTGCGTGCCGAGGACGCCTTTCGGTGTTCCGGTCGTTCCACCGCTCATCAGCAGGATCGCGGGATCGGACGGCGCGATCGCCGCGCGTGGGACGCGACGATCGCGATTGACCAGCAGCAGGTGCGCGAAATCGTGATCGCCGGGCGCGAGCGTCACGCGGTCGCCGTCCCTGGTCTCGCGGAACAGCGTGAACAGCAGCCGCAGGTGCGCCGGGAAGTACTCCTTGATGTTGGTCGCGATCACGCGGCGCAGCGGCGTGCGCGCCTGCACGCGCTTGATGCGCGGATAGAAGCGCGTCAGCGTGACGATGGTCTCGACGCCCTGCTCTTTGAGCGGCGGCTCGAGCTCGTGTTCGGTGTAGATCGGATTGAGCGGGGAGACGATCGCGCCGAGTTTCCAGGCGCCGAATTCGGCGATGAGAAACTGCGGACAATTCGGCAGCAGGAGCGCGACTCGATCGCCGCGCGCGACGCCGAGCGAGGAGAACGCGGCGGCGCACGCGTCGCTCAGGCGATCGAGCTGAGCGTAGGTGACGGATGCGCCTTTGAACAACAGCGCCGGATGATTCGGGCGCTCGCGCGCCGCGTCGGCGAGGTAATCGACGAGTGTGCGCTCCGGATATGGCGCGAGCGTCTCCGGAACGCCTTCGTCGTAATGTCCGAGCCAGGGCCGCCGCAATGTCGTTGCGGTGCTCTCGCGATTAGCCGCCGGTTTTGATCCTGAATTGACCGTCGTCGAACCGCTCCCGGTAGGTGCCGTGGCACGAGGCGCATTGCTGCGCGAGCGAACCGGCCTCCGTCTTGACATCGTCCCACTTGCCGGCGACGACCGCGCGATCGATGGATTCGGCATATGCGCGCGCGTCCTGCGCCCACTTGACGGCGTCGGCCTTTCCGCGCGTCTTCCAGAACGCTTCGGTCTGCGTGAACGCCTGCTTCAGCACCTGCGCGTTGTCCTGGACGACCTTCGACTCGTTCTTGTCGAGCGCGGCGCGCAGCGCCGTGTTCGCCGGACCGATCTGCAGCATCAGTTTCTGAAGCGCCTGTTCGTCGGCGGTCATCGGCGGCGGCAGACGTTTCGCGACGTCGACGCCGGCCTGATTGATGACGGCGGTCGCGAGGATTGCCGGCTTGCCGCGGTACTTCGCGACGACGTCGGGCGGAAGATCGAGCTTGAAGTCCTTCGACTTCTTCGCGATTTCGTCGGGATCGAACTTCACCGCCTCGCCGATTGCCGTGATGTACGTGTTGGCCTCGACCGGTTCGTTCATGCGCGGCGCGAGCACGAGGACTTCTTTTCCGGTGCTCTTCGTTTTGTCCTGATCGATCGAGAAGGAGAGCGTCGACAGCTTCTGTTCGACCGCCCCGGTGACGGTGACCGGTTCGCCGTAGTACGCATCGGGATGATCGAAGAGCGTGCTGGCGGCCAGCGGGATGTACGGCTTCGACGGAGTTCCGGGCGCCGGCGGTTGTCCGCGCTGACCTTCCTGCTGCGGCTGCTGTCCCTGCTGTCCCTGTCCGCGCTGTCCGCGGCCGCGCTGTCCTTCGGGCTGCGCCGTCTGCGGCTGCTCCGTCTGGGGCGGCTGCTGCGGCGGCTGTTGCTGTTGTTGCCCGTTCTGCGCCGCGAGCGATCCCACGAACATCATCAGCGCCGCTGCGACGGCAACGCCGCCCCAGCTGCGCCCCGGTTTGATCGATCCCATTCCGTGCTCCTTGTTCGTTCCCTGCGCGCTTCAGATCGCATCCGATGCTGCGAGCAGCATCAGGAGGAGCGCCTTCTGTCCATGCAGGCGATTTTCCGCCTGGTCGAACACAATGGACGAGGCCGACTCGAACACCTCGGCGGTGACTTCTTCGCCGCGATGCGCCGGCAGGCAATGCATGAAAAATGCGCCCGGGCGCGCGAGCGCCATCAGGTCCGCGTTGACCTGATACGCCGCAAATACCTGGCGGCGCAGCTGGGCCTCGGCTTCCTGGCCCATGGACGTCCAGGTATCAGTGTAGATCGCATCCGCGTCGATGACGGCATCAGCAGGATCGGTGAACAGCCGCAGCCGCGCGCCGTGCCGCGCGACGCTGGTGGCCTGCTGCACGACCGTGTGCGGCAGCTGATACCTCTCCGGGCTCGCGATGTGAAGGTGCACGCCGAGCATGGCCGCCGCGTGCGCGAGCGATGTGGCGACGTTGTTGCCGTCGCCGACGTACGCAATCGTGCGCCCGCGCAGATCGCCCAGCTTCTCACCGAGCGTCAGGAAATCGGCGAGCGCCTGACAGGGATGTTCTTCGTCGGTGAGCGCGTTGACGACGTGCAGGCGGCGCGCGCGGCACGCGAATTCCTTCAGCACCCGCTGTGAAAACGTTCTGATGACGACGGCATCGACCCAGCGCTCGAGATTGCGCGCGACGTCGGCGACCGGCTCGCGTTCTCCGAGCGCGACATCGGGCTGAAGCGCGACGATCTCCGCGCCGAGCTCGCGAATGGCGATTTCGAACGTCGTGCGCGTTCGAAGCGACGGCTTGTCGAACAGCAGTGCGACGTGACGTCCTTCGAGCGCGCGCGCAGTGGGCGCATGCGGACCGAGCGATCGTTCGCTCTTCACCTGCGCGGCGAGCTGCAGACACCGCTCGAAATCAGCGGCGTCGAAGTCGAGCACCGACAGGAAGTCCTTGGGACTTTGCGTGGCCTGTGTCACATCGTGCTCCGTGGCAACGAATCGAGATGCGTTGATGTCGCTCCCGCTCGTGGTGAGCCTGTCGAACCGCGAGCCCGGCGCTCGTCCTTCCGCCTTCGCTGAAGCTACGGCGGACCGCCGTAGCGCGAAGCGCGAAGGCTGGTCGACCGGCTCAGGACGAACGGGCAACCGCTTGCCGCTCACGTTCGATAGTCCGCGTTGATTCGCACGTACTCCGCGCTCAAATCGCACGTCCATACCGTCGCCGATGCGCGGCCGGCGCCGAGATCGACGCCAACCGTGATGTCCTTTCCCTGCAGATACGCCGCAGCCTCGGGCGCCGCCTCGTCGTACGGAGCGCCGTCCTTGAACAGCACGATGGATCCGATGGTGACCGCGGCGCGCGCCAGCTCGAACGCGACACCGGCGCGTCCGGCGACGGCGATCAAGCGGCCCCAGTTCGGATCGCCGCCGTGAATGGCGGTTTTCACCAGCGGCGAATTCGCGATGGCCTTCGCCGCGCGGCGCGCGTCGGTGAGCGATTCGGCGCCCGTCACCGTCACCGTGACGAGCTTCGTCGCGCCCTCGCCGCCGCGCACGATGCCGAGCGCGAGCTCCCGGCACACGTCGCGCAGTGCGCCGACGAACGGCCGGTAGGTCGTGTCGTCGATCGTCACGCCGCTCGCACCGTTCGCGAGCAGCATCACGCAGTCGTTCGTGGAGCATTCGCCGTCGACGGTGATCGCGTTGAACGTGTCGTCGACCGCTTCGCGCAGCGCCCGATCGAGCAGCGGCGGCGGTACGTCCGCGTCCGTCGTCACGAACGCGAGCATCGTCGCCATCATCGGCTCGATCATGCCGGAGCCCTTGGCCATGCCGCCGACGGCGACCTGCCGTCCGGCGATGTCGACACGAGCGCCCGCTTCCTTCGGAAACGGATCGGTAGTCATGATGGCGCGGGCCGCCGCGGCGCCCTGGTCCACGGCAAGGGCGTGAAAGGCTTCGGGGACGCCGCGCCGCACGTTGTCGAGCGGCAGTGCGACGCCGATGACGCCGGTCGATGCGACGAGCACCTGTTCGACCGGACATCCGACGAGCTGCGCCGTCTCCGCCGCCATGCCGCGGGCGACCGCAATGCCGTCGTCGCCGGTGCACGCGTTGGCGCAGCCGCTGTTCACGACGATCGCCCGCACGATGCCGCCGGATTTGGTGAGGTGATCGCGCGACACGAGGACCGGCGCCGCCTGCGCGCGATTGACGGTGAAAACGGCCGCGCCGTGCGCGGGCCGATCGGAGACGATGAGCGCGAGGTCGAGCGCGCCGTTCCGTTTGATGCCGGCACGCACGCCGGCCGCGCGGAAGCCTCGCGGAATCGTAACGCCCGTCGTGGCCGCTGAGACCGTGTCGTGCATTTACGCTGGTGACGCGGGAGCCGGGAGGCCGTAGCCGCGTTCGGCGTCGAACGCCGAGTCGAGGGGAACGACCATCGCGTACTGGCCGCACGTGCGGAAGTGCGGACACTTCACGCAGTCGGTGAACATCTTCTCGAGCAGCCACGTGTGCGGCACGATCGAGAACCCCATGTGGATGAAATAGCCCGGCGCATGCGTGAACGCGCACAGCTTCTCGAAGCCCTCGCGCCGCGCGCGCCGGCGCAGCTCGTCGACGATCGAGACGCCGACGCCGCTGCCGCGCGCGCTGACGTCGACGGCGAGCGATCGCACTTCGGCGACGTGCGCGCTCAGCGCCGCGAGCTCCGCGCAGCCGACGATTGTCCTGCCGCGCACGGCGACGACGAACCGTGACGCGTGCGCGGTGAGCTCCGCGCGCGTCCGCGGCAGCAGGTGGCCTTCCTCGAGATTCGCCTGAATGAGCGCGTGCAGCTTCTTCGCTTCGGACGGCTCCGCCGTCCTCAGCGTGATGCGTCCCCGTGCGGGTTGCCTCATGCCACAGCTCCAACGGCACCGAGCGCCGCGTCGAGACGGCCGAGCGCCTCGTCGGCGTCGGCCTCGGTGATGACGAGCGGCGGCAGCAGCCGGACGACCGTGTCCGCCGTACGATTGACGATGACGCCGCGCTCGAGCGCCGCCGGCACGACCGGCGTCGCGTCGCGCCCGAGATCCAGGCCCCACATCAGTCCCGCTCCGCGTACCTCTTTCACGATCGCGTGTCGCGCGGCAACCGCCTTCAGCCGCTGCTCGAAGCAGGCGCCGACCTTGCGGACGTGATCGATGAGGCCGCCGGCCAGCTCGTCGAGGACGCACAGGCCGGCGCGGCAGGCGAGCAGGTTCCCGCCGTACGTGCTGCCGTGATCGCCGAAGGAGATCGTGTCCGCGACCTCCTGACTGACGAGCGCGGCGCCGATCGGAACGCCGCCGCCAAGCGCCTTGCCGATCGCGACGAGGTGCGGTTTCAGGCCGAGCACCGTCGCATAGAACGGTTGCCCGGTGCGCCCGAGACCGCTTTGCACCTCGTCGGCGATGAGCAATGCGCCGCTGCGCGCGCATGCATCGCGAATGGCCGCGGCGAACGCCGGGGTGAGCGGACGGACGCCCCCTTCGCCCTGAATCGGCTCGGCGATGATCGCGGCCGTCGACGCCGACACTGCGGCGGTCAGCGCAGCCGGATCGTTGACCGCGACGAACTTCACCGTGGGCAACAGCGGTTCGAACGGCGTCCGGTAATGTTCGGTCGCGGTGACCGACAGCGATCCGAACGTCCGCCCGTGGAATGATTCGGTGAGCGCGATGAACTCCGCGCGCGGCGCGCCTTTCGTGAACCAGTAGCGGCGCGCAAACTTCAGACACGCCTCGACCGCTTCCGTGCCGCTGTTGCAGAAGAAGGCGCGCGGCAACCCGGAGAGTGCCGCGAGCCGCTCGGCGAGCTGTCCCTGATACGGGTGATAGAACAGGTTCGACGTGTGAATCAGCGTCTGCGCCTGCTCGGCGACCGCACGCGCGAGTGCCGGGTGGGCGTGGCCGAGTGCGGCGACGCCGATGCCCGACAGCAGGTCGAGATATTCGCGGCCGTCCGCGTCCCAGACGCGCACGCCCTGACCGCGCACGAACGTGACCGGATTGCGCTTGTAGGTCTGCAGAACATGGCGCGACTCGCGCGCCACGACATCGTCAACGGTGACAGTCATCTGATTTCTGGTCTGCATGGTCATTTACACACGTCCCACGACACCGCCTGTCGTGATCCGTGTCGCCGTCGCCGGCACGGTCCCGATCGCCGCCTCGACGAGCGCGTCGGGATCGCGGCCGTCGACGATGATGACTTCTTCGACGCCGCGCGCGATTGCGTGCTCGCACGCGCGCAGCTTCGCGACCATTCCCGCCGTTGCCGTTCCGTCGCCGACCAGCCCGCGGATGCCCGCGGTGTCGAGCGCCGGCACCGTGACGCCGCTGTTCAACACGCCGGCCGTCGTTCCGGCCATGACCAGTCGCCGCGCGGCAAGCTTCGAGGCAAGGTGGCCCGCCAGCGTGTCGGCGTTGACGTTCAGCAGCCGGCCGTCCTCGGCGATGCCGATGCACGCGAGCACCGGCATCAGCCCGTTCGCGACGAGCGTCTGCAACACGCGCATGTCCGCCGCGTCGGACGGAATTCCGACGCGTCCGAGAGGTACCGAGCGGCCATCCGCGGTGATATGCGGCGGCGCGTCGACGCACAGTGCGCACCGGCAATCCGCGCCGGTGAGGCCGACGGCCGGGATGCCTTCGGCGTTCAACGCCGCAACGAGACGCGTGTTGATGGCGCCGGCCAGGACCGACACGACAATGTCGAGTGTCGCTTCGTCGGTGATGCGCAGGCCGTCGACCTGCCGCTTCTCGATGCCCGCGCGCGACAGCGCCGCGTCGATTTCTTTTCCTCCGCCGTGAACGACGACGGTCGGAACCTGTGCCTCCGCGATCGCCGACACCGCAGAGACAACCGTCGCCAGGTGCGCACGATCCTCGAGCAGCTCGCCGCCGAACTTCAGCACCAGCGCGGTGGTGGGCGTCACCACAGCCCCGTCGCCTCGTCGAGTCCGAGCATGACGTTCATGTTCTGCACGGCCTGCCCGGACGCGCCCTTCAACAGGTTGTCGATGACCGACACGAGAATCGCGCGCCCGGACGGATCGACGCGCCAGCCGATGTCGCAGAAATTCGTATGCGCGACGTGCTTGATTTCAGGCAGCGCCGATCCGACGATGCGCACGAACCGCGAGCCGGCGTACGCGCGTTCGAGGAGGTCGCCGATCGCTTCTTCCGTCGTGCCCGGCGCGACGCGGACGTAAATGGTCGAGAGGATCCCGCGATCGAGGGGAACGAGATGCGGGGTGAACGTGACCGCGCCGCCGACGCCCTGTTCGATCTCCGCGCCGTGGCGATGATGAAACACGCCGTACGCCGAGAGGCTGCCGTGGCACTCGGAGAAGTGCGTCCGCTCGGACGGCGTCTTGCCTGC
>Ga0075425_100005517_pt1 | contig 13160 bp, 11 predicted proteins | sample SoiMethybrSBSTD4_FD_75300 | JGI IMG/M metagenome (GOLD analysis project Ga0075425, IMG submission 75300) | Bulk soil microbial communities from a Populus tree surrounding site in Tennessee, USA - Soil MetaG P. TD hybrid SBSTD4 | ecosystem: Environmental > Terrestrial > Soil > Tree plantation...
GTTCGTCGGCATCGCGGGCGCGAATCGCGGACTCGTTGCCTGCTATCAAACCGGACCGGTCACGCCGACCTGCGGTTCGACGAACGGTTTCTATCCGGGATATCTCATCGGCGGATTCGGACCGTACGGCGTGTCCTCGTATCTCGTCGATCTCGCGTCATCGAGTCATTACGAAGGCTCGTTCGTCTACACGATCTGGTCGAGCGCGGACGAGGTGATCGGCTACGGCACGATCGTCTACTACGAATCGACGTGCCGCATCCCCGGCCAGAACGGAGAGAAAACGTTCAGCGGCTATCCGTACGGTCACATCGGATCGAAGGATCAGACGGCGTATTACCAGTTGCGGATGGTGAGGGATCACGCCACGAACTGATGGCAGATGGCAGATGGCAGATGGCAGATGGCGCAAACGCTTCTGCCATCTGCCATCCGCAGTCCGCCATCACGACGTCAGCGACAGTGCGACCGAGCTCCCGACCCACGTGAACTGTTTGTTGAAGTCGACGCCGAGCATTTTGCCGCGCGAAAGACGCACGAGGTTCTGCGCGAGGATCGGCTTCGGCTCGTCATCGGGGCGGAGAAACATCATCCGGATCTCGATCTTCACGCCGCCGCCGTCGACCGCCTGAAGCGCCGGCTCGTACTCGATTTTTTCCTGCAGGCACCAGTTCGCGCGCTCGTTGTCTGGAATCGCATCGACGTCCGCGCGCGTCGGCTCCACGTTCACGCCGCCGCCCGCGAATGAGAAGAGCGGTTTGAGCACGAAGCGCGAGAGGTCGTCGGGAACGACGTCGAGATCGGAAAGGAACGTCGCCTGCGGCACCGACTCGTGTTTCAGGAAAGGCAGCGAGTACTTCGACCAGACCCAGTACCAGTTCGGATGCGGTGCCCACTCGATGTCCAGCTCATCGCGATAGTCGAACGGCATCGCGATCTGTTTCTTTTCGAGCTCGTCGAACACGATGCGGTTGTAGATACGCCGGATGCGCGTCTCGCCGCGAAAGAGCTGATTGCCGCGCTTCGTGAGCTCGCGCGGATCGACGGGATCGACGCCGAAGAAGTTCCGCGTCGCGGCGAAGTCGGGCCATGTCTTTTGTCGCGGCGGATCGATGTCGAGGAGGACGACCTCGGACGGATCGTGCACGCCGACGATCGTGCGCCGCGCGAGATCGAGAAACGACTCGCGGTCGTAGCCCGAGTACCAGCACGACCACGCGACGTCGAGACCATCCATCGTGGCCAGAGCGTTCTTCCACGCGTCGCGCTGCGCGACCTGCAGCGCGGTGAGCGACGGAAAGCCCTGCAGCTCGATCAGCTTCGGCACGAGCGTGCCGTCCGCATCGCGCACGACCGCGAAGTCGACCTGCGCGAAATTCGGCAACGCGTCCATGCCCGGCGTGTTCCATCGCGCCGGAATCGCGCGCTTCATCTTCTCGAGATTCGCGGGCTCAGAGAGTTGCGCGAGGATCGCGTTCGCGCCGTCGACGGCCTTCTGCTTGAAGTCGTCCGGCAGAAACAGCGGCGTTTCGGCGAGACGAAACTCGAACGTCGAATCGAGCGACTGCGAGAGCTCGCGCTGGTACGACTCGTAGATCGCGGGAGTGAATTGCGAGTTGAAGAGCGTGCGGAAGCGCGCGTCCATGGCGCGCCGCAGTTTATTTCTTCTTCAACTCGGTGAGGACGAGCTTCGCGACGGCCTTCAGCGTGTCGAACACGCCGGTGCCGTTCATCGCGATCGCCTCGAACGTCGGCTCGCCTTTGAAATTGAGCTGGCGGTACATCTCGTCCATCGGCAGCGCCGTCGGCAGATCGCGCTTGTTGAACTGCAGCACGTACGGAACGCTCTTCAGCTCGTAGCCCTGTTCCTTGAGGTTCTTGTCGAGGTTCTGCATCGACTCGACGTTCGCCTCCATGCGTGCTTCCTGCGAGTCGGCGACGAAGACGACGCCGTCGACGCCCTTCAGAATCAGCTTGCGCGACGCGTCGTAGAAGACCTGACCGGGAACGGTGTAGAGGTGGAAGCGGGTCTTGAAACCGCGGACCGTGCCGAGGTCGAGAGGGAGGAAGTCGAAGAAGAGAGTGCGGTCGGTTTCCGTCGCGAGCGAGATCAGCTTTCCCTTCGCCTGCGGATTCGTTTTGTCGTAGATCCACTGCAGATTCGTCGTCTTCCCGCACAGACCCGGGCCGTAGTAGACGATCTTGCAGTTGATCTCGCGGGCCGCGTAATTGATGAACGTCATGGCCGGCTATTCGCTGAACAGGCTGTCGATGTCCTCGTCGGTGATCTCAGCGAACGGAGAGTCGAAGCGGTTGGCCATCGCCCCGCGGTCCGCCTCGGCCTTCTTCATGAGCTGTTCGAAGGTGCGCTCCAGCTCCTGGGAGGCCTTCTTCACGCGGAGTCGGACCAGTCCGAGCGACGACTTCTCGTCGAAGATCACGACGAGGATCACGCGCTGAGCGACGAGGGAGATGTGGATGTTGTCGCGCTCGCCCTCGTGGAACAGGATCGAGAATTCCTTCTCACCGATCAGCTTCGCGAGGCCGTCCGTCGCGGCGACGTTGCCGGCCGTCAGCGAGGCAAGCGAAGTCGCATCGACGCCGCGCATGTCGCCATGCGAGGCGATCTGCTGGCCGTTTTTGTCGACCAGAAAGACGATTTTCGCGTTGGAGTCGACCTGCAGACGGGAGAGGATGTCCTTGATCTGCTGGTACTCCTCCTCGTACATCACGAGATCAGGAGAAGCCATGTTTCACCGTGTTTAAGTGCCCGTGGACGGGGACGGGAATGTATAGCACACGTCTCGCTAAATCCAATGCTCTCAAATCTCTCGGCGTCCTTCGAGCGCTTTGGACATGGTGACCTGATCGGCGTACTCGAGATCGCCGCCGACCGGGAGGCCGAACGCGAGCCGCGTCGTTCGGACTTCGAGCGGGCGGAGCTGCTGCGCGATGTAGAGCGCCGTGGCCTCGCCCTCGACGTTGGGGTTCGTCGCGATGATGACTTCGCGCGCGCCGCTCTTCTGCACGCGCTTCAAAAGGCCCGCGACGTCGATGTCCTGCGGACCGATGCCCTTCAGCGGCGAAAGCGCGCCGAGGAGCACGTGGTAGAGACCTTTGAAATCGCGCGTCGACTCGATCGTCTGGATGTTGAAGGCTTCCTCGACCACGCAGATCACACCGTTGTCGCGGCGCGGATCGCTGCAGATCGCGCACGGCTCGACGTCCGTCATGTTGTTGCAGACCGAGCAGCGAAAGATCTTCGCCTTGACGTCGAGAATCGCGGACGCGAGGGCTTCGACCTCGCCGGCGGGACGCTTGAGGATGTGATACGCGAGCCGCGCGGCCGACTTTCCGCCGACGCCGGGGAGCTTCGTCAGCTCGTTGATGAGGTTCGCCAGTGGAGGTGCAGTCATGAAATCAGATGGCGGATCGCAGATGGCGGATGGCAGAGGCCCGAGCCATCCGCCATCCGCCGTCCGCCATCAGAATCCTGGGATCTTCATGCCGCCGGTCATCGCGCCGAGGGAGGACTGCATTTCCTCGTCGACCTTACGGGCGGCCTCGTTCACCGCGGCCTTGACGAGGTCCTGCAGCATCTCGACGTCGTTCGGATCGACGGCTTCCTTGTCGATCACGATCGCCACGAGCTCCTTATTGCCGGTCATCGTCGCCTTCACCATGCCGCCGCCGGCGCTGCCTTCGACCTGCATCGTCGACATGCGCGACTGCATCTGCTCCTGCATGGCCTGCGCTTGTTTCATCAGTTGTTTGATGTTCATCGGTTCTCCTTCACGAGCTCACCGCCGAGATGTTTGCGGAAGAGGCCGAGGACGGGATCGTCCTGCAGGGGCTGCGGTTTGTCGTCCGCGCGGCGGCCGGTCGGTGCGTCCTCGACGCGAATGTCGATTTTCGTCGGCGTGCCGTAAACCTCGCTCGCGGTTTCCTCGAGCGACTTCAGTTGATCGGTGAGCGAGTCGGCGTAGAAGCTCTGCGCCGCGTCGAACGTGAACGTGAGGCGGTTGCCTTCCTTCGTCATGCTCTTCGCGCCGGCGAGCTGGCTGCCGATCAGCGGTCGGATGGATTTGATTTTTTCGACGAAGGCATCGGCGCCATCGCGAGCGCCGCTCTTGTCATCCCGAACGCTCTTCTTGTCATCCCGAGCGGAGTCGAGGGATCTGGACTGGGCGGGTCTCGCTGCCACAGTCTTCGACGCGGAAACGCCTCCGGAAACGACTTCCTCGATCGCGCGCAAACGCGGAAACGTCGCGGCCTTGAGCAGCGCGAGCTCCACCGCGAGGCGCTGATGCTCGGCCTTGTTCACGGTCTCGTCGTCGCGCAGGAGCAGGTTCGCGATGCGCAGCAATTCGCTGTACGAAAACTTCGACGCGGTCTCGCGCAGCAGCACGAGATCTTCCGGCTCGGCGCCGATCATCGACTCGTTCGCACCGCCCGCGATCAGCAGCAGGTTGCGGACGAAGTTCAGCAGATCGCGGAACAGCATCTTGAAGTCGCGACCGGCGTCCGCCGCTTCCTGCAGCGCGCTGAGGATCCCGGCGTGATCGCCTTCGCCCGCGAGTGCGACGAGACGTCCGAAGAGCGACGTGTCGGAGAGTCCGAGGACGGTCGCCACGTCGGCGACGGAAATCGTTTTTCCGCTGAACGCGATCACCTGATCGAGCAGCGAGAGCGAGTCGCGCACGCTTCCTTCGCCGCGGCGCGCGATGATCTCCAGCGCGCCCTTGTCCGCGTCGATGCCTTCCGACTCGACGATGTGCCGCAGCTGCGTGGTCAGCTCATCGAGCGTGATCTTGCGCAGCATGTGGCGCTGCACGCGGGAGATGATCGTCGACGGGACCTTCTGCATCTCCGTCGTCGCGAACATGAAGACGACGTGCGGCGGCGGCTCCTCGATGAGCTTGAGCAGAGCGTTCCACGAGGCGGTGGAGAGCATGTGCGCCTCGTCGATGATGAAGATGCGGTAGCGATCGCGCGCGGGCTGGAACTGCGAGACGTCGCGCAGCTCGCGCACGTTGTCGACGCCGGTGTACGTCGCGGCGTCGATCTCCCGCACGTCGAGATCGATCCCCTCGGTGATCTCGCGGCACATCGTGCATTCGTTGCACGGTTCGGTCGTCGGACCTTTGATGCAGTTCAGCGCCTTCGCGAGGATGCGCGCCGCGGTGGTCTTGCCGACGCCGCGAACGCCGGAGAAGAGGTAGGCGTGATGAATGCGGCCGGACTCGATCGCGTTCTGCAGCGTCTGAACGGCCGTCTCCTGGCCGATGACGTCTTTGAAGAATTGCGGACGGTATTTCCGCGCGAGGGCCTGATAGGACATGAGTCGTGAGTATAGATGGCAGATCGCGGATGGCGGATGGCGCGGCTTCTGCCATCAGCCATCTGCAATCCGCCATCCGACAGAAAAGCCCGCTCGGAAGAGCCCAGGTTTGCTGCGGCACACAGGGTTTGCACCTTATCGCTGCTTCCTTCCGGACCTGACGAGGTTCGGTGCGCCTGCTGCACAGGACCCGAGCTCATCCCAACGGGCTGAGCGCGCTGCACATTCTGCAAAGAGCTGCTGGCGGAGAGAGTGGGATTCGAACCCACGGTACGCGTTAACGTACACACGCTTTCCAAGCGTGCGCCTTAAGCCACTCGGCCATCTCTCCGGCTTACTGCGACGGTGCTGCCAACGCCGGTCGCAATCTCCTCTATTTCACCCCGTTTCGAAGCTCGATGAAGTCGACCGGTTTGACCGTGAGGCCCATCAGCGACGTTCTCGAATACGCCAGTGGCGCGAGACCGATCGTGGAACGAGCGGCGTCGAGCGCGCTGCGGAGCTCGGTGATGTGAACTGCCTTCGGAGGGACCAGGTGCGGATCGGCGTCGGTAAAACTCGCGGCCGAAAGACCGGCGGCGGCGCGCATCGCGTTGACCGCCGAGCGGAGTTGCGTGAGATGCACGGCGCGAATGAACATCCCGATCGTGAGGGGCTCATCGTTGAAGAGCATCGTCGTTGCCGCGTCGACGTTGCTCAGCGCCGATGGATTGCTCGAGCCATCGACCGCGCGGACTTTGTAGAGATACGTCGTTCCCGCCGCGACGCTCGTGTCGGCGTACGTGAGATTCGTGGTCGTGCCGACGCTGCCGAACACGCTGTTGTCCGAGCTGCGGAAGACTTCGTAGTACGCGACTCCTGACACCGCGTACCAGCCGACATCGACGCGCGACGCGCTTGCGGCGGCCGCGGTGAGATGAGACGGCGCTCCGAATGGAGCCGTCGTCGCCTCGGGCGCGAGCGTGTTCGAAAAGCCGATCCTGTAGGTCGTGTTTCCCCAGTATTTCGCCTGCACCAGGCGAGCGCCGGGGGTCGGGAAGGTTGCGTTGAGGACCGCGAATCCGTTTTCGAAAACCGGCGCAGTCCCGATGATCTGGTTGCCGTCGTAGAAGCTGACGTAACCGGTGGGCATGGGTGAAGGATTGCCCTGCACGGAGGCCTCGAAATTGACGGTCTGTCCGACCTGCGACGGATCGGGAGTGATCACGAGCGCCCAGGACGTCGTTTGTGTGCCGTTGACCTGCACCGTGAACGTTGTCGTCACCGGCTCCCTGCCGCCGACCTGGGTGAAGGTGACGTTGTGTGTTCCGACAGTTCCGAAGTCGACCGAGAACTGATGGACGCCGGCGTCCTGACAGGTGAAGGTGTAGTTGGACGTGACGACGCTGTTCGATTTGATCACTGCCGCGGGATCGTCGGTTGAGACGTGGATCGTCGCGTCGTACGTCAATACAGGCTGACCGCGTTGATTCAGTACGTGAACTCTGAAATCAGCGGCACCGCCGATCGTTAATGCGTTGAACGGGCCCTGACCCGGGCCGTCGATGTGGTACTGCAGCAGAGGCGACGGCTCCTCGAAGGCGCCGATCGCCGGCGGATCGGGGCGGGGAATCGTGTCGTAGTCCGTCGTCGGAGCACCGGTCGCCGAACCGGCGGCGACTGCAGGTGATCCGAACGCCGGTTTGTAGCAGTCGCTGCACGTCGTCGACCCCGGAGCGATGAGAAGAGGATCGCTGGTGACGGCGTTGATTCCGGTCGTATCGCCGCTCGACGGCGTGCTCGCGTAGAAAACGTTGTTTTCGATCGTGCCGCTCGTGTCGAGCGAGCCGGCGGACGCGGTGCCGGCGGTGCCGTTGACCGTGCTGGTGCCTGCGGCGCCGCCAATCGCCGAGCTGCTGAGGAAGATGTTGTTCCGCACGGTGCCGCATTGCGAGACAGCTCCGGCGGATGCGTTTCCGCCGTTGCCTCCCATCCCGCCCACGCCCGCCGATCCGCCCGCGCCGCCGCTCGCGGTGCTGCCGTAGAACGTGTTGTTGATGATGACCGCCGCTCCGGCGTTGATGCACGCGATCGCGCCGCCGGAAGCATTTCCTCCGTTGCCGCCGGTTCCGCCGGCGCCTGCCGACGCGCCTGCGCCGCCCGTCGCCGTGCTCGTGAGAAAGAGATTGTTCGTGATCGTCGGCGTCGACGCATCGACGGCGATCGTGCCTCCCCAGGCATCACCGCCCGTAGCGCCGCTGGTGCCGACGGCCGAATTGCCAACGAAACGATTGCGCGTGAACGTCGTCTGATCGCCGCTCTGCGAGAGGATCGCTCCGCCCACGCCCGCGCTGTTGCGGCCGTTCCTGATCGTGAAGCCCTGGATCAGAGTCGTCGACGCGTTGCTCGTGCAGGTGAAGACGCGCGCCGTCGTGCCGGCGTCGATCGTCGTTTCGTCCGGACCGCAGCCGCCGATCGAGATCAACGTGACGCCGGATGGCACCGTGATCGGGAAAACCTCGCCGGCGGCAACGTTGTACGTGCCCGGATTCACGTTGATGGTGTCGCCGCTCGTGGCGACGCTCATCGCCTTCGTGATCGTGCGGTACGCGTTGATGAGACTCGTCCCGGGGTTGGAGTCGCTGCCGGTGGGCGCCACGTACCAGTTCGTGGCGTTTGCGTCGAGGCTGACGAGGAGAGTGAGGAAGAGAAGCGCAATACGACCACTCGATCTGTTGGTCATAGCGTCCGCGAGTCTAGTTCAAATAAGACTGGGATTTCAGTGACAGACTGACGCGCGACGCGAATGGCGGAGAGGGAGGGATTCGAACCCTCGATACCCGTAAAGGTATAACGGTTTTCGAGACCGCCGCGTTCAACCGCTCTGCCACCTCTCCGTTCGGTCGCGCTGTCGTAATTGCCGGAAGAAATCGCGCAGCAGGTCCCGCGATCGCTCCTCCATGAAGCCGCCTTCGACTTCGAGGCGATGGTTGAGTCGCGAGTCCTGCACGAGATTGCCGAGTGTGCCGCAGAAGCCTGCCTTCGGGTCCGGCGCGGCGAATACCAGCCGCGCGACGCGTGCGTTCACGAGCGCGCCGGCGCACATCGCGCACGGCTCGAGCGTGACCAGCATCGTCGTTCCCTCCAGCCTCCAGTCGCCGAGTCGTTCCGCCGCCTCGCGAATCGCGTAGAGCTCGGCGTGTCCGAGGGGATCGCCGGACTCGCGGCGGTTGCGTCCGCGGCCGATGATCTTCCCGTCCCGATCGACGACGACCGCTCCGACCGGGATCTCTCCCTCGGCGGCCGCTTCCTCAGCAAGCGCAAATGCTGCAGCCATTGCTTCCGACTGCCACTGCGCCCGGCTTTCCATCTGTCAAAGAGTACGACGGCGGGCCTCAAAGCCCGCCGCATTTGGTTTCGTTTGGTGCACCCAAGAGGACTCGAACCTCTAACCTTCTGATCCGTAGTCAGATGCTCTATCCAATTGAGCTATGGGTGCGAGCATGGTGAAGAACCGGCCTCGGAAAATGTTCATTCCGTCGCGGGGCGCGCATTCTAACCGCCCTTCCGCGGTGCGGCAAGCCGTACGAAATTGCTTCCAGGCACAGGGTTTGGAGTATCCTTTGTCCTCCGTTAGCGCAGCACCACTTTCACGGCCTCTACGGTTGGCTACTGCCTATCCACCCTTCCCCAGCCAACCGTGGAGGCGTGATTTTTTCCGGATGCGGAAAGAAGACTTCTTCGCGCGCACGATGCACACCCCGGACGATCCCGAACGGGCCGCGGTGCGCGCATCGCTGCGGGAAATGTCGAAACTGCTGATCCCGCTGCACCGCGCGCTGATCGATGCCTCTCGCGACGAGTACACGGCGGTCGGCGGTGTCATTCAAAGCCCGCATCAGCTCCTGAAACTCATCACCGACGACCCGTTTTTCGCCTGGTTGAAGCCGATCACGTCGCTCATCGTCGACATCGACGAAATGGCGCGCGTCGACTTCACCGCGGACGACGTCGCCGCGATCGCGAAACGCGTCGACCAGCTCTTCGGAACGCACGTCGACGAAGGATTCGCGGCGCGCTACGTGCCGATTTTGCAGCGCAGCGTGGACGTCGCGATTGCGCATGCCGCGGTAAGGCAGGCGCTCGCGAAGCTCGCGCCGTAGTCGGTAGTCGGTAGCCGGTAGTCGGTTCGCGAGAATCACGCGATGAGGCTATCGATTGGCGTCTGTCTGCCCTGCCGTAACTCGTCAGCCGAGGCCCGCGGCCCAACCACCGACTACCGACAACCGACTACCGACTACGGCGCGCGGCTTGCCGCGCGGCCAGCAGTGTATTAGATTACTAATACACTAAGTCCATGATCGAGCTGCTCGGCATCACCAAGACTTACTCCGATGGGAAGGACGCCCTCCGCGGCGTCGATCTTTCCCTCGGCGAGGGGATGTTCGGTCTCCTCGGCCCGAACGGCGCCGGGAAGACGACGCTCCTTTCGATTCTCGTTCTCGCTCTCGAGCCGAGCCGCGGAACGCGGCTCTATGACGGCCTCGATGCGCGGTCCGCGCTCGCTCGGCCGAAGATTCGCGGCTCGATCGGATATCTCCCTCAGGACTTCCAGCCGATCCGCCATCTCACCGGCCGCGAGTACCTGCTGCACTGCGCGCGCATGCGCGGCGTGCCGCTGCATCGGCACGATCTCGATCGCCGCGTGCAGATGCTCCTCGAGGCGGTCGACCTGCACGACGCCGCGAACCGCCGCTCGGGCGACTACTCCGGGGGCATGCGCCGCCGTCTCGGCATCGCCCAGGCGCTGATCCATGCGCCGCGGCTCGTGGTCATCGACGAGCCGACCGCGGGACTCGACCCCGAGGAGCGGATTCGGTTTCGCAATTTGATCGCGGACGTCGCGGAAGACGTCGCGGTGCTCCTGTCGACGCACATCTGCGAGGACATCGAGGCCACCTGCGAGCGCGTCGGCATCATGATCGGCGGCCGTCTGGTCTACGACGGCGCGCCGGGCGCGCTGATGACCGGCGGCATCGACTCGCTCGAGGATGCGTACGCGCACGAGCTCGAGCGGCAGCGGGAGCATGCGGCGTGAGAACGCTCCGCGTGTTTCTCGCGCACGAGCTGGCGACGCAGATGCGATCGGCCCGTTTTCACGGCATCACGCTGGCTTATCTCGTCGTGACGATCGCACCCGCGGTCGGCTCGTACATCCTCGCGCGCCGCGCCATCGAGCTCGTCACGGCGGCGCTGTACGGCGCGATGCTCGACACGATTCAGCCGCTCGCGACGACGATTTTCGCGGCGGCGCTGGCGATCGACGCCATCGCCCGCGAGCGCGACGAGAACTCTCTCGGCGTCGTGGCGATGGCGCCGATCTCCGCGGCCGGCTACGTCCTGAATCGATGGCTCGCGCTCGTCGCACTGATCCTGCCGGTCACGCTGATTCCGCGCATCGCCGCGATTGCATTGCTCGCTCAGGGCGGGCATCGCGTTCCCGATCCCGCGCCGATTCTTCTCGGATGGCTGTTGCACGTGGCGCCGCTGCTTTTCGTGGTCAGCGCGCTGGCGACGGCGCTCGGCACGATCACGAATCGCGTCGTACTCGCGCTGCTCTGCGGACTCGGTCTGTTCACGGTCGGCCTCGGCATCGCGAATGACCTCCTCGCGAACGCAGGCCGTCAAATCGCAGGGCCGGGCGACTTCTTCGGGCTCGTCTCGATCCAGCCGCTGCTCTGGTTTTTCCATGGATATGCGCCGTTTTACACGCCATCCGACGCCGGCTACGCGTTGGCGCGGGAGCTCGATGCGCTCGTGATTCAGGGCGCGCTCGCGGCGAGCATCGCGATTTTCTTTCTCGCTGTTTCATGCGCGTACCTTCGCCGCACGAAGCGCGATCTCCGTCCGTGGCGGATCTCCGAAACGCATCAGCTGCGCAGTTTTCTGCGAACCGTGAATCGTTTTCGTGAGGAGCTCTCGCCGGATGGCGGTCTCGAAATTCCGGAGCGCATCGCGATCGCGATCGGCGTCATCGCACCGATCGCGGCGCTGGTGATGATCACGCATCGCTACAACGCCTTCGAGCGTCTCGCGGCGGAGCGATTCGAATCGATCACGAGCGGCGCCGCGCCGATGCCGATCGCGATCGTGCCTGCCGCCGCGTCATTGCGGGGAAGCATCACGAAGAGCGGCGTGCTCGACGCGACCGCGACGCTCACGATGCGCAACGACGGCAACGCGCCGCAGCGCGAGCTCGCGTTCATGCTCAATCGCGGCATCGTGATCGAACGCCTCACGGCTTCGCGCGGCACCGCGCGACAGCATCGCTTCTGGGAGCGCCTCGGCGTCGTGCTCGATCCGCCGCTCGCGCCGCGCGAGTCGCGCAGCATCACGTTCAAGATGCACGGCGCGCCCGGCTCGTACGACTTCGAAATGCCGTACGGAAAGAACTTCGATGAGAAGTGGCGGCGCTATCGAAGCGGCAAGGCATCGATCGAGCTCGCGGATCTGTCGCGATCGATCGTGCGCCGCGATGCGACGGCCGAGCGGATGTTCCTCTACGGTTTGCGACTGGTGCCGGTGCCGCGGTACTCGCCGTGGACGGTCGAGGACGAGAGCTGGTGGAGCTGGCGGCTCGGCGAGCGCCCGAACGATGCGTTCGTGGCCGAGGCGATTCATCCGCAGACCGATTTCTCGGTCGATTTGAAGATCCCCGACGGATTCACCGCGATCGACGTCTGCGGCAGCGTCGCCACCAGGCGATTGTCGAGCCGCTGCACGTTCGGGCTCGCCGACTACGTGCTCGTCGGCGCGCGCTTCGAGACGATGCCGCTCGCGAACGGAGTCCGCCTCGCGTATCTCCCGTCGCACGCGCAACTCGCGCGAATGCACGCGCCGTCGCTGGCCGCGGCGATCGCCACCGCGAAACAGGCGCTGCCGAGTTTCTCGATGAACCCGCGCGCGGTGTTCGTCGAGCGGCCGAGGTGGCCGTATGAGAGCTACAACGAATGGAACCCGATGGACACGCTTCGATCCGTCAACACGGCGGGCGCGCTGAACGTCGTTCCCGAACCGCTCTTCACGCGCCTCAAGCCGCTGAATCGCAACCTCCTCGCGTCGTCGCTGATCACGAGTCACCTGTTGTCGCGGCGGCGTGTCGTCCCGGAGGAGCGCGGCTTCTTTGCCGGCTTCTACGAGACGATCGCGACGTGGAGAACGGGCGGGTCGAAGCCGAGCGCCGTGGAGCCGCCGGTCGGCGCGAAGCCGCTCGTCGATCCGATCATCAGGGAGGGCGCGGGCGGTTGGCGCGGACCGATGCGTCTGAGAAAGGTGCTCGTCGACATCGAGTATCGCGTCGGTTCGGAGCGCCTGCTCGCCGGCGTTGAGGACTTCCTCGCGGCGGGGCCGAGCGAAGGAACGGCGAAGGAGCTTCTCGATTCGATCGGCCGCCGCGGCGGCATCTCTCTCGATCGCTACTACACCGATTACTTCCTCGGCCGCGAGCTTCCGCGCCTCACGCTGAAGGACGTGACGTTCACGCACGGCGATGCGGGATGGGACGTGCGCGGCAGCCTCGCAAACGAAGCGGGCGGCGAAGTGTTTTGTCCGCTCGTGCTCCGAACGGCGTCCGGCGCGGTGCGAACGACGTTGCGCGTCGATGCGAAAAGCGCGACGCCGTTCGTGCTGCACTCACTGCAGACGCCGCGCGTGCTGCAGCTCGATCCGGAGCACGTCGTCTATCGCCACGCGGCGGTTGGCACGGTCGAGTCGGTCGATTACAAGGAGGCGAAGTGATCGCGTCGACGGACACCACCGTCTTCCTGAGCGCAGCGAAGGA
>Ga0075425_100005518_pt1 | contig 13160 bp, 14 predicted proteins | sample SoiMethybrSBSTD4_FD_75300 | JGI IMG/M metagenome (GOLD analysis project Ga0075425, IMG submission 75300) | Bulk soil microbial communities from a Populus tree surrounding site in Tennessee, USA - Soil MetaG P. TD hybrid SBSTD4 | ecosystem: Environmental > Terrestrial > Soil > Tree plantation...
GTCCGGGCGCGATCTGATCATGTCCGAGACCGGCCACAAGCGCCGCGCGGGCGTCTGGCTGCTGCGGCCGGACGCGCTCGCGGCCGAGCTCGACCATATCGGCCCCGAGCCGCTCGACCCGTCGTACACCGTCGACGTGCTGGCCGAATCGCTCAAGGCCCGTCCGCACCAGCTGCACGCGTTCCTGCGCGACCAGCGCGCGATCGCCGGCATCGGCCGCGCGTTCGCGAACGAGATCCTGTGGGCCGCCATGCTCTCGCCCTACCAGCGCTCGGCGGCGCTGGGCGATGAGGACGTGGCCCGGCTCCACGGCGCCATCACGGGCACGCTCGGCGCCGCCGTCGAGCGGCTCGTCCCGCTGTCCGGCTCGGGCCTGACGACGAAGGCCGACCGCGGCTACGCCGTCCACGACCGTCTGGGCGAACCGTGCGCGCGCTGCGGCGACGCGATCAGGCGCGTCTCCTTCGACGAGCACACCGTCTTCTACTGCCCGACCTGCCAGACCGGCGGCCGCGTGCTCGCCGACCGGCGCCTGTCACGCCTGTTACGGGAGTGATCCGCGAGGGGCGGGTACCATCCCGGCATGCTTGAATCCTCAACATTCACTCATGACCTCCAGGCAGCCGAGCCCGACGTCCATCTCGCCCTGACCCGCGCCGGCGTCACCGGCGTCGACAAGGTGATCCGGATCGCGCATGCCGGCACCGAGCTCCTCTACTACGCCCAGATCGACTGCTTCGTCGACCTCGACCCCGGTCAGAAGGGCGTCCACATGTCCCGCTTCCCCGAGACGGTGGCCGAGTGCATCGACCACGTCGTCATCGGCGAGGCCCTCCACGTCGAGGAGCTGGCCGAGCACATCGCGGCACAGATCGTCGAGCGTCAGGAGGCCGTCCGCTCCGAGGTGACCATCCGGGCCAAGTTCCCGGTCACCCGGCGCACCCCGGTCTCGGACCTGAAGACGCAGGAGATCTACCACCTGATCGGCCAGGCGCTCGCGAACGGCAAGGGCGCCCGCCGGCTCGTCGGCGTCGAGGTGCGCGGCCTGAACGCCTGCCCGTGCGCCCAGGGGCTCGTGCGCGAGCGCGCGCACGACCGGCTCACCGAGGCCGGCTACGACGACGGCCAGATCCAGGAGATCTTCTCGCTGCTGCCCGCGGCCACGCACAACCAGCGGGCCGAGGCGACGCTGCTCGTCGGCACCCGCCGCGAGATCGACGCCCGCGACCTGATCGCGATCGCCGAGAACTCGATGAGCGCGCCGGTGTTCGAGCTCCTGAAGCGGCCGGACGAGCTGCACGTGGTCGAGCACGCCCACCTGCACCCGCGCTTCGTCGAGGATTCGGTGCGGCTGATGGTGGCCGGCACGTTCGAGCGCTATACCGACCTCTCGGACGGGTGCTTCCTGCTCGCGCGCCAGGTGAACCACGAGACGATCCACAACCACGACGTCCTGGCCGAGCGCCACGGCACGGTCGCGGAGCTGCGCTCCGACCTCGAGCACCGAAACGGCGGCGCCCCGCGCCACACGACGGCGCGCGACTGGCTCGAAGGCTGACGCACCAAGCGGGGTCAGACCCCTTTTGGTGCGTGACTGAATAACCGGTGCCTGGCACCGGCGATTCAAGCCGGCGCGGTGGGCTGCCGATGGGAGGTAGGTGCGTTCCGCCCGCCTCGCCACGATCGTCCTTGGAGCCTGCGCGGTCGTGACCGCGGGCTGCGGCGGGTCGAGCCCCGCGCCCGCAGCGCCGGCGCCGGCCGCCTCGACACCGGCCTCATCCACGGCGTCTCGGTCCGGGCCCCCGGGGCATCTCACGCCGGCCGCGGCCACGGCGATCGTGACCCGGCTCTGGTCGCGTCGCGAGGTGGCGCTCTCCACGCTCTCCGGCGCCGGTCTCGCGCCGATCGAGACGGCCGAGGCGGCTGCCCAGGATCGCGCCTACGTGAGCGAAGTCCGCTGCGGGTGCGCCCCGCAGAAGGACGCGCACAGCGTCGTTTCGATCCTCCCGGAGATCCCGCGCACGTCGCCCCAGCACGCCTTTTTCGCGCAGGTGCGCACCCAGAATCTCTCGACCGGCGACCACCCCTGGTACGTCCTCGCCATCGTCCGCTCCGCCGGCTCCTGGCGGATCGCATACGTCACCGGCGGGGGATACACGCCGAAGCCGCCCCTGAGCGGGCTGGGCATCGCCGTGGGCCGGACGGCGGCCGTGACGGCGCGCGACCGGGCGCGCATGGTGCACATCGCCGAGCGTGAGACCGCCTGGGCCGGCAGCCATGCCACGCACGTGACGCACACCGCCTACGGCGCCACCGTCCGGGCGCGGGCCGGGCTGCGCGTGTCCGCGGACGGTGTGTTCGGCCTGACGCTCCCCGGCGGCAGGGTGCTGGCGTGCTACACGCTCCACGAGCTCGACACCTACACGATCCCGGGCGGCCTGGCCCAGAACGATGCGCGCCAGCAGTGGGGCCCGCAGCTTGCGCCGGGCGGATACCGCTCGATCGTGGTCGACTCCCAGGAGCCCTACTGCGCCGCAGGCTCAGGTCGCGGCGGCGTCGTCCCGCCCACCTGGCTCGACTACCTGCAGCAGCGGGTCGCAGTCACCGGCAAGCCGATCGCCTGACCACCTAGACCGGGTCGGCCGCCCAGAGCTCCGCGGCGAGCAGCTCTGCGACGAGCGTCTCGACCAGCGGGCGCACGTGCGCGTCGCCGGGCACGTCGGCCGTGACGATCGTGAACCCGCGCTCGGCCTGCCACTCGCGCACCTCCGCCTCGTAGGCCGATCCCGGCAGGAGCAGCGCCCGGTAGCCGGGCCGCTTCGTCAGGTAGACGTCGACGTGCGACCAGTCGCCGGTCTCGCAGGCGTAGGCCGGCACGCGCGGCACCTCGCGCAGCATGAGCGCCGACTGCTCGGCCGCCCCGAGCCGCTCCGCCGGCGCGAGCACATGGACGGGGCCGCCGCCCAGCTGCTCCACCGTCCGCGGCAGCCACTCGCCCCGGCCGTCGAGCAGCTCGGCGAGCGCGCCCGCCGCTCGCTCGCGCCAGCCGACCGGCGGCGCCGTGGCGGGGGCGAGCAGCCCGCAGGCTTCGCGCAGGACGGCGACCGTGCTGCGGTAGCTGGCGCAGGCGACGCCGCTCGGCCCGTCGCCGGCGATCTGGAGGCACGCCTCCGCCTCGCTGCCGATCGCGCTACCGGGCACGCTGGTGACGCCGGCGACCATGCTCGTGCCGAGGTGGCGGCGCATCGCCGCGACCGTCTCGTCCGACCCGCCGGTCGCCGAGACGGCGAAGACGAGCGTGTCGGTCGCCGGCGGCTGCGGGGTTCCGGTCGAGGCGATCTCGGCAGCCGCGTCGACCCCGTGCGCGCGCAGGAGCGCGGCGGCGTCGAGGGCCGCGTAGCGCGAGCTGCCCATGCCCAGGAAGAGGACGCGCCGCGCCCGCTCCGCCATCGTCCGGATCGATTCCAGGCCGGGGGCCGGCCCCGCTAGCGTGCCCGGCGCGGCGAGGACGTCGGCAGCGAAGAGGCCGGGGCGCAGGTCAGCCATCGTGCCCCATCAGCCAGCGCATGCCGCCGACCGGCGCGTACATCCACTCGGGCAGGAACGCGGCCGCGTAGGTGAACTCGTAGGTCTCCTTCTCGACCTCGAGCGCGCGCAGGAGTGCCGCGTCCACCGGCCCGTACGCCGAGAGGAACGCCTCGCGCGCCCGCGCGATCCAGCCGTCGACGTCGCAGGCCGGGTCGACGTCGCGGGCGACGTGGCGGCCGAGGTGGTCGAACGAGCGCAGCATCGCGGCCACGTCGCGCAGGGCCGGGCCGGGGCGGGAGCGCTCCTCGACCGGCTTGGTCGGCTCGCCCTCGAGGTCGACGACGACGAGCCGGCCGTCCGCGGCCCGCAGCACCTGGCCGATGTGGAAGTCGCCGTGCAGGCGCTGGAGCGTGACCGGCCCGGCGGGCGACCCGAGCGCGTCCAGCTCGGCCAGGATGCGCGGCCGCAGGTCGTGCAGCTCGGCGGCCACGTCGGCCGGGACCGCGGCGATCGCCGCGTCCAGCTGGGCGCACGCCGCGTCGCGCCAGCCGCACAGGTCGGCAGGCGTGGCGATGCTCGACCCGTAGCTCTCGAGCGCCTCGTGGAGCCGGGCGCTCTCGGCCCCGAGCCGGGCGATGTCCGAGACGTCGCCGGCCTGGACGGCGGCCGCGCCCCAGGTCCAGCCGTCCGCGCCCGGCACGTACTCCTGCACGAGCGCGACCGCGTGGCCGTCCCACTCGAGCGTTCCGGCGAACGCCGGCACGCAGTCGAGCCGCGCCGTCTCGGTGAGGTGGCGGCCGAGCTCGACCTCGGGATGGACGCCGGGCCAGATACGCCGGTAGAGCTTCACGACCAGGCGCTCGCCGACCACGTAGGAGGTGTTCGACTGGTCGAGGCCGATCGGCCGCTCCTGCGCGCCGGCCGGAAGCGTCACGCCGGCGTCACGAAACCGCCACAGCCCCCGTTCGGGGTCTGACCCCGATTGCAGGAGCGCCGCGGCGGCCTCGCCCTCGCTCCAGACGTAGAGGTCGGCCCCGTCGACGCGCAGGATCGAGAGGGCGGCGCCGCCGCCCAGGTCGAGCCGGTCGCACTCCTCGATCCGCCCGATCGCCCCCGCCTTGCCCCCGAACCAGCGGGCGGCGGCCAGGCGCTCAGGCGTCGGCAGCGACACGCTCGACGAGATCGGCCGCCCGCACGGTGCCCGGGTTGGCCCGGAGCCGCTGCGCGATCGCGGCCATGCGCCCGCGCAGGTCCCCGTCGGCCAGCAGCCGGTCGATCGCCGCAAGCAGCTCGTCGTCGCCGAAGTCGTACGTCTGGAGGCGCACGCCGAACCCGGTCTCGTCGACGCGCTGGGCGTTGTCGTACTGATCCCAGAAGAGCGGCAGCGCGATCATGGGCTTGCCGAAGTGGAAGCACTCGGTGGTCGTGTTGTTGCCGCCGTGGGTGATCACGAGGTCGACCTGCGGCAGCACCGACGGCTGGGGCACGAACTCCTCGCCCCACATGTTCTCGGCCAGCTCGTACAGGTCGTGTTGGGGGCCCTTCGACACGATGTAGCGGTGCGGTGTGCGGCCGAGCACGTCGACCAGCCGCTTCATCAGGTCGACGTCGGCCGACCCCAGGGAGCCGAGCGAGAGGTAGACGAGGCCGCCGTCGCCGCCGCGCAGCTGCTCGGGGATCTCGAACGACGCATCGGAGGCGCGCACGCACGACTCGACCCGCTGCCAGCTCTGGTCGAGCGGCTGCCGCCGGGAGTAGTCGGCCTCGGCCGGATAGACGTACAGGTTCAGGTAGGGCGAGGCGTGGATGAACTCGAGGTCGGGTAGCGGCGGCGCCCCGGCCGCCTGCACGAACGCGTCGAACTCGGCCCACATGGTGCGATGCGTGCGCTCGTATTCGGCGTGGAACTCGGCCCAGCCGGACTCGTCGCGGGCGGGGTAGCCCGAGAACACCGGCGGGATGGCCGGGTCGCGGATCTCGAGCGGGTTGCAGGACACGATCCGCACCCACGGCCGGCCGCTCGCCGCGAGGGCCGGGAAGGCGGGCACGTTGTCCTCGCAGATGACGTCCGGATCGAGCTCGGCGATGATCTCCTCGAGCCGCGGGTTCACGTAGCGGGAGCCGTCGAGCAGCGCCTGCCAGGTCGGCTGGATGAACGCCTCCAGCTGCTCGATCGTCGGCCGGCGGAAGACCGGCGCGGTCTCGCGGATGAAGTCCTTCCAGAACTGGCCGGGCGCCTCCTCGACCTCGGGCTTCGGCCCGAGCCGCATCAGCCGCTCCTCGAACCCGCGCGCCTCGAGCGTGCCGGCGAACGACTCCTCGACGATGAACACGACCCGGTGGCCGCGCTCGCGCAGCACGTCGCCGATGCCGACGCAGTTGTTCGTGGGGCCGAACGCACCCTCGGGGAAGAAGACGACCGTCGCCATGGCGGCGTCAAGTATGACCGGGCGGGCGGGCCGGTGTCGACCCGCCCGCCCGGAGGCGGATTGCTAGGCCGTGGCCCTGGCCGACCGCGCGGCCGTGTAGCGCTCGGCGACCGCCGACCAGTCGATCACGTTGAAGATCGCGGCCAGGTAGTCGGGGCGCTTGTTCTGGTACTTCAGGTAGTACGCGTGCTCCCACACGTCGATGCCCAGGATCGGCGTCTGGCCGTCCGAGATCGGGGAGTCCTGGTTCGGCGTGCTCGTCACCTTGAGCGCGCCGTTGTCGACCACGAGCCATGACCAGCCCGAGCCGAACCGGTTCACGCCGGCGTCGGTCAGCTGCTTCTTCAGCTCGTCGAAGCTGCCGAACGCGGAGTTGATCGCGTCGCCGAGCTCGCCGCTCGGGGTGCCGCCCCCGTTGGCCGAGAGCACGGTCCAGAACAGCGAGTGGTTCGCGTGGCCGCCGGCGTTGTTGCGCACCGGGCCCTGCTTGTCCGCGGGCAGCGAGGACAGGTTCGCCAGCACGTCCTCGGCCGGCTTGTCCGCCCACTCCGTGCCCTCCAGGGCCGCGTTGGCCTTGTCCACGTACGCCTGGTGGTGCTTGTCGTGGTGGATGCGCATCGTCTGCTCGTCGATGTGCGGCTCGAGCGCGTTGTAGTCGTACGGCAGATCGGGAACCTCATACGCCATGCGGGTCTCCCTTCCGGAGTGGTTTCGTCCCTTCTATACCCTGTGGCTAGCATATCCCTCCATGCCCGCGCTCCACGGCAGCCGAGGCCTCGTGGTTGGGGGTGCGCACAGGCTCGGCAAGGCGATCGCGCTCGACCTCGCTGCGGCCGGCGCCGACGTCGCGATCAGCTACCACACGAGCGCGCATGCGGCCGAGGCCACCCGGGGCGAGATCGAGGCGCTCGGCGTGCGCACGGCGGCACTCGCCGCCGAGGCCGGCGACCCCGCCCAGATGGCGGCGCTCGTCGACTCCGCCGCGGTCGAGCTGGGCGGACTCGAGATCGCCGTCTACTGCCCTTCGGCCGGCTTCCTGCCCGTGCGGCCGGAGGACGTGACCGAGGAGCTCTTCGATGCCGCGTTCGACTCGACCGCCAAGGGCTTCATGTTCGCCGCCCAGGCGGCGCACCGGCAGATGGCGGCGTCCGGCGGGGGCGTGATCGTCGCGATCACCGACGTCGCCGGCCTGCAGGCCTGGCCGCTCTTCACGCCGCACGGCGGCGCGAAGGCGGCGCAGATCCAGATGGTGAAGTCGCTCGCGCTGGCGTGGGGCAAGGACGGCGTGCGGGTGTGCGGCGTGGCGCCGGGGCCGGTGCTCATGCCCGACGGGGTGCGCGGTGACAACGAGGAGACCGCCCTCGGCCGCATCGGCGAGCCCGCCGACGTGTGCCGGGCCGTCCGCTTCCTGATCGAGTCGGACTTCGTGACCGGCTCGAACGTCGTGGTCGACGGCGGCCGCATCCTGCGGCCGTAAACGCAATTGACATCGGTCGTAGGTGTCAATTGCGTGGTCGCTAGACCGACCGCGTGATCCCGCCGTCGATGCGGATGTTCTGGCCCGTCAGGTAGGCGACCCGGTGGGACGCGAGCAGCGCGATCAGCTCGGCCACCTCCTCGACCCTGCCGTAGCGGCCCATCGGGATCCGCTCGCGGAACTGCTCCTGCTCGGGCAGCGAGTCGATGAACCCGGGCAGCACGTTGTTCATGCGCACGTTGTCGGGGGCGTAGCGGTCGGCGAAGAGCTTCGTGAATGCGGCCAGCCCGGCGCGGAAGACGCCGCTCGTCGGGAACACGGGGTCGGGCTCGAACGCCGCAAACGTGGACACGTTCACGATCGCGCCGCCGCCCTGAGCGACCATGATCGGCGTGACGAGGCGGGTGGGGCGGACGACGTTCATGAAATAGACGTCCATGCCGGTGCGCCACTGCTCGTCGGTCAGCTCGAGGATCGGGGCACGGGGGCCGTGGCCGGCGCTGTTCACGAGCGCGTCGATGCGGCCGTAGCGTTGCATGGTCGCGTCGACCAGTCGCTTCAGATCGTCCTCGGACTGGTTCGAGCCGGTGACGCCGACGCCGCCAAGCTCTCCGGCCAGCGCCTCCCCCTTGCCGGACGACGACAGGATCGCGATCCGGAAGCCGTCCCGGGCGAGCCGGCGCGCGGCGGCGGCGCCCATGCCGCTCCCCCCGGCCGTAACGACTGCGACGCGCTCGTCCGCCACGGCGTCACCGTACCTTGGAGACGCGCCGGTCGGCGGCCCCCAGCGAATCCGGGTCGATCTCGACCCCCCAGCCGGGGCCCGTCGGCGCCGGCAGGCGGCCGTCGCGCACGGCGATGGGCGGGTCGAACAGGCCGTCCTGCCACGGGTAGTAATCCGGCCCCTCGATCGAGAGCTCGAGGTGGCTGCCCGCGTTTCGGATCGCGCACATCAGGTGCTGGGCGAAGACGGTGACGAGCGAGAGGTTGGCGGAGTGGGGCGTGCAGGCGAGATCGGCTCCGGCCGCCATCTCCGCCGCTCGAAGCGCCCGGGTGAGACCGCCGACGTAGCAGACGTCGGGCTGGACGACGTCCACGGCGCGCATCGCGACCATCCGCCGCCATTGCCACAGGAAGCAGTCCTGCTCGCCGCCGGCGACGTCGAGGTCGAGCGCGCCGGTCACCTCGGCCGTCCACTCGAGCTCCCAGTACGGGCACGGCTCCTCGAAGTGGTCGACGCCGTGCTCCTCCAGGAACCGCCCCACCTCGATCGCCCGGGCCGGCGTGTAGCAGCTGTTCGCGTCGACCAGCAGGCGGGCATCGTCGCCGACGGCCGCGCGCACGGCGGGGACGATCTCCTCGGTGCGGCCGGGCCACTCGTCGCGGTCGTGGCCGCACTCGCGGCCGACCCGGATCTTGAACGCGTCGAAGCCATGTTCTGCCTGGAGCGCCGCCAGCCGTTCGGCCTCGGCGGCCGGTGCGATGTCGCGGCGCATGCTCGACGCGTAGGCCGGAAGGTCGCGCGGGACTCCGCCGGCGAGGGTGCAGACGGGCACGCCCGCTCGGCGGGCGCGCAGGTCCCAGAGCGCCGTGTCGAGGCCGGCGAGGGCGCGGCAGACGTAGGAGCCGGGGAACTTGTGCTCGGCCTCGAGGACGCGCGTGCCGAGCGCGGCGGCGTCGTCCGGGTCGCCGCCGAGCACGTGCGGCGCGACCTGCCGGTGCAGCACCTCGGCGGTGATGTCGGCCTGGTAGGGAGACACCTGACCCCAGCCCTCGGCGCCGTCGCCGTCGCGCACGCGGACGAAGCCGACCCACTCGTTCGCGAACGTCTCGATGCTCGCGATCGCGCTCACGGCACTATCACGTTGCGGATCGCCTCGCCCCGGTGCATGGCCGCGACGGCCACGTTGATCTCCTCGAGCCGATAGGTCGCGGTCACGAGCTCGTCCAGCCGCAGCCGCCCCTGCCGGTAGAGCTCGGCGATCCGGGGCACGTCCTCGGCCGGCCGGGCCGAGCCGAGCTTGCTGCCGACGATGCGCTTGCCGTCGTGGGCCAGCGCGCCCGGGTCGAAGCGGGCCAGCTCGCCGGTCGGCGGCATCCCGACCACGACCAGCGTGCCACCCCGGCGCAGGCAGGCGAGGCCCTGGTCGACGGCTGCGGCCGATCCGGCCGTCACGATCACGGCGTCGGCGCCGCCGTCCGTCGCTTCCGTCACCGCTGCGACGGGGTCGCCGGCCGTCCCGTCGATGCCCTGGGTGGCCCCGAGCGCGGCCGCCGCGGCGAGCTTCGCCGCCGAGACGTCGATGGCGATCACCTCGACCGCCCCGGCGATGGCGGCGCCCTGGATCGCGTTCAGGCCGACGCCGCCCGCGCCGAGCACGACGACGTTCGCCCCCGGCTCGATGCCGGCGTCGCGGACGGCCGCGCCGAAGCCGGTCATGACGGCGCAGGCGATCAGGCAGGCGCTCGCGTCCGGCACCCCTTCGGAGATCGGCACCGCCTGCGACGCGTGCACGACCGCCTGGTCGGCGAAGGTGCCGCAGCGCATGCCCTGCGCGGCGCGGCGGCCGTCGCCGAGCCGGATCGGCGAGACCTCGTCGAGACGGAAGTGGGCCGCACACAGGGCCGGGGCGCCCTCGCGGCAGCGGGCGCAGCCGCCGCAGCTGCGGACGAGGCTTAGGACGACGCGGTCGCCTTCTGCGAGCGGAACGCCGGGGCCGGTCTCGACGACGATCCCGCAGGCCTCATGGCCGAACACGGCGGGCAGCTCGCCGCCCCAGGCGCCCGCGGCGTACGCCACGTCGCTGTGGCAGATCGCGCACGCCGTCACCCGCACGCGCACCTCCTCCGGCCCGGGCGGGTCGAGCGTCACCTCCTCCACCGTGAGCGGCTCGGAGAACGCGTGGCAGACGGCGGCGCGGGGCATCGACGGGACACCTACCACAGCCGGGTGCGAGAGTACGATGATGGGGATGAGCACCGACGTGGTCGACGCGAGGAACACGGTGGACGAGCAAGCAGAGCCAGGCGCGATCCCGGTCCTCGATCACGGCTTCGTCCGCCTCGACGGCGCCATGGCCGACGACCTCTCGGTCGTGAACGCGGCCCGCGTCTCGTTCGCCCAGCGCTCGGAGGATCTGGGCGAGCGCGACCAGGGCCTGATCCGGTTCCTGATGCGCGAGCGCCACGGCACGCCCTTCGAGCACAACGCGTTCCGGTTCCACGTGAAGCTGCCGATCTTCGTGATGCGCGAGTGGGCCCGGCACCGGATCGGCTCGTTCAACGAATGGAGCGCCCGCTACTCGCAGCTCGACCCCGAGTTCTACATCCCCGAGCCCGGAGACGTGCGGACGCAGGTCGGGAAGCCCGGCGCCTACAGCTTCGACCCGGTCGACCCGGGGCTCGCCGAGCACACTCGCGAGGCGCAGCGGGCGGTCTACGAGCAGGCGTACGCGGCCTACGTCGACCTGCTGGGGCAGGGCGTCGCCAAGGAGGTCGCGCGCAACGTCCTGCCCGTTGCGATCTACACCCAGTTCTACTGGACGGTCAACGCGCGCAGCCTGATGAACTTCATCTCGCTGCGAAACGCCGTCACCGCCCAGCGCGAGATCCGCCGCTACGCGGCGGCCTGCGAGCAGCTGTTCGGCGAGAAGATGCCGATCACGCACTCGGCGTTCATCGCGAACGAGCGCCGCGCCCCGTAGGCTGAATAAACGGGGTCAGACCCCTTTTATTCACGGGCGCGCCAGGCTTCCATCGTGATCTCGTACTCGACCTCGCCCTGCTCCGTGCCGGGCAGCGGGTCGTCGAAGTCGGGGTAGTAGGTGCGCACGTACGTCATTCCGACGGCGGACATGACGCCGCGCGAGGCCGCGTTCACCGCCATCGTCTGGGCGATCACCCGGCGCACGCCCACCGTCTCGAACCCGTGTGACAGGAGCGCCAGCGACGCCTCGGTCGCGAGGCCCTGCCGCCACCAGCGGCGCAGGAGCCGGTAGCCGAGGTCGGCGACGGTCGGGTCGTCCGGCTGGTCGGGGCCGTGCGCCGGCGGCAGCATCATGAGGCCGACGAACTCGCCGCCCGCTCGGGTGAAGGCGATCCAGAAGCCGAGCCCGGGTACCCTGCGGGCGAGCGCCATCCGCTCGGCATGGGACCGCGCCACCTCCTCGCGCGTGCGCGCGCGACCGGCGATGAAACGCAGCACCTCCGGGTCGGCGTCGAGCTCGACCTCGAGGTCGAGATGCTCGTCGGCGAGCGGCACGAGCCGCAGGCGCTCGGTGTGAATAACCGGTGCCGGGCAGCCGTTATTCACCGCGGCGCCCGTCTTCGCGCGGTGTGACGGCCGTCCCAATCCGTGGCCGGCAGGGCCCCGTATCCCAACGAACCTCCTGTCGACTCACCAAAAGGACTGACATGCACATACGCAAGATTCTCACGGGCGCCCTGGTGGTGATGCCGGGCGTGGCGGGACTCGTCGCGGGCACGGCGGCACCGGCTGCCGCTGCCGCGACCGCCCCGCCCGGGTACCACATCGTGCGCACCGCGGATCTGCCGGCGCCGCCGTCGACCCTCGACGCGAGCGGACAGGCGAACTGCCCGAGCGGCACCGTGCCCTGGGGTGGCGGGGCATCGTTCACCAACGGTTTCGCCGACATCGGCGTGAGCCTCGAGACGTCCGAGCCCGTCGCCGGTGGCTGGCGGGCGCGCGTCAACAACGCCTCGGGCAGGGATCAGCTGTTTCGCGTGGACGTCATCTGCGCGAACAAGCCGAAGGGCTACAAGATCGCGTTCGCAAGCGCGGACAACCCGCCGCACGCCACCACGCCTGCCACGGCCAGCTGCCCCACCGGCACGGTCGTCCTCGGCGGCGGCGCGTTCTCGACCTCGGACACGACCGCAAATCTCCTGACCAGCGTCGGCCCGCTCGGCCCGCACCGGTTCACCGCCTCGATGGCCAACACGTCGAATGTCGATCAGCAGATGACGACGTTCGCGGTGTGTGGCGCGAAGCCGGCGAAGTACGCCATCGTGTCGCAGTCCGAGACCGACATGGGGATCGACGACCCGGCGCTGACGCCGGTCTGCCCCACCGGGACGTCCGTCCTGGGCGGCGGCCTCCAGGTCGTGAATCCGGGCTTCGACATCGCGATCGCCGGGTCGCTGGACGAGGATCGCCACGGCTGGTTCGGCGAGGCCGTCAACCAGCGCGCTGGCGCGACCATGTTCACAAGCCAGGCGATCTGCGCTGCCTAGCCACCTGCCAGCAGCTCGAGCCTGTTGCCGAACGGGTCGTGCGTGTAGAAGCGGCGGACGCCGGGCCAGCGCTCGTCCCACTCGACCTCCGCGCCGGCCGCCTGGAGCCGGGCGGCGACGGCGTCCAGGTCGGACACGCGCAGGCCGGGGTGGGCCTTGCGGGCGGGCGTGAACTCCGTCTCGACGCCCAGGTGCACGCCGGGCTCGAACCAGACGCCGCCTGAAGCCCGCATGGGCTCGGGCTTCTCCAGCTCGCGCAGGCCGAGCAACCCGGCGTAGAACCGCCGGGCGGCATCCTCGCCGCCCGGCGGTATCGCCACCTGCACGTGGTCGAGCGTGGCCGCCTACATCTCCACGATCGCGGGCGGCGCCTCTCCGGCCTCGGCACCCTCGCCGGCGGGAGCCTCGTCGCCGACCTGTACCTTCACGTGGGCCAGGCCGATCCCGGCCACGAGCGCCGCGGCGAACGTGAG
>Ga0075425_100005519_pt1 | contig 13158 bp, 15 predicted proteins | sample SoiMethybrSBSTD4_FD_75300 | JGI IMG/M metagenome (GOLD analysis project Ga0075425, IMG submission 75300) | Bulk soil microbial communities from a Populus tree surrounding site in Tennessee, USA - Soil MetaG P. TD hybrid SBSTD4 | ecosystem: Environmental > Terrestrial > Soil > Tree plantation...
CTGCAGCCCATTGCCCGCGACTTTCAGCGCCAGACCGGTAACACCATTCGCCTCTCCTTCGGCTCTTCTGGCGATTTTTTTAATCAGATTCAGAATGGCGCGCCCTATGACGTTTTTCTCTCCGCTGACCGCGGCTACCCGGAAAAGCTGGTGAAGCTGGGTTTGGCCGATTCTGACTCTCTGCGCACCTACGCGGTGGGCCGCCTGGTGTTGTGGGCGCGGAATAATTCCCACCTCGACCTCGACCATCATGGAATGCGGGCGCTGCTCGATCCGTCAGTGCGGAAAATTGCCATCGCCAATCCGCAGCATGCGCCTTATGGCCGGGCTGCCGTCGCTGCCCTTCGTTATTACAGGCTGTATGACAAAATCGCAGGCCGCCTGGTCCTGGGTGAAAATGTGGGCCAGGCCGCTCAGTTTGCTGAGTCCGGAAACGCCCAGGTGGGCATCATCGCGCTGGCCCACGCTCTGGCGCCCAGCGTGCGTACGCTGGGCCGCTACTGGATTGTCCCAGCGAATTCTTATCCTGCCTTGGATCAGGGTGCGGTCATTGTCTCCCATTCAAAAAATAAGACGTTGGCCGCGCAGTTCCTGAAATACCTTGCCGGTTCCGAGTCTCAGGCCATCTTCCGCCAGTTCGGGTTCGTGGTTCCAGGAAAGGAGCGCTGAATGGACTGGCAAGCCTTCCTTCTCACGGTTAAGCTCGCTGTGCTTGTCACCTTGATTCTGCTGGTGCTGGGCCTGCCTATCGCCTACTGGCTCACCTACTCGCGCCGGCGCTGGAAATTTCTGATTGAAGCCGTCGTCGGCATGCCCCTGGTGTTGCCGCCTACCGTACTCGGGTTTTACATTCTGCTGGCGCTGGGCTCCAAGAGTCCCATCGGGCGCTGGTGGGAATCGCTTACCGGACACACCCTCGCTTTCACCTTCGAAGCGCTGGTCATCGGCTCGGTCATCTACAGTCTGCCCTTCACTGTGCAACCGTTGGCAGCCGCCTTCTCCACTGTTGACCGCAAACTCGTGGCGGCGTCCGCCACCTTGGGCGCGTCCCGCCTGCGCACTTTTTTCCGCATCATCTTGCCGCTTTCGGTTTCCGGCCTTCTAACCGCGATTGCCCTCACTTTCGCCCACACCATGGGCGAATTCGGCGTGGTGCTCATGGTGGGCGGCAATATTCCCGGTGTTACGCGCACCGTTTCCATAGACATTTATGACCAGGTGCAGGCCACGAACTACGCCGCTGCCAACCAGACTGCGTTGGTGCTGCTGGCCATCTCCTTTGTGGCCCTTTCCCTGGTGTACGCTTTGAATCGGAGAGTCTGGGCGATATGGCCGTGGAGGTAGTTAAACCCGGCGAGCGGGCGGCCAGGGCTTCCGAGGCCTCCCTCGGCGGTGTGCCCACGGGCCTTAGCACGCGCATTCAGAAGCGCCTGCGCGCCAACGGCAGCCGCGAGTTCCTGCTTGACGTGCAGCTTGAAGTGCCGCCCGGAATCACCATTCTTTTTGGCGCTTCGGGGGCCGGCAAGACCACTCTGCTCGATTGCCTGGCTGGTCTGCTTGAGCCCGACACTGGCCACATCGCGCTGCGCGGCCGCGTGCTTTTCGCCAAGAGCGCGGGTCTTAGCCTGCCCACGCGCAGGCGCTCCCTGGGGTATGTTTTTCAGGACTTAGCCTTGTTTCCTCATCTGACGGTTGAAGCCAACATCCGCTACGGTCTGGCGAAAATAAGCGGCGAGGAGCAATCCCGCCGCGCTGCGGCGATTCTGCAATCGTTGCGCGCCTCGCACTTGCGCCCACGTTATCCCGGCGAAATTTCCGGAGGTGAGCGCCAGCGCGTGGCCCTGGCCCGCGCCCTGGTCACCGATCCTGACCTGCTCCTTCTGGACGAACCGCTCGGGGGCCTGGATGCGCCCACCAAGTCGGCCATTGTGGACGACCTGCGCGCCTGGAACCGCGCCCACCAGATTCCGATTCTTTACGTGACCCACGATCGCGGCGAGGTCTTTGCCCTGGGCGAGCGCGCCGTCGTGCTCGAAGCCGGCAAGCTTATTGCCCAGGGCACGCCGCATGAAGTGCTGAATGCTCCGCGGCAGGAAGCAGTCGCGCAGCTCGCCGGTTTCGAAAACATCTTCGATGCCACAGTGGAAGCCACCCACGAAGCCCAGGGCACAATGACCTGCCGCCTGGCCGGCGCCGCTGTTACGCTGGAGGTGCCGCTCAGCCGCGTGGCTCCGGGCGGCGCTGTGCGGGTGGCGGTGCGCGCGGGCGACATTCTGCTCGCCACCACCCGTCCCCATGACATCAGCGCCCGCAACATTATTCCTGGCGTCCTGAGTTCACTGCAGCAGCGCGATTTCATGATCACAGCGCAGGTGGATTGCGGCATCCGCTTCGAAGTCCACCTGACTCCCGGCGCCCGCGACTCCCTGCAGCTTCACGCCGGCCGCGAGGTGTGGCTGGTGCTCAAGACGCATTCCTGCCAGCTGGTTATTCCCAACACTTAGTACCTGATACTCCAGGCAAAAACCCGTCCTCAGCCGGTTCTTTGTTTAACAGTGGCTCGTTTGCAAAGTAAATTGGCGCATTCCCTAGTGCGTTTTTCCGATGCTGACATCTAAGGTTGTGAACCAGCTGATGAAGTAAGGAGATGAAAGCATGCAAGGAGCAGTTCTGTACGGACCACGTGACGTGCGTTTTGAGGAGCGGGAATTTCCCAAGATCATGAAACCGACAGACGCCGTTATCAGGATCTCATCGGCATGTGTGTGCGGGTCTGATTTGTGGCCGTATCGCGGCATCGCCGAAATCACGCAACCAACCCCTATGGGTCACGAGTACTGCGGCATTGTCGAAGAAGTCGGCAAAGCGGTGAAAAGTGTTAAGCAGGGGCAGTTCGTCATCGGCTCGTTTTTCGCATCCGACAATACCTGTCCGACCTGCCAGATTGGGTACCAGTCCTCCTGTCAGCACCGGGAGCTGGTCGGCGGCGCCCAGGCGCCGTTTTTGCGCGTGCCGCTGGCGGATGGCACCCTGGTCGCCACGTCCGAAATCCCCTCAGAAGGCCTCATCCCGAGCCTGCTAACGCTGTCGGATGTAATGGGGACGGGTTGGTTCGCCGCCGACGCGGCCAACGTGAAACCAGGTTCGACGGTGGCAGTTGTCGGCGACGGCGCAGTCGGATTGCTCGGCGTGCTGTCCGCCAAAAAAATGGGGGCAGAGCGAATCATCGCCATGAGCCGCCATCCCTCTCGCCAGAAGCTCGCACGCGAATTTGGCGCCACGGACATTGTAAGTGAACGAGGCGAGGAAGGAATTGCGCGCATCAAGGAACTGACTAAAGGAATCGGCGCTGACTCGGTGCTGGAATGCGTCGGCACTCAGCAATCAATGACGCAGGCAATCAACTGCACGCGCCCCGGCGGCTACATCGGTTATGTCGGCGTGCCGCACGGGGTTTCGCTGGACGGTGAGCAATTGTTCTTCTCGCACGTGCATCTGCACGGTGGGCCGGCTCCAGTGCGCCGCTACCTGCCTGAACTCATCCAACTTGTATTGAACGACAAGGTCAACCCGGGCAAGGTTTTCGATTTGACCTTGCCCCTGGAGCAGGTTGCGGAAGGTTACCGTGCCATGGACGAGCGCCGCGCCATCAAGGCGCTGCTGCGCCCGGCCGAGCAGCCGGACTGAGCCAATGAGTTACTGAAAGAGGAAAGACATATGAGCAATCCATTGGACTTCACCGGCAAGGTGGCACTCGTCACCGGAGCCGCGGCGGGTATGGGACTGGCTACGGCACAGGCCTTTGCGGAGGCGGGCGCCTCGGTCGTGCTCTGGCTTTGCAGTCCGGGAGCAAGCTACGTTGTTGGTCATGCCCTCACCGTGGATGGGGGAATGACCGTCGTGTGATCACGGCATGCCTCGAAAAACGGTCAAGTAGAGAGAAAGCGTAGGATGCCGAGATGAAGTCACTGCTGTTGTTGAATGTCATTACACTGCTGAGCCTGGGAGCGGCAGCACAATCAGCGCATGATGCTCGTGGTCGTACTATAGAAATTAAGGGCCGTTTGGTCGGCGCGTGGAGATTGGTTTCGCTCCAAGAGTCGAGTGCAGACGGGCAGGTTCACGAGGCGGACTGTACTGGCATGTTCCTCTTCAGTCACAACGGCAAGGCGTCTGTTCAGGTCATGTACCGGAATGCGCAAAGCGGCAGTACCTATGCGCAGGGTGGTTACGAGGCTTCGTACGGCAGCTACCGCATCGACAATTCTTCCACTTTCACATTTCACATCGACGGCGCACTCGTGCGAACGCTCATCGGCAAAGACCTTAAGCGGGCGTACGAGATTTCCGGCAATCGCTTAACCGTGAAATCCACCGACCCAAACGAACACTGGAAAGTTGTGTGGGAACGCTACTAGAAAATGCGGAGACTAGAACAATGAAAAAACGGACGCTTGGAAAAAGCAATCTTGAAGTCTCGGCTCTCGGCCTCGGTTGCATGGGTATGAGTTGGTCTTACGGGCCAGCGAAAGATAGGCAGCAGATGATTTCTCTCTTTCGCACCGCCGTGGAACGTGGCGTCACGTTTTTTGACACTGCCGAAGTCTATGGGCCATTGACGAACGAAGAGCTTGTGGGTGAAGCATTGGCCCCCTTCCGTGGGCAAGTGGTGATCGCGACAAAGTTCGGCTGGGCACCTGCTCCTGGTGATCGAGAACGATGGAGCGCCTTGAACAGTCGGCCCGAGCACATCAGGCAGGCCGTCGAAGGCTCACTCAAGCGCCTGAGAGTCAATGCGATAGATCTTTATTACCAGCACCGCGTCGATCCCAGTGTGCCTATCGAAGACGTAGCGGGAACGGTGAAGGACCTGATCCGGGAAGGAAAAGTGAAATACTTCGGACTTTCCGAGGCAGGCGAGCAAACGATACGCCGCGCGCACGCGGTTCAACCTGTGACCGCACTACAGAGTGAATATTCACTTTGGTTCAGACGACCAGAACAGGAGATTTTGCCGATTCTCGAAGAACTCGGCATCGGATTCGTTCCCTACAGCCCGCTTGGCAAGGGATTTCTGACGGGAAAGATCACCCCAGACACGAAGTTCGATAGCACTGACTTCCGCAGCACCCTCCCACGCTTTCGTCCAGAAAACATGGACGCGAATCAAGCAATGGTGGTTTTGCTCAACCGATTTGCGGAACAAAAGAACGCGACGCCTGGGCAAATCGCGCTTGCCTGGCTGCTGGCAAAAAGGCCCTGGATTGTTCCTATTCCGGGCACCACTAAGCTGCATCGCCTGGAAGAAAACATTGGAGCCGCAGAGATTGAACTCGCGGCAGACGAGGCTCGGGAGATCGAACGTGCCGCCTCAAAGATCGATGTTCAGGGTGCACGCTATCCCGAACACATCGAGCAGATGAGTTATCGCTGAGGCGAATCGCAAAGGGCCGGGGTATGACCCGACCGATCTGTAATTCAAGGAGTACGAACATGCCAAAACCATCAGACGGAGCCAAAAAGCTGATCGGCGACTTTTCTCCGAAGCTGGTCGAACTCACCGATCGAGTGCTGTTTGACGATGTCTGGGAGCGCAAGGAATTATCGAAACGCGATCGCAGCCTTATCACAGTGGCGGCACTCATCGCGTTAAATCGCCCTGACCAGTTGCGGTTTCATCTCGGTAAAGCCGTGGAGAACGGAGTCAAAAAAGAGGAATTGGTCGAAGCCATCACTCATCTGGCGTTCTACTCGGGTTGGCCAAATGCAATGACTGCCGTCCTACTCGCGAAAGAAATCTTCGAAGGTAAATAGCCATCATGGCCCAAGGTCGCCCTTCGCCCAGCTTAGTACGCGTAGCCCTGGTGACCGGCGCTAATCGGGGCATCGGATTCATTAGCAAAGGGCCCATAAACCTCGGCCGTGTCAAAGAACGTGACCCCACGCTCGACGGCGGCCCGAATCAGCGAAATCCCCTGCCTCTTATCCACTGGCGGCCCTAAGCCAAAGCTCAGTCCCATGCAGCCGAGTCCGATCGCCGATACTTGTAAATTACTTTTCCCCAGCTTGCGTTTCTGCATGGCTTCTCCTGAATGGGTGCTCAAATTTAACGTGGGCAAGTATAGTCCGGTGGGGGCGGCTCAGGCATTTTGCGATGTTTGCAGCGGCCAGCTCGCGAGATACCGCAATGCCGCTTTTCATTCCTTGCTGTAGCCCAACAAGTTAAGCTCTCTCCCTTGACACGCCGCGCCCATCCGCGTCAGAGTTGCTAAACCAAATTCACTCAGGTTCCTGCCACTTCTGACGTGCTCCTGCTGTCTAACGCCCTTCGATCCCGTTCACGCGAGGAGACCATGCGCCGCGGCATGCTCATCACCATCGCCCTGCTTTGCCTGTTATCGGCTGAAGCAGCGCTGGCACAACCAACATGCACGCTGAACGTGAGCCCCGCCTCCGGCGTCGCTCCTCTGAGCGTTACCGCTTCCGGGCTCTGCACTTCTCCCGACAACAGCATCACCCAGGTATTCATAAATTGGGGCGACGGAACCCCGATCACGTTTGTGAACCCAGGCTTCACCGTTACGCATAAATTCAATCCCAGCGGAAGCTTCACCGTAGTCTTGACGGCTTTTGATGATTTTGGGCAGGGCTCCGCCAGCCAGACGGTCCACGTTTCACCTCCTTTGCAGTGCTCGCCGCAAGCCTCGCCAGCAAGTGGCAAGGCCCCGTTGGCCGTGACCGTAACCGCGAACTGCACCGATCCCGACGGCACTCCCAGTGTGGTAGTCCAGTTCGGCGATGGCTACTACCAGGGTGGTCCCACCGTAAGCCACACCTATGTTTCCGGGGGGAACTTTAAAGCAGTGGTTACAGCCAAAGACACTTCCGGCAACGGCTACGTGGGAAGCGTGAGCGTGAACGTTGCCGACACGCCCTCATTGTTCGTCGGAATCAACAACGGCCAGGTGAAGCGGTTCGGCAAGGACGGCTCGCCTCTGGCAACGCTCACCACCAACATGGGGGGCTCTACCACCGGGATGGCGTTCGATGCTTTCTCTAATCTGTACGTTACCGATTTCACTGCCAATGCCGTCAGCAAGTTTCCCGGGTTAGGTCCGGCTGCCGGTTTCGGCTCGGGCTACAACTGCAAGCCGGAATCCATCGTGTTTGACAATGCCGGCAATGCTTACGTGGGCGAAACTGGCTGCAGCCACGCCATTGTTAAGCTGGATCCGTACGGCACCATCACCGCCGTCTATCAGCCTGCAGTCGAGCAGGAAGGCACCGATTGGATTGATCTTTCCTCTGACCAGTGCACTATTTACTACACCTCACAAGGTCCCTCGGTGCTGCGCTTCAATGTTTGCGATCGGAAGCAGATGCCGCCGCTGACTTCGCAATTGGCTGAAGCTCTGGGTGTGCGAATTCTGCCGGACGACGGCGTTGTAGTGGCCAATTTAAAGAACATCAAGCGTTTCGACGCCGACGGCAAGTTGCTGCAGACTTACGATGCTCCTGGCGAGGACTGCTGGTCGGCCCTGGCCCTGGACGGCGACGGCACCTCGTTCTGGGCAACAGACTACTGCACCTCCGACGTGGTGCGCTTCGACCTCGATAAGGGCGCGCTGATTTCCAAGTTCAATGCCGGCGTGCCGACCAACAGCGTGTTCGGCATCCAGACTTTTGCGCCGCCCCAGACTACGGCGGCAGGCGCCCTGGTCGCTTCGCCCTTCACGGCCAGTGTCACTCCCGGCCAGGCGGCCTCCTATTCCCTGACCTTCAACCCGGTCGGCGCAGCAGTGGGCCAGGACTTCTCGTTTTCCTGTGGAAACTTGCCGGCCGGGGCAAGTTGCACCTTTTCTCCCGCCACCGCTACCGCCCAGGCAGGCGGCGTGACCACAAAGGTGACCGTCAACACCAGCACCGGCACCGCCGCGCTTCTTCACCCGAGCAAGCACCCGGCCCTCTGGTTCGCTTTGCTGCTTCCAATTTTCCCGCTTTTGCTGGTTCCGGGCCGAGGAGGAAGATGGCGGCTTTTTGCGATCTTCCTCGCCCTGCTGGTCTGTGCCTCGCTGCTCAGCTGCGGCGGAAGCGGGAGCGCCAGCTCCCAAAGCTCGCCCCCTCCCGTGAATTCAACTCCGCCCACCCCCAGCAACGGAGCTACGCCCAGCGGCACTTACACTGTGCTGGTGCATGCTACTTCTGGCTCGCAGGAAAGTTCGACGACAGTACAACTCACAGTGCAGTAAGCTGTGGAAGGGGTCAGGGCAGGCGGTCGCGATCGCGCTTCCTGCGGCCTAAAGCCACGTCGGCTAAGCGTAGGAAGTGCTCTAGCCCAGTGTGATCTTTGCCCGGCGTGAGGGGAAGAAGGCGCGGACCTTCGTCGCGAGCCGCGGCTGTGTTGGGCGGCAATGCCTTAAGCCGTGGACCCTTGGGCTTGGGAGGAGTTGATTTCCGCTTTTTCACCGGATTCCAGTTCAGAGGCCTGGGGGCAGGGCCTACTTTCTGCAACCCCTCTAGGTTCCAGGACAGTGTACCTTGGCACCCCGCTTTTGCCCACTGTGCAAATCGCCGCAAACATCCATCCATGGCTAGAATACGGGCGTGGCTGAGCTGAGTGTCTTTATCGGCAAGGGCGGGGTAGGGAAGACTACGGCTTCCTCTGCCTACGCCGTTCTGAGGGCTCAGAGAGCCGGCACTCGGGTGCTGCTCATCTCCAGCGACCCGGCCCATTCCCTGGCCGATCTGTTCGGGACTCGCTTGGGCGATCGCCCACAAGCGGTTGCCCTGCCCGGACGTCACCGGGTCTTCCTCTGGCAGGTGAATGCGGAAAAGGAATTCCGCGCCTTTATCGGCAAATACAAGGAAGCGCTGCTGGCAACGCTGGAGCAGGGCACCATATTTTCCCGCCAGGAGATTGAGCCCCTGCTGGATACGGCCCTGCCTGGGCTGGCCGAAATCTCCGCCTTGCTGGCCGTGGAACAAGCCCTCTCCTCCGGCAAATACGAGCACATCGTGCTGGATACTGCGCCTTTCGGCCACACTCTGCGCCTGCTGCAATTGCCCGAACAATTCGCCCGCTTCCTCGATTTTCTGGAGATTGCCGGCAGCCGCGACCAGATTCTGGCTGCCCACTTTGGTGGCAAGGTGGAGAGCGGCCCGCAGCGCTTCCTGCGGGACTGGCGGGCCATGGTGCGAGCCGTCCGTCAGGCGATCAGTCGTGATGCCCAAATTTTCCTGGTCACGAGCCCGGAGAAGTTTTCTCTGAACGAGGCTTTGCGGGTGACGGAAGCGTTACGGAGTTCGTCGCTCCCTGTCGAGATTTCTGCCGTGGTCCTGAACCGGGCGGTGCTGCGGGCGGGCAAGTGCCCTCTGTGCCGACGCCGGGCGGCGCTGACGGCGGCAGCCCGCAAAATCCTGCGTCAGCATTACCCGGGGCGCCGCGTGCTTATGGGAGAGGATTGGGGAGCGCCGGTGCAGGGAGCCGCCTTCCTGAACGCCTTCGCAGAGCAGGTGTTCGAGGGAAAGGTTAAACGGGTCCCGGAAGTTCAGCCGCCACGCGCGCCTGAGCTTCGCCTCCGCCCGGCGCCTTGGCCGCTCCCCGAGTCAAAGCTAATCCTCGTGATTGGCAAAGGGGGAGTCGGCAAGACCACCGTTTCCGCCGGCCTGGGCTTTCGCAGCCGATCTGCCCGCCCTAAGCAAGCGGTGACCATCTGCTCCGTAGACCCCGCGCCCTCCCTCGACGATATCTTTCAGCAGGAGGTCGTGAACCAGCCGCAGCCCGTCCTGGGCGACCCGTGCTTTACCGCCGCCGAAATGGACTCAGCCGCCGAGTTCGCCGCCTGGGTGCGCGGCATGAAGGATAAGATTGACCAGGCACTCTCCCGGGAACACTCAGGAGTGCATGTGGAGCTTTCCTTTGAGCGGCGGCTGTTTACCGCCTTGCTGGACATCGTCCCTCCCGGGGTGGACGAGGTATTCGCCGTATTCCGCATACTTCACCTCCTGGCCGCTGGCGCGCAAACCGTGATTATTGACATGGCGCCCACCGGGCACGCGCTGGAGCTGTTGCGTCTGCCACAGCGCATGCTGCTCTGGTCGCGCCTGCTGTTGAAAACCCTCGCAGCCCACCGTACACTAGCTCTCGCTCAGGATGTGGCGGTGGAAATCGCCGCTTTCGGCCAGCGCGTCCGCGAACTGGCGTCGCTCCTTCAAGACAGCCAACGCGCCCGGGTGTGGACGGTAATGCTCCCCGAGCCTCTTCCGGACCGCGAAACCGACCGCTTGCGCCAGCAGCTTGCAGGCTTAGGTATTGCCGGCGGACCACTGTTGGTCAACCGCGTCCTGTTCCCCGCCGATGTGGCCAGCTGCCGCCGGTGCCGGCGCACGCGGCAGTGGCAGCTGTCGACTCTGGCGGGTTTGCGGCGTGGCGGCGACTCTGCTGAAATTTACCTTTTGAAGAACTTTGCGGCGGAAATCGCAGGCAAGCGAGGCCTGCGCAGCCTGACCGCACAACTATGGCAACCGGTGTGAAATCGCGCGACCGCAATCGGGTTCTCTACCTTTACGGAATCACCCGGGAAGGTGAAGGAGCCGTTCCCGGCATCACCGGGGTGGATGCCGCCGCCAGCGTAGAGGCCCTGCCCTGCGCCGGCCTGGTGTGCTGGACCAGTCGCGTGGACAAGATAGAATTTGCCGAAAATCTGGCGCGGAACATGGAAAACCTGGAATGGCTTGCCGAGGTAAGTGTGCGTCACCAGCAGGCAGTCGCCGCCATTGCCAACTCTCGTGACATTCTGCCGGCGCGCTTTGGCACCGTATTTCGCACTCCGGCTTCCCTAACTGCCGACGTGCAGAAGAACAAAGCGCTTCTCGTCCACGACTTGAAGCGGATCAGCGGCTGTGAGGAGTGGGGAGTGAAGGTGTTCGGCCCGCAAGCTCAGCCGCAGGTGGCTGCCGGAGCCAAGTCGGGGCGAGATTATTTGCAGGCCAAGGCCGCCGCCTTGCTGGCGGAGGCGCCTCGCACCGCCGATGCTGAAGTGCAGCGGTTCGTGCGGGCTCTGGAAGGAGTGGCGGTGGAAGCCGCCGCCGGCGCCGGAGCGGTCAGCCGCGGCCAGCGCGGTCTCCATTGGCAGGGCTCGCTGTTGGTGAAGCGGTCGCAGCGCGGCAAGCTGCAGCAGCTTATGGCTCGCTTTTCCCGGGACTGGGAGGGGAAGCGGCGCATCGAACTTAGCGGTCCCTGGCCTCCCTATTCCTTCGTGTCTCGCACCCAGAAAGAGGAGGCAGGCCGCGCTTGAAGGCACGGAGCCTGGCCTATGGCCGATAACAATCTGCTGGCGGGGCTGTCTGGACAGGACGAGGTCTCCCTGCTCGATATCCTGGATCACGTCCTTAACGCCGGAGTAGTCATTCACGGCAGCCTGGTGATTTCCCTGGCTGGCGTGGACTTGGTTTACGTCGGCCTGAACGTGGTGCTCACTTCGGTGGAAACAGCCTTGCGGCACATGCGCCTGGAACAACTGCCTGACCGGGCAGGGCGCCCGTAGCCATGCCTTTGCTGGCCTACTGCGTCATGGAAGCATCGGCGGCGATAGAAATGCCTTCCGCTGGGATAGCGGGAGCCAGAGTGGAAGAGTTGCAGGGGTTCGGCCTGCGCTGTTGTTTTTCCCGCTTCGATACCCGAGAGCATCTCTCCCGCGTTCCCGCCGTCGAATCCGCTTATGGCTTCCATCAGGTGCTGCAGGCTCTTTTCCGCCAAGTGGCAATTATTCCCTTCCGCTTCCCCAGCTTGCTGGAGAATGTGGACGAGTTGCGGCAGCATCTTCGAGAACACGCTCCGCAATATATCGAGGCCTTGTCGCGCCTGCGCGACATGGTCCAGCTGGAGATCCACATTGGCACCACTCAGGCCACGGAGGGAGGTTCCCAGGCTGCGTCAGGGCGTGAGTACCTTCAGCAGCGCCACGCCCGGGCAGCAGAACTCAAGGCAACAGCCGAAAGCTTTAACCAGGCCACCCGTTCCTGGGTAGTGGAGTGGCGGGAGCGGCCGACGGATGGCGGAATACGCTGCTATGCGCTGCTCCGCCGCGACTCCGTCACCAGCTTCCAGCGTGCGGCCCAGGCACTCAGCGACAGCCTGCCGGGAGCCCGGCTGAGCGGCCCCTGGCCCCCCGCGGAATTCCTGGAGCTTAAGGATCTTTAATGGATAAGCCACGACAGATTTCGCCGGGTGAAATCGAAGCTGCCATCTCCAGCCTGAAGCGGCGGCTGGACGAAGGCGGCGCCGATGGCGGAGCGCAGCGGATTGACTGTTCCCCGGAGAATATCGAGCAGGGGCTCGCCCGCCTGGTGCTGAGCCTCATCGAGCTGCTGCGAAGGCTGCTGGAACGCCAAGCCATCCGCCGCATGGAAGGCGGCTCTCTCAGCGACCCCGAGATCGAAAACATGGGGACGGCGCTCATGACTCTGGAAGCAAAGATTCGGGAGCTCGCCGAACACTTTGGCTTGACCATGGCCGACCTCAACCTCGACTTGGGCCCCCTTGGCAATCTGCTGGAAAAGTGACCGCCTCAGGCAACGATAACGTATACTGCGGAATCTAATTTTGTACTTCGTGTGCTGGGCCGAAGCAGCGGGTGTTGGCGAAGGAACTTTCCAGCCGGTACTTTGGTTTCCCATCGCAGATTACTTGTAAGTGTCGCCCCGCGACATTTGCCCGCGACATTTGACAGTGGGCGCAAGCCGCTTTAGGATGCGGGTTTCGTGCCCTCGCCGCGGATAACTGCTGGGGTGCAAGGTACTCGCGGCAAATCCACCTATGGAACGCGTGCCAGCTGTCTCCGGAACCACGAACCTGATCGATATTCTCGATCGCGTCCTCGACAAAGGACTGGTTATTGCCGGCGACATTCGCATTTCACTGGCCAACGTGGAACTGCTCACGATTCGCATTCGGCTGCTGGTCTGTTCCGTGGATAAGGCCGAGCAAATTGGCTTGAACTGGTGGAAATACGATCCCCATTTGACGGCGCCGGCGGCAACGACGGCGTTGCCGCGGGTCCCCCCGGGGGCAACAACAAGAAATCCTACCCGCGCGCGACGCACGGCCAAACGCACGCGCTAGGCGGAGTTTAGGAGGAACTTCCTCATGGCAGTAGA
>Ga0075425_100005521_pt1 | contig 13156 bp, 12 predicted proteins | sample SoiMethybrSBSTD4_FD_75300 | JGI IMG/M metagenome (GOLD analysis project Ga0075425, IMG submission 75300) | Bulk soil microbial communities from a Populus tree surrounding site in Tennessee, USA - Soil MetaG P. TD hybrid SBSTD4 | ecosystem: Environmental > Terrestrial > Soil > Tree plantation...
CAGGTGGAGGCCATGACGCTCGGCGATCGGATCGTTGTCATGAAAGACGGTCTGATGCAGCAGGTGGGCACTCCGCTCGAGCTCTACAGGCGGCCAGTCAATCGGTTCGTGGCGAGCTTCATCGGCTCGCCGGCCATGAACTTCATCGACGTCCATGTGACGGCCGCGCCGACAGTCTTTCGGCTCAACGCCGATGGGATCGACCTGGAGCTGCCGCAGCGGCGCTTCGCGGGGCTTGGTGCCCATGCCGGGCGCGCGGTGACGATTGGGGTGCGCCCGCAGCACCTGCGGTTGGGTGGCGCCCGAGAGGCCGAACACGTGGGACTGAGCGGCAAGGTGATGGTGACGGAGCAGCTGGGCGACGAGCAGGTCCTAGCGGTGCGCATCGGAACGGGCGACATTCGCGTTGCCGGCGTCGATCCCGAGCTGTCGTTGGCAGCCGGCACGCGCATCGACGTCGCCGCACCGATGGACAATTTGCATCTTTTCGACACCGCATCTGGTGCGGCTATCCGCTAGGCGCCAGGGCGCGCGCGGCAGCTAAACCCTGAACTCTTCCATCTTGGCAACCGCCGCGCGCAGCGCCTCTGACCAGGCGGTCGAGAGCTTGCGGAAGTACTCGTCGTCCTGCTCGATGCGTTTCTCGCGCCGCACGTCGAGGGAGTCGCGCTCATAGATCAAGAGGTCGATGGGCAATCCGACAGACAGATTGGAGCGCAACGTTGAGTCGAATGAGAGCAGGGCAAGCTTCGCCGCCTCGCCGAGCCGCATGTTGGGCTCCACCACCCGATCGAGAATCGGTTTGCCGTACTTGTGCTCGCCAATCTGCAGAAAAGGCGTATCGCCGGTGGCTTCAATGAAGTTTCCTTCCGGGTAGACATGGAAGAGCCGCGGCACCTCGTTGCCCACTTGGCCGCCGATGATGAAATTGGGATTGTAGGGGCTGCCGCCCGCCTCCAACGAGGGCCCATCGATGCGGTGCACCTCGCGAACCGCGTCGCCCACCAGCCGCGCGGCGCGATAAAGTGAAGGCACGGTGAAGAGACTTTCCGCGCCCGGCGAAAGAGCCTCGACCAGCTGTTCGTTCAAGATGCTGATCACCGACTGCGTCACCGCCAGGTTGCCGGCGGAGAGCATAACGATCACGCGTTCGCCCAACTTGCGCCAATAGTGCAGCTTGCGGAACACGGCGACGTTGTCGTTGCCGGCGCTGGTACGCGTGTCCGCGGCGAATACGAGGCCACGGTTGAGACGCAGCGCAACGCAGTAGGTCATGCCAGAGAACTCCCATCCCCTGCTTGCGCCACCGGGTCCTCCCCTGGGCACGGGCAAATCGAGATAACTCCCTCGCCGCTCCAGCCAGAGGTTGCGGCCAAAGGTTGCGGCCAGAGGTTCCGGCCAGAGGTCTTCGGCCAGAGGTCTTCGGCCAATCGTTTCAGCCAGTGTGGCTCGCGTTCATGGAACTCAGCACGGTCCCGGCAACGACATCAACCGTTACTGTTGCGCTGTCTGCTGCTGCTCGACCGTCACGGCCACTTCGAGCATCTCGGATTCGCCGCCGCGGCGCGAGCCGATGATCGGGGCTGCATATCCAGCATCGAGCCCGCAGGCCAGTCGCACGTAACCCTCCGTGGGACAGATGCCATTGGCGACGTCGAACCCGACCCAGCCAAGGCCCTCGACCCAGGCCTCTGCCCAAGCATGATGGGCCGGCGCCGTCTTGGCGTCGTCGAGCACGAGGTACCCCGTGACGTAGCGGGCCGGGATCCCCAGCGTGCGCGCCGCGGCGATGAAGATGTGCGCGTGGTCCTGGCATACGCCCTTGCCGTCGGCGAGAGCCTCCGCCGCGCTCGTGTACCTGTCGGTCGCCCCGGGCACGTAGGCGACGCGCTCGCGCACGGCCCCGACCAAGGCGTGGAGCCTAGCCAGAGCATCCTTGCCCTCGATGGCCTCGGCGAGGCCGCGGATGGCCGCGTCGGGCCTGGTTTGCGCCGTCTCCTTGAGGAAGACGCGAGGGGGCGCGCCCTTGGCGAGGCCGGCGACGACGCCGTTGGAGTCTCGCGTCTCCACAGTGCCGGCCGCCTCGATCACGAGCTCCTGGTGCCGGGCATGGATGGTGAGAAGCTGCACGACGTTGCTACACCCGTCTGTGAACTGCAGCGCCGGTCTTGCGCCGCCCCCCAGCACTCGCCAATCGAGAACGCGCTGGCCCTGGAACGATTGCGGGGTGAGCCGCAGGCTCTGGATGGTGTAGCTGACGGGCTCCGCATAACGATAGTGCGTGACGTGGCGAACCGAGATCAGCATCGACGGCTCAATCAGCAAAGTGGTAGGTGGCGGAGATTTCCGAGCCCAGGCGGTCGTTGCGGGCAATGAACTCGGCCAGGAACTCGTGCAGCCCCGACTGGAAGATGGTGTTCATGTCGCCCTCCTCCAGCAACCTAAGGGTCTCGTGGGCAAGCGATTGGCAGCCATCGCTGCCGCCATAGAATCGCCCGAGCTCGACGAGAGCAGCCGCGATCTCCTCATAGCAAGACCTGAGCGAACGCGGCATCTGCCGGTTGAGCATCAAGTAGTCGGCGACGCGCCAGGGCTTATAGCTGTCGCGATAGACCCATCGATAGCTGCGATGCGCCGACACCGAGCGCAGGATGGCTGCCCATTGCGCGCTGTCGATCTCTCCACCGACGAGCTCATTGTGCGGCAGCAGCACGTAATATTTGACGTCCAGGATACGCGCCGTGTTGTCGGCCCGTTCCAGGAACGTGCCAAGCTGGTTGAAATAGAAGGTGTCGTTCCTGAGGATTGTATTGAGGAGCGCGCCCCGAAACAGCGCCGAGCGCTCCTTGATCCAGTCAAACAGCGGCGGCAGTGCGTTGGAGCTGAGCGCGCCCACGTCCCTGCTGGAGTACTCGATCCAGGCGGAGTTGAGGCTTTCCCACATTTCGCGGGTGAGCGCCGTGCGCTGGGCGCGAGCGTTGCGCCGTGCGGTCGCCAGGCTCGAATAGACGCTGGAGGGATTGTCGGCGTCAAACAGCATGAAGTTGACGACGTCGCGCGTGTTGTAGGCGCCGTACTTGGCAAGATAGCCCTCCTCGCAGCCGGCGCTGCGCAGCGTCGAGCGCCACTCGTCGTCTTGACCCGCACCCTCACGCGGCAACAGCGCGATGCGGTAGCCGACCTCGAGCAGGCGCGCGATGTTCTCGGCGCGCTCGATGTAGCGCGACATCCAGAAAAGATCGTTGGCGGTCCGGCCCAGCATCTGACGCGCCTATGCCGACGGCGTCCTCGCTCGCTGCGAGGAGACGGGTGGCGGGGGAGATGAATGCGAAGGTCGATCGAGCGATGGGTTGAGGTTCTCCCCGATCCGCTCGGCGCGACGGCTTGTTGGCTTGCCGTCGCCGGTGCAGCCCCACTCGCGGCGCTCCGCGCGCAAACGCATGCTGTGCCGGGCGCGCGCGGCAAGCAGCGCGGTAACACGGCCGGCAATGGCTGGGACAATCGGGAACGCTTGAGGCAACATGGCGTCGCTCCTAATCCTGCAGCACCCAGGTGTCCTTCGTTCCGCCGCCCTGACTGGAGTTCACCACCAGAGAGCCCTCGCGCAGGGCCACGCGGGTGAGGCCGCCGGGGGTGAGGCGGACACGGTCACCCACGAGCACGAACGGCCGCAGGTCGAGGTGGCGTTCGGCAATGCCGGCCTCCACCAGCGTTGGGCAGGTTGAGAGCGCCAGCGTCGGTTGGGCGATGTAGCGTTCGGGGCGGGCCTTCACCAGCATGCGGAACATGTCGATCTCGTCGCGGGTGGCGGCGGGGCCCACCAGCATGCCATAGCCGCCGGAACCGTGGACCTGTTTCACCACCAGCTCGGGCAGGTGCTCGAGCACGTATTTGAGCTCGTCTTGTTTCCGGCAAACGTAGGTGGGCACGTTCTTCAGGATCGGCGGCCGGCCCGTATAGAACTCAACGATGTCCGGCATATAGGTGTAAATGGATTTGTCGTCGGCGATACCCGCGCCCGGCGCGTTGACGATGGTTAGTCGGCCGGCGGCATAGACACCGAAGATGCCGGGCACTCCCAGCACCGAATCCTTCCTGAAGACCAAGGGATCGAGAAAGGCATCATCGATGCGCCGGTAAACGACGTCGACTTGGCGAAGGCCCTGGGTCGTCTTCATCATCAACCGATCGTCGAGCACCACCAGATCTTGCCCTTCGACCAGCTCGACACCCATTTGATCGGCCAGGAACGAATGCTCAAAGTAGGCGCTGTTGTAGATGCCGGGAGTGAGCACGACGACGGTCGGCTCACGGTCAAGGCCATCAGGGGCGACGCTTTCAAGCGTCAGGCGCAGGTTGTCGGGATAGTCCTCAACGGCACGCACCCGGTTGCGCGCGAAGAGCTCTGGAAACATGTGCATCATCGCCTCACGGTTCTCCAGCATGTAGGAGACCCCTGAGGGCGTGCGCGTGTTGTCCTCGAGCACAAAGAACTCATTTTCGGACGTCCGCACCAGATCAATTCCAATGATGTGCGAGTAGATGCCGCGCACCGGTTCAACGCACATCATCTCCGGCTGGAAGGCCGCGTTCTGGATGATGAGATCTTCGGGAACCCGACCAGCCCTGACGATTTCCTGTCGGTGGTAGATATCGTACATGAACGCGTTGAGCGCGCGCACGCGCTGTTCGATTCCGGCGGCGAGCCGGCGCCACTCAGCGGCACTCAGGATGCGCGGGATGATATCGAAGGGAATGAGCCGCTCGGTGGCCGCCTCATCGCCGTAGACCGCGAACGTGATGCCGGTGCGGCGGAACAGCGCCTCGGCGTCCTCGCGCTTGCGCTTGAGGTCTTCGATCTTCTGCGTCTGGAGCCACTGATGCACTCTGACGTAGGGCTCGCGCACGCCACCGCCGGTCCCATTCATTTCGTCGAATGCGGCTGTCAACAACGTTCCCCTACGCTCTGCCACGTGCCGGGCACTCCCGGCCAGGGCGCGCCTTCCACAGTAAAGGCGGGATGCTCGGCTGACTACGGCAACCGCGGGCAAATTTCTGCCTAACAGCTGGGCAGGTCGCCTATGCCCCGCGCACGGGCGCCGTTTTGCGGCGCGGGTGGTGCGAGCGTCGTTGCTGAGGGTCGGTGTTGGATGGCGCGTGGGTCATGCTGCATCGCAATCACCGGAAGTTGACTGGCACACCGGCTGGATCGTCCTAAATACACTCGGCGGATTCGCGATGCGGAACGCGTTGCAACCAACAGACCAAGGCCGTGATGAGACGCGAGCGCACCGAACCCTGAACGCAACAACCACCCAAAGACTTCCGACGAGCCAAAGACTCTCAAGAAGATCTGCAACAAGATCTCATGGAGCGATGATCATGCGACGACGCGTAACCAGGCACGCCGTGTAGGCGATACCCGCCAACCCCCCGCGATTTTGCCATCGGGCGGCGGAGGACGGGCCGCTCGAGCCCGCGGCGCCTCGACAACAGCAATCAGTGAAACGCTTGGCGGGCGCCACACCGCGCCGCCGGAAGGAGCAATCATGTCCAAGTTCATCAACTCCAAGGGCGCTGCGACCCTGTCCCCGCTCACGGGTCGGTCGCGGGTGCGGAGTAGTCTCATCGCCGGGGCGCGATGGCTTGCGGCTGGGCTGGCCAAGGAACTCGCCGCCCGCCGCGCCATGCGGTCCTTGGCCAGTCTTGACGACCGCATGCTGCGCGATATCGGCCTTGAACGGGGCCAGATCGACTACGCCGTGCGACAGGGCCGTCAGGCGGCAAGACGGGTGGACGACGCAAGGTCCGATCTCATCCGTTGGACCTAGACCAACCCCGAGAGGGCACACACCGCCTGCCCAAGCGCAAATCCGATCCCCGCGATGCGACGCAAGCGCCGCGGGGGTCATCACGCTCCGGGGCGGAGCGCTGGCCGGCGCCAACCTTGCTTCGCAGCGAGCCCTCGGATCGGTGCCCCACGTGGGATGCGGCCGCCAGGCTCAGCCCTTGCCATTGGTCGCCCACCGCAAACCGCGCAGCCCAAGGCTTGCGCGGCTGCCCGAGGAATGCTCGCTTTGACCCAGACTGAACGAACGTTCATTTACCTATCGGAGGCGGCCCCGTGGCGAAGGCGGCGCTGCGGCATCGCAAAGAGGACCACACCCGGCAGCGGATCCTGGCGGTCGCCGCGCAATGTTTCGCCGATGGCGGCTACGCGGCCACCTCCATTCGCGACATCGCGCACCAGGTCGGTGTCACCGTTGGGGCAATTCACGTGCATTTCCCCTCAAAGGACCAGTTGCTCGTCGCCGTCTACGAGATGGGCGTGCGCCGCAGCGGCGATGCGGTGGACGCAGCGCTCAGCGAGCCGACCGACAGCTGGGACCGCCTTGAGGCCGCCGCACGCGCCCACCTTGAGGCGCTCGGCAGCAACTGCGGGTTTGCACGCGTCATCGTGCGCGTGACGCCCTCCGATGTCGGCGACGTGGCAGCCGATTTGACTCGGCTGCGCGAGGACTACGAGGCGCGCTTTCGTGCCGTGATCGGCGCGCTCCGACTGACGCCTGGCGCGGATCGCACCCTGCTGCGCCTCATGCTTCTTGGAGCACTCAATCATTCCCAGACGTGGTTCAAGCGCGGCACCGGCAGCGCGAGGCGAGGACGGCCAAGAGCAAGGAGCTCTTGGCGTGAGCCGTCGACCCGCCGGTCCTGTGACACCCTGGCAGAGGTGGCCTGGCGTAGCGGTTGCGCGCACAGGTGCGGAGCCCCTGTTCACCGCCGGTTATAACCTTGCGGGTGCCGCAGCCTGCGTGCTTTGCCCTGGCGCATATGCTGCGCGCACACGCGCGATGCGAGGATAGATCAACAGCCGCGGGGCCATCCCCGACAGGCCCGACCGCAGCATCGGAGGAGATGGATGGGCAGGCGCGCAAAGATCCTCAAGGAGGAGGCACACTTGACTGACGTCATTGATCCGTTGGGCGGCTCCTACTACGTGGAGGCGCTGACCGACGAGATGGAAGACAAGATCCGTGCGGTGATTGCCCGCATCGATGCGGCCGGCGGCATGTATGCTGCGGTCGAAGCCGGCATTCTGCAGCAGATTTGCGGCGACTCGGCGCTGGCCTTCCAGGGGAAGGTTGACGCTGGTGTCGAGACCGTTGTCGGTGTCAACAAGTATCGCATGCCGACGCAAGAAGCCCAGGAGCGCGAGACGCTGCGGCCCCCTTCGCGCAAGACGATCGAGGCGCAGCTCAAACGGCTTGCGCACTTCAAGGCCGCGCGCAACCAAGAGCGCGTGCGCCGTTCGCTCGATGCGCTCGCCCGCACGGCCGAGCTCCCAGATGGAAGCGTGTTTGAGAAGGTGGTCGAAGCCGCCGGCGCCGAACCCGCGCATGGGGAGATTTGCACATGTCTGCGCAAGGTCTATGGCTTCGGCCAACCGATCGTTGCCTGAAGCCGAGATCGAGGCCCGTCGTCAACATGCGGAGCGCCAACGCGCCTCAGCGCAGGTAACCAGCGTGGTCGGTCATCTTGCCGGCGGCGCCTGCCTGCAGCGCCGCCCGCATTTCGGGCGCGATCGCGCGCTTCTTCCAGGTGTTCGCGTCGACATGGACGTAGACCGTTTCAATCGTGGCCAACACATCTTCCGCACCCGCCCGGCGCAGCTCGCAAGCCAGCGTCACCGAGGTGTTGCCGAGGCGGCTCGCCCAGATGGAAATTTCGATCACGTCATCGAAGCGCGCTGGCGCCTTCCATTCCACCACCTGCCGCACGGTCTGCATTTCGAATGTGCCATCGAAGGCGTCCTGCGGACGCGGCAGGGCGGCGCGCATAAATTCAAAGCAGGCGAGATCAGCAAAGTCTCCATAGCGCGCGTTAAAGACCACATGCTGGGGGTCGCATTCCTGGTAGCGCACGCGCAGATAATAGCGGAACGGCTTTGTCATCGCTGACCCTCGCGTCTTCCCTCAACCACCACAATCCCGGCTGTCATACTGGGCTTGCACCCTTGCGGGCTAGCCTGCGCAAGGGAAAGGTGCACTGAAAGTGCTCTGAAAGTGCTGTGGGCCGGTCACATTTCCCGCACCAATTGCCCACCCCTTGCGCGGGCGCCCGCGGGTCCCGTCCGTGCCGCTGCGCGCCCCGAGGCTTCGCCCCGAATACTTCCCACCCCGTTGCTTGGACCCCGCAAACGCGTCGGCGATCCTGCGCCCAAGACTCGCATCAAAGGCTCGTTCATCACTCCGGTCGGTCGCACTCTCCCCACCGCCAGGTCCATCACACCCCCGTCCATCGCACGGGTCGATCGCACTGGCTTTGATCGCACTGGCTTTGATCACACTCGCTGCGATTGCACGTGCTTGGATCGCGCTTGGATCCTTGCTAGGCGCCTCTTGATCCAAGGGCGGGCCTTGTAGGGCCGCGCCCGCCGGGCGAACGTCTGCGGCGCGGGGTTGAGCGGCGTCAATGTTCCGCCAGCAGGCGGCCGAAGCCCTCGATCTGGTCCCGGATGCCATTGGCGCGCAGCGCATGCCAATAGGTGGCCGCGTTCACGGCGATGACGGGCTTGCCAAGCCACAGCTCGGCGGCCGCAGCGAGCCGCACCATCGAGAGATTGGTGCCAACCTGCACGATGGCATCGACGTCCTCGCCATCGAGCCGTCTTAGCGCGTCGCGACACTGCGCCGGCGTGACCTCGGCGATCGCCGTCCACGACCTGCACTCGAGTGCGATGTCGCGCACCACGCGAAATCCCACGTCAGTGAAGTAGCCGATCACAGCATGGTTCATGACCGGCCAATAGGGCGACAGTAGCGCGATGCGGCTTATGCCGCCGTAGCTGTGCAACGCGGCCGTGAGGGAATGGCTGCCGATGCTGACGCCAACGCCGGCATGATCCTCAATCCTGCGCACGAGAGCATCGGCGCCGTTGGCTCCGCCAAAGAAGCTGACAGCCGAGACCGCCATCACCAGGTAGTCTGGTCCACAGGTCAGCACGCTCTTCACGGCGTCCATGACGTTGTCGCCGATCACCGCGATGCTCGCCGCAAAGGTCTCGTTGTTGGGCGCGGCATTGGGGGTGAAGATGCGGCTGTAGTGGTTGGTAACGCCCGCCGGTCGCAGGGCATCGTAGTCGGGCTCAACAACCGTGTTGGTGGACGGCCCGATCACCCCGAACTTGCGTCGCCAGCCAAGAACGTCCGACATGGGTCGTGGATCGCGTGAGCTGTGTGCTGTCTGGGATAGGGATATCACGCCCGCTTGCTCACTTCCCAGAAAATGGGGAAGCTCGATTGCAGCAGATCAACGAGCCAAGCACGATAAGCCGCGGGGATCGTGAATTGTCCCCAGCTTACAGCGGGCGTGAGATCATAGGCCGCGGTTTGGATTTCTTCAGCAATCCGGCGCCGCTCCGCCTGCCCCGGGGCCCTGGCGAAGGCGGCGAGCAGGGGTGGGATGGCCTGGTCGCAGCTCCATCCGGGATAGTCAGCGCAAGTGTTGGCGACGTAAAAGTGCGTGAGCGGTGAAATCATGTCGATGCCATTGGAATAGACCGCGAACAGCCCCCAGCCATCCTTCTTGGCTCGGCGCGCCAGCACCGTCCCCCAGTCCATCACCTGCTCATCGACGACGAAACCTGCCTGCCGCATGGCCTGCGCCAGGACCTTAGCCGCTGTCTGCGAGATGCTCCCCGACACCTGCAGCATGACCACGGGCTGGCCGGCATAGCTCGTCGCCTTGAGCTCATCGCGCGCCGCATCCACGGAGTAGCGGAAGGCCTCCGAGCCAACCTTGGTCTCCAGCGGTGAGCCGCACATCCAAAAAGACGCGCAATCGGTCACCGCATAGCGCGCGGGCACACCGATCGCCTGCAGCGTCGCTCCCTGGTCGACCAGCTTCCACAGCACGCGGCGCACGGCCGGATCGTCGAAGGGAGGCGCTCGATGGTTGAGCCGGAAGTTGCCCTGGAACATGTGCAAGCCGCCCAGTCCCAGCAGGTTCACGCCGCGTGCCTTCTCCAGGCGGCCGATCATGTCGAAGGGCACGTACTGCTGATAGTCGATCTCCCCGGTGATCAGCGCCGAGGAGGCCGTCACCTGATCGGGCAATGCCAAGAGAATGAGCTCATCGATCCGCACGGTCTTGCCGCCGGCCAGAAAGTCCGGCGGCTCGGCGCGCGGCACGTAGTGTGGGTTCCGGTCCAGCTGCATGCGGTCGCCCGCCTTCCACAGGTCCGGCCGAAACCGGAACGGGCCGCTGCCCACCACCTCACCCAACCGCTCCTCTCCGGGCACGCGCGCGAGCCGTTCCGGCAGCATGAAGGGCACCGGGGCATTGGGCTTGCCAAGAACGTCGAGCACCAGCGGGAAGGGTTCGCTCAACACCAACTCGAAAGTGCGCGCATCCTTGACGTCGAGCGATTGCGTCGCGGCCAAAAGCAGGCGGCCCATGGCGTCACGCGGAGCCCAGCGCCTGAGCGAGGCCACACAATCGTTGGCCGTCACGGACGCACCATCGTGCCAGCGCAAGCCATCACGCAGCTGGAAGGTCCACCTCAGGTGGTCCGCCGAGCTTGCAAAATGATCGACCATCTGCGGTCTGATCTGACCCCTATCGTCCATCGCAAAGAGGGTGTCGTAGACGTGATAGCCGAAGGTGCGGGTGATGGCGGCCGTGGTAAAATGCGGATCCAGAATGACGACCTCGGATTCAAGCACCACCTTGAGGATGCCGGGCGCAGGCGCCGCTCTTGCAACAGGCACCGCTCTTGTAAGATGTCGGCCAAGATAGGGGCCGGTGAGGCCGGCCGCCGCGCCGGTGGCTGCCGCCTTGAAGAGCCCGCGCCTGCTCAAATGCCGCGTTGTCATCAAGCTCTCCACGGTGTTCGAGTGGCCGCCGTTGGCATCGTGAGGCGCTTTGCGGACCCTTTTTGCCACCATAAACTGGCCCGGTGAGAACTGTCATTTGCGCCGTGGCACCGGAGACAATCGATGATGGCCGAAGCGGACCTTCTCTATCTGTCGGCGCAGCAGGCGGCAGCCATGATCCGCCAACGCAAGCTGTCACCGGTGGAGCTCACAGAGGCGGTGCTCAACCAAACTGAGCGGATCCAGCCGCTCAATGCCTTCGTTACCGTGCTCCACGATCAGGCCCGCACCGCAGCCCGCGCCGCCGAAGCGGCGGTGATGCGCGGGGACGCGCTGGCGCCGCTGCATGGCGTGCCGGTGCATGTGAAGGACCAGGTGGACACCGCCGGCATCCGCACCACCTTCGGCTCGGCCATCTTTGCCGACAACGTTCCGGACCGCGAGGATGTGCTGATCACCAGATTGCGCACCGCTGGAACCATTCTCATCGGCAAAACGCGTCTGCCGGAGTTCGGCCACAAGGGGCTGACCGATGGCCCCAGTTTCGGGGTAACGCGCAACCCGTGGGACCATTCGCGTAGCTGCGGCGGGTCGTCGGGCGGTGCCGCGGCCGCCATTGCGGCCGGGGTCGGTCCGCTGGCCCTTGGGACCGACGGCGCCGGCTCTATCCGCATTCCCGCCGCGTGCTGCGGCGTGGTCGGCCTCAAGCCAACGCTCGGTGCCGTGGCGTGGGAAGCCGCGATCGATGCTTTCAGCAATTACACCTACGCCGGTCCGATCACGCGCAGCGTCTCTGACGCCGCCCTGATGCTCAGCGTGCTCGCCGGTCCGAGCCCGCGCGATCCGTGGAGCCTCAACGGACCAAAGGCGCTCACCCTCTCTCCGGGCCTCATCGGCAAGGACCTCTCGGCTATCCGCATCGGCTGGATTCGCAAGGCCGCCAACCTCCAGCTCGACCCCGACATGGAGGCCAACGTCCGCGCCTCGCTTGCGGCTCTCGCCGCCTTGGGCGCCCATGTGGAGGACGTGGTCGAGCCCATCGATTGGATCGAGTTTCCGGGCCGCATCCTCTACCAGGGCAATTTCCACGTAGCGATGCAAAAGCACCTTGCGCAGTGGCGCGACAAGATGGATCCAACCCTGCTGGCCTTCGTCGAGCGCGGTGGCAAATTCAGCATGGCCGACTTTCGCACGGCCCAATACGCGCGCACCGACCTATTTCGCAAGATCCAGGCGCTGCTTGCCCGCTACGACGCGCTCATCACGCCCACGCTGACCCGCACGGCGCTGGCGGCCGATTTCGATGCCGCCAATGACGAGGTGGTCGTCAACGGCGTGAAGTGCGGCATCACGCGGCTTGGCTGGACCGCCTATGTGTATCCCTTCAATCTGACCGGGCACCCGGCCTTGACGGTCCCGTCCGGGTTTGCCGCCGATGGCCTGCCGACGTCGGTGCAGATTATCGGGCGGTGGGGTGCCGACATGGACGTGCTGCGGCTCGGGGCGCTGCTGGAGGAAGCGCGTCCCTGGTCGGGCAAGCGACCAATGATCCCGCGCTGACAAGCGGTCCAAACGATGCCCCAACCCAAGCTCCTTTCCCTTGCCGAAGCCGTCCGGCGCTACAGTTGGGACGGCATGCAATACGCGAGCGGCGCGGCCCTGCCGATCGGATCGGACGCCGTGGTGTTCGGTCGCGAGCTGTTGCGCCAGAAGCGCAAGAACCTCCATGCCATCTTTCATTGCAACAGCCAGCAGCTCAATCTGCTTGCCGGTGCCGGCGCGGCAACGAAGGCCGAATGCGGGTTCACAGGGCTTGAGGTGTTCGGCTTCGCCAACGGCTTGCGCCGGGCCGTTGAAACGGGTGAGCTGGTGCTGGAGGACTATTCCAACCTCGCCATGCCACTGCGCCTGTTGGGCGGGGCTCTCAATTGGCCCTTCGTGCCCGCCACGGTGAACATCGGCTCAGACCTCCAGGACCGCAGCGCCTTCGCGCCCGATGAATTCCCCGCCAAAAGCAAGATTGCAACCGTCACCGATCCCTTCAGTGGGCGCCAGATCGGGGCCTTCCGCCCACTCAAGCCCGACCTCGCCGCCATTCACGTGACGCTCGCCGATCCGCTCGGCAACTCGATCATCCTCGGCACCGAGTGGAGCCGCTTTGAGCTGTCGCGTGCCGCCAAGCGGGTCGTCATTGTTGCCGATGCCATCGTCGATGAAGCCTGCATTCGACAGTTTCCCAATCTCGTGCGTATCCCCGAAATCGTGGTTGAGGCGGTGGTCTA
>Ga0075425_100005522_pt1 | contig 13155 bp, 8 predicted proteins | sample SoiMethybrSBSTD4_FD_75300 | JGI IMG/M metagenome (GOLD analysis project Ga0075425, IMG submission 75300) | Bulk soil microbial communities from a Populus tree surrounding site in Tennessee, USA - Soil MetaG P. TD hybrid SBSTD4 | ecosystem: Environmental > Terrestrial > Soil > Tree plantation...
TCAAGTGAGTGTTCAGCGCCTGTTCCGCCGCCGAAGCACCGCGGCGGTGAGATCTACTCCGCCCTGAGCACCGACATCGGCGTCAGCCGGACGGCTCTCCACGCGGGCACCAATGTGCCGGCAAACACCGTCAACAGCGCCACCGCCACGGCGGTGGCGAAGGTTGCCGGATCGCCCGGGGCGATTCCGAAGAGCAACGCGCTCATTCCTCGAGCGGCCACATAAGCGCCCAGTACACCTGGTGCGATGCCGAAGAGCGCGAGACGCATCCCGTCGGCAAGGATCATCCGTCCGACGCGCGCGGGATTCGCACCCAACGCGAGGCGTACGCCGATCTCCTGCGATCGCTGTGAGACGGTGTAGGCGAGCAGCCCGTAGATCCCCACGGCCGAGAGCAGGACCGCCACGATCGCGAACACGCCCAGCACCTGGAGCTGGCCGCGGCGGCTCGCTGTCTCGCCGGCGATGATGTCGGTCATCGCACGGACATTCGAGATTGGCTGGTCGGCGTCGATCGAATGGACGATCTGACGGACAGCAGACACGAGCGCCTGCTGCTGACCCGAATGCCGTATCACGAGATCCTTGGGATCGAAACCGCCGGGGAAAGGATCCGGCGCCTGCGCGGCGGGCAGATACATTTGAGGCTCGCTGGTCCGCTCCAACCCCCGAACCTTGATGTCGCCGACCACGCCGACGACGGTTCGCGTGGTGTCCAGGTGCCGGAAGGTCTTGCCGATCGGATCCTGGCCGGGCCAATAGCGCTCCGCGAACGACGCACTCACAACCGCGACCCACACGCCATCGCCGCGATCCCCGTCTTCGACATCACGGCCTCGGTCAAGCGGAATCCCCATCGTCTTGAAGTACTGCGGCGAGACCCATCGGTGGCTGACCCCTTCCCGGCGACGTGGTGCCACCTCCCGGCCAGGGATTTCCACCCCGGTGATGAGGCCGGTTATGACCATCGGCAGACCGCTGGTGAACGCCGCGCTTTGCACACCAGGCAGAGAGCGCACCTCGGCGAGCACGCGATCGTAGAACTGCACGCGCTGCAGCGGCTTGTCGTACTTCGGGCGCGGCAGGGCCACATGGAGCGCGAGAACGCTTTGAGGTCTGAAGCCAGGATCGATCGCTTGTACCCGCCAGACTGCTCTGATCAACAGGCCGGACGTAATCAGCAGGATCACGGACATCGTCACTTCCACCGTGACGAGCACCGCACGCAGTCGCTGCTTCGCTCCGCCACCAGCGCGAACGCCCTCGCGCAGCGCATCGAATGTCGTGCGCCGGCCGGCCCGAATCGCTGGAAACAGGCCGAACCCGAGTGCGGTGAGCGTTGTGAACAACGCCGCGAAGGCGATCACGCGCCGATCCAGGGCGGGTTCGGTGGCGATGGGGAGCGTGTCGGGAACGAGGCTGGCAAACAGCGGGACACCAGCGGCGGCCACGAGGAGGCCCGCCGCGCCGCCGACGAGCGTCAGGATCAGACTCTCGGTCACGAGCTGGCGCATCAGGCGTTCTCTCCCTGCGCCGAGTGCGGCCCGCACTGCCAGCTCGCGCTCGCGGGACGCGGCTCTTGCGAGCAGCAGGTTGGCCAGGTTGGCGCACGTGAGGAGTAACAAGCACAGACTCGCACCGCCGAGCGCCGTCAGCATCAGGCGGAAACGCGGCGACATGTTCTCGCGTATCCGGAAGAAGCTGATTCCGGTTTCGGCGTTCGTCTGAGGGTAGTCGCGCGCGAGACGAGTTGAAATGACCTCCAGGTCTGCGCGAGCTTGTTCGAACGTGATCCCTGGTTTCAGCCGCGCCACGCCCCGAATGTAGGTGTTAGTACGGTCCTCATAGTCGTCGTCGCGGAAGGTCAGCGCCGTCCACATCTGAACGTTGCGCGTGGGGAAGTAGAAGCCCCGGGGCATCACGCCGATAATCGAGTGCGGTACACCGTCCAGCCGGACGGTCCGGCCGACCGCGGAAGAATCGCCGCCGAACTGCGATTGCCAGAGGCCATAGCTGATGACGACCGCGCTGCGATCGTCCTCACGCGCTTCGAACAGGCGTCCGAGCGCCGGATTGACGCCCAGAAGCGGGAGTACCTCCTGCGTGACTGGCGCGATCTCCAGGCGGCGAGGCTCGCCGACGCCCACGAGGTTGACGCCGGCGCCCGTAAACGCACCCATCGCCTCGAACGACGAGCTCATCGCCTTGAAGTCACGATAGTTGGACGGGGAGAGCTCGTTCATGCAGCCCCATCCGCCGCCGGTTCGCGGGCCTTCGCAGAGACGAACGAGCGCCTCGGGGTCGGCAAAGGGCAAGGGCCGAAGCAGCACGAAGTCCGCGACCGAGAACGCGGCGGTATTGGCGCCGACGCCGAGCGCGGTCACGAGAACGGCGGTGACGGCAAAGCCGCGCGCGCGGTTGAGCGTGCGTGCCGTGTAGCGCAGATCCTGCTTCAGGATGTCCCAGTGAACGGCGGGTGCATTCATGATGACCTCGTGAAAAACCGCGAACCACAGTGCGATGCGAGCGGTCCCGCCGGCGTCGCGCAGGTGCATGCGGAAGATCGCTTCCATTTCGTCGCCGTAATCTGCACGGAACGACGCCGGGTAGAGACGAAGAAGGAGGCGATAGATCCGCATCACGCCTTCCGGGGCGCAAGTCCCTTCGCGCGCGCGAGGTCGAGCATCTGCGCCAGCCGGCGCGACTCGGCCATGGCAACTTCGCGGCCGAATGCCGTGATCCGGTAATAACGCCGGCGCTCATCGTCCATGTCTCTCGCGGGCCGCGAACTGATTTCGCGAATCAGCCCCTGCTGCACCATCCGGTCGATTGACCGGTAGAGCGTGCCGGGACTCAGCTTCAACGCACCGCCTGTCCGCGCCTCGACGTCCTTGATGACGGCGTAGCCGTGTCGATCCTCATCGGCCAGGGCGACAAGAATGTGAAAGGTCGCCGGAGGCAGCGGCAGCAACGATTCGGCTTCAATAGTCACAGTATGAGTATATCCATAGTGCACACAGTTGGACGAATGGAGTGGGCCGGCGGTTGGCTGGATCTGGAGACGTAGGGGAATTTTTTTACTTCAGAGAGGCTGTTGCACCGCTGACGTTTCTGCGTTTATGCCACGCAACGACCCTTTCTCGCGGGTCAATGCGAAGGAGCCTCTCATGCGTTCAGTTTCTACGGCGCTCGCGGGTGTCCTGGTGACCGTAGTTTTGCCGGCGGTACTCGTCGCTCAGTCCCCACCTCCCAATGCGTCGAATTCGCTCCCGAGGGTGATCACCATTACCGGCGTCTTCCGCCCGGCCGATGGCCAGCCGCCCTCCGCCGTGGAAACCGTCACCCTCTCGGTTTACGAGGACGAGGAAGGTGGGACGCCGCTGTGGCAGGAAGCACAGACGATCGCCATCGATGAGCGCGGCCGGTACTCCGTCCTGCTTGGCGGTTCGCACGCAGACGGCATACCGCGCGATGTCTTCGCTTCCGGCTCCGCGCGCTGGCTGGGCACATCCTTCCAGCGTGCCGGCGAACGCGAAGGACCCCGCGTGCGCCTGACGAGCGTCCCTTATGCCCTGAAAGCCGCCGACGCTGAAACGCTCGGCGGTCGCCCCGCCTCGGATTATCTGCTCGGACCCCGTCCGGACGCGACCGCCGCTGGCAGGAGAGACTCCGACAAGTCCGTCGCTGTCCCGGCCAGTGAGCTGCCTGGCACACCGAATGTCATCGCGAAATACGTCGACACCGCGAACGTCGGCCCTTCCGCCATCTTCGAGAGCGGCGGTTTCGTCGGTGTCGGCACGACCACTCCACTCGATAATCTGCACGTCAGGTTCGCCAACACCAATGGCACGCTGACGGGAGTCGCCGTCCAGAATGTTGGGAACACCGCCACGTCGTACTCGGGCATGCTCTTCTTCGATCAAAATGGCGCGCTGGGGCAGTTCCAGGGCTTCAACAATGCCACCCACGAATACCGCATCAACAATATCGCCTCCGGCGGCTCGATTAATTTCATGCTCAACTCCAGTTCGAAATTCCAGGTGCGTCCGGATGGGGATGTGGAAATCCCCGGCAGTATTCGGACTGGCGGCGCGCGGTTCCTCTACTCCTTTGGGATCAATAACGCGTTCCTCGGGGTGAGTGCCGGGAATGTCACCATGACCGGTAATCACAATACCGCCACCGGTTCCCACGCACTCCAATTCAATAGCAGCGGGCACACGAACACGGCGAACGGGGCCTTTGCGCTGCAGGCCAACACAACCGGCACTGCCAACGTGGCCAACGGTTACTTCGCTCTCGTGAACAACAACGGGGGGATTAGTAACACGGCGACCGGCAGTTATGCGCTCGCGAATAACATCGCCGGCAGCAGCAACACGGCCGTTGGCATGTCGGCACTCACCGTCAACACCAGCGGCAGCATGAACGTCGCCGTCGGCTTTCAAGCAGGGTTCGCGTCGACGACCGGCTCGAACAACATCTATCTTGGGAGCAACGTCGTCGGCGGCGCGACCGGCGAATCCAACTCGATGTACCTCGGCCTCCAGGGGACGCAAACCAAGACGGTGATCGCCGGCATCCGCGGAATCACGACGGGTGTGTCCGACGCGGTCAGCGTGGTCATCGATTCGAACGGGCAGCTCGGGACCGTCAACTCCTCACGGCGGTACAAAGAGGACATCCATGACATGGGCGAGGCCAGCAGCGGACTGATGAAGTTGCGCCCGGTAACCTACCGTTACCATCAGCCGTACGTCGATGGTACGAAGCCGATCGACTATGGGCTCATCGCCGAAGAGGTCGAGGAAGTCTATCCGGATTTGGTGACGCACCTGGCCGGAGGCGAGGTTGAGACGGTGCAGTACCAAAAAATCAACGCGATGCTGTTGAACGAAGTGCAGAAGCAGCACCGCACGATCGAAGACCTGAAGGCACGTCTGAGCGCCATCGAACGGCTACTGGCACCGCGTGAAAAGTGAGTCTCTCGACGAGTGGAATCAGTGCCCGCGAGTCCGCAAGGGAATGTCTATCACCCGGACGTCCACGTCGCGATCGCGCAGCCTGACGAGAATGTTCCCGGAGCCGTCGACGGCGAGGCTCATACCGCCGAAGGTCTGTCCCTTCCACGGACCGTGCGTCATCATCCCGACGAGATTGGTGGCAACGACCGAAGCCGCCGACTGGTTTGGGCTCCCGTTTCTTACTGTCCGCCTCCCGTGCGCGGGAGCATCGCCTGGAGTTCCTCGTCGGTCCACGGCTTGGTGCGGCCGGCTGTTTGCGTGCGAACCGCTGCAACAGCGGCCGCATCGACGGGATCACCAACCTGACCCCACTCGCGCCGCACGTACGTCAGGACGCTTGCAATCTGTTCGTCGCTGAGCGTCGAACCGATCGGCGGCATCAAGCCGACCCGGCCTTCTTTGCCATTCAGAAGAATGCGCGACGTCACGGCGGCCGGCGCGAGCGCGAGGACGGAGCCGACAAGCGGCGGCGCCACCAGGGGAAGACCGCGGCCGTCCGGTTGATGGCAGGCCTGACAAATGTTCCGGTAGACCTCGCGGCCCGCGTCGAAACGCTGCTGCTCGGCGGCCGTGAGCGGCGTCACCGCAACGGCGCCGGGCTTGCCTGGCCACTCGATTCTCGCGAGCACGTTTGCCGCGCGCGATGGCAGATCGCCCGACCCACTCGCAAGCGCCGCGAACGATGCCGGCTCCCGCAGGATCTGAAGCCGCGGCCCCCCGCCCCGGCCGCCACCCCGGCCACCCGCTCCGCCCGCGCGTGCGCCGGCATTTCCACCACGTGCGTCGTCGAACGCGTAGCCGCCTCCTGGACCCGCGCGCCCGCCGGGGCAGTTCGCACAGGGCGCGCCAGGCGTGGCCAGCGCGGTCGCGGTGATCGACGGCGCGACCCCGCGGCGCGGCATTGCCGGCATCGGCGTGTTTGGCACCAATGCGACTTCGGCGCCGCGAAGCAGCGCTGCTCGCTGCCACGTTGCGCGGTTCGCATCCGCAACCGCCGCGAGTACGGTCTGCACCGCCGCGTCCTGGCCGGCGCGTATGATCGTTGCACTCACCATGACGATCGCTGCCTCGTGTGCCGGCGTCTGCGCGTCGTCCGATTGGAGCAGCTTCTCCATGAGCGCAGGCTCGCTGCCGCGAGCGCCGCTCAAAGCGGCGTCCATCGTGACGGGATCGTCGCCGTACTTCTTCAGCAACGACGCGAGCGCGTTTTCTCTGAGCCCCGCCGGCATCGCGCCGACTGACGCCGCAAGCTGCCCGCGCACCTGCCAGTCGGGATCGTCGACGAGCTTCACGACCGCCGCCTGGATGGGGGAGTCTGGTTCGCCGAGCCATCGCTCGGCGATGCGTACCGCCGACGTGCGCACGTCACGTGAGCCGTCCGCCAACGCCCGCGTGATGGTGGCGACGTCGATGCCGTCGATGCCGTCGAGTACCCAGAGTGCCTTCACACGTACGTGCGCCGGCGCCGAACCCGTCGCCAGCGCCTTGAGCTCGGGCGCGACCGAGCGAGCACCGTGCTCGACCAACAGCCGCTGCGCCGTATCACGCCACCAGCCGTTGGGATGCGAGAGCGCCTGGACGAGAGCGGTGGGCGTCGCCCGCGAGAGCTGTGGCCTGGTCGCATCCCGCTGGATCGAGTCGTGGACGATGCGATAGACGCGGCCCATGCCCACGCCGATCGGCGCATCGAGCTTCCGCTTCTGGATGTAGTCCTTCAGATAGAGGGTCGTCGATGCGCGGTCCTGGATCACGCCTCGATAGAAGTCGACCACCATCAGCGTGCCGTCCGGGGCGTTCGAGATGAACACTGGACGGAACCGCTCGTCGGTCGATCCCATGAATTCCGCGCGGTCGTATGCGTTCCGCGCCCTGAGCGTCGTCCCATCGTCTTCGACGACGATCCGCCGTACGAAGTTGGCGGTCGGTTCGCCAACGAACACGTTGCCATAGAGCTCTCGCGGCAGCCGATCGCCACGGTAGACAGCGGGAGTGCACGCGGCCGTGACCTGTACGACCGTGCCGTCGGCCGGTCGCGTAATGCCGAACTGGTACGAGCGATTGGTGCCGGGATTCGGCCGCACCGGCCAGACCTCGTTGATGTTGTTGACGTCGTTGGTCATTACCTCGTAGCTTCCGCGCGAGCGAACGAGGCCGGGATTGCGCGCGTAGTACGGTGTCGGCACGAGGTCGACCTGGATCGTCGACTCGCTCGAGTTGCGGAACGTGCGGCCAAAGTCGTCCTGACTCACGCCCCACTCGCCGCGCGACAGAGTCGGCCTCCGGTCGAACACGCCGTCCTTCAATCGCAGCGAGTAGTTCACGTTCGATCCGGCCGAGTGCAGATAGTTGTCCAGCCCCCAGTAAAAGCTGTTCGCGTTACCTTCGACGCTTCCTTCCCGCCTGCCGTAATCGCTGCCGACGAGTTCCTTCGTGTCCATCTTCAGATCGCCGTTGGTGTCGTGCATCAGCCACACGTTCGGCGGCTCGAGCACCAAGATGCCGTGGTCGAGCGCCTTGACGGCCCGCGCCTGCACGAGACCGCCGGCGAACACGGTCCGTTTGTCCATCGCGCCATCGTTGTTCGTGTCCTCGAGCACGGCGATGCGCCCAATCGGATCGAGATTGGGCTCCGGCGTCTGGAGATCGGGCACGAACTCCGGGTATTCGACCACCCACATCCGGCCGTCGGCGTCCCAGTCGATGGCGATTGGATCCTGGATGAGCGGCTCGCTCGCCACGATCTCTGCGTGAAATCCCGGCGGCAGCACGAAGTGTTGCATCTCTTCCTGAGGCGTCAGCGGCGGCGATTCGGCGGGGGCTTTCTGGACCCCAGGTGTCCACGAGCGGTCGGCCGGCAGCTGCGATGCCATGGTCGTCATCGCACCACACGCAATCAGAAGCATGAGCGAACGAAGTGTTCTCATAGCGCTGTTAATAATAGTTAAAGTAGGGGCGGCGGGTGGCAACGCGATGCTCGAAGCACATGCGCTGACGAAGCGCTACGGCGGCACGCTGGCGGTCGACAAGGTCAGCTTCACGGTTAACCGCGGCGAGATCGTGGGCTATCTCGGCCCCAACGGGTCAGGCAAGAGCACGACCGTCAACATCGTTGTCGGCCTGCTCGAACCCACCTCTGGATCCGTCACGCTCGATGGTCGAACCTTATCGGAGGATCAGGGCGGATACCAGAGGAAGATCGGTTACGTTCCGGAGGAGCCCTACCTCTATACCCATCTGACCGCAACCGAATACCTCACGTTGATTGCGCGACTTCGCCGGCTTCCGCCCAGTGCGACGGAGACGAAAATCCCTGAGCTGTTGCGACTGTTTCAACTGCACGACAGTCGCTATTTCACGATGGCCGCCTTCTCCAAGGGGATGCGGCAACGGGTGATCCTCGCCGCGGCGCTGCTGCACAATCCGGACCTGCTCGTCCTGGATGAGCCCTTTGGCGGTCTCGACGTGAACGCTGGATTGTTGTTCCGGACATTGCTCGGCATGCTCGCAGCCGAGGGCCGCATGATTCTCTTCAGCACGCACCGCTTCGACATGGTTGAAAAACTGTGCTCACGCGTACTGATTTTGTCGTCCGGGCGCATCGTTGCCGAACAAGACGTCGCTGCGTTCGGTACGACGGGGACGCCTTCGCTCGAAGACACGTTCGTTCGCGTAACCAGGCAGGCCGACTTCCGCCCGCTCGCCAGAGAAATCCTCGACACGATTCGAGCGTGACCATGCACGTCAGGCTCGAGGATCGCTCCTGGTATCAGCTGACGACGCATTTTTTTCGTGAGTTGTTTGACTTCGGCGTTCTCTCGGATGCCGGCGCGGACGCTTTGCGCCGCGTGCTAATCGGTCTCGTCGCGGTGATGCTGTCGCTGGGCCTGCTTCTGGCTCGCATGTACCTGCAGAAGTACACGCTCCTCTCGGAGCACTTTCACGACTGGGGGACCGGTTACAAATCGAATCTGGAGCCGTACCAACTCGCGGTGCTTGGCGATGGCGCTCTCGTGATCGCGTTCCCGATGTTGATCGTTGGCCTCGTCGTGGTGCTTGTCAGCAACTCGCTCTTTCCCAGCATGATTGACTGCCGGGTACTGCTGCCGTTGGGCGTTTCGAAGCGCGCCGTCTTTGCGAGCAAAGCGGCGGCGATCGTGGCGTTTGCGAGTCTGTTCGCCATTGCGGCGCACTTGGCCATGATCCCGCTCGTCATCGTCATGTGGAATACCCGGTGGGCCGATCGAGGACTGTCCGCGCAACTGGTTGCCCATGGCGTGGCAGGTCTGACCGCGTCGAGTGTCACGGCACTCGCGATCATCGCCATTGCGGGGATGCTCCTGATCCTGGTACCACGGTCGCGACTGCAGGTGGCTTCGATAGCATTCCGCGGAGTCTCTCTCTGCGCGATCGTGCTGTCGATTCCGCTGGCGTTCAGGCTGCCGATGTCGGGAGCAGGGATCGCCAGTGAGTCGAAGATGTTCTACCTCGTTCCGCCCGTCTGGTTCCTGGGTATCGAGCAGTGGGTGTTGGGTAAAGCCACGCCGTATTTCCTTCGCCTCGCGCAGATCGCCGCCATCGCCGGCGTCGCATCATTCGTCATTGCCGCCGGCAGCTACATGTTTCTCTACCGGCGGCTCGAGCGCGTGATCTTCCGTACGGCGTTTGATCGATCTCCTCGACAGCGTGCTCGGTTCCTCGGCCACCTGCGCTCTCGAAAGCCGGATACGGCCGCCATTGGATCCTTCATTCGCGCGACGCTAACCCGCAGTCCGTTGCATCAGGGAGTCCTGGTCATCATCGCCGCCTGCGGAGTGGCCGTGGTGTTGAATAGCTTTGTCGGCAACTGGCAGGTGAGAGCTGCGTCAAACGTTCGGACGCCGCTCGTGACCACCGTGATCTGGGCGGCCTTCGTGCTCGTCTTCGCGATGAACGTGGCAGTGCGGGCGACGCTGGTCCTTCCCACCGAGCTTCGTGCGAACTGGATTTTCCGGATGACCGAAGATGAGGCGACCCGCGCCGAGGAACTCAGCGCGGTCGTCCGGACGCTGATTCTGCTTGGAGTTGTGCTGCCGCTGGTGATCCTCTTCCCGTTGCAGTGGGCGGTGTTGGGCTGGCGCGCTATTCAGTGCACATCGATGACTGCCCTGTGCGGCCTCGTGCTGGTGGAACTGCACATGTCCGAGTGGCGACGGATTCCGTTCACGTGCTCGTACGAGCCGAGCCGGCAGTTCATGTGGCAGACGATGGTCATGGGCATCGCCGGATTCGTCGTGTTTACGACAGTCTGCCCTTCGCTTGCGTGGTATTGCACCAGCCACCCACTCGGGTGGCTGGCGGCGATGACTGTTCTTTGCGCCGTCTTGCTGTACCTGCGGCGTCAACGCCTCTGGACGTCGCGGAGGGCGGCCCTGATGTTTGAAGATGTAGTCCCGAGCGAAGTAGAGCCGCTCAAGTTGTCAGAATATTGAGACGGGCCCCTCTACACGAGACATCCTTTACAGTACGCGATCGCCTTCGCGATCTCGGCCATGCGATCCGAGCCGGCCGGAACCGGGTACTCGAACTCGATCGTCGCCTGGAAGCGCCACTTGTTGTCCCGCATCAGCTGAAGTACTTCCTTGATCGGTGTGTCCCCCTCACCAAAGGGCACGTTCGGCCCGTTATTGAGTTTGCGATCCTTGACGTGCACGTGCGTGATTCGGTCGTGATACTGCTTGAGGAATGGCACGGGTGATGTGTTGTTGCCGGCGACGAAGTGACCGAGGTCGAGGTTCGCGGCGTTGTACTTCGCTTCAGCAAACGCGGCTTCCCAGATCGCTGGAGTCGTTTCCGCGTGGCCGTGATACCCGACCTGCATCTTGTGCTTGTCGGCGAATTGGCCCAGACGCTTGGTTTGACCGATGCTGATTTCACTGGACAACGCGCGCGCACCCAGCGCATTCGACACCTGGAACGCGTAGTCGAGTTCGTCATCGGAAAAGTTGAAGATGCCGTCCCACTTGACGATCTCGATCAGGATTCCGGCGTCATTGAACTTTTTCCTGAACTCTTTCACCTTGTCGAGCGAGACGCCGGCGCGCCATTTGCGGGTTTCTTCAGCCGCCGCTTTTTGAGCGGCTTCCTGCTCGGGCGTCAGCGCCGCACGCCCGCGCCGGCCTCCTTCCGCTGCCGTCCCCGCGCGCCCAGCCGCGGGAGCCTGTCCCTCACCGCGAGCAGCCGGAGGGGCCGCCGCGTCTGCGGGTGCAGCTGCTGCCGCGCCACGTCCGGCGCGTCCGCGCCCCGCATTCGCCGCCCCGGCGATCGCGGCCGCAGAACCGAGGAACAGTTCGACCGGCTGTGCTCGCAGCTCTGCGCCGCTGATCCCGAGCTGCACGCAGCGGGTAATGATTTCGTCGCCCGTCATATAACTGCCCATGCCGAAGTTGTAGGGCACGTTCATCCCCACCTGAACGCCCGCCCACTTCGAATTGGGCTTCGCGGCAGCAAAGGCCGGCAACGACTCGAGCGTCAGCGCTGCCGGTAATCCTGCGAGTGCAAGCTTTCCGAACTCTCTCCGTGAAAATTCCATATACGCTCCTCTGCTACGTAAAAGGTGGCTGGCACCTTTCGCGGAAAAGTGGCTGGCACCTTTTCCGCATTGCGCGCTGATCCCGCCACAATTTGCACGCGTAAATACGGGCCGATCCCCAAAGGGTGGCTGGCACCTTTCGCGGCAAGGTGCCAGCCACCTTTTACGAAAGACGAAAGATGCCGACCTATTGGCCGCCGCGGCCGCCGGTATCGAGGGCTGCGAGCTCCGCGTTCGTCCAGGGCCTCGTTCGTCCCGCGACCGCCGCGCGAGTATCGGTCACAAGTTGAACATCGACCGGCGTCGCGGTGTTGCCCCATTGCCGCCGTACATACGTCAGAACATTTGCGATCTGATCGTCGGTGAATGTCTGTCCCAGAGGAGGCATCAGACCCGTCGTGCCCTCTTTGCCGTTCAAGAGGATGCGAACCGGAATCGATGGCGTCGCCGTCGCGAAGGCCGAACCTACGAGGGTTGGTGCGATCATCTCTTTACCCCGTCCATCTTCCTGATGGCACGGCAGGCAAATACTCTGATAGATCGTGTGTCCGGCGTCAAAGCGCTGCTGTTCCGCCGGCGTCAGCGGAGCGACTGGCGCGGAAGCTCCAGGCTTGCCTGGCCACTCAATTCGAGCTAACAGCGCTGCCGCGCGCGTGCCGAGATCCCCGCCGCCACCAGCGAGCTCGCTGAGTGCAGCCGGCTCGCGATTGAGTTTGAGCAGGTTCGTCCCGCCACCGCGGCCGCCGCGTCCTCCGCGCTGCGGCGCCGCGGCATCCGGTTCGTCCGCGCCCGCCGCACGCCCCGCGCCACCTCCGCGCGGAAACGCCGGCGCGCCGCCAGGACCCGCCCGGCCGCCCGGCGCAGTCGGATCTCCGCCACGCGCCGCACCGACGCCGCCCCGTCCACGCCCCGCCGGACTGCCCGGAGCGGCGGCGCCGAGCAACGCCACTTCCGCGCCGCGAAGAAGCGCACTTCTCTGCCACTCGGGACGCGTGGTGTCCGCCGCGCGCTGAAGCAGCGATTGCACCGACACTTCTTGTGCGCCGCGGACGAGGGTCGCGCCGAGCATCGTGATCGCCGCCTCGCGCGCGGGCGAGGCAGTGCGATTCTCGAGCAGGTTGTTCAGCACAACCGCCTCGCCACCGCGAAGTCCGCTCAACGCACCATCGACGACGACCGGATCGTCGCCGTGACGCTCGAGCACCGTCGTCAACGCGCTCTCACGGGGCCCTGACGGCAAGGTGCCGAGCGACGGCGCGAGCTGTTCCCGCACCGCCCAATCCGGATCGTCCACGTGCTTCAACACCGCCGCTTGTACTGATGCATTCGCGTCGGCAAGAAACCGTTCCGACATTCGCACGGCGTTGACGCGGACATCACGCGACTTGTCGTCGAGCGCGTTGATCACGTTCGCGGGTTCCAGACTGTCCAATCCGTCCAGCGTCCACAGCGAGTGCAACCGCGTGCGAGGATCGGATGCCGTCTCCGCCAGCTTCTTCAAAGCGGGAACGACGCTGCGGTCACCGCGCTCGATGAGGAGACGCTGAGCAGTGTCGCGCCACC
>Ga0075425_100005524_pt1 | contig 13154 bp, 15 predicted proteins | sample SoiMethybrSBSTD4_FD_75300 | JGI IMG/M metagenome (GOLD analysis project Ga0075425, IMG submission 75300) | Bulk soil microbial communities from a Populus tree surrounding site in Tennessee, USA - Soil MetaG P. TD hybrid SBSTD4 | ecosystem: Environmental > Terrestrial > Soil > Tree plantation...
AAAATGGGTCAGCATTATATACAACACGGGAAAACCGCTTCCTATCGTGGCCTATTTTGGTCGGTTTGAGTTAACCCTATCAGGGTGTACCTAGAGCCCTCCCTTGACTCGCTGCGGCGGTTTTCCCGGGCGTTTTCGGGCGGTCCCTCGTTAACCGCGCTCCAGGCCTCACGTTGACCGAGGGAATGGTGTGCCGTCAGATAACCGCCAAGCGTCCCGGCCTGTTCACTCGCGCCGTTGGGCGTCCATACTTGGCCGGCCGAAGTCTGCCCACTTCGGCCGGCATGAGTTTTAACGCTAGCGCAACTGCACTCCGCATATCGTCATGCTGCGCTCTCCGCCTCGCAGCGAGGGCGTGCCGGCTGGCTCATTCCCATTCCGCACAACATGGGCCGACCGGCTTTATGTACAATCAATAGGTGCGCTGCCCCTCGGCAGGCCTTGCAAGGCGGACGGTTACGACCTTATCGCTGCTCAACAGGATTTCGCCCGCTTCGCGGCCTGCCGGTTGGGCTCTGATGCTGACGGGCCTCCCACAACGCACCGACGAGCTCGTGGCCAATGTCAATCGCTGCCACAGCGTCTGCAATTGACGGTCGACTCTGAATCTCCGGCGGCTGGAAACAGTTGCCGGAGTTTTTCTTTGATTAGGCTCGCTTGCGCTTCTCTTCCGATAGCGCAACCACGGCAGCGACCGGGTCGGGCACCAGGTAGGTGGTGTATGTCTGGACCCTCTTGCCGTCGCGTCGTGCCTCTTGCCGCCTCTTGGGCATGAGCGCATGGCGAGCTCCTTCGCGAATGTCGGAAAGGGCGGCCTACGGGTCACTCCGAGCGAGACGCAGAAGAGCGCATAACCCTGTTCAACCGCCGACCGATGAGTTCGGGCCGGGCCTGCATCACGCGACGGAACTCCACGGCGAGCTCTCTGGCACTTAACTCCCGTGTCCACCCAGCCACAACGCCATCCAGGGCGCCGAGCAGGTAAGTAGCCATCACCTCGTCAACGTAGAGATTGTTCGTCGGCTCGGCCGTGTGGACGAGCCAGGCGCGTGATAGACTGTTTTGGGCGTGCTCGCGCGATTGGTGGGCTGGCAAGTTGCTGTCTGAAGTCACTGCAGCAAACTGCAGAGCATACGTGGCTTGGCGCACTTCTCAGCGTGTCAAAAGCTTCAGGAAGAGACCAGCACGCCTGATCAGCGACCAGACTGCGCGTCACGAGCTCAAGACGCTCCGAGCGGCCATCCGGTTCTACCATCGGGAGCATGGGCCGCTAACGGCTGTTCCCGATGTCACGCTACCGGATCGTGCGCCAGCGCGCGCCGATTACTGGTGGACGAGGGCGGAGGCTGCAGCGCGCATCCGCACCGCTCGATCACGACCCGAGACCCACCACCTCGTGCGCATCATTCTGATTGGCCTCTACACCGGTACCAGACCGGGGGCCATCATGAGGCTGCGCTGGCTCCCGTCACCGGAAGGCGGGTGGATTGACGTCGACAACGGCCTCCTGCATCGCCGTGGCCAAGGGACAGCCGAGACCAAGAAGCGGCAACCGCCAGCGCCGCTCCATCACAAGCTGGCCCCGCATGCACGTCGCTGGCGGAACGCAGATCTCGCCAAGGGGATCGCGTCGGTCATCCACTACCAGGGTGCGCCGATCTCGACCAAGGTCCGGCGTTCCTGGGAAACAGTACGGAAGCTTGCTAACCACGCGCGCAAGGATTCGCCGCACATACTACGCCACACGGCGGCGACGTGGTTCATGCAGACGGGTATCGACCTGGCGCAGATCGCCGGATACTTGGGCATGAGCACCGAGACGCTGGAGTCGGTCTATGGCCACCGTCACCCGAAGTTCATGGCGGATGCCGCCCAGGTTTCGCCCGGGAAACGGAAGAACAGGTTTGGAACCAGGTGACCCGAAGATCACCAAAAACAGCTGATTTTACTGGATTTACGACGGGGGTTCGTTTCTTCGGGAGCAAGGGGTCGGGAGTTCGAATCTCCCCGCTCCGACCAATAAAATCAAGTACTTATGAGATGGCGTGGAACATCGGGCGACGCTTTCGTAAGGTCTGAGAGGACAGCAGCGCCAAGTCGCGGCGCGAGCCCAATGCACATACCAACAAGGCGATCACGCTTATTGCCTCGGCGCTTGCGCCCGGGTATGCGCGGAATTAAGCACCACAAGTTATCAGCTGCACGCTAAGGATGTTGGTTACTTCAATCCGAACGGTACTCATTATGCTCGGACTGCAGGCAAGATGTCATTTGTTCGGGTGAGCACAGGCGCATTGCTGAACTTCGCTGACGCGAAATGCGCCAACGGCTTCGTCGACCCAGAATTCCTTAGAAATCACATTCAGGTCGGGAGCCCATGTGAAGGTCTCGAGATACTCGGTGTCGGTGCGTTCTCCTTCCACACCGTAAACAGGATCGAGAAGGTTCCCAATTGCGCCGCGCAGCGCGAGGCATCGACAGTGAATGCTACGGTCCATGTTCGCTCGAGCTTCGGTAGCTTCATCGGTGCATAGTGCGCCTCGGTGAAGGCAAGCGTCGGCCTACATACGGGCTGTGACCAGCTTTGGGTGGCCTCATCAGGATGAGCGGAATTGTTGTTATCAGCGCCGGGTTGAATGCACCGAGCATGGGCTTGTCCTCGACGAGAGAGTTGGGCTGAGCGACTTGTGCCGGGACTGCTCTCGGCGGTTACATCGAACCATCCAGGTTCCTGACCCGAAGGACCGTGTATACGAGCACCGCAGCGTAGAGGGCAAAGCCAGCGGCTACCGCTGCGCAAAAACCCGATAAGCCGAGATCTAGCCAATACACGGCTGCGAGCCCTGCGCCTGCGCTGGCAATCAGGCGCAGGGCGTTGGCGTTCATCGCCGCGATGCCGCGGCCAAAGCCTTGGCACACGAAGAACAAGCCGAGGCCCAGCCCAAAGCACAGATACGCCGGTCCAACAATCCGGAGATACTGCGCACCAATGCGCTCTACTTCGGGGTTGTTGCTGAATAGGCCCAACCAAAGGCTCGGTTGTACGGCAACGATCAGTCCAATCGTTCCGCACACTGCTGCGATTGTAATGGCACCCGTCCAAGCGATCTGACGCGCACGGTGATATTGCCCTGCACCCCAGTTCGTACCCACCATCGCTACGATGGCGGTTCCGAAGCCAAATGCGATCGGCTGCATGATGTATTCGAGCCGGGCCCCCATGGCATAGCCAATGGCGGCCTCGGGGCCGAACTGTCCGGCGATTCCTGTCAAAATGACGATGGATAAATTGGTGATTGCCGTGTTCACCAGGCCTGGAACGCCGACCTTGAGAATATCGGCGAACAACTCCCATTGAGGGGCTATTCCGCCGAAGTTCAACCGCACGATTGAGCCCGAGGAGCGCAGATAGCGAATCATGATCAGGCTGCCGACCGCGAAGGGGATCACCAGCCCCCATCCCGCGCCTGCAGGACCAAATGCCGGGATTGGCCCCCAGCCGAAGATCAGCAGGGGCGAGAGCACGATATGAGCGACAACGCAGCCAACCAGTACGCTCGCGTGCAGACCCATGTTTCCCGTGCCGCGCACGGCATTTCCTAGGAGATTAAGCACCGTGATGCAAACCGCGCCGCCAAGCGCGACGTTCGCGTAGGCGAGTGCATCCGACAGCATTTCGCCCCGGCCGCCCATCCATCCGAAAATGAAGGGAGCGGTAAGCAACATCAGGGTAGAGAAGATCACACCAAGTACAAGTGCCAACACTAAAGCGTGGAAGACGAGCTCGTCGGCGCGGTCGCGCTTGCCAGCGCCAAGAGCCCGTGCGATCGCAGAAGTCACACCCGCGCCCATCCCGCTGTTGGTGGTTTGCAGAACGAGCATCACAAATGGAAAAGCCAGCGAGGCGCCGGCGAGAGCATTGGTGCCGATGCGACCAAGGAAGAAACCGTCGAAGACGATGACGCCAACGAACGCGAGTAGGTTCAGGACATTCGGTGCTGCAAGCCGCAGCAGCGTGGGAAGGATCGGGGCTTCCAGCAGTAGTTTCGTTCGTGCTGCCGCAGCCGGCTTAGGGGCGCTGGTTGGAGCGGACAGTGGCGCCGGCCTGATGGTTTGGGCGCTCATGGGCGCTCCTATGAGAGTGGAGGCAGCGCTTGAGAACGGAGATCCGCGAGCGTCGGGCGGCTGCATCAGGAACCCGATGGCGCGTCAGTGCGCCGCGGGGTCTGAAATAGTCCTTCGCGATGCCTGCCAGCAAACCATCATTACTTGGGGTGACCCAAGATTTTCTCATGAGTGTGGGAGCATGGTGCTGTTGTTGGACAGCCCTACCAGGCAGTATCCTCGCCCATCTCAATCACAAGGTCCTGTGCATGCCGCGCCGCCTACCGCCGCTGAATGCACTCCGAGCCTTTGAGGTAGCGGCTCGCAGCGAGAACTTCACGCGGGCAGCAGAAGAACTCGGTGTCAGCCAGGTCGCTGTGAGCCGGCAGGTGAAATCGCTCGAATCGGCTCTTGGCCTCAAGCTGTTCGCGCGCGACGGCAAGCGCCTCGTTATCACTGACGCAGGCAAGCAATACCTGGTTGTCGTCCGCGATGCGCTAGACCGGATTGCCGTGGGCACGAACCGCCTGCTTCAAGAGAGGCCGTCGAGAATTTTGACCGTCAGCACCTCGCCGGACTTCGGTGCGAAATGGCTCGTGCACCGGCTCGGGCACTTTACTTCGGCCCATCCGGAGATTGATCTCCGCATCTCAACGGTGGTCAAGAAAGTCGACCTCATCACTGAGCATGTGGACCTTGCGATCCGGCATGGCGACGGGCATTGGCCGGGTCTCGATGCCATTGCGCTCTGTCGGGAGCGGCTCGTGGCGGTTTGTAGTCCTCGACTACTTTCCGGCCGCAATCGCATCACTCAACCGTCGGACCTCCTCAAATTTCCGCTTCTTCGATTGGACGGCTGGACTACCTGGTCGAAATGGTTTGAGGCCGCAGGTGTTTCAGCATCCGCCCGGCGTGGACCGGTGCTCAACCAGGCCAGCATCCTCATTGACGCCGCGATCGACGGGCAGGGAGTCGCGCTCGCGCGCACGACACTTGCAGCATGGGACCTACTGCATGGCCGCCTCGTCGTGCCGATCGATGTGGCACTCCCGCTCGAGAACACCTATTGGATCGTCTATCCGAAACTGACGTCACACGAGCCGAAGATCGTCACGCTTCGGGACTGGCTGCTGGCGGAGGCTGCCGAGGATGAGCGCAGCTTGCGTGCACTTGGCGGCAACGGCTACGCACGAACGAAGCGGTAGGACGATCCGCTGCGCTCAACAGCCGACTCCGGGGGAAGGGACGATGAAGCCGATGATGCGCTGACGGTCGGTTGTGAGCTTGTCGAGCAAGGATTTTGTGCACTGCCTCGGCACGCATTGGATCATGATGATCGGCGGCGGGCATCCATCCGCGATGCGCAAAGGAGATAATGGGGTGGGTGAGGGCGTCACCGAGAACCACTACGCTCTGTCGTCCTGAAGAAAGCTCGACGCATATGTGGTCCGCCGCATGCCCGGACGTGTCGAGCGCGCGCGTGCCTTCGCAATCTCCTGCCTCGGAGCGATAGTCATTGGCTTGTCTTTGATGCTTTCGAGATTTCCCCTTGCGCCGGCCGCAAAATTCTGGCGGTCCTTAGGAAGACGCGAAGGCACATCCGGGGCCAACCAGAAATCGAGCTCAGCGGCGGTGATCAGATAGGAAGCTTTTGGAAACATCGGGGTGTCGTCGAAGTCATCGAGCAGACCCCAGAGATGATCGGGATGGGCGTGCGTGAGGAAGATTTTGCTGATCGAGTGCCGGTCGATGCCGGCCGCTTCAATGTTTGCGGCAAGCTTGCCGGCACCGAGCATGTAATGCGGCCCAGAGCCTACGTCGATAAGGATCGTTTCCGCCCGGGGCGCGCACCAATGTCACGTTGCAGGGTGGCGTGATCGCCGCGATCTGCGCGAGTAGCCAAGGCAGGTTGCGAGCAAACCGGCCGACTGCGGCGTCAGATCGAGCCTGCCGGTGTCAGCTCGTCGTGTTATGCGCGCCACGCGAAGGAGCGGATCGACGTCCAGGCCGAATTCTTCAAGCATGACATCGAAGGTCGTCTTCTCTCCGCGGTCGGACCGCGCGACAGCTGCGCCTGATTTCGGTTGGGGAAGGTATGGCGGCGTCCACCTCGGATGAGGACATGGACGCGATGTTTCAGCCGAGGCCTCACGGGGCAATCGCGGCGAGCCCCGTAGTCAAAACCCACATCAGCGCGAGCGCAAGGTCAACTCTTTGCTCTAGGCACGCCGAGCTTCTTGAGCTGACGCACATCGCTCGCGGCCTCGGCCAGCAGCCAATCGCGAAAGATTACGATTTTTGGGAGGGATGCTGTGGCCTTCGGGCAGATGATCCAGTACGTCTTGGACAGACGCAGCTCCTCCGCAAACGGCCGCAGTAATCGTCCAGAGATAAGATCGGTTGCCGCCAATGTCGTGCGCGCAAGCGCAATGCCTTGGCCGTCGACTGCCGCATCTATAGCCATACTTACCCGATTGAGTACGGGACCATGCGAGAGTTCGGCGCCGGCGACCCCAGCGGCGTCGAGCCATTTCGCCCAATCCTTTCGGTCATCCACGTGGATCAGCGGGAATTTCAGGACGTCGGCGGGTTTGACTAGCCGATTGCGTCCGCTAAGCAACTTGGGGCTGCACACCGGGAAGAGCTGTTCCGCGCTGAGCCGCGCCACATCGAGGCCTGGCCAGTTGCCGTCACCGTGACGAACGGCGAGGTCGACATCCTCGCGCGCAAAGTCGACATGATGCAGTGTCGCCGACACACGTAGGTCTATGCTGGGATGCTCCTCGGCAAAGCGGCCGAGGCGATTGACCAGCCACTTGGCAGCAAAGTCCGGTGATGTGCTGACGGTTACGGCGCCGGAGCTCTGCCGCTGAAGCAGCCGCTCGGTGCCCAATGCGATGCGGTCGAAGGCGTCCCTCAAAATGGCGAGGTACTGGACTCCGGCCTCGGTAATTACAAGGCGTTGGCGCTCGCGATTGAAGAGCTTGACACCCAGCTCCGCCTCCAATGCCTTGACCTGATGGCTCACCGCGCCCTGCGTGACGAACAGCTCCTCGGCTGCTCGCGTGAAGCTCTCATGACGGGCTGCGGCCTCGAAGGCTTTCAGCGCATTAAGAGGTGGAAGGCGGCGCATAGAGGGCATCTCATGAGAAAAACTCAGTCAGGGTAGAGAAACGATGCTTTGCCGGCAACCCGTTCCTGGTTCTATTGCTCTGCTCCGTCGCGAACGCTCACCCCAAGCAACGCCCAATCCGGGGCCACCCCATGTCCGTTCAACTACGCCAAGAAGCGGCCTCGATAGGCCGATCTCCGGGGAATGCCATTCTTCCCGGGGTACGTAAGTCGGCGTTGAGCGCGTGCCTTAACATCATTGGCAGCTGGATCGTCCGCAGCGATCAGAGGAAAGCGCTGCGCGAGCTCGCTGGCGAAGGGCGCCTGCTCAGCGACATCGGGCTCACCCGTGCGCAAGCACTCAGTGAAGCCGGCAAGCCGTTCTGGCGCCGGTAAGTTGCACCTGTCGAAAGCCCATCGCCGGAGGAAAAACTCTATGACCGATCTCGTAGTTTACGGCTTCCCGCGCAGCACCTTCGTCAACATCGTGCGCATGGTGCTGACCTACAAAGACGTGCCCTACCGATTCCACGACCTTGAGCCGGAAATGGGGAAACCGAGTCACTTGGCACTGCATCCCTTCGATCGCGTGCCGATCCTACGTCACGGCGATTTCACGCTCTACGAGACCAGCGCCATTGTCACTTATCTCGACGAGACCTTTCCGCGTCTGCCCCTGCAGCCGAGGGATATTCCTGGCAGGGCGCGCATGGATCAATGGATCAGCATGATCAATTCCTACTACTACCCGTACATGATCTACCACGTGACGCACGAGCGTCTTGTCTTCCCTGAACTCGGCATAGCGTCGGACGAGAAGGTGGTTGCGCACGCGCTTCCGAAGGTGGAGCTTGGCCTACAGGTGGCGGAGCGGGAGCTCGCGGATGGCCAGCGCTACCTCATTGGTCCCGAACTGACGCTTGCCGATTTCTATCTCTTGCCCACCACGTTTGCGTTCGGCCTCACCGACGAGGGCAAGCGGATGTACCCGAAGTATCCCTTGTTCTCCGGCTGGCGCGAGCGGATGGAAGCCCTGTCGGCTGTCAAGATGTTGCGCGCGTCGCTACCACCGCGTGCGCCCATCGAGCACGCGCGCGAATGGGCCATTTCGCATCGGCCAAAATACTGACGGGTGCGACCATGCCGGAAACACCCGTCGTTTTGCTGTCGGGCGCTGACCTGCGACGGCTTCTTCGGCCCCAGACCACAATTAGAGCGCTGCGCGAGGCCTACTCAGCTCTCGCCAGCAATCGCGATGACCAGGGCCGTTCGGTGGTCTTCACAGTCGAAGGCGGGTCCATTCCCTTCAAATCCGGCCTGCTGCCCGGCTCGCACCTAGCCTTTGCGTCAAAGGCCAATGTCAATCTGCCTGACGATGCGAAGCCGCGCGGACTTCCGACGATCCAAGGCATCGTTGTTGTCCCGAACGCCAAGCATGGTCGGCCGTTGGCCGTCATGAACTCCGTCGCGCTGACGGGCATACGCACGGCCGCCACCGCGGCACTCGCGGCGCAATCCGGGGCAGATCGCGCAGCGATCATCGGCTGTGGAGCGCAGGCCAGATATGAGCTCGATGCCATGCGCTCGGTCTTCGCGCTAAAGGCCGTGCGCGTCTTTGACACGGCCCGAGCTGAAGCTTTCGCCGCTGCCAATTCGCCATCCGACTGCTCGACCACGGCCGCGCCACGCATCAGCGCTGCTGTGGCAGATGCTGACGTTTGCATCACCTGCACGACTTGCAAAGCGTCCGTGCTTGCGCACGACCTAACCGGCTGTTTCATCGCAGCGGTGGGCGCCGACAATCCGGAGAAGCACGAGATTGCTCCCGGCCTCATGCAGCTTGCGCGCATCCTGGTCGATGATGTGGAAGCGTGCGCGTCAGGCGGAGAGAACCATGCCTTGCGCTTGGGGGTGGTCACAAAAGACCGCGTGCATGCCGATCTTGCTGAGCTCGCATCGGGTCGCAAGCAGGGTCGGTTTGCGGGCGATGAGCATGTGATCTTCGATTCCAGCGGCAGTGACGTGCAGGACGTGGCTGCCGCATGGGCTGCCTATCAGGAAGCTGTCCGCACGGGTGTGGGCCTGCGCTTCGACTTGTCTGGCAATGGAGCATGAGCATGAACATGAACAGCAACCATCACAAGGACGCGACCGAAGTGACATACTCTTGCCTCCGCAGGGCGCGCGTGGCATCAAGGGGTTACGGGGCTATCCGCGATTGCCCCGCGAGACTGCGGCTGAAATATCGCGTCCACGCACCCGAATAGGGGAGGGGACGCTATGGCCGCATCCACTTTGATCACAACTCAACAATTCTCCAATCTCATCGGTCTGCCGAACGGCCCGGCGATCGTCGATGTGCGCATCGACGACGACTACCGCGCCGATCCCAGGCTGGTGCCGGGCTCGCTGCGCTGGGACTATCGGGCGATCGCCAGCTGGGCGCCGAGCTATCGCGACAAGAGCGTTGTCGTCGTTTGCCAGCGCGGGCAGAAACTAAGCGAAGGTACCGCTGCCTGGTTACGCCACGACGGCATCGAGGCGCAGACGCTGGAAGGCGGCTTTGAAGCTTGGAAAGAGGCCAATGAGCCGCTCGTGCGCACCGATAAGCTGCCGCCGCGTGATGACAAGGGGCGCACGGTTTGGTTCACACGAAGCCGACCGAAGGTCGACCGCATCGCCTGCCCTTGGCTGATTCGGCGCTTTATCGACCCCAATGCGGTCTTCCTCTTCGTCCTGCCGCCGGAGGTTACAGCCGTCGCCGAGCGCTTCAATGCGACGCCCTTCGACATCGATGATGTGTTCTGGAGCCATCGCGGCGAGACGTGCACCTTCGACACGATGATCGAGGAGTTCGGTCTCAAGACAGCTCCGTTGTTGCAGCTCGCCAAGATCGTGCGCGGCGCGGACACGGCTCGGCCCGATCTCACTCCGCAATCAGCTGGGTTGCTCGCGGGACGATCTCCCGCAACTTGAGGCTGCGATGGGCTTCTATGACGCCATGTATCGTTGGTGCCGCGACGCGAGAGCCGAGACCCACAACTGGCCGAGCACTAAGCCAGGAGCCTGATGTGAACAACGCTACTGCAGTAGCAGGCGCCTCGAGTAATGCAACGCGGATTCCATCACATGGTGTCTCCCTGCACGAGGCATTTTGGACGTGGATGCGGGTTGCGGCGCTGAGCTTCGGCGGTCCCGCAGGCCAGATCGCGGTGATGCACCGCATACTCGTCGAGGAGAAGCGCTGGGTGTCGGAGGAGCGATTTCTGCATGCGCTGAACTACTGCATGCTGCTCCCCGGCCCCGAGGCCCAGCAGCTGGCGACGTACATCGGTTGGCTGATGCATCGCACGCTCGGTGGCATCATGGCGGGCGGATTGTTCATCCTGCCCGGCATTATCTCGATCATGGCGCTGAGCTACGTTTACGCCGGCTGGGGCAACGTCCCCATCATTGTCGCCTGTTCTTCGGCCTTAAAGCAGCGGTGCTGGCGATCGTCATCGAAGCCGTGGTGCGTATAGGCAAGCGTGCGCTCAAGAACCAGGTCCTGATCGGCCTCGCGGCGGCCGCTTTCGTGGGCATCTTTTTCCTCGACGTTCCGTTCCCGATCATCGTTTTTGGGTCCGCGCTGGTCGGCTTCATCGGCGGCAGCATGAGGCTCGCTGTTTTCCAGGGTGGCGGCGGCCACGGGCCGGCGAAGGCTAGGGGATCGGAAGCGGTCGTCGACAGCTTGCTGGGCGAGCAATTGCCAGAGCACGCCAAACCAAGCGCACTGCGCTCGCTTAAGGTCTGGGCGGTTTGGTCGGCGTTGTGGCTCACTCCCGTGGCAGTGCTGCTGTGGTCCTTCGGTAGCGGCAACGTCTTCTGCCAGATCGCCGTGTTCTTCAGCAAGATGGCGATGGTGACGTTCGGCGGCGCTTACGCGGTCCTCGCCTATGTCGCGCAGCAAGCGGTCGAGTACTACCACTGGCTTAAGCCCGGCGAGATGCTTGATGGCCTCGGCATGGCCGAGACTACGCCCGGGCCGCTGATCATGGTCCTGCAATTCGTGGGCTTCATGGCCGCGTTCCGCGATCCGGGCGGCCTATCGCCGATGCTCGCCGGGACACTCGGCGGATTGCTCGCGACTTGGGTGACCTTTACGCCGTGCTTCCTGTGGATTTTCCTCGGCGCGCCGTTCATCGAGACGCTTCGCGGCAATAAGGCGCTCAGCGCCGCCCTCTCCGCCATCACCGCCGCTGTGGTTGGCGTCATCCTCAATCTCGCCATCTGGTTCGCCATCCACGCGGTGTTCTGTCAGACGACGCCGGTACGCGCCTTTCCGCTCTCGTTCGATGCGCCGGTGCTCGCAAGTCTCGATGTCTGGGCGCTTGTGCTCTCGGTGTCCGCCGCCCTCGCCATCTTCCGCTTCAAGGTCGGCATGATCCCGACCCTGGCCGTCTCCTGTGCAGCGGGAGTCGTTCTCTATCGCGCGGGAGCAATCGGTTGACGTGCCGTCGCAATGTGGAGTCTTGCCAATGCCGTATGTAATGAAGCCCCTCGGCTGTGATCCCCAGCACGTCAAGGGCATGTCCGAGAAGCTGATAGTCAGCCACTACGAGAACAACTACGGCGGGGCCGTGAAGCGCCTCAATCTCATCACCGAGCAGCTTGCCGGCATCGACTTCAATATCGCCCCTAACTACCTGATCAACGGCCTCAAGCGCGAGGAGCTGATCGCCGCCAACTCGATGATCCTGCACGAGCTGTTCTTCGATGGCCTGGGTGAGGAGAGTGCACCGGGGAAGGGCCTCGCCGCCGCGCTGACGCGCGATTTCGGCTCGGTAGAGCATTGGCGCAGCGAATACATTGCCATGGGCAAGGCGCTCGGGGGCGGCTCCGGTTGGGTGCTGCTGTCGTGGTCGCCGCGGGACAAGCGGCTGGTGAACCAATGGGCCGCCGACCATTGCCATACGCTCGCGGGCGGCCAACCAATCCTTGCTCTCGATATGTACGAGCACTCTTACCACATCGACTACGGCGCCAAGGCCGCGACCTATGTCGACACGTTCATGACGGCGATCCGATGGAGCAATGCCGACAAACTGTTGGCGAGCTACGCCAATTCTGCGTGAACGCACGAACCCTGGGGAAGCACGTTTGATGGAGGGGAGCAGAAGGACCGCTGAGCTCTGAGGTCTTAACCAATAGGAGGTCCACATGCGGCCTTACATCTTATCCGCCGCCTTCCTTGGAGCGCTGGCGCTGACGGCTGGTCAGCAAGGTGCCATGGCCCAAGCAACCAATCTCGACACAGCAGCTATTGAGGAGGCCATCGGCCTCAAAGGGCAACTCATCAAGGAAGAGAACGTCTTCAAAGTCAGCAAACCGCGCACCGATGTGAAGGTCGCGGTCGACCAATGGACGATGCCCCCTTTCATGGGCCTTGGCTCCTGGGCAGCGTTCACCCCAGCTCATGGCGGCGCAATGCTTACGGGCGACACGGTGGTGTTCGAGGACGAAATCAACCCGGCGATGAGTGTCGCCTTTAGTGCGGGCCTCGAGGTGACCGCGCTGCACAACCACTTCTTCTTCGATGAGCCCAAGGTCTTCTTCATGCACATTGGCGGTCACGGCGATGCTAAGGCGCTCGCTGCCGGCGTGAAGAAGGTCTACGACAAGATCGCGGAGATCCGCGTCGCCAACCCAGGTCCTGCCAAGTCTTATCGCTTCGCCCAACTCGATTACCAGCGCTCCATTGGAAGCGGCACTCGGAGTCAAGGGCCAGTCCAACCAGGGCATGTTCAAGATTGTGATCGGCCGTACGGCATCGATGCACGGCGTCTCCGTCGCCAAGGAAATGGGCATCAACACATGGGCATCGTTCGGCGGCAGTGATGACGCAGCCGTAGTCGATGGCGATTTCGCCATGCTGGAGAACGAGCTCCAGCCTGTGCTGC
>Ga0075425_100005525_pt1 | contig 13153 bp, 10 predicted proteins | sample SoiMethybrSBSTD4_FD_75300 | JGI IMG/M metagenome (GOLD analysis project Ga0075425, IMG submission 75300) | Bulk soil microbial communities from a Populus tree surrounding site in Tennessee, USA - Soil MetaG P. TD hybrid SBSTD4 | ecosystem: Environmental > Terrestrial > Soil > Tree plantation...
CGAACGCCACCGACACGTTGTCGAAGTAGCCACCCTCGTTCGAGTTGCAGCCGAGCGAGATGGCGAACCGGAAGCACTGCTGCTGGTGGGCGAGGAAGACCCGCAGCGAGTCAGGCGGACCGGCGTTCGACGTGAAGAACGGCTGACCATTGCCGGCGAACGGCTCGAAGTCGGTGAAGCACTGCGGCTCGGGGTTGAAGACGATGAAGCCAGGGAACCGGGGCTGGCCCCAGATCTTGGCACCGTTCGGCTGCGTGGCCGGGTAGCACTGCGACCCGAACACCCAGCTCTCGCCCGAGAACGACAGGTTGAACATGCCGGCGTACATGTCGTACCAGAGGATGACGTCCTTGCTGGCGTGCACGATGCTGGTCGTGAGACCCATCGCGTTCGGCGTTGCGCCACCAACGCCGGCTCCGACGAGGTTGATCGTCGGCGACATCAGGTACTGCGAGATCTCACGGAACGCCGTGAACCGGGTGTCGCCCGCGTTCTCGCCGTCGTCGTGGTTGCCGACCGTCGTCACCGCGCCGCCGATGTTGCACACACGCGCCGGCGAGTTGGACGGACCGCAGAGGTCGTTGTAGGTGAGGTTGGACAGCGCCTCGACGTGGAAGTACTCGCCGGGGGGCTTGCCGGTCGTCCGCCACACATCGGTGGCCGTGAGGCCTGGAGGCAGCGGGTTCCGGTTGTCGATGGCGTTCACGCCACCCTGCTCGGCGAGCTCGAACGTGCCGTAGCCGGCGGGTGAGCCACCACCACCAACGCTGATCGTGACGTCGTCGAGCAGCACGGCGCCGCGCGTGAACGAGGTGTAGCCCGAGTTACGCGAGTCGGAGTCGGCGAAACCACGGTTGGTCTTGCAGCGGAAGACGAGGCGCACGTTGCCCGCCACGCCACCCAGCACGCTGCTGATCGTCGCCGCGGGCACCGAGATCGGGCCGGACGACGGCGTCGCGCTGAGCGTATCCGCCGGGTTGTCACCCGTGGTCTTGAAGATCTCGAAGTAGTTCGCACCGGCGCCGAAGGTCTTGATGACCTCCGAGAACCAGCGGCGCTGCTTGTCGTACACGGGGCGCGTGACGCCGTCCGAGTACACGCAGGCGGCGTCGTTGACCGGCGCGCCCACGTACACCATGAACGAGTCCTGCGGCGCGTTCGCACCGGCAGCGGAGCTGGAGATGAAGTTGCCGGCCGTCACCGCGAGCGGATCACCATGGAACCAGCCGCTGCGGGTCGTGGCCGTCGTGCCGATGCTCGTCGACATGCGCGTGCGGTAGTTGAACGTCACCACCAGCGACTGCGACGGCGTCATCGCGATATCGCGATACATCATCTGGTCGGCCTGATCGACGTAGCCGGGGAAGTTCTGCGGCGAACCACCGCCAGCCGCGACACCGTCATGCAGGAACTGCACGGCGTCCTGGTTGAACGGCTGGTTGGTCACGACGTCCTTCTGCGTGTTGTCACCGTGCTGACGCAGGCCACACCACGCCGACTTCGTGCCACTGATCGGCGACCACAGCACCGCGGAGCCCGCGGCGCTGCCTGGATCGGCGTGCCAGTAGCTGATGACGCCGAACGTGCGCTTGGCCGACGACTGCTGGCTGAGGACGTAGTTGCCGATGTTGCCGTGGTCGAGGCACCACCACGGGCGCTGGTCATCGGTCAGCGTGAGGCCGCCCGTCGAGTTGTACTGGCGGTGGAGAGGCCACCAGCCGTGCAACGAGTCGGGAGCCTGGATGCCGACGATGTTGTCCCAGTCCCAGAACGCGCTGCCGGCGCCACCCGCACCCGGCAGATACGAGCCGGTGTAGATGTTCCAGTAGTTGTTCGGGCCGGTGTGGTTCGTGAAGGACTTGCCGACGTACACCGAGTCGGGGTCCGGGCCCGCCGAGACGCCCAAGCGATGGGCGCGCGAGCTCAAGATCTCTTTGGCCATTTTCGCATTCACCAGCTTGATGCCGTTGTCATCGGCAGTCTGGGCGAATGCGTTGCTGGCCAACATCGCGGCTGCCCCAACCAGGAGCAGGAGCGCGACGAACGGCTTCTTCATGTGACTACCTCCATCGTCGCAATGCATGGGCAATGCGAAGTCTTCCGAAGTACGGATTGCGAGCGAGGTGTCGCCAAAAACAAATCGCCGACGGACGCTCGACATTAGAGAGCATTCCGACGGCTTTGGCTGCACGACCGAGTCAGTCCCCCCTTTCCGCTGTCCACCGTTCCCCTTAGGCAGTTCGGGGGGGCGACGGACCCATTGTGCGATATCTCGTCGTGAGCGCTTTCGTGCGGGCGACCGCTGCCAGTCGACACGCGGAACGAAGCGCCGCGGAACTCTGAGGTGCAATGAGGGGCGGAGGGAACGATCCCCGGACCCCAGCACGGAGGAAAGGCTAGGCGGGGTTCATGTATCTGTCAATCCGTTTTTTCCCATAGGTCATGTCATTTCACCCGTCACAAGACGCGGAATGACAACGCACTGCCGGGGTTACCCACCTCACGGATGGACCCGTTCACGAGCCTGCCGGCAACTCCTCGAACGCCCTCATCGCCGCCAGGGAGACCTCGTGCACCGACGCCCCGGACCGCCTCGCGGCCTGGAGCACCGATTCGAACTCCGGGACCGCACGCGCATTCCCTCCCGGGAGAATCGCTAGTTTCACCTGGATGGACCCGAACGGTGTCGAGACGTCCAATACCCTCCGGGGCAACTCGATACGGCGCTCCTCACGCACCCGCACCCCGAGCGAGCTCGTGTGCGTGAGCACGGTCGTGGCGAGCCGGGCCGCGTCGGCGGGCTCGCAGATCACCACGAGCCACATGCCGCTGCGCCCCTTCTTCATGGTCACGGGAGCCACCATGGCGTCGAGCGCTCCCTGGGCGAGGAGCTCGGTGACGGCGGCCGCCAGGAACTGCGGATTCTCGTCGTCGATCGCGGTCTCGAGCACCGCCACACGGCGCTCGCCCTGAGACTGGGTCAGGGCCGGGTCCAGCTCGCCCAGGAGCAGGCGCAGGATGTTCGGGTGGTCCGGGAACTCGCGCGTGCCCGCCCCCGTCCCCACGGCGGTGAGCCTGAACGTCGGCGCGTCCCCCCAGCTCGAGGCGAGCGTGGTGAGGAGCGCTGCCCCCGTGGGGGTGACGAGCTCGGCCTCCACGGGACCGCCGCGGACGGGGACACCGCGGAGCAGCAGCGCCGTGGCCGGCGCCGGCACCGGGATCCGGCCGTGCTGGGAGTCCACCGAGCCGCGCCCGAGCGGCAGCACGGAGGCGCTCACCGATCGCACACCCAGTGCGTCGAGCCCCAGGAGCGCGCCGGCGATGTCGACGATGGCGTCCACCGCCCCCACCTCGTGGAAGTGCACCTTCTGCACCGTGGTGCCGTGCACCTCGGCCTCGGCCTCGGCGAGCCGGCGGAATACCTGCTTCGCCCGCTCGCGCACGGTCGCCGGCAGGTCGGCCTGGTCGAGGATGGCCTCCACGTGGTGGAGGTGTCGATGGGGCTGCTTCTCCGGGAACTCGACGCTCACGTGGCGCGCCGCGAACGGCCCGCGGCGGACGTCGCGCACCTGCACGCGAACGCCCTCCAGCTCGAGGCGCGCGGGCAGGCGCTCGAGCTCGGCGGCCGGCCAGCCGGCCGAGACGAGGGCCGCCAGCGTCATGTCGCCGGCGACGCCGGAGACGCAGTCGAAATGTGCGTGATCGGGCACTACCTGCGAGCCCCCACATTGATCAGGTGCGCCGCGTAGCCGGCGCCGAAGCCGTTGTCGATGTTCACCACCGTGACCCCCGCAGCGCACGAGTTGAGCATGGCGAGCAGGGGCGCCACCCCTTTCAAGTGCGAACCGTAGCCGATGCTCGTGGGCACGGCGATGAGCGGCCGGTCGGTGAGCCCGCCCACCACGCTCGGGAGCGCGCCCTCGAGCCCGGCCACCACCACCAGCACGCGCGCGGCGCGGAGCCGGGCGCGATGCGAGAGCAGCCGGTGGAGGCCCGCCACACCCACGTCGGCGATCAGCTCGGCGCGGCTCCCCATGGCGCGCGCGGTGACGAGGCACTCCTCGGCGACCGGCAGGTCGGCCGTGCCCGCGCAGAGGACGAGCACCCGGCCTCGGGGCCGGGGGGCTCTTTTCCGCAGCACGACGCAGCGCGCGCGCTCGTGGACCTCGGCACGGGGGTACTCGGCGAGCAGCGCCTCACGCGCCGCGGGCTCCACCCGGGTGGCGAGGACGACCCCGTGGCGCGCGTGCAGGCGGCGGACGATCGCCACCATCTGCTCCGGCGATTTCCCGAGCCCGAACACGACCTCGGGGAAGCCGTTGCGGAGCGCGCGCTGGTGGTCGAGTGCCGCGAACTCGAGCCGCTCGAGCGGCGCCTCGGCGATGCGTTTCGCGGCCCGACCCGGCGTCACCCGCCCGCGCTTCACCGCCCGGAGCAGGGTCTGGAGCTCAGCCTGTCGCACGCAGGGACTCCATCGCAGACGCCGGCCGCTCGGCCGCGAACGCCTCGAGTCCCTTCGCGGCAAGGTCTCCCAGGTAGGCCTGCAGCAGCTCGGCCATCTCGTGGGCGGTGCGGGCGTGGTTCACCTGCTCGCGCACGCGCGCGGAGTTGGGGAGCCCCTTGATGTACCAGGCCACGTGCTTGCGCATCTCGCGCGCGGCCTGTTCGGGCCCCACCGACGCCTCCATCATCGCCAGGTGGCGCACGCCGGCCTCGAGGCGCTCGGCCGCGGTGGGCGGCGGCAGCGCTTCACCGCGCTCGACGAGCGCGCGGATGCGGCGGAACACCCAGGGGTCGCCGAACGCGGCGCGCCCGAGCATGACCCCGTCGCAGCCGGTCTGCGCCAGCATGCGCACGGCGTCCTCGGCGCTCCTCACGTCGCCGTTGCCGATCACCGGGATCGCCACCGCGGCCTTCGCCTCGGCGATCATCTCCCAGTGCGCCTCGCCCTCGAACTTCTCCGCGCGCGTGCGGGCGTGGATCGCCACCGCCTTCGCCCCCGCCGCCTCGAGCGTGCGCGCGACCTCGACCACGTTGCGCGAGCTCCCGTCCCAGCCGAGCCGGATCTTCGCCGTGACCGGCAGCGGCGTGGCGGCGCTCATGCGCTCGACGATCGACGCGATGCGGGCCACGTCCTGCAGCAGCGCCGCCCCCGCGCAACGATTCACCACCTTGCGCACCGGGCAGCCCATGTTGATGTCGATCAGGTCGGGGCGCTGCTCCGCCGGCAGATCGGAGAGCACGCGCGCGGCGTCGGCCATGATGAGCGGATCGGAGCCGAACACCTGGATGCCGATCGGGCGCTCCATGGACTCGAACGCGCAGTAGTCGAGCGTGTTCCTGCTGCCGCGGACGAGGCCGTCCGACGACACCATCTCGGTGTAGACCGCCGAGGCGCCCTGCTCGCGCGCGAGCTGGCGGAACGGCGAGTCGGACACGCCCGCGAGCGGCGCGAGCACGAACGGCGAGTCGATGGCCACGCCGCCGATCCTGAAGCCGCTCATCGCGCCACCCGCGCGCCGGGCGGGCGGGCCGCCGCGAACGCCGCGACGTCACGGAAGTCGTCGACCGCGGTGTGCGCGACGCCGTTCTCGCGACACCACTCGCGCAGCGATCCGCGCGCCAGCACCTCGTCCGCCGCGAGCGCGCCATGCCGATCGCTGCCGCCGTCACCCACGAGCACGACGCGGTGGCCCAGCGCCTGGAAGCGGCGCACGTGCTGCGCCTTGCAGTTGCCGCACTCGTCGCAGGCCGGATCGGCGAATGGGAACTCCGGCGTCACCCGGCCGTCGTCCTCGAACCTCAGGCCGTTCGCCGCCCACGGCAGGTCGCCCAACCCTTCGCGCTCGAGCAGGTCGCGCACGTAGAAGTCGAACCCCTCGCTCACGACCATGACCGCGTCGCCGCGGGCGCGGGCGTCGCGCGCGAACGGCGCGAACGCGGGGTCGAGCGCGAACCCGCGCACGAACGCCAGCGCCTCGTCGCGGCGCGCGTGGATGACCGCGCTCTGCGCGCGGGTCACCTGGCGGTGGCCGATCGCGCCGGCGAACCAGGCGGCGAGCTCGGGTACGCGCTCCGAGGCGCCGCCGGAGAAGCGCTCGGCGAACGCCTTGCCGACATCGCGCGGCGACACCGTGCCGTCGAAATCACAGAGCCAGGCCACCATGGGGATGTGCGCCGCGTTCAGCGCCGCGCGCCCCCCAGGGCCGGCAGCTTGAGGCCGGCGGCGGCGAACACGCCACGTGCGTCGCCCGCCTTCTTCACCATGTCGAGCGCGCGCAGGTAGACGGGGTCCTTCTCCAGCGACTCGCGCGCCGCGCCCAGGAGCCCGCCCGGGTGGTGCGACATCACCTTGATGAGCGTGGCCGTCGTGTCGGCGGCGATGCGCACGTCGGGCGCCAGCCCGCCGCCGCCGCGCACCAGGCGCCCGGCATCGGTGCGGAACGCGCGCCCGCGCACGCTGTCGGTCGCGGCTTCGTGGTCGGCCTCGCCCTCCTCGTCGTCGGCGTCGTCCTCCGCCGGCGTCGTGCGCTGGCGGTGGATCGAGCGGCCGCTCGGCGTGTAGTAGCGGGACACCGTGAGCTGGAGCGCGCCCTGCGAGCCGCGCAGCGGGTAGATCTGCTGCGACACGCCCTTGCCGAACGTGGTGTCGCCCACGAGCACCGCGCGGTCGTGATCCTGCAGCGCGCCGGCGACGATCTCCGATGCCGAGGCGCTGCCGCCGTCCACGAGCACGGCGAGCGGCCAGCTCAACTCGGGGCGGGCGCGCGTCGACTTGTACACCTGGTCGGCGTCGCTGGCGCGGCCCCTGGTGCTCACCACCGTGACGCCGCTCGGCAGGAACTGCGACGCGATCGCCACCGCCTCGTCGAACGTGCCGCCGGGATTGCCGCGCAGGTCCAGGAGCAGCGCGCGCGCGCCCTGCGTGCGCAGCGTGTCGCACGCCGCGGCGACGTCGGCGGAGGCGTGCGCGGAGAAATGCGCGAGACGCACGTAGCCCACGCCCGGCGCGGCGAGGAACGCGTAGGGCACGTTCTTCACCTGCACCTTGTCGCGCTGGAGCTTCACCTCGCGCTCGTCCTCACCCGGGCGCGCGACGGTGAGCGTGACCATGGTCGCGGGGCCGCCGCGCAGCTTGGCGCCCACCTCGTCGGGCGTCATGCCGAACGTCGAGTGCCCGTCCACCTTGGTGATCACGTCGCCCGGCTCGAGACCCGCCTTCCACGCCGGCGAGCCCTCGATGGGGGCCACGACCACCGGCCAGCCGCCCTTCTGGTCGACCGTGGCGCCGATGCCGTCGAAGCTGCCCTGGATGGCGCCGCGCGTGGCGCGGAAGTCGTCGGGATCGAGGTAGCGCGACCACGGATCGAGCGCGCGGGTGACGCCGCGCATCGCGCCGGTGACGAGCTTGCCCGTGTCCACCGGATCCACATAGTTGGCCTGCACCGTCTGCAGCACCTCGATGAACAGGTCGAGGCCGCTGTAGAGCCCGCTCTCCGCGCGCGCACCCGCCCACCAGCCGAACGCGAACAGGACGCCGAGGACGCCCCCGAACAGCACGCGACGACGGATCAAGCCACCTCCAGATGACGCGGAAGGGTCCCTTGGGACGGCGGGGAAACGTGGAGAATCACCACGACTATAGCGGCTCGGCCGGCCCCCGTCAGCCGGCGTCAGCCCCTTGCGGCCGGCGCGAGCGGGAGCCTCGAGGCGACCGCGGACCACACCCGTTCAGCAAGCTCCAGGGGCGGTCGGTCGGCCTCCAGCACGGTGAAGCGCGCCGGCTCGGCGCGGGCGAGCTGCAGGTAGCGCTCGCGCACCCGGGCATGGAACGTCTCGGACTCGAGGTCGATGCGGTTGGCGCTGCCGTGCGCGGCCGCCCGGCGGGCGAGACCGAGCTCCGGGTCGAGGTCGAAGAGCAGCGTGAGGTCGGGCACGAGCGCGCCGGTGGCGGCGCGGTTCCACGACGCGAGCATGGCGGCGTCGAGACCGCGGCCGCCGCCCTGGTAGGCGAGCGTGGAATCGGTGTAGCGGTCGCAGAGCACCACCCGCCCCGCCTCGAGCGCGGGCCGGAGCCGTGTCGCGACCAGGTCGGCGCGCGCCGCGATCATGAGCAGCGCCTCGGTGAGCGCGCCCAGGGGAGCGCCGGGATCGAGCAGCAGCGCGCGGAGCTTTTCGGCGAGCACAGTGCCGCCGGGTTCGCGGACCACGAGCGGGTCGAACCCGGCGCGCCGCAGACGCTCCTCGAGCCGCGCGAGCTGCGTGCTCTTCCCCGAGCCATCGCCGCCCTCGAACGTGACGAACAAACCTGCCAAGTCGTGGCTCAGCGTGCGCTGGACGTCCTGCGCCGCGGCTTCTTCGCGGCGCGCGCCGGCTGGTGGCCGTTGGCGCTGTCGCCGTTCCTGCCCGCCTTCACCCGCTTCGCCGTCGTGGCCGAACGGCCGTTCGTCGACGCCTCCGCATCGGCCTTCGTCGCCGGGGCCGCCTCGGGCTTGAGCGTCGGCGGCGCCTCGCGCTTGAGCGTCGGCGGCGCCACGCGCATGCGCGCCTCCACCGCCTTCGGCGACTTGATGAACTCCTCGACCAGCTCGCGGGCGACGTCGTCCGGGATCTGCACCGGCGGCGACTTCTTGAAGTAGGAGGACGGCGCGATCAACGCGCCCTTCAGGCCGTGGTCCAGCCCCAGCTTCGCGCAGCGCACCGCGTCGATGACGATGCCCGCGGAGTTGGGCGAGTCCCACACCTCGAGCTTCATCTCCAGGTTCAAGGGCACGTCCCCGAACGTCGTGCCCTCCATGCGGATGTGGCACCACTTGCGGTCCTTCAACCACGGCACGTAATCGCTCGGGCCCACGTGCACGTTCTCGGGCGGCAGGTCGTAGGGGATGTTGCTCGTCACCGCGCTCGTCTTGCTGATCTTCTTCGACTCCAGCCGCTCGCGCTCGAGCATGTTCAGGAAGTCGGTGTTGCCGCCGAAGTTCAGCTGGTAGGTGCGATCGATGCGCACGCCGCGGTCCACGAACAGGTTCGCGAGCACGCGGTGCGTGATCGTGGCCCCGACCTGCGACTTGATGTCGTCGCCGATCACCGGCAGGCCCTTCTTCTCGAAGCGCTCCTGCCAGTACTTCTCGCGGGCGATGAACACCGGGATGCAGTTCACGAGCGCGCAGCCGGCCTCGAGCACCTGCTCGACGTACCACTTCGTGGCCGCTTCCGAGCCCACGGGCAGGTAGTTCACCACCACGTCGGTCTTCGTGTCCTTCAGCAGCTTGACCACGTCCACGGTGGAGCCCGGCGCCTTCTTGATGATCTGCGACAGGTACTTGCCGAGCCCGTCGTGCGTCATGCCGCGCTTCACGGTGACGCCCATCTCCGGCACCTTCGCGAACACCACGGTGTTGTTCGGCCAGGTGACGATGGCCTCGGACACGTCCTTGCCGACCTTGTTCGCGTCCACGTCGATCGCCGCGACGATCTCGACGTCACTGATGTGATAGCCGCCCAGGTTCACGTGCATCAGCCCGGGGATCCGGTCCGTGGCCTTGGCGTTGCGGTAGTAGTGGAGTCCCTGCACGAACGACGAGGCGCAGTTGCCCACGCCGATGATCGCGACACGCACCTTGCCCATGACGCTTAGACCTCCGAACCCGACGAGCGGGTGATCTTCCACACGTGTACCATCCGTTGGATCGCGGTGGCGTACGAGAACACCACGAGCACGATCAGCATGCCCGGGATCACTGGACCCAGCCCGAAGAAGCCGGCGACGATCAGCACCACCAGTCGCTCCGGTCGCTCGAACCAGCCCACCTTGCACTCGAGCCCGAGCCCCTCGGCCCGCGCCCGCGTGTACGACACCATGAACGACCCCACGAGCCCAAGGACCGCGTTCAGCGCGGTCAACGCAAACGTGAGGGGATACAGGTTGTGCTGGGCGTTCGCGATCACTCGCCCGGGGTTGATGGTCATGTCCACGAGCTGCGCCACGTAGTACCACGCGATCCCCACGAACAGCGCCGCCTCGGCGACCCGATCGAGCGTCGAGTCGAGGAAGGCGCCGAACCGCGTGACCCGGCCGCCGAGGCGCGCGAGCTGGCCGTCGAGGATGTCGCAGAGCCCGGAGGCGAGCGCGATCGAGGCCGCGACCCGGAACTTGCCGATCGCGAACGCGACGGCCGCGCCGAGCGACAGCGCGAAGCCGAGCAGGGTGAGGTGGTCGGCCTGCAGACCGATCGCGAGCATGCCGCGCACGATCGGGTCGAGCAGCTGGTGGGTGAGGCGTTTGAGGACGACCTTGTAATCGCCGCCCACCCCGCCGTGCGATGTCGTGCTCATGGCCTCCCGCCCCGTCATTCCATCTCCTCCTGCCCGCTTCCTTCGTCGCCCGAAACCGACCGGCGCGACCCGGCCCGGGCTCGCGACGCGCGCGTCGCGCCCCCGAGCACGAGCACCATCTCGCCGCGCCGCCACTCGGCCCGAAGCGCCTCGCGCACTTCGCCTGGCGTGCCGCGCAACACCTGCTCGTGCACCTTCGTGAGCTCGCGCACCAACGCGATGGGCCGCTGGGCCCACACCGCTTCGAGGTCGAGGAGGCACGCCTCGATGCGATGGGGTGACTCGAACACCACCACGGTTTCACGCAACTCGGACAACTCCTCGAGGCGTCTCCGCCGTGCTGCGGCGCGCGGGGGGAGGAAGCCGGCGAAGAGGAACGCGTCGGTCGGAAGCCCCGAGACCTGCAGTGCGGCGATCACCGCACTCGGTCCCGGGATGCTCTCCACCCGTACGCCTTCGGCCACGGCCGCCCGAACGACCGGGAAACCCGGGTCGGCGATCCCCGGCGAGCCTGCATCGGTCACCAAGGCCACCGATTCACCTCCCCGCAACCGCTCCACCAGAGACGTCGCACGAGCGCGCTCGTTGTGCTCGTGCAGGCTCACGACGCGCGCAGCGATTCCGAAGTGCTGCAGGAGCCGCCGCGTGTGCCGTGTGTCCTCGGCCGCCACGAGGTCGACCTCGCGCAACACGCGCAGCGCGCGCGCGGAGACGTCTTCGAGGTTGCCGATCGGCGTCGCCACCAGGAACAAGGTGCCGGGGCGGCCGGAAGGTCGCTCGTGGGTCACTCCTGATCCTTGTGGAGAGGCGGGAGACCGGTGCCGAAATTACGCCACCACCGTAACACGCACGTAAATGACCGTCCACAGTTCACCTGAGGGATTCGTCGGGAATCTCAGTGCTGCGCGCCCGGCCCCGGTGCGAGCGCCGGCCCGCGGGCAGTACCGGGCGTCGCCGCCGAGCGCTCCGGCGCCCCGAGGACCATGTGGAACGCCTCGATCGCCCGCTCGATGCCGGCGTCGTCCACGTCCAGGTGCGCGATCGCGCGCACGCGGCGCGGACCATAGGCGCTCATGCGCACGCCGTGCGCGGCGAGCCCCTTCACGACCGCGCGTGCATCGGGAGCATCCGGCGTGAGGTCCACGAAAACAATGTTCGTGTCCGGTGCGATGACACGTGCGCCCGGCGCGCTCGCGAACCCGTCCGCCAGACGCTTCGCGCGCCGGTGGTCGTCGGCGAGGCGCGCGACGTGGTGGTCCATGGCGTGGAGCGCTGCCGCGGCGAGGATGCCGACCTGGCGCATGCCGCCGCCCCAGCGCTTGCGAGCACGCCGCGCGGCACGGATGGTGTCGGCGGGCCCGGTGAGGATGGAGCCGACCGGCGCGCCCAGGCCCTTCGAGAAGCACATCATCACCGTGTCGGCGCACGCCGCCCAGTCGGCGATCGGGATGCCGGTGGCGACACTCGCGTTCCAGAGCCGCGCGCCGTCCAGGTGGAGCTTGAGGCCGCGCTCGCGCGCGAGCGCCGCCAGCTCGCGCAGCCGTGCCAGCGGCACCACGGCGCCGCCGGCGCGGTTGTGCGTGTTCTCGGCGCATACCAACGTCACGCGCGCGACGTGATCGTCGTCGTCGCGGAGCGCCGCGATCAGCGTGTCGAGCGGCAGCACGCCGCGCTCGCCGCGGAGCGGATGGGCGAGGCAGCCCGAGTTCGCGGCGATGCCGCCCTGCTCGTAGAAGTAGATGTGCGACTCGGCCTCGAGCAGCACCTCGTCGGCCGGCCGCGTCTGCACGTGCACGGCGAGCTGGTTGCCCATGGTGCCGCTGGGCACGAACAGCGCCGCCGCCTTGCCGGCGAGTACAGCGACGCGGCGCTCGAGCTCGATCACGGTGGGATCGTCGCCGAAGACGTCGTCGCCGACCTCGGCTTCGGCCATGGCGCGGCGCATGGCGGCGGTGGGCCGGGTGACCGTGTCGCTGCGGAGGTCGACGGGCGGGAGCGTCATGGGACGGGGAGCATAGCGGATGGGGTGGTGTATCCGCATGGCGGAAGGGGCTTGACCGGTCTTGCAGCCGCCTGACAACTCGACGCATGCTGCCACGTCGAATAGAGGTGAACCATAGTCAGGTGCCATCTCCAGAAGGCACCGTGTCCCTTGTGCCGTTCCAGACCGGAGCCATCCCCACATGTTCTTCCCGTTCTTCGATCCCACGTACATCCTGCTCCTCCCCGCCCTCGGCTTCGCGATGTGGGCGCAGTGGAGGGTGCAGAGCACGTTCCAGCAGTACTCCCGCGTGCGCGCCGCGAACGGCCTCACCGGCCGCGACATGGCGCGCCAGATCATGCAGCGCAACGGCGTCACCGATGTGCAGGTCGAGGCCGTGGGCGGCATGCTGTCCGACCACTACGACCCGCGCACGCGCACGGTGCGGCTGTCCTCGCCCAACTACGACGGCGGCTCGATCTCCTCGATCGCGGTGGCCGCCCACGAGGTGGGCCACGTGCTCCAGCACCAGCAGGGCTACTTCCCGCTCCAGTTCCGCACCGGCATCGCCCCGGCCGCGGGCATCGCGAGCGCGGCGGCGATGCCGCTGTTCTTCATCGGCCTGCTGATCGGGCCGCGGCTGCCGTTCGCCGGACTGCTCATGGACTTAGGGATCGTGTTCTTCGCCGGTGCGGTGTTGTTCCACCTGGTCACGCTGCCGGTGGAGTTCGACGCCTCGAAGCGCGCGCTGGCGGAGCTGACGAGCACCGGCGCGGTGATGCCGCAGGAGGTGGCGGGCGCGAAGAAGGTGCTGGACGCCGCGGCGCTCACGTACGT
>Ga0075425_100005527_pt1 | contig 13151 bp, 9 predicted proteins | sample SoiMethybrSBSTD4_FD_75300 | JGI IMG/M metagenome (GOLD analysis project Ga0075425, IMG submission 75300) | Bulk soil microbial communities from a Populus tree surrounding site in Tennessee, USA - Soil MetaG P. TD hybrid SBSTD4 | ecosystem: Environmental > Terrestrial > Soil > Tree plantation...
AGCACGGTGCCTTCCTTACGAATCTTGTCCTGCAGTCGCATCAGACCGTACAGAAGCGCTTCGGGACGCGGCGGACAGCCGGACACGTAGACGTCCACCGGGACGACCTTGTCGACGCCCTGCAGCACGCTGTACGTCGGAAACGGGCCGCCGGCGTTCGAGCAGCTGCCCATCGAAATCACCCACTTCGGCTCGGGCATCTGGTCGTACAGACGGCGCAGCACCGGCGCCATTTTCTTGGTGACCGTGCCGGCGACGATCATGAGGTCCGACTGCCGGGGCGAGGCGCGGAACACCTCCGCGCCAAAGCGCGCGATGTCGAATCGCGACGCCGACGCCGCCATCATCTCGATCGCGCAGCACGCCAGGCCGAAGCCCATCGGCCAGATCGACGATTCGCGCGCCCAGTTCAGGATGCGATCGATGCTGGTGGTGATGAAGTTGTCTTCGAACTTGTGATCGATCAGGCCCATCAGTTGGTCCCTGTATTCGCGTAAAAGAGAGCGTTCATGGCAATGAAGGCGTCCCACTTCCGCGGTGTCTCGTCGAGCGCGAAAATCGCCTCGACCGGACAGGCCGGCACGCAGGCGCCGCAGTCGATGCACTCGTCCGGATGAATGTACAGCATCTCAGCCGTCGCGAACTCGGGTTCGTCCTTGCGCGGATGAATACAGTCGACCGGGCAGACATCCACGCATGCCGTGTCTTTCGTGCCAACGCACGGCTCGCAGATGATGTACGCCATCCTGCTCTGATCATACCTATAATTCATTGATTGAGCATGAGGTTCCGGACCGCAGCGCTCTTCGTGGTGTGCCTGGCTGGCGCCTCGACGGCCCGGGCGCAACTCCCGTCCGAGCCGGTCGCCCTCGCCGGGGGCCGCGTCGCCATCGGCGCTGATGTCTCGGCGTCGATCGGCGGCAACGACCCGGGCTTCTTCAACTACACGGACTACGACCATTCCGCCCTGCGCACGCTGCGGATCGACGTCACCGGCGCCGTGCGCGCCGGCGCGCACGTCTCCGTCCTCGCCGAGGTCCGCACCGAGAACATCGACGGCCTGGTGCCGTATGCGTTGTTCGTGCGCATCCGCCCGTGGACGGCGCGCAACTTCGACATCCAGGCCGGGCGCGTCCCGCCGACCTTCGGCGCGTTCGCGCGACGGACCTACGCCAGCGACAACCCGCTCATCGGCTACCCGCTCGCGTATCAGTATCTGACGTCGCTGCGGCCCGACGCCGTGCCGGCGACGGCCGACGAGCTCGTGAGCAAACAGGCGCTCGGGTGGCGCCTGCGGTATTCGGTCGGCGATCAGTCGTTCGACCGCGGCGTACCGCTCGTCAGCGCGTTCCGGTGGGACACCGGCGTGCAGGCGCACGCAGGCGCGCCGAACGGGCCGGTGAACGTGACCGCGTCGGTGACGACGGGAACGCTGTCGAATCCGTTGTTCAGCGACGACAACAGCGGGCGTCAGGTTGCGGGACGCGTCGAGCTCCGCCCCGTCACCGGGCTCATCGTCGGCACGTCGGCGGCGCGGGGACCGTTCGTCACCGACGCCGTCGCGAGAGCGGTTGCGCTCGACGCCCGCGCGACGCAGTTTCAGCAGACCGCCTGGGGCGCCGATGCGGAGTACTCGCGCGGCTACTACATGATCCGGTTCGAGTCGATCGTCAGCGCCTGGCAGCTGCCGATCGTCCGCACGCCGGTGCTCGAGCTGCCGCTGCGCGCCGTCTCGACGTCGGTCGAGGGGCGCTACAAGCTCACGCCGGCGCTGTACGGCGCGGCGCGCGTCGATCACATCGGCTTCAGCGACCTCGTCACCACGCAGACGACGGCGCCGTGGGACGCGCCGGTGACGCGCATCGAGGTCGGCGCGGGCTACTCGATCATGCGGAATCTGCAGGTGAAGGTATCGGCGCAGCACAACGTACGCAACGCGCTGTCAGGACGGCTCCCGCGGCATGCGAACCTGGGGGCCACGCAGATCGTGTTCTGGTTCTGACGATGACACTGAGGGGCTGGAGGGGCGGGAAGGGCTGGAGGGGAAAAGCTTTCCCTTCCAGCCTTTCCTGCCTTTCCTGCCTCTCCTGCCTGACAGGTGCCGCAGTCATGCTTTTGGTGGCGCAGGCCCCGACGGCCGCGGCGCGGAACGGATCGATCCGAGGCCGCGTCGAGCTTCGCCGGGCGGCTCCGCCGATCGAACGTCGCCCGAGCGTGTCCGAGCTCGGGACGGCGGCCGCGCGCGACGTCAGCGACCGCCTGCGCTCGGTGGTGTATCTGGAAACGGCGCCGCGCGGCGCCTTCGAGACCAACGAAGGCGGCCACGCCGTGATGGATCAGCACAACGAGACGTTCGTGCCGCACGTCCTCGCCATCACGACCGGGACGACGGTCGACTTTCCGAATTCCGACAAGTTCTACCACAACGTGTTTTCTCTCTCGAAGATCGCCAAGTTCGATCTCGGACGCTATGCCGCCGGCCACTCGAAAGCGATCCGCTTCGACCGGCCGGGTATCGTCCGCGTCTTCTGCGACATTCATTCGCATATGAGCGCGTTCATCCTGGTCTTCAGCCATCCGTTCTTCGCGATGACCGACGACGAGGGACGCTTCCGGATCGACAACGTTCCGCCGGGCACGTACAACCTGGTCGCGTGGAACGAAGGCACCCCGTCGGAGCCCCGACCGGTGACGGTGCCCGACGGCGGGATCGCGGAGCTCGATTTCATCCTGCGATGACGCTGCTGTCATCGCTGCGCAGCCGCATCTTCCTGGCGAGCGCACTGCTCGCCGTCCTCTGCATCGGCGTCGCCATTTACCTCGTCAACGTGCGCGTGACCGGCGAGGCGGAGCGCACGCTCGAGCGCGAAATGCTGGCGGCGGCGGCGCTCGTCGACAACCTGCGCACGACGCGCACCGAGACCTACGCCCAGATGGCGCGCTTCATCGCCGACGCGCCGCAGCTGAAAGCCGCGGTCGACACCGACGATCCGCCCACCGTGCAGGACGTCGCCAACGGCTATCAGAACCAGGTGAAGTCGAACCTGCTGCTCGTGACGCACCGATCGGGGCGCGTGCTGGCCACGGTCGGCGCGTCGGAGCGCACCGCGACGATCATCTCGAGCCAACCGGCGGTGCGAAACGCGCTCGCCGGCCGCGAGAGCCACAGCCTCGTCCCGCAGCCAGATGGGATTCTGCAGCTCGTGACCGTTCCGATCTTCGTCGGGCTCACGCATCCTGACATCCTGGGCACTTTGAGCGTCGGTTTCATGCTCGACAGCGCGCTCGCTGCACAGCTGAAGCAGATCACGCTGAGCGACATCGCGTTCGGGATGGACGGACAGATTCTCGCGGCGACGCTGCCGCGCGACGATTACCCGCGGCTGTCCGAGCGGCTGCGCACGAGCGGGACGTCGCGGCTCCAGCTCGGCACGGAGGAATACGCCGCGCTGCCCCGGCCGCTCTCGCCGAGCGCCGACGAGACCTCGGATATGTCCGGGCCGGTCGCGCTGATCCTCCGGTCGCGCACCGAGCAGCTCAAGTCGCTCGGCGCGATCCACACGGGGCTCTTCGTGACGGCGATCGTCGCGATTCTCCTCGCGACGGCCCTCAGCTTCGGCGTCGCGCGCACCATCGCGCGGCCGCTCGCGGCGATTACCGACGTCATGCGCGAGATGGCGGCGACCGGCGATCTCACGCGCAAGATCGCGCTCGGCCAGCGCAACCGCTGGGACGACGAGGACGCGCGGCTCCTGGCGACGACGTTCAATACGCTGACCGATTCGATCGCGCGGTTCCAGCGCGAGATGTCGCAGAAGGAGCGCCTGACGTCGCTGGGACGCCTCTCGACCGTCATCGCGCACGAGGTGCGCAATCCGCTGATGATCATCAAATCGGCGCTGCACGCGCTGCGGCAACCCGATCACACGCCGGACGCTGTGCGAGAGGCGGTCTCGGACATCGATGAAGAGGTCGTGCGCCTCAACCGGATCGTGAACGAGGTGCTCGATTTCGCGCGGCCGATCCGTTTCGAGGTGGCCGCCGTCGATCTCAACGCGCTGTGCCGGGAGTCGGCCACGGCGGCGATGGCGTCCGGCCCCGGCGCGGCGATCGCGCTCGAGCTCGATCAGGCGGTGCCCGAGATCACGACCGATCCCGAACGCATGCGGATCGCGCTCGTGAACATGCTGGTCAACGCGCGCCATGCGGTCAACGGCGGCGACAGCGGCGTGCGGCTCTCGACCGCCGTCGACGGCGACCGCGTGCGCATCGTGATCGCCGACCGCGGCACCGGCATCAGCGCGTCGGACCTCCCGCACGTCTTCGATCCGTACTTCACGACGAAGGGCGGCGGCACCGGACTCGGCCTCCCGATCGCGAAGAACATCGTGGAGGGACTCAACGGATCGATCGCCGTGACGAGCGCGCCCGGCCGCGGCACCGAGATTCAGATCGCGCTCCCCCTCGTCCGTCGCGCATGACCCTGCACCGCGGCTCGATTCTCCTCGTCGACGACGAAGAAAAGATTCTCAAGGCGCTCGGACGCGCGCTGCGCGACGCGGGCCACGCCGTCGTCGAGACGACGAGCCCGCGGCAGGCGCAGCGCTTGCTCGCCGAGCGCTCCTTCGACGTCGTCGTCGTCGACAACATGATGCCGGAGCTCTCCGGCCTGGATCTGATCCGCGAGCTGGTGACGGCGACGCCCGAGGGCGAGCGGCCGCAGATCCTCATGATGACCGCGCACGCCACGGTCGAGAGCGCGATCGAGGCCATGAAGCTCGGCGCCCTCGACTTCCTGCAGAAGCCGTTCGAGATCGACGAGCTCCTCGTCGTCGTCCGGCGGGCGCTGGATCATCAGCGGCTGCGGAGCGAGTACCGCTACCTCGTCAACGAGCGCGCGGAGCAGTTCGATCACTACGGCATTATCGCGGGGAGCCGCGCGATGCAGGAGGTGATCCGGCGCGCCGGCCTGGTCGCCGAAACCAAGAGCACCGTCCTGATCAGCGGCGAGACGGGCACGGGCAAGGAGCTCGTTGCGCGCGCGATCCACGATCGCAGCGCCCAGCGCGACATGCCGCTCATCAAGGTGAACTGCGCGGCGATTCCCGAAACGCTGCTCGAATCGGAGCTCTTCGGGCACGTGCGCGGCGCCTTCACCGGCGCGACGGCAACGAAGAAGGGCAAGTTCGCGCTCGCGGACGGCGGCACGATCTTCCTCGACGAGATCGGGACGATGACGCCGACGCTGCAGTCAAAACTGCTGCGGGTGCTGCAGGAGCGCGAAATCGAGCCGCTCGGGTCGGAGCGCACCGAGAAGATCGACGTCCGCGTCATCGCAGCGACGAATCGCGACTTGCGCCAGATGGTCACCGAGGGCAAGTTCCAGGAGGACTTGTTCTACCGCCTCAACGTGATCCCCATCGAGATTCCGCCGCTGCGCGAGCGTCGCGACGACATTCCGGCGCTGGTCGACCACTTCGTCAAGAAGCACGCGCAGCGCACCGGCCGGCGCATCGACCGGATAGACGACGGTGTCCTCGCCGCCCTGCAGCAGTACGACTGGCCCGGCAACGTGCGGGAGCTCGAGAACACGATCGAGCGCTCCGTCGTGCTGTCGCAGGGTCCGGTCATCAACGCTCGGTCGGTATCGGTGGTGGGGGCTGCGGCGCCGCAGACCACAGGGCTCCCATCCCTCAAATTGCGCCAGAACATCGAATGGGTAGAGCGCGAGACGATCCGCCGGGCGCTCGAGAACGCGGGGGGCGTCAAGAAGGATGCCGCGGAGTTGATGGGAATCAGCCAGCGCGCGTTGTCGTACTATCTGGCGAAATACCGGCTCGATTGACGGGAGCGAAACGATGAAACTGCTCAGGGGCGCCGCCGTGGCGCTGGTGACGGGTGCGGCCGCGCTATTCGCGCTGTCGTGCGGCGGCGACTCGAGTTCGACCGGCCCTTCGTCGGGGCTGACGTGCAGCACGCTGCCGACCTCGACGACGTTTCTCTATGTGAACAACACAATCTGCCCGCAGTCGATGACCGTGTCGCGCGGGACGCGCATCACCGTCATCAACAACGATTCGCGCATCCACGAGTTCAACTCCGACCCGCATCCCGAGCACACGGATTGCCCAGAGCTGAATCAGGTGGGACACCTCGAGCCGGGACAGCAGCGTGACAGCGGGAACCTGAACACCGTCAGGCGGTGCGGATTCCACGATCACAACAATCCGGACAGCCGCGCGCTGCAGGGATCGATCACGATCCAGTAGGCAGGAAGGGCTGCCCTCTACCGCAGCTTCGCCGCGCGTCCCTTGAGCGTCGCCGCCAGCGCGCGCATCCGAGACGCATCACGCGCTGACGCGCCCGCCGCGTCCTTCTCGAATTGTGCGGCGAGCGTATCCAGCTGCTCGAGCGCGGCCGCGGCGTTCTTCTCCTTGCCGGTGTGCAAACCGTCGACGCGCTCGAGTGCGGCCTTCACGGTGCGCGCCTTCTCCGCGTCGATCGACCGGCTGCGCGTCAGCTGATCGAGGTAGGCCAGCGCCACCGGCGTCGCGGCCGGCCACGTGATCTTCGTCTGGAGCTGCGTGTTCAGCTCCTCCGACCGGACGAGCATGGCCGCGTCGATCTCGTTCTGCGTCAAGTACTCGCTCGGCTTGAGCCGGAAGATGTCGATGCCGCGCGCGATCTCGGAGCCGTAGATGTTGCCGTTGTACCAGTACGTCGACCAGTAGCCGCCGAGGATCAGCAGCTTCGGATCGATCGGCCCGCGATCGAAGAACCCGATCTCGATCGGTTTGGACGCATCGGTGAAGTCGAACATCGACAGGCCGCCCTGGTACCACGCCTGCACCATGATGTCGCGACCGGGCACCGGGACGAGCGAGCCGTTGTGCGCCACGCAGTTCTCCTGCTCGCTCTGCGGCGCCGGCATCTTGAAATAGCCGCCGAACTTCAGCTTCCGATCGACGATGTCGAAGACCGCGTCGGCGCCCCAGGTGAGCGGATCAGTCGCGCGGCAGCGCGGCCGCGTGCCGCCGCCCCACTCGTCGGTGAAGATCACCTTCGTACCGTCGTTGTTGAACGTCGCCGAATGCCAGTACGCGAAGTTCTGATCGGCGGCGGCGTCCAGCCGCACGGGATTCTTCGGATCATGAATGTCGAGCAGGATGCCGTTGCCCGAGCACGCGCCGGCCGCGAGGCCGACTTCGGGGAACACCGTGATGTCGTGGCACTGGTTGGTTTCGGAGCTGCGCTGCGTCCCTTCCCCGTGCGTGCCGCCGCGCCAGAGGCCGGCAATCGCGCCCGAGGCGGAATCGGCGAAGATGCGCGGGCGATTGACGATCTTCGCCTGCTCGGGCGATTTGAGCGGAATCTGGATGACGTCGATGCTGAAGAGCGCCGTGTTCGCGTCCTCTTCCGGCTTCTTGTCGGAGCAGCCCGTCAGCTCCGCGCCGTCGCGGACCGTGCTCGTGCCGGAGCCGTAGACGTAGAGGTTGTTCGGATCGTTCGGGTCGGGCACGAGCGTGTGCGTGTGCGACCCGCGGCACGTCTGCACGGCCGCAACCTGCCGGGGCTTGCTCATGTCGGTGATGTCGAAGATGCGGACGCCGCGGAAGCGTTCGCTACTGACCGGGGCCTCCACGCCCTGCGTGCCGCAATCGATCCGGCCGCGTGTCTGCTCGACCGACATCACGAGCAGGTTCCCATGTACCGATACGTCGCCCTGCCCGCCGGGACACACGACCGAGGCCAGCAGCTTCGGCCGGTTCGGCCGCTCGACGTCGTAGGTGTTGAAGCCGTTGAAATTCCCGACGAAGACGTGGTGGCCCTTGAAGGCGAGATCGGAATTCGAGAACCCCAGTGCGGCCGTGATCTGCGCGATCACCGCCGGCGACGGCGTCGCGGCCGGCGCGCCTGGCGGCGTCTCGCCTGGGAGCTCGCCCCCCGCGGGCTTTTTGGGATCGAAAAAGCCGTCCGGCTTGCCGAGGCTGGCGATCCGCTCCAGATTGCGCGCGACCTCGCCGGCGTCGCGCAAGCCCGGCTTCAGTCCGATGCGCGGATCGCCCGAGTTCGGGTTCGGCCGCGCGAGATTCGACGGCGGCACCGGATCGGGCGGCCGCTCCGGCTGCGGTTGTGCCGCCGGCTGCGCGGGCGGTTGCTGTGCGCGTCCTTCGATGACACCGACGAGCAGCGCGGCCGACAACGCCACACTCCCCGCAATCGCGACTCTCATCGATCCTGCTCCTTGATCGCATCGAGCATGGCGCCCATGCGTTCGATTTCCATGCGTTGATCCGCGTCCACGTCCGACGCGAACGAGAAAATGCCGACGTCCTGCCCTGCGCCCGGCGTCGCGAAGAGATCCTTCACCATCTGGAGCGCGCCTTCGTGGTGCTTGATCATGCCGCCCAGGAACAGCCGGTCGAACGCCGCGCCCCGGGCCTGCGCGAGCTTCGCCATTTCTTCTTCATTCAGCATCCCCGGCATCAGCACCGCGCCGTGGGCATGCATGGCATCGAGCCCAGGGACGCGCTGTCCCCGCGCCTGGAGCCACTGCTGCATCATCCGGATCTCGTCGTTCTGGGAGATCTCGATGCGCTGGCCGAGCAGCTGCAGATTGTGGTTCGCAGTGTTCTTCGGAATCAGCGCGACCATCTCGATCGCCTGCGCGTGGTGGCCGATCATCCCTTGCATGAACTTGATGTCGGCGTCGATGTAGTCGACTTTCGACAGGTCCGCGGCCTTTTCGGCACTGATGATCCGGCTCGGTTGACCCGGCGCGCCCGGCTGGACGATCGGCGGATGCGTTTCCTGGGGGCCCGTTCCGGACCCTGCGGTACGGCAGGAGGCCGCTGCCATCGCCGCGACAGCAGCCACGATGACCGTTCGACCAGGTTCGCGATTCCGAAATGCGGAGAGCAACAAACGCAGACCTTTACGGTTTTACAACGAACCGTCCCGACAGCACTCGCCTATTATCTGTCGCGACCCACAAGCCATGCCCATTACAGCCGTCCGGGACGGCGACGCCTTCGAGTTGCTGCAGGAACTCGGCAGGGGCGGCTTTGCCACGACCTACCGCGCGCGCGTGCTCGATCCCGACCTCCGCGACGAATTCGGCACCGACATCGTCGCGCTGAAGATCCCGCTGAACCGGCAGAAAGAGCGCGTGCTCCGGCGCGAGCTCGAATTGAACGCCGGCATCCACATGCGGATGCGCGGGCTCGCATCGCCGCACCTCGTGCGGTATCTCGGCTTCGTCTCGTTTCACGATCAGATCACGATGGTGATGGAGTACGTCGACCAGGGCAGCCTGCGGCGGCTGCTCGGATCACCGGATGCCCCGTCGCCTCTCCCGGTCCATCAGGCGGTTGGCATCGCCGACGGTCTCCTCGACGGCCTGTCGGTGATTCACGCGGAAGGCATCCTGCATCGTGACATCAAGCCCGAAAACGTGCTCCTGCACGACGGCGTGCCGAAGATTGCCGACCTGGGCATCTCGCGGATGCTCGACGCCGATGAGCTCGCGCAGACGTTCGCGGGCACGACGCCCTACACGGCGCCCGAAATCCTGACGTCGCACGGCGCGACGTTTTCGGCGGACCTCTGGTCGCTCACCGTCACGCTGTACGAAATGCTGACGGGACGTCTGCCGTTCGGCGACCCACGCACGCCCCTGCGGACGATGATCGAGCGGATTTGCGAAAGCCAGCACGAGCCGCCAAGCCGCGTCACTCCGGCGATTCCGCCCGAGCTCGACGCGATCATCGCGCGCGGGCTCCGGAAGCATCGCGAGAACCGTTACACCTCAGCGGACGAGATGCGGCAAGCGATCGGCGCCTTCCAGCGGAAGGCGTCGGGCCTCGCAATCGTCATCGAAAGCACCGAGGCCGAGACAAAGCTCGAGATCGCGCCGACGCCGTCGGATCCGGCGGTCTTCGCGGAGCAGACGGAGGTAGTGCTCCGACCGACGCCCGTGCCTCCGGCGCCCGTGTCTCCGATGCCCGCGCCTCCGGCGCGTGTGTCGCGCGGGCCGCTCGCGCTCGCGCTGGCCGGCATGGCGGTGATGGTGCTCGGCATCGGCGTCTACCTGGTCCGCGGAGCGATGTCACCAGGTCCGGTACCCGACAGGCCGTCAACCCCGGTCGCCGCGGCAGCGAAGCCGCCGCAACCGGTCGACGCTCCCGCGGTCGAGCGTCCACGCGCCGCGCCGCCCGCAGCCACCGCGCCTGCCGTGCCACCCACAAAGAAAGAGGCGGCGGTGAAGCAGGCGTCCGCGCCACCGCCAGTCGCGAGCAAGCCAGCCGAGAAGGCGACCGACAAACCGACGGCGACAGACACGCCGGCGCGTGCGTCGACGGTCTCGATGCTGGAGTCGACGCTCGGTGCGCCGCCGCCGCGTTCTTCAGCGCCGCCGCCGCGTCCTTCGCCGCCGTCGACGAACGCTCGTGTCGACGCCGGCGTCTCCGGTCCTGTGGATTCTCCGAAAGCGTTCAGCCTGTACCAGCGCGCCTGCGACAGCGGCAATCTCGGCGCATGCGTGAGCCTCGGAGTGTCGTACCTCGGCGGCACAGGGATCGCGAAAAGTTCCGCACAAGCGCTGTCCTTGTTCCTGCGCGCGTGCGACCAGAAGAACGGACGCGGCTGCAACATGGCCGCCGTTGCATATTCGAACGCGTGGGGCGTGGTGAAGGACGACCAACGCGCCGTCGAATTTCTCACGCGCGGATGCGACGCGGGCCACGCTCGATCGTGCTACGTGCTCGGCAATCGCTACCGCAACGGCGTCGCGCCATCCACGAAAGACGACGCACGGGCGGCGCCGTACCTCGAACGTGCGTGCGAGCTCACGCTGGCCGACGCGTGCATCGGGATCGCGTTCGCATATCAACAGGGTCTCGGCGTCGACAAGAATCCCGCGCGGGCGGCGGAACTGTCGAAGCGCGCTCGGGATCTTCGCACCGGCGGCACGGCCGCAGCGGCCGACTCGCGCGAAGCCTCGGGATCCGTCGTCGCGGCTGAGACCATCGACTGGATGCCATCGCGCGAGTACCAGTTCGTGTGGACCACGCACATGTTGAGCGAATCCCCCCCGACGCGCGTCGAAGGGCGATTGAACGAGGGACGCGAGGAGTTTCGCGCGACGTTCGCGAACGTGCCGCCGTGGTGCGACGTGGCGTCGGTGCATGGCATGTCGAAAGCCGACTACGACCAGCGTCAAACGCAATACCAGCGGCAGGGATTCAGTCTCAGCGCGTCGACGCAGTTCGATGGCGTCGGAGGCGTCACGAAGTATCAGGCCGTCTGGACGAGAGGATGCGTACCGTGAGAAACGCGCGCAGCAGTGTCGCCGCTCTGTCATTCGCCGCGATTGTTGCGGCCACAACCGGCAGCCTGGCGCAGCAATCGACGGGAACCGCGCCGACGGTCGATGTGGCGGCGCTGACAAAGGCCTGCGACGGCGGCAACGCCGTCAGCTGCAGGAATCTGGGTGTCGTCTACCAGAGCGGGCGCGGCGCCGCACGCGATGTCGTTCACGCGGCGACTCTCTATCAGCGCGCCTGCGACCGGAACGACCTGGAGGCATGTTCACGCCTGGCGAATCTGTACGAAACGGGTTTGGGGGTTCCCAAGGATCTCGTGCACGCGGCGGCACTTCACCAGAGCACCTGCGATCGGCGCTCGTGGAACTGCACTGGCATTGCACGCATGTACGACCTCGGACTGGGCGTGCCGAAAGATCCCGCGCACGCCCTCGAGCTGTTCCGACGCGCGTGCGACGACGGGAACACATTCGGCTGCGGCAAGGTCGGCGCCGCTCCGCCGCAGGCGCGCACCGCGCAACCGGCCCCGGCGCCCGCCGCCTCGGCCAGGCCTTCTCTCGTCACCTCGAGCGGCACCGGATTCGTCGTCACCGAGACCGGGCTGCTGCTCACCGCGTATCACGTCGTCGACGGTGCGGCGGCCATCCTGGTGAAATGCCCCGGCGGCGCGTCGCTGCAGGCCACCATCTCTGCGAAATCTCCGACGGTCGATCTGGCCGTGCTGCAGGCGAAGAGCACCACTCCATTCAAGGAGCACCTGCTCCTGGCCGCGAACGGCGGCGCGATCGGCGACCGCGTGTTCACCGTCGGCTATCCCGCGCCGTCGCTCCTCGGCGTCGAGCCGAAGTACACCGAAGGCACCGTCAGCTCGATGGCTGGACCGAGGGGAGATGCGAGCTTCCTCCAGGTGAGCGTCCCGATTCAGCCCGGGAACTCCGGTGGTCCGCTGATGGACGAAAGCGGAACGGTCCTCGGGATTGTCGTGTCTGCAGCAGCGCCGGCCGCGTTTCTGAAAGACACGGGGACACTGCCGCAGAACATCAACTGGGCGGTGAAAGCGGCGTACGCGATCCCGCTGCTGCCGCCGATGAAGACGATTGCGCCCCGGAAAGTGTCGGCGAAGGATCGGCCGGCCGTCATTCAACGCGCGACGGCCGCGAGCTGCATCGTCCTCGCGACGCGCCCTCCTCCGCCACCGGTGACGACGGCATCGACGCCGGCGACGAGTGCCGGCGGACGTGGTGCCACGCCTCCGCCGCCCAGTGACACCAGAGGGAGCGGCGGCCGCGGCGTCGTCGGCGGCATCGCCGGAGGGATCGTGAATGGCCTCGAGGGCGCCCCGCCACCGCCTCCTCCGCCCCCGCCGCCGGCACCCGTGCGTATCGGCGGAGCGGTGAAGCAGCCGCAGAAACTCAAGGATGCGAAGCCCGTCTACCCCGCGATTGCGCAGTCCGCCCGCGTGCAGGGCGTCGTCATCGTCGAGACCACGGTCGGACCGGACGGTCGCGTGAAAGAAGCGAAGGTATTGCGGTCGATTCCGCTGCTCGATCAGGCGGCGCTCGACGCCGTCAAACAGTGGGAGTTCACGCCGACGCTGCTGAATGGTGTGGCCGTGCCGGTGATCATGACCGTCACGGTTAACTTCACGCTGGAGAGCGACACGGACGCCAAGGAGCGTGACTGCGTCGGCGGCGACATGGCCAAGTGCACCGCGCTCGCGGCGCAGCTGCGCAGCGGGTCGGGCACCGAACGCGATCCGGCGAAGGCGAGCACCTTCTACCAGCGCGCGTGCGACAGTGCCGTCCCCGCCGCGTGTCACAGCCTCGC
>Ga0075425_100005529_pt1 | contig 13149 bp, 12 predicted proteins | sample SoiMethybrSBSTD4_FD_75300 | JGI IMG/M metagenome (GOLD analysis project Ga0075425, IMG submission 75300) | Bulk soil microbial communities from a Populus tree surrounding site in Tennessee, USA - Soil MetaG P. TD hybrid SBSTD4 | ecosystem: Environmental > Terrestrial > Soil > Tree plantation...
GCGCACGCGAGGCTCGCGCCCATTCCTTCGTCGGCATTCGCGCAGAGCGTGACGTCGCAGCCTTCGGCGCGCAGGAGCTCGGCGAGTCTTTCCGAACCCGGCCGCAAGGCGGCGACGACGGTCGGGATTTCCTTCTTCAGGTGACGCGCCGCCTGCACGGCGATCGGCACGCCGTGCTGCAGCGGATGGAGCAGCTTGTCCGAGCCGAAGCGCTTCGCCGAGCCCGCGGCGAGCAGCAGCCCGATGATGTTCACGCCTTCTGCGGCTCAGTCTCGCAGGCCGACGGGTCGAACCGGCTCTTTTCCTTCGCCGCCCAGCTCGGCTCGGTCACGCCGTGGCGCACCGCGGTCATCTCGGCCATGATCGCGACCGCAATTTCGGGCGGCGTCTTCGAGCCGATGTACAGCCCGACCGGCCCGCGCAGCCGCGCGATCTCCTGCTCCGACAGGTCGAACTCGCGCAGCCGCAAGCGGCGCGCGTCATTGTTCTTCTTCGAGCCGATCGCGCCGACATAGAACGCCGCGGATTTGAGCGCCTCCATCAACGCCATGTCGTCGAGCTTCGGATCGTGCGTGAGCGCGACCACGGCGCTGTGGCCGTCGAGGTTCATGCGCGCGATCACGTCGTCGGGCATGTCGCGCTCGAGCGCGACGTTGGCAATGTCCCAGCCGTCGGCATACTCGGAGCGCGGATCGATCACCGTGACCTGGTAATCGAGCATCTTCGCCATCTCGGCGAGATAGCGCGTCAGCTGCCCGCCGCCGATCAGCACGAGCCGCCAGCGCGGGCCGTAGACCGCAGAGAGCACGTTGCCGTCGAATTCGAGCGCGTCGTGTCCGTGTCCCGCCTGGAACGTGGACTTGCCGCTCTTCATGTCGAGCCGGCGCAGCACCAGCTGCTGCTTGCCGATCGATTCGAGCAGCGTTGGAATCGCGCTCGCCTCGGTGACGGGCTCGAGCACGACCTGCAGCGTTCCGCCGCACGGCAGGCCCCAGCGCGTCGCGTCTTCATTGGTGATGCCGTAAGTGACGAGCTCAGGCTTGTCCGGCGCAACCTTGCCGCTCTTCACCTTGTCGATCAGGTCGTCCTCGACGCAGCCGCCGGAGACCGAGCCCGCGACTTGTCCGTCGTCGCGGATCGCGACCATCGCGCCGATCGGGCGCGGCGCCGAGCCCCAGGTCTTGACGATCGTGCCGAGCGTTACGCGGTGTCCCGACTTGCGCCACGATTCGGCGCTGCGCAGGACTTCGATATCTACACTGTCCATGGGGTTTCCCTAGGCTTCTACTTGCAGAATTATAGTCGCGCGCCTAGCGGCACCACGGCGACGCCTGGATCAGCGCCTGGCACGCTGCGCCCTTGCGCTGCTCGGGCGATACGGAGTGAACGACGGTATCGGTCTGCACCTGCTTCCACTGGTCGCTCCATGCGCGATAGGAATCCGTACCGCGGCCCTTGCTTTCCTTTGCGTTCCACAGGCCCGATGTGTTGAAGCTGAACACCGGGACGAGATCCGGCCGGCTCGATGCCGGCAGCACCGTCATGTTGATGTTGTCGAGGATCAGCGGCTCGGCGTCCGGCGCCGCGTAGTACGCGAGCACCATGTGGGCACCGGTGAATCCGGGCTTCTGGTACACCGCGTAGACGATGCGCAGCCGCTCCTCGGCGACCCCGAGCGCGCGCAGCGTGAAGTATTTCGCGATCGAAAAATCCTCGCAATCGCCGCCGTCGTTGGCGAGAAACTCGACCGGCTTCGCCCAGTAGTCTTCCTTGCACCAAAGCACGGGATCGCAATAGAACGGCGTCTCGTGCATGAAATCGTTGACCGCCTTGAGCTTGTCCGGCTCGCCGGCGCTCTTGTATTTCGGCGAACCCGACATCTCCTTCCACGCGGCGAGCCGCCGGCGGATCACGCGCTTTTCAGTGTCGCTGGTGCCGATCGTGTCGACGACCCTGTTGATCTCCTCGTCGCTGATCGTGCCGAGATTCGAGGCGGGCTGTGCCGCGAGCGAGCCCGCGAACAACGCGAGAAGCAAAAGCCGGTAGCCCGGGCGGCCGCGAGCCACGCGTCAGTCGCAGAAATACTCGACGATTTCGTTCGTCGCGGCGCGCGGCTGCCCGCACGCGATCCAGCCGTGCTTGCCGAGCGTGAATTCCTCGCGTTGCAGCAGGATTTCGGCTTCGGACTCGGCGGTGACATACGTGCCGTTCGTGCTGTGGTCGGCGAGCACGAACTTGCCGTGCCTGCGCTCGATCGTGCAATGCAGGCGCGAAGCCATCGTATCTGCGATCACCAGTCCCGCGTTCTGGTCGCGTCCGATCGTGATCGAGTCCTGCTCGCGCCGGCGGATCAGGTCGCGGTCGCGGTAGCGCAGCCGCAGCACCACCAGCTTGGGCTTCGCGGCCGAGCGGTTGGAAACCAGCGCGGTGGTGTCGGCGCCCTGGCGCCAGAGAACTTCGCACAGCTCGACCTCGGTCGTCTTGCCCTTGACCTGGATCGAGTACAACCGCCGGGTCCACGCCTTGTATACGGGCCCGAGCATCTCCATCGTCTCGTTCGACGTGATGATCTGGCCCTTGCCGGCCTGGCCGACCAGGCGCGCGGCGAGGTTGACGGTGTCGCCGAACACATCGTCGTCGCGCTGCATCACGGGGCCGTACTGGAAGCCGATGCGCACGCCGAGCTTCGTGCTCTCGACCATCGCCATCGCGTCTATGCTGTGCTGCATGTCGGCGGAAGCGCCCGCTGCGGCGTCCGGCGAGGGAAAGAGCACCATGATCTCGTCGCCGATCGTCTTGACCACTCGCCCGCCAAACGCCTCCGACGACTTGCGCAGACGGGCGATGCAGTGCGAGATCGCCTCCAGCGCCTTCGCATCGCCCGCTGCCTCGTACAGCTTCGTGCTGCCGCTGACGTCGGCGAACAGTACCGTGGTCTGCCGGGTGGTATCCATGCGCTCCCTGGGCGTCCACGCGAGAGTATGACAGAGCGTCTACGCTAGCGCAGGGAGGTCAGGTAGTGCCCGAGGTCTTCGATGTCCTGGTCGCTCAAGGTCTTCGCGACGGCCGTCATATTGCCCGCATCGTTCGTACGCCGGTAGTTCTTGAAATCTTTCATCTGCTTGACAACGTACTCGTAGTGCTGCCCGGCAACCCGCGGAATTTCGTTCTGCCCCATGAAGCCGCCGAGGTGGCACATCGTGCACAGCGTCTCGTCGGCTTTCGCCTTGCCGCGAGCGGCGCGCTTATCGTCGACCTTGTAGTTGCCGGGCTTGAGCTTCTGCGCGGCGAAGTAGGCAGAGATATCGAACATGTCCTCGCGGCTTAGCGGCTTCACGAACGGATCCATCGTCGGCTCCGTGCGCCGCCCTTCCTTGAAGTCCTTCAGCTGGAGATACAGGTAGCGCGCGGTCTGGCCGGCGAGGATCGGAAACTGCGGCACGGACGAATTTCCTCCTGGCCCGTGGCATGCGACGCAGGCTTCCGCTTTCTTGCGCCCGGCTTCGACGTCCTGCGCCTGAGATGCCGCCGGAGCAGCCAGCGCGAGCACCAAGACAAAGGCCGCCCGCAGGCGGCCTTTCGGTTTCACGGCGATGCGATCAATCAGAGAGCGAGAACACGAACAAGCTGTTGCCGCGCTTGAAGTCGAGCTGCGTATTGCCGCCGCAGCCCATCGCGATGTACTGCTTCGTTCCGACCATGTACGACACCGGCATCGCATTCGCGCCCGCGCCACAGTTGAAGCTCCAGAGTTTCTTGCCGCTCTTGGAGTCTAGCGCATTGAAGCTGCCGTTCCCCTCGCCGAAGAAGAACAGCCCGCCGGCCGTCGCGAGCCCGCCGCCGATCAGGGGCTCGGGCGTGTCATGCTTCCACGCCACCTTGCCGGTGTCGATGTTCACCGCGGAAACGCGTCCCCACTGCTTCTCGCTCGCGATCACCTTGAACGCGCCGCCGAGCCAGAGCTTGCCGCCCGGATACTTCGACGCCTCGACGTGATACGTCATCGGCTGGTGCAGGTTGAGCGCGATCGCGAGGCGCGATTTCGCGTCGTAGGCCATCGGCGACCACTCGACGCCGCCGTTAGCGCCCGGCAACATGCGCGCGCCTTGCGCAGTCGGCAGCACCCACATGTTTTCCTGCGGGATCATCGCCTCCGAGAACCGGATCAGCGAGCAATCCTTGCGATCATGCACGTACACGTGCCCGGTCTTGCCGCCGTGGATCACGGCCGGGATCATCTTGCCGCTCTTGTCCTTCGCCTGCACCAGGATCGGCGGCGAGACTGCGTCAAGGTCCCAAACGTCGTGCGCGACGTACTGGAAGTGGCACTTGTACGCGCCCTTGTCCAGATCGACCGCGACGATCGAGTCCGTATACAGGTTGTCGCCCGGGCGCTCGGCGCCGTACAGGTCGGGCGACGGGTTACCGACGACGAACCAGATCGTCTTGGCCTGCAGGTCGACCGCCGGATTCATCCACACGCCGCCGCCGAGCGTCTGGAAGAAGGAGCTGTCCTTGGCGAGCGCCGCTTTTTCCGCCGCGATGTCGCGCTTCATGTTGCGGCCGGTCGCGTCGTTCACCGCCCACGCGCCTTCGTGACCTTTTTCCGGAATCGTGAAGAACGTCCAGATCAGCTTGCCGTCGTTCGCGTTGTACGCCTTCACAAACCCGCGGATGCCGTATTCACCGCCGTTCGTTCCGATCAGCACTTTCTCGTCGATCACGGTCGGCGCCATCGTTTCGCTGTAGCCCTTCTCGGGATCGGCGATCTGCGTCTCCCACAAGAGCTTGCCGCTCTTCGCATCGAGCGCGACGAGCTTCGCGTCGAGCGTACCCATGAAGAGCTTTCCGCCCGAGACCGCGACGCCGCGGTTGTTCGGGCCGCAGCAGAACGTCGTCACCGCCCCCATCTTGTGCTTGTAGTGCCAGAACTCCTTGCCGGTCACTGCGTCGATCGCGTACACATGGTTGTACGAAGTCGTCAGGTACATGATTCCATCGACGACGATCGGCGCGGTCTCCATCGATTCGCGAACCTCGGTCTGGAACACGAACGCCGGACGCAGTTTCTTGACGTTGCCGGCGTTGATCTGCGAACCCGGGTAATAGCGGGTCTGGTCGTAGTTGCCCTGCGTGTGCAACCAGTTCTTCGAGTCGCCCGCGGCCTTGGTCAGCATGTCTTGCGAGACATTGATGCTCTTCGGCGCATCGCCGCCGTGAGTGCCGGGCTTCACGCCCGCGACTTCCTGTGCCGCAAGCGGTGCGGCGGCCAGAGCGAGAGCAGCGATGCACGCTGCGCGCAGATAGAACGCTCGAGAATCTCTCGTCATGTCGATCTCCTTGGGTTCCGCAGCAGGATGGGATGCGCGCGGCCGCACAATCCGGCCGCCGCCGGGCGAGGTCTTGTGAGGCGAGTATCTCCCCGAGCCATGTCGCATGTGTTCTTCTTGTGCTGAAATTCAGTGTAGTGCAGCGTCAGCCCACCGCGCAACGAGAATTTCGACATGGAAAATCGCACCGCAGCAGGCTTTTTGCACAGCAACAGAATTCCCGGGCGCTGGCTGCTCGGGCTGCTCGTGCTTCCGCTCGTCGCATTCGCGCAGGAATGGGAGCTGAACCGCGACATGCTGCTTGCGGCGCGGCGCGGGGACGAAGCAGCGGTAATCAAGCTTTTGGACGGTGGAGCTAACCTCGACTCTCGCAACCGCCTGGGCGACACCGCCCTGAACATGGCGGCTAAGAACGGCAATACCGCATTGGCGCTGAAGCTGGTCGAACGAGGCGCCGATGTGAACCTGCGCAACCTGTCCGGCGTGTCGCCGCTGATGAGCGCATCGTTCAACGGCGACGTCCCGCTCGCGAAAGCGCTGCTCGCGCGCGGCGCGGATCTCGCGCCGATCGACCGCGTGAAGAAGACCGCGGCTGTCTACGCGGCCGCGAACGGTCACACCGAGGTGCTCGCTCTATTGCTCGATGCGGGTGTCGGGGTGAACTCACGTTACGACAACGAGCTCACGGTCCTGATGTGGGCCGCCGGTTACGGCAAGGACGAAACGGTTCGGTTTCTGCTTGCGCACGGCGCGGCGACCGACGCGCGCGACAACCGCGGCCAGACCGCGCTCGACATGGCGCTCGCCGGCGGGCACCAGGCGACTGCCGAGTTGCTGCGTGCCCGCTAGCGCGATTCAGCTACGCGGCCCGGGTTTCCATTCGTACCGCAGCGAGACCCACGCGGCGCGAGGCGCGCCCGGCGAGCGAAACTGCTCGTTCACCGTCGCGCCCGCATCGAACGTGTTACCTGGGCCGGTGAAGAAGTTCTGCCCCAGGACGCCGAACGACTGGTAGCGCTTGTCAAACAGGTTGTCGACCTTCAGCGAAAGGTCCCAGCCCGGCGCGAACGAATATCGCGCCCGCAGGTAGGCGACACCGTACGCCGGAAGCGCTCCATTTGCATCTTGATTGTTCTCGTCCCCGCGCGCGTACTGGCGGTCGAACCAGTTCCAGCCGATTCCGATCGACGAGCGCGGACTCGCTGTCCAATCGACCTGAAGCTTGAAATTCTGCCGCGCGATGCCGGGCAAGCGATCGCCGGACGACACATCGATGTCGCCGCCCGCATCGGCCGTCGAGTTGTTCGGGCTGTGCAGCCGCAACGAGCTCAGGTACGTCGCACGGACAAGCCCGTAGGCCGCTTCGATGTTGAACTCGCCGATCGCGGCGCTCGCCGTGAGGTCCACGCCTTGCCGCTGCGTGCGCCCGATGTTCTGGAAGAACCCGGCATTGATCGCGCCGCCGGAGGACACGAACTGGATGTCGTCGTTCAGCACCGAGCGATAGACCGCCGCCGAGATCCGCATTTTCTCGGACGGACGCAGGCGCACGCCGCCTTCGAGCGTGCGCGCGATCACCGGCTTCAGCGGCGGGTCGGCGAGAAATTGATTCGGCAGCGTGCACGGCGCGGCCGGATCGGCGCACGTGAGCTCGACCGGCGAAGGCACGCGCATCGCCTGGCCGAGCGACGCGAACCATGTTGCCGCCGGATTCGGGTTGTAGCTCACGCCGGCGCCCGGGTTGAAGCGCTTGAACGTGTGATCGCCGTTCAGCGCGGGCTGGAGCCCCGAGCGGTCCTCGAGCTTGACGTTCGCGACGTTGTAGCGCCCGAACACGCCGATGGTCCATTCGTCGGCCGGCATGTAGTGCTCGCTGAAGTACAGCCCATAAGTGCGCGTTGTGCCGCGCAGGCGCGTCATCGGCGCGAAGGCGCCGAATCCGACCGCTTCGCGGTCGGCGGAAAAAAGCGCCTCCTGGCGGTCCTGCGAAAAATCCGATCCGGACGAGTCGATGCTCGCACCGAGCATGAACTGGTTGCGTCCTTTCGCGAGCTCGTCATCGAGCGTGAGCTGCAAAGATGCGCCGGCCATCCGCTGGCGCAGCGCGAGGCGGTCGTTGAATCCCTGCGGGTTGCCCGCTCCCGCGGGCAGCGTCGGATCGTGATTGTCGTTGACGTTGCTGCTCACGTTGTCCTGGTCCAGCCGGCGATAGTAGGCAAGGCCCGAAAACAGCACGCGCTCGCCGAGGTAGTGCGATGCGCGCGCCGTCAGGAATTGCATCTGGTTCTGCGTGCGGTCGGGCCAGGTGTAGGCGACGCGCGGATTCGCGAGCATCGAGACCGGCAGCGCCTGCGTGCCCTGGAGCGAGTTGTCCGCGAGTGCAAGCGACACGTCGATATCCGTCTTCGAGTCCTGCCATCCCGCTTTGGCGAAGAGCTGCTGCAGCGAGCTCGGCGAGTGCTCGCGCCAGCCGCGCTCGTCGAGCGCATGGGCCGCGACGAAGAAGTCGGCGTTCTTGCCGTGGCCGCCCGCCTCGAATTCGCCGATCTTCCTGCCGAACGAGCCGCCGAGCACCCGCGCCGAGTATCCCGGATAGGAGAACCCGGACTTCGTCAGCACGGAAAGCGCGCCGCCGAGGGTATTCAGTCCGAACACCGGGTTCGACCCGGAGATCAGGTTCGCGCTCGAGATTGCGTTGCGCGGGATCAGGTCCCAGTTGACCACGTCGCCGAACGCCTCGTTGACGCGGACGCCGTCGACAAAGACCGAGAGTCCCTGCGGCACGCCGAGCAGGTGCGATGCGCTGAAGCCGCGGAAGTTCACGTCGGGCTGCAGCGGATTCCCTTGCGCCGCGTTCGTCGAGACACCGGCGAAGCTGCGCTCCATATACTCGGTTGCGTCGAGCGCCTGGCGCCGCCGCAGCGTCTCGTCACTGAAGCTCTGCACCGCGGAGGGCACGTCGCGCAGCGGCATGCCCAATCCCGGAATCGGCGTGATGCCGATCACTTCAACGACCGCGCGCTCGATTTCGGTTGCGGGATTCTCGCCGCACACGAGAGCCGTGGACCCGGCGGCGCACGCGATCGCGAGCGCGACGCGCGCCCGCCGCATCATCGAATCACGACTCCCCAGGGCAGCTCGCCCACAGCAATGTCCGAGACCTTCGCATTCGAGCGCGCATCGATCACGCTGACGGAGTTCGAGCGGCCGTTTGCGACGTAGAGTTTCGTGCCTTCCGGCGTGATCGCCATGTTCCATGGGCGATTGCCGACCTTTACGGTCGCGACGATCGCGTTGGTCGAGGTGTCGATGACCGAAACGGTCCCGTCGCGGCCGTTCGATACGAATACGCGCGCTCCGTCGGGACGCATCGTGACGCCGTTGGAGAAATTGCCGGCCGGGATCGCGGCGAGCACCGTGTGCTTCGTCGCATCGATCGCATAGACCGTGTTCGCGAGCTCGCACGCAACGTACGCGCGCTTGCCGTCGGGGGTGAACGCGATCCCGCGCGGACGTCCCCCAACCTTCACCGACGCAACCTGCTCGCGCTTCGCGACGTCGATCACGTCTACGGTGTCGGCGTCCTCGGCGCTCACGTACAGCCAGCGTCCGTCCGGACTGAAGACCGCGTGCTCGGGGTTCTTGCCCTGCGTCTTCACGTGGAACGCGACCTTGCCCGTCGCGGTGTCGACGAACGCGATGCTGTTCGTGACTTCGACCGCGGCCGCGACCCACTTTCCGTCCGGCGAAAGGCTGACGCCCTCGGGCGATTCGCCGAGGTCGACTTTCGATTCGACTGCACGCTTGCCGAGGTCGATGACCAGGAGCGCGTTGTTCGGCTGATCGCTCACGTAAAGCCGGCGGCCATCGGCGCTCACGGCCATGCCGCGCGGCTTCGTGCCGGCCTTGATCTCGCCTACGACGGCATCGCGCGCGGTATCGATCAGGGTCAGCGTCCCGGATTTCTCGTTCGCGACGTACGCGATCGGCTGCGCAAGCGCGGGAAGCGCCGCGGCGATCCAGAGCGTAGTTGCGACGGCGATTTTCATGCCGGCCACATGCGCTGGAAGACTCCGTCGCGATCGACGATCAGGTGCTTCAGCGCGGCGCCGATGTGGACGGCGAGCACGGCCATCAACAGCCACGCGGTTCCGAGGTGCAGCGCGCTGAAAAGATCCTTGAGCGCGGGAGAGTCCCAGCCCCAGTGCGGCAGCGTGACGCCGAAATACTTGATCGGATACTTCGTGAACGTCGAGCCGAGGTAGCCCCACAGCGGCTGCAGGATCAGGCAGGCATAGAGCAGGAAATGGCTCGCGCGCGCGGCGTTGCGCTGCCAGCGCGGCATCGAGTCCGGCAGCGGCGGGGCAGCGTGGCTCAGGCGCCACCCGAGCCGCGCCAGCATCAGCACGCCGATCGTCAGCCCGATCGACTTGTGCAGGTTGAACCACCACGCGCGCGGCCCCGGCGGGCTCTTCGGGATGTCGATCATCCACCAGCCGAGCACAAGCTGCGCGAGCACGAACAGCACGATGAGCCAGTGCAGCGCGATCGAGACCGGGTGATAGCGCGGCGCGTCCATTCTCAGAACGAGAACGTCGCGCTGACTCCGACTATTCCATTGCGCCGCGGCGAGGGCTCGAAGAAGCGCCCGTTGCCGTCGGCGACGATGACCGACCCTATGTACTTCTTGTCGAAGAGATTCTCGACGCGGATGAACTCGCTCGTCTTCCAGCCCTTGCCGCCCTGCTCGAAGCCGGCGCGCAGGTTGGCGATCGCATAGCCGGCGGCCGCGTCCGAGTTCAAATCGTCGACGTACAGCTTGCTCGAATAGCGCGCGTCGAAGGCCATTGCGAAGCCGCTGCGCGGGTGGCGCCAGGTAAATTCGCCGTATGCGACGTTCTGCGGAACCGCCGGCAGGAAATTGCCCACCTGCACCGGGCCGGTGCTCGTAAAGCTGTCCTTGAACTTCGCGCTGACGCGGGTCAGCGAAAGATAGAGGTTCGTGCTCACGTTCAGCGGCAGGTCCCAGCCCAATTCGGCCCCGTTTCTCTCGGTGCGCGATGCATTCTTGAACGACGTGCGCCCGCCGAGCGCGCTTGCGACGACGATTTCGTCCTTGGTCTCGATCGTGAACAGCGAGAAGTTCAGCCGGGTCCAGCCGAACGGCGTGGCCTTCGCGCCGAGCTCGAACTGCTTGCTGCGCGAAGCCTTCAGGTCGAGATTCGGCCCCAGTCCGACAGGCTTGTACGCCAGCTCGGCGAGCGTCGGCGTCTCGAAGCCCTGCCCGTAGCTCGCATAGAAATTCAGGCCCGGCATCGCGCGAAACAGCAGGCCGATCACCGGCGTCGTCGCGCTGAATTTCACCGAACCGCTGTCGTTGCCGTTGCCCGGCACGATGAAGTGATCGTCGAACGTCACCTTGACGCTGCTCGTTCGCACGCCGCCGTTCACGCTCCAGCGTTCGCTGAAGCGCCAATCGCCCTGCACATACAGCCCCGTGCTAGTGACCTCGTCGTCTTCGTCGCGCCGCAGTGCTCCCTCGACGCCGTTGTTGTTCACATAGCCGCGCCGGCGCTCGTGCATCCCGTCGAGCTCGGCGCCGACCGAATAGGTGAATTGCCCGCCCCCAAGATCGGTCTTTCCGCCCCAGCGCAGCCCGATGCCGGAAAAGATCCGCTCGAGGTTGACGACGCCGCCGGAGGAAGTGATCGCCGCGCCCGAGAGCGAGAGGTATTGCCGCACGTCGCGCTCGCCGAAGTATCCCGAGACCTGCAGCGTGTCGCCGCCCGGCAGGCGCTTGTCCCACGCGGTGCCGAATTGCGCGTGGCCGATGCTCTTGCGCGTGTTGAACGTGGTCGCCGCGGGGTCCGCCTGGCGCGGGTTTGATTCAGCCTGCGCGCGGGTGAGCCCGAGCGGATCCTGCGTGTCGACCTGGTTGAGCGCGTTCACGACGAAGCTCAGCTTCGAATCGTCGGGCAGCCGCAGGCGCGCGACTGCGTTCTGCTGATCGCGCGTCGCAGAGCTGTGATCCCGGTACCCGTCGGTTGTGTAGCGCGAAAAATCGCCGACGAAGTTGACCGGACCGAACTGGCCCGCCGGCCGCAGCGCGGCGCGCCACGAGCCGTACGATCCGCCCCAGACTTCGCCGCCGACTTCCGGAACCAGCGGTCCCTCCGCGGTGAAGAGCTGGATCAATCCGCCGGACGCGTTGCCGTAAAGGTACGCGAGCGGACCGCGCATCACCTCGATCCGGTCGGCCGAGCCGAGGCTGAACGTCGCCGCCTGCCCTGCGCCATCGGGCATCGTCGCGGGGACGCCGTCGGCGATCAGCCGCACGCCGCGTACGCCGAATTGCGCGCGCGAGCCGAAGCCGCGCGACGTGACCTGGAGGTCCTGCGAATAGTTCTGCCGGTTCTGGACCGAGATGCCGGGAACGCGATTCAGCGACTCGGAGAGATTGACTTTCGGCTGGAAGAACTGGATCTGCTCGGACGTGACGGAATCGATAGCTGCCGGCAAATCGAACGGCTTTTGCTCCGATCGGGTCGCGCTGACAACGACGCGTTCTTCGGTCGCGGCTGGAGCAGCCTGGCCGAATGCCTGCCCTGCAACAACACCGAGACCGCTCGTGATGCAGTGCGCAACCAGCCCGTAGACGCGCCTCAAGTCGTCTCCCTTGTCGACTCTCGGAAGCCGGGCAGTCTACCCTGCGGTCCCGGAGAGCGAAAGCAGACGGGCTTCGCGCGGTGGCGGTCGGCATGCGCCGCGCCGACGACGATCTGGTGCAGAAAGTGAATGCGGCGCTCGCCGGTTTGCTTGCGGACGGAACGATCGCCGCAATCTACCAGCGCTACGGCGTCGCGCACCGCAAGCCGTAAATCAATTCTCGAACTGGCGGAGCGTGACCGGCGGCGAGACGAAAGGCTGGACCGGCTCGACGTAGGTCACGTCCGATTCCTTCGCGAGCCTTGCGATCTCGCCGGACGCGCGCATCGAATCGAGCGCGGTGTTCACTTCGCCTATCAGCTTTGCATTGCCCGACAGCGCCGCATAGCCGAGATTGAACGCGACCGGGTAATTGAAGCCCGAGTGCTGGATCCGCGTCGCTGGATTCTTCACGCGGTACGCGTCGAACCGGTGCAGCGTGACGAACGCCGCGTCGATCTCGCCGGCCTCGAGCCGCGCCAGCACCTCGCCCCGCCCCGGCGGATAGTGCGTGATGCGATCAATGAGTTTCCCTTTCTTGTAGAGCATAAGGATTGCGTCGGCGAGCGTTCCGCCCTCCGCGCCGAAGCGCAAATCCTCGACGTCGGCCAAGTTCGCGACCCGACGCTTGGCGACGCCAGGTGCGAAGATCAGCGCGAGCGGTGCCCGCTGGTACGGACGGCTCGGGATCACTTCGCCCAAGTCGACGCGCCGGCGCCTGTCTCTTGCGCCCGCGCCGCGGAAATCCGGCAGCCGCGCGCTCTTCGCAGCGGGCCGGCCGAGGGCGTGCTCCAGCAGCGGATAGCCCGCCATCAGCTCGCAGCGCTGGTCCGATAGCAGTGCGTTCGCTTCGAGCGTCGGGCTCGATTCGTCGTCGATCTTGCTCTCGAACCATTGGATCTCGAGCGCGCGGCCGAGTTGTTTCGCAAGCGCAGTCGCGAGCGCGACGTCAAAGCCGCCGCCCGAATCGCCGCGCGCGACCGAGTACGGCGGGACGTCCTCGTTCATGCAGACGCGCAGCGCAGGGCTCTGCGCCGATGCCGGCGTGAAAACGCTTGCGCCTGCCAGCGCCAGCACGGCGATCGAAGCGAATCGCGTCATCGCTTGCCGCCTG
>Ga0075425_100005530_pt1 | contig 13149 bp, 13 predicted proteins | sample SoiMethybrSBSTD4_FD_75300 | JGI IMG/M metagenome (GOLD analysis project Ga0075425, IMG submission 75300) | Bulk soil microbial communities from a Populus tree surrounding site in Tennessee, USA - Soil MetaG P. TD hybrid SBSTD4 | ecosystem: Environmental > Terrestrial > Soil > Tree plantation...
AGCGCGCTCGACGTCGCGATCATTGAACGGCCCCGTATGCCTCCGCGAGAACAACGCGCGTCGTCGACATCGGCTGATCAACCCTCACGCAGCAGCAACCACAGATAGACCGCCGCGGCCAGGAGGCCGAGCGCCGAGCGTACCGCATGGAGCTTTCCCCAACGCGTCAGGAGCTGCCGGGTCTCGGCGGCGCCGAGATCGCGGCCCGGGGCCAGGAGCTCGTGGTTCGTCGGCATGATGACGATGAGGGTGAACGGCACCGCCGCGCCAATGGAAACCGCGGCGATGAGCCAGCCGGCGCCCGCGCCCATGAGCCACGCCGTCGTACCGGCGACGAAGCTGAGGAGCGCCAACGGTGCTTGCATCCAGGTGGCGCGTCGGTAGCTCGGCGCCCACTGCGCCACGGCGGCGCGCGTATCGAGCTCCATGCGTGCAGGGTGCTCGACGACACTGATGTAGAGCGCCGCGCCGGCAAAGAGCGTGGCGCCGAGCGCGGCGAGGAACTCACATGCCTGAAGCATCAGTTCTCTCGATATTCGGCCGAACGTGAGCCTTGCCTCAACCCTTTCCAGCGAAGCAAACAATCTTCATGCCGGCGAAGGCGCTCGGCCGCGTCAGGACTCGCGATGAATGCCCACCGTCGCACGCACGACACCCAACGATCGAGGTCCTCAGAGCCGAGCACGCCGGGGATCGCCTGAGCGCAGCTGCGTGAGACCCACCACCGTAACGACAATGCCGCCGACCACCAGCCACCACGGCGTCCCGTGGCGCCAGTTCCCGGATACGGCCGCGAGGACGAACCCCGCTCCGAGCGCGATGAGGAAAAACGCGGTCCGGCCGGTGCGCAGCCTCAGCACGCGGCCGAGCCCGACGCCGACGAGCACTGCACCGTAGGCCGGGTACATGCGCCCAGCGGGAGGGAGGCCGAGAGCTGTTGCAAGCAGGTACGCGCCGACGAGAAGTGGCGCAAGGCTGGACGGATGCAGCAGCGCGTCCGTCCACGTGACGCGACCCGGCGAGTGCGGCGACTTGCGTGGCAGCTCGGGTCCGGCCACGCGATAGAGGCGAATCGGGTGCTCGATGTTCTTGAGCTCCTGTACGCCTAGGTCCTCGAACGCGAGATCGAGCTTCTTGTAGACCTGCTGGTAGACGGCCTCCGACACGCAGATGCTCCCGGGGGCGGCGATCGTCTGCAGTCGCGCCGCGATGTTCACGCCATCGCCGTAGACGTGGTAATCCTGCACGATCACATCCCCAAGGTGTACGCCGATCCGGGTCTCGATCCGCTCGGCCGGGGCGCGGCTGGCGTTGGCGACCGCCTGCGCGTCCTGGATCGCCTGCGCACAGCGCACCGCGTTGACCACGCTGTCGAACTCGCCGAACACGGAGTCACCCGCCGTGTCGACGACACGCCCCTGATGCGTCTCGACGAGCCCCCGGGTACGGTCGTGGAATTCGCGGATCAGCGCGGTGGTCCGTTCCTCGTTCCGCCCCATCATGCGGCTGAAACCGGAAACGTCGACCATGACGATGGCCGAGAGCTTGCGGCGCGGTGCGGATGCTTCCGTCGTCATGCCAAGACGATTATGTATCTCTTCGCCCGGCTCGACTACCTCCGATCCTCCGATCCGCTCATGGCGGCGCCCTGTGCGCTCTCCTCTCCGGTGCGGCGGGGACGACGCGGTTGGGTCTACGTCTCGATCTTCCCGGGGCGTCCGTTCTGACCACCCTATATCGGATGAAGAAGGACCCGGCGCTGCTCCAGCGTCGTATGCGGGGCCGGCCGATGTTCGAGAAGGAAAGCACGCAGCGGATCATGGTGGCGCTCTCGTCCCTCGGATTCATCGCGCTCCTCGTCGTGCCCGCACTCGAGCATCGATTCGGGTGGTCCGCCGTCCCGTTTGGGGCGTCAGTGCTGGGCGACGTTCTCGGGGCGATCGGCTTCTACTTCATCCACCTCGTCTATCGCGAGAACACCTTCACGGCGGCCACCATCGAGGTCGCCGCCGGCCAAAGGGTCGTCGCGACGGCGCCGTACGCCGTCGTGCGTCATCCGATGTACGCGAGCGGATCGCTCTACATGATCGGTACGCCGCTCGCGCTCGCCTCGTACTGGGGCTTCCTCCCGCTGGCGGCGATGGCGCCGTTCCTGCTCTGGCGCCTCCTCGACGAGGAGAGAATCCTGACAAGGGATCTGCCGGATGCGCGGAATATCGGCAGCGAGTCCGGCACCGTCTCGTGCCGGTCATCTGGTGAGCCACATGGCCCAGTGGACCGTCGATTCCGGGTCCGGCCGTTCGACGCCTGTTGCGCGTAGGCTGCCGTAGCGATCGTGGCCCCTCACCGGCGGCGGACTCTGAGGCCTCCTCCGTCTGCTTTACATAACTTTACCTGCCGGAGAAAGGCGGTTTACCAGACACGCCGACACTTTCCAGATGTAGGAAGCGTTCGCGAACCATCTTGGAAAGGAGCGGCAGCCATGAGTGACACGACACCTTCCACTTCATCTGGTAGCAACCCGCGTCGCCGTTTCATTTGGGCCGCGGCAATCACCACCGTCGTCGCCGGCCTGGCGACGGGCATCGGGACCAGGGCGTTTGCCCAGGGTGGCCATTGCGGATGGCACCGCGGCGGCGTCACGCTCGATCCCGCAGCGCTGGATGCGCATCTCGACCGCGCACTCAAGCACTTGTACGTCGAGATCGACGCTACCGACGCTCAGAAGCAGCAGCTCGCGCCGATCGTGAAGGGGGCGGCCAGCGACCTGCTCCCTCTGTGCACCCAGATGCGCGCCGCGCGACGGCAGGCCGCGGAGCTGCTGTCGCAGGAGCGGATCGACCGCGCTGCACTCGAGACGCTCCGCGCCGACCAGCTCAAGGTGGCCGAGCAGGCCTCGAGGCGCTTCGCCCAGGCCCTCGCCGATATCGCCGAGCTCCTGACGCCCGAGCAGAGGAAGCATCTGGCCGAGCGCGTCACCCGCTGGCACGGCCGCCACGGGTAAGCTGATGGTGTGGCACCGCGCATCCTGCTGATCGAGGACGATGAGCGCCTCGCCGAGATGGTGTCCGAGTATCTCGGCGAGGCGGGCGTTCGCGTCGCGGTCGTCGGGGAAGGACGGGCCGGGCTGACGCGGCTGACGCGCGAGCCCTTCGATGCGCTGGTGCTCGACCTCATGCTGCCCGACATGGACGGCCTCGAGGTGTGTCGGCAGCTGCGTGCTAAGTCGGACATCCCGGTGTTAATGCTGACGGCGCGGGGCGAGGCGATGGACCGTGTGGTCGGGCTCGAGGTGGGGGCCGACGACTACCTGCCAAAGCCGTTCGAGCCCAGAGAGCTGCTGGCGCGCCTGCGGGCAATTCTGCGCCGTCGCCACCCCAGCGGCGCGGCGAATGTGCTGAACTTCGGGCAGCTCGAGATTGATTGCGACGCTCGGGTCGTGCGGGTCGCTGGCGTCGAGCGCAGCCTCACGAGCCACCAATTCGCGTTGCTCGTCGCGCTCGCCGACAAGGCGGGTCGGGTGCTGTCGAGGGAAACTCTGATGGACCTCGTCAAGGGCGAGGCCTTGGAGGCCTTCGACCGGTCGATCGATGTCCACATCTCACGCATCCGCGCGGCGATCGAGGACGACCCGAAGCGGCCGCGTCGCATTCTCACCGTGCGCGGGGCGGGTTACGTATTTGCCAAGCAGCAGGACTGATGCGCCGGCTCTATCTGCGCATCTATCTCGCCGTGCTCGCGAGCCTCGCCGTGTTTGCGGTCTGCTCGGGCCTCGTGTGGCATCAGTTCGGGGATTTCGGCCCCGCGGGCCACGCGTTCGACGTGGCCGGGAGGCTCGCCCAGAACGTGCTGCCCGCCGCCGGCGCGCCGACGGCCGAGCAGCAGGCGGCACTGGAGCGGCTCGCCGCCAACGTCCGGGCCGACGTCGCGCTGTTCTCAGCCGATCGCGCGCCACTGGCGGCGGTTGGCGCGCCGTTGCCGGTGCCGGACGCCGGCCGTGAGCGAGGCGGCTGGCTGCGACGCTGGGGCGGCCCGCCCGCCGGGGCGATCCATCTGCCAGACGGCAGGTGGCTGGTCGTGGGCATGGGGCACGGGCAGTGGCGTGGTGGCGTCGGTCTGTTCTTCGTCCTCCCCGTGATCGCCCTCGCGGTCGGCGTCGGCGCCTATCCCGTGGTGCGCCGGCTGACCGCGCGGCTGGAGCGTCTCCAGGCGGGTGTCGAGTCGCTCGGCGCAGGGAACCTCTCGGCGCGCGTGAAGGTTGAAGGTCACGATGAGGTAGCGCAGCTCGCCGACAGTTTCAACCGGGCCGCCGACCGAATCGAGGAGTTGGTCGGCGCCCACAAATCGCTCCTGGCCAACGCCTCACACGAGCTGCGCACACCGCTGACCCGCATCCGCCTGGCCGTGGAGCTGATGAAGGAGAACGCCGACCCGAAGCGCAAGCGCGACCTCGAGCGCGACATCGCCGAGCTCGACGTGCTGATCGACGAGATCCTGCTCGCCAGCCGTCTGGACGCCGTGAAGGGACGGGAAGCGGACGAGGAAGTTGATCTACTGGCGCTCGTCACCGAGGAGTGCTCACGCTACGACGAGGCAGAACTCGATGGCCAGCCGGTCACCGTGCGGGGCGACCCGCGTCTGCTCCGACGTATGATCAGGAACCTGTTGGAGAACGCCAAGCGTCACGGTGCGCCGCCCATCGAAGTGCGCGTGAACGGCGCCGACCGTGGGGCAGAGCTTCGCATCTGCGACCATGGGGCGGGCATTCCGGAGGCCGAGCGCGAAGGCGTGTTCCGGCCGTTTTACCGGTTCGCGGGAGCCGGGCAGAGCGCGGGGGCTGGACTGGGGCTGGCGCTCGTACGTCAGATCGCGCGCCGCCACGGCGGCGATGCGCGGTGCCTCGGCCGCGAGCCCACCGGGAGTTGTTTCGTCGTCAACCTCGAAGGCTGAACTCTCGGGGGGTCAAGAGACGATGAGGATTGGCGGAAGATCGACCTCGCTCTTCCCTGCTCGATGATCGTCTGAGAGGGGTAACGTCGTGACCAGCTCGCGAGCGCGCGCGACTTGCTGGACGCCGATCTGGGACAGGGATCGGGTAGGTGTGGGCGTGGAGCATTTGCTGCTCCGCGAGGGCTCGGCCGACAGCGTCGTTCTCGCGTTTGACCAGCACGGCCACCCCTTCCGGCTCACCTATCAGCTGGCCTGGGACGAATCGTGGCGTCTGCGCAAGGCGCGCTTGGTCGTGACGACTGAACGTGCGATGAGATCGCTGTATTTGGAGGCCGACGGCGAGGGCCAGTGGCGCGACGGCCAAGCGCGGGTGTTGCCCGAGCTCGAGGGCTGCCTCGACATCGACATCTGGCCGACGCCCTTTACCAACACCTTTCCGATTCGCCGCCACCCGGTGGCCGTGGGGGAGCGGCGGGAGTTTGTCATGGCGTGGGTCTCCGCCCCGGAGCTGACAGTCCACCCGATGCGACGGGGATATACGCGGCTGGGCGACCGGCGCTACCTCTACGAAAATCTCGAAGGCAGCGAGTTCCGCGCTGAGCTCTCGGTCGACGAGGAGGACATCGTTCTGGATTACCAGGGCGTGTTCCGGCGCATCGGCTGAGGCGACCCCTTTTCGCTTGCCTCGTCGTTCGTCATGTGATCGTTCGCGACCTTGACACGGCGCGGCCGGAGCCGGAGTATCGGTGGCGCGCAGATCGTATCCTGTCGGCGGCGCGGCTGAGCGTCGGACACCTCGAGGTCGGCGGACGGGAGGCACGCGTGGTGTTCATGGTAGTCAATGACCCGCGAGGCGATGCAGGAGGAATCAATGCCCAGCAAGAAGGCGCAAGAACTGAGAGGACGTATCGATGCGGCCTGGGAGAACCTGAGCCGCCAGCTCCAGGGTATGGACGCTTACATGGAGCGCAGCGATGCCCCGGGGGAGTGGACCACGCGCGAGGTGCTTTCGCATCTGCTCTTCGAGCCGGGATTCGACCCGACGGAGATCCTCGGCAAGTTCGCTGAGCGTGACTATCCTCTCGTCGAGATCACGCCCGGGGACACCTACCTGGACGACCAACGCAGGCAGATGACACTCGCGCAGCTCAAAGCGGCGCTCGACGCTCAGCGCCGTCGAGTGCTCGCCTGCATCGACGGACTCGAGGAGCAGGAGTTCGACCGCAAGGCGCGCATCCCACTCTTCAAGCAGTTCATGGGTACCGATGAGATCACGATCTCGATGTACGTCGGGGCACTGTTCGACTACCACTGGAACGACCACGCCGGCCAACTCGCGAAGATTCGCCGGGCGGTCGGGCTCGCGAGTGATCCTGGCGTGAAGTCGAGCGGCGTGCCGATCTAGCGTCGCCGATGAGGCCGCGCCGCAGGTGCGCGCGGCCCGCTGATTGCAGCGCAGTATACTCAGTGCATGGCCACCGCACGCGGTCTCGCGTCCGATCCTGTAGATTCGCAAGCTCCTCAGGCAGCGCACCTCAGCTCGTTTCCGTTCCGGTGCGAGCTGAGTCTCGCGCCGCTGATCACCTTCTGGACGCAAGTCTCCGCCTATAGCGAGTTCGGCCGAGGACCGCTTCCGGGAATCATCCGCGAAAGAGTCCGGCAAGCGCCCGAGCTGGCCGGGGTCGTCGAGGACCTATCGCTCGTCGGGAAACATCAGGAGCTCGTCGATCTCATGATGAGCGCGATGTTCCCGCCGGCCTTCTGGGAGCAGGAGTATGGCGCGGCACTCTTTCCCTTCCAGCTCCGTGCCTTCTATGCCACATCCGCCTTCCGCCGCTCGCTCATGAACGAGGACGGGACGCTCCGCGGACGGGTGAACCTCGATGCGCAGAGGCTCCAGGCCGTGAAGCTCCTGCTCGCCTATGAACTGATTCTCGAGCGGCGTTATGGGGTCCAGCTAGGCGTCGAGGAGGTTCCCGTCATCTTCACCTCCGTGGATCCTGCTACGACACTAGAACGGCACTTCCAGCTGCAGTTTGATTGGCGCTTCGTGGAGGTCAAAGCCGTCGGGCCGGTGCCGCCGCTCACGGATGCCGTCAAGCAGCCGCTTCAGAGCGGCAACATCGACGTCGACCTTCTCCGTGAGCTGCTGCCACCGGAAAAGTTCGTCCTGCGTGGGTTCATGATCCTGAAGGCCGTCGACGTCACCGATCAGGAAGTGCTCTCCTCGCTCAAGCGGGACTTGATCGACAAGGAATCCATCGTGTCGCACGCGCGCTTCCAGAGTCTGCAGGCCAAGCTCCGGACGTTGTTCCGGCGGCCCGGCTTGCACCTGGGTCTGTGTGCCCTGGAGGGCGACCGCGTGCTCGTCCTCAACGACGCCATGAGCCACGAACACGCGTGCATCTTCGCGGACTCGGCGCACCACAAGACGTCCGAGTTCGCCGGGTCCCTCTACGAGCGGGCCGTGCTCCAGGATCGGCCTCTCATCGTCAACGATCTCATGGCGTGGCCCGACCGGACGAAGATCGAGGACGAACTGATCGCGAGCGGGGCCCGCACCTTCGTCTGCGCGCCACTGCACTACCAGGACGAGGTGATCGGAGTTCTGGAGCTGGTCTCACGCAACCCCGGCGACCTGAACGCAACGCACCTGCCCAAGCTCGAAGAGGTGCTGCCGCTGTTTTCCATGGCCGTCCAGCGGTGTGTCGAGGAGCTGGACACGCGGATCCAGGCTCTCATCAAGGAGAAGTGCACGGCGATTCACCCGGTGGTCGAGTGGCGCTTCCGCAAGGCGGTGCTCAACGGTATCGAAAGGCTGCAGGCGGGCGTCGCTGATGGCGGCGCCGAGATGGAACCGATCGTGTTCGAGGGCGTTCACCCCCTCTATGGACTCGCCGATATCCGCGGTTCCTCCGTGCAGCGGAGCCGTGCCATCCAGGCCGACCTGCTCACCCAGCTCGGTTTGGCCGCGGCCGTCGTCCGAGCCGCTCGCCAGGCGCGAGTTCTCCCCGCTCTCGACGAACTCGGCTACCGCATCGACAAGCACATCGCCCAGATCGAACGCAACCTGAACTCGGGTGACGAGGTCGGGATCATCGGCTTCCTGCGCACTCACGTCGAAAGTCTGTTCGATTACCTCGGCGGGTTCGGCCGCGAGGTTCGCACCCAGATCGAGACGTACCAGGGCGCCCTCGATGCGCGGCTGGGTACGGTCTACCGGCGGCGCCAGTTGTTCGAGGAGAGCGTTACGCGCCTGGCGGAGGCCATCTCGTCCCACTTGGACCGCGAGGAACAGACCGCGCAGGAGATGTTCCCGCACTACTTCGAAAAGCAGAAAACGGACGGGGTCGACTACCAGATCTACGTCGGCAGGAGTCTGCTCGAGGACAGTCGCTTCGACCCCATCTGCCTGAAGAACCTGCGGCTCTGGCAGCTCATGCTGACGTGTGGGATCGCCGTGCTTGCTCACCAGCTCCGCGACCAGTTGCCGGTGCCGCTGGAGACGACGCATCTGATCCTCGTCCAGCACACGCCGCTCTCGATCCGGTTTCGCTTCGACGAGAAACGCTTCGACGTCGATGGCGCGTACGACATCCGCTATGAGATCGTCAAGAAGCGGATCGACAAGGCGGTGGTGGAGGGTACCAGCGACCGGGTGACGCAGCCCGGTCAGGTCGTGATCGTCTACAGCCAGAACGCCGAAGCGCAGGAATACCGGGCGTACATCGAGTACCTCGAGAGCCTCGGCTGTCTCACCGGCGAGGTCGAGAACCTCGATCTCGCGGAGCTGCAGGGTGTCCAGGGCCTCCGGGCGCTCCGCGTCGCGGTCGACCTCGAGAGCCCGAAACTCCAGCAGCGCATCAGACTCGCCGATCGGTAGTGTTCAGCCGCGATTCCCCGTGATCCGGACGCGTGGCCCACGGCGCGACGCTCCATGACTCAGGGGCCTTTCCCGGTTGCCCGGGCCCATGCTGGCGCTCCTCGCCGCCGTCCTCTTCGGACTGAGCGCGCCAGCGGCCAAGATCCTCGTCGGCAAGCTGGATCCGTGGCTGTTCGCCGGGATCTTGTATCTTGGCTCCGGCATCGGGCTGGGAATCCTTCACCTCGGGCGCCGAGCTCGTGCTGCCGGGTCACGCGAAGCGGGCCTCACACGGCGCGATGTGCCGTGGCTCGCCGGTGCGATCGTCACCGGCGGTGTGGTGGGCCCCGTCCTGCTGATGTTTGCGCTTGCGAGCGGCACTGCCTCGGCGTCGGCGCTCCTGTTAAACCTCGAGGGCGTGTTCACCGCACTGCTCGCCGCCATGCTCTTCCGTGAGCACGTTCCCGCGCGGATTGCTGCCGGTATGGCCGCAATCACCGCCGGGGCCGCGACGCTCGCGTGGGAGCATCGCGGCGGCGTCGGGCTCGACATGTCGGCCCTTCTCGTAGCCGGGGCCTGCCTCGCGTGGGCCATCGACAATAATCTCACCCGCGCCGTCTCGGCCGCCGATCCGCTGACAGTGGCGGCTCTGAAGGGGACCGTGGCGGGAACCGCGAATGTGGGCATCGCCCTTGTGCACGGCGCCGCATGGCCTTCCGCGACGCTAACCCTAGCCGCAGCCGTGGTCGGGTTCCTCGGATACGGGACGAGCCTCGTGCTATTCGTCCGAGCGCTTCGGAACCTCGGAACGAGCCGAACGGGCGCCTACTTCTCGACGGCGCCGTTCGTCGGGGCCGTCGCGGCGGTCGTGGTCCTGCGTGAGCCGCTGACTCTGGCACTCGCGGTTGGCGGCGCGCTCATGGGTCTCGGCGTCTGGCTGCATATCACCGAACAGCACGGCCACGACCACGTCCATGAGCCCTTTACCCACGAGCACGCTCACCTTCACGACGAGCACCACCAGCATGAACATCCGGCTGGCATGCCTACCGGAGACGTTCACACCCACCGTCATACGCACTCGGCGCTCCAGCACCATCACTCGCACTACCCGGACCTTCATCATCGGCATGGCCATTGACCGCAGGACTCCCGCGCACTCAGGAGGACGGCATGGCGACTGAGGAGGCCGGCCCCGGCGCCGCCGGCAGCTTCGACGCTCGGACGACCCTCCTCGAGGGAGACGGGCCCGGCTAGGTCTGGCTGGAGGCGATGGCTTGCCTTTCGATCGGATCCCAGCCGATCGCGATGCCGGCCCGCACGCGCTCGGCGACGCTCCAGCGGCTGGATTCAAGCAGTCGAAGAGGCCAGTCCAGCGCCGCCTTCAAGTACACGGCTCGGGGATTCAATCGGTATTCGCGCACGCAGGCCTCGGCGAACTTGATGGCGTGATGGTCGCGCGTGCCCAGAGCGCGTCCGACGATCTCCGGTTCCGATGGCGGCGCCGAATCATCAGCCGCAACAGCGGTGCTGTCACCATACGCGGCGACCCACGCCGCGATGGCTTGCCAGCAATGGGCGAGGGCGACCTCATGCAGCGCGGCGGGCATGTGCGGCAAGAGAAGCCGCACGGCGGCCGGACCCGTGAGCGCGTGGATGAACACGAGAGGACGAGTTGACGCGTTCGCGAGGTACAAGCGCGCTCCCATTTCGGTGAGCTGGTCGAGCGACCCGTCCACCGTCTCGCTCGTTCCGAGGCGGTCGACCGCCACGGCAAACTCGGGATATTCCGTGAGCACCCGCACGAAGTCTCTCGGGACACCCTCTCGTCTCGACTCGGTCCGCTGATGACCGCCGATTCTCGGCACCTGCTCGATTGCCCGATCCAGATCGAGGGGCCCCCCTCGGAGCCGAGGCACTCCCGGCAGCGTTTGGTGGTAGGCGGCCCAGTACGCTAGCGCGGAGGCGAGCTCTTCGACGCGGAGAGGCGTTGCGGCCTCGCTCACCGCGCGAACGGCGTGGGCGGTGCGGATCAGGCCGTGAGTCCCGCCGGCCATCAGGCCCGGGATCAGCCGAGGCATCCATCGCACAAACACCGTCTGCCACTGAGCCTCGGCGAGCTGAGTCAAGAAGAACACCTGCCAATCCCCGATTCGGTGGATGCCCCCGAGTGCTTCTTGCCAGGTGTCCTCGGTCACGGGCGATCGAGCCTGTGGCATCGGGCCGAGCTCGCGGCGGTAGTCATCTACCCACCGGGGGACTTCATCGGGACACCCCAGCGCGACCAGTGCCTCGGCCGCCATGGGCCTGTGATTCGGAGCGCCGTGCACTGCCTCGGGCCCCATTCCCCGAAGACGTTCGAGCGCGTCGTCGAGAACACTATTCATCTCGTCAACTCCTTGCCAGATCACCGTCGAGTGTGGATCACAGAGCCGAGCGTACGGGTCGAGGAGGAGCCTGTCTGTCGCCGATCCGACAGAGCGAAGCACCCCGGGGTGGGGTATTAGGGCGGCGGGTTCAAACGACCGGAGGGCTATTCTTCTAGACTGCTCTCGACTTCCGAGGGTGCGCCTGAAGCGTCGTGAACTCGGCACTGACCAGTCGTTCAAGAGCGTGGCGATCGATGACGGATACTCGTTTGCGTTGAACGCGGATCCAACCCTTGCGCGCGAACTCGTTGAGCGCTTCGGTCACGGTCTGACGGGTGCAGCCGAGTCGATCCGCGATGCTCTCGTGCGTCCAACCCTCTCTGACCGTCGCTCCGACCCCCTGTTGGCGCTCTCGATCGGCGAGCAGGAAATTGGCGACGCGTAGACGTGCCGGCCACGTCGCGACCGACTCCATCAGGACCATCACATCGCGCAGCCGCACCGCCAGAGACCTGATGATTCCCGCCGTCACGGTGGGAAGACGCCGCGTCACCTCGTCGAGGTCTTCGTTCGCAATCGCCCAGATGGCCGAAGGCTCCAGAGCCTGTGCCGATGTGACTCGGCGACTGCTCTCAGCGAGGGGAGAGATGCCGAAGAGATCTCCGGGACCACGATAGGTGACCGTCGGCTCGCGCCCGGCCGGCGTCTGGTAGAACACCCGAACGCGGCCCGATTCCACGATGTAAAAGTGCTGAGCCGGGTCACCCTGCGTGTAAACGAAGTCGCCCGCTCGGAGCCGACGCCTCCTCGCGATCTGTGCCAGCGTCCTCTGATCGTCCATGGCCATTCCCCTGAGGACGTCGACCGAGGAGGCATCGCTCAAGTTCGTCATCCTCCCTCGCGAGCTTTTGCGTGAGGGCGAAGGATCGGACGTTGAATAATCCTACCGCCAGGGAAGGGCGTCGAGAAGATGCCGGCCGGTAGGAGTGGCACCGCCTGACGCCGGCTCTTCGGTGACCATGATCGCGCGGACGGCATCGAATGGCGCCGGCACGGTGACTTTCGCCCACGCGCGACCGCTCGCATCGACCGCGAAGGTACTGCCCGAGACCGCGGCCTCGCCTGGCTGTACGAACCACAGTTGATAGGTCCGCTCGCGCGGCAGGACGGGAAGGCCACTCACGGCCAGATGGCCGCCGCCGTCGACGGCGACGAACAGACGAGCATTCGCGCGTGGCGCGCCCGTTCCCGCGAAGACGACGAGTCGGCCGGGACGGCGAGACAACGCCTCCACTTCCGGCCCGGGCGCGGGACCGGGCGAGCGACGCGCCAGCTCGCGGTGGAGCATGACGTTCCAAACCAGGAGCGACGCGGCCACGGCACCCAGCGCAGGCCACGCGACCACCCTTGTCCACCGCCGTCGGCGCAGCGATTGCCGTCGCGCAGCCGCGCGGATGGTGGACCACGCGTCGATCGGTGGCGGTACCGGCGGCAAACCGACCGGCAGCATCCCGACCACCGCCCGATAGTCGGCGACGATGTGGGCGCACGCTTCGCAAGTCGCCAGGTGCCGCTCGACCCGGCCGCGTTCGTCGGCCTCTAGCGAGTCGAGCACGTATGCTGCCACGTCTTCGACGATTCGCGTGTGCTCCTCGGTCACGGTCTTGCCACGCCCCCTTCTGTCGGATCAATCCATGGCGCGAGAGCGCGGCGCAGGCGATCCATGGCCTCTCGCGTCCGGCTCTTCACTGTCCCGAGAGGCTCTCCCAGCTTCCGCGCGATCTCGGCTTGTGTCAGACCGGCGTAATACGCGAGTTCGATGGCCTCGCGCTGAACGGTAGACAGCGCGGCGAGAGCCTCTGCAACCGCCCGTCGCACGAGCACGACCTCCTCCGTGTCTGGGCCTGCGACTTCCTGCGCTTTTCGCGACAGCGGCTTCTGCTCGCGCAGGCGGGCCTGATGCGAGCG
>Ga0075425_100005531_pt1 | contig 13148 bp, 11 predicted proteins | sample SoiMethybrSBSTD4_FD_75300 | JGI IMG/M metagenome (GOLD analysis project Ga0075425, IMG submission 75300) | Bulk soil microbial communities from a Populus tree surrounding site in Tennessee, USA - Soil MetaG P. TD hybrid SBSTD4 | ecosystem: Environmental > Terrestrial > Soil > Tree plantation...
TGCCCCATCATGATCAGCAAGCCTCCAACCATCGAAATCCAGCAAAGCATGCATCCTTCTAACATGCTCTCGCTAAATCTCAGCTGCTAATCTCAGTGACTTTTTCAACACCCACGCCTGTTATCAACAATCAGTGAGACTTGAAGCATCTTTTCTTCATCCTGCCATTGCAACGGTCTCCGGTTGGCTCAGCGGTACATGAGCAAAGATGGTTGTCCCAGCGCCAGGTTTAGACTTGATCTCGAGTCTCCCGTGGACGATCTGCAGTCGCTCCCTCATGCTTGTCAATCCGAGCCCTTCAGTCTCAAATCCTTCTTGAACGTCGAAGCCTCGGCCATCATCGGTGATCGTCAACTCAAGTCCGTCAGAGGTGCCACGCAGGTTAACTTTGAAGCTCCGAACTCCGCTATGCTTAATCGCATTCTGGAGTGCTTCTTGTAATACTCGGAACAAGCTGAGGGACACCTCTTTGGCTATTGTCGTTGGAACATCCGAATGCCTGAACTCAACCTGCACATTGGCTTTCTGGGACAGCTCTTTGCAAAAACTGCCAGATGCACTCACCAGTCCCAGATAATCGAGCTTCGAGGAGTGTAATCGGTGAGATAAGCTCTGGACGTCTATGGCAATTTCGGCAATCCGCGCTTTAACTCGATGCAAGCATTCTGTTGTCGCGGCATCCGATGTTTGGGAAGCGCCCTGATCTAAGTCAACGGCCAACAGCGCCAGCTTTTGATTGACATCGTCATGCAACTCTCTCGCGATCCAGGTGCGCTCCTCTTCGTGTGCCTCAATCAGCTTACGTGTCATTCCTGCAAGGGCCTCTTCCGTTTTCTTGCGATTGGTGATGTCCTCTGCAAAGATGAGAATCCCTCCTATGATTCCCCCAGGCTTCCTCCACGGTCGAAGTTCCCATCGAACCCACCGAGGGTCGTCTTTGCGGTCCCAGTAGTCCTCATCTGCCCGAACCGTTTCTCCCGCAAGGGCCCGGCGATGTGCTTCTTTCCACCGCTCCGGTACGTCAGGAAAAATCTCGTAGTGGGACCTTCCTAATATCTGCGAGCTCTCGAGTCCATAGTCCGCACACCAGCGGTCGCTTACCTGGATGTAGCGCATGTCGAGGTCGAGCATGGCCACGCCTGCGGGCACGTTCTGCACAAAAGTTGACAGCAGGCTCTCGCGAGATCGAAGGATTGCCGTTTGCCTCTCTTCGCTCTCCCTAGCGGCCTCTTCGACACGGGATTCCTCCCACTCCAAACGGTCCATTGATCGAACAATCAGCAAAGTTATGCCACTGAGACATGCGATGCAGCCAAGAACCATCAAGGCAATGGCGAAAGGTTTGTCGTAGAGGTTGGCTCGTTCTCCTGCCAGCATCAGCCAGCCAATCAGAATAGGAACACCAATAATTACCGGAATCAGGGTTCGCAAAAGAAAGGCAGAGCTGCTGTTACTCACAGCAATGGACACCATGCCTTCGTCGGAGCGGGCAAGGAAGTAAGCCAAACATGCCGCCAACAGGCCAATGGAAGTGTGTAGGGCCATCGTGGAGAAGGACGTAAACGAGTAGAGCGGCTTGACTCCATACAAGTAGCCACAAAGAGCTGCAAGGGAGAGCGCGAAACTCCCCCATACCAACGCGCGTTGCAGCGCAATCGCCTTCTTTATTCCCAAGGACGCAAGAGCCAAGCCCAAAAACAGGAAACAGATTGCCGTTGAAATCGCCATTCTGCCCGGATACGCAGAAAGTAATGGCGTGCGCGTATCACGAAAAATTAACTGGTCAATTCCAAGACTGACATGGAAGACGTACTCCACGAGGGTTGCTCCACCAATAGTTGCTACCGCAAGCCCCAGAATGCGCCTGCTGCGCTGCCGCGTGTCATCGTGCGCCAGCCAAAGCCCCGCACCTAAGAGCAAAAAGCACAGGGCTGTGTTGACCTTCATTGATACAAATGTAGGCCGAATATACGTAATGGTGGGCACACGGAACGCCCAACCGCTGAGAACTATCACCCCCAGGGCGAGAACGAGCAGTGCGATTATCTGTGATGCTTGGCGAAATCGGTATGCAAGGTTAGGAACCTCGGGCGTCTTCTGGTGGGATTGCAGGATAGGTGAACGCACTTAACTATTTACCCTTAACTCAGGCCAGCATTGGCAACGCACATATCTCCCATTGACGTGCCCCAGTAGTGTCGGCGATTTAAGTCTTCGCGGTCTTCTTCACATCGACTACGAATCGTTCCGCGAATCGTGGGAGGTGCGAATTGTAGCTCAATCGGGTAGCTTTTGGAGCAGCACCTGTCAAAACTGACAGGGCCACCTTCATCAGCCCACTGAGGTGCTAGACGCACGACGGCCAAACCAGGCGCAGGAATAGAGTGCATAGGGCTAGTCAAAAGATGTCTAGGAAATATGAACCTAGATCACGCATACATCTTTCGTGGCATTGACGTGCAAGCCATGGAGGACGTAGCGTTCCTTTAAGAGTTCAATATTTCCTCGCCCTTTCTCCTCTGCGGAGGCGACGGGCATTGTCGCGCCATTCGATCAAGTAGCGGCCGCGCGTCGGCCACTTGATGCGACCGTCCCGTTTGCGGGGGAGGGCGGCGTTGCGCCAACCTTTTTCGGTCCTGACTTGCCGAAGGATGTTGACGCGGGCCATAAGCAGACTCCTCTTAAAGAGGACGCTATTATGGACGCTAAGTCAGATATCCGTCAACAAGTCTATTGTTTACAAATAAATAAGGCAGCCGGGCCTATAAGCCGAATTCTGTCTGCTGAAACATTCACCGTCGCAGACCGAAATCTGCAACGGCGACCACGTACCGCAGGACGGCCATTCCTCTGGGCCGCGCATCACTGCGCGGCTCTAGCGACCTACCCGAAAGTTGTGGCGCACCGAGCAGGTACGCTCCCGGCGAGCCGGGATCCTTTCCTATTTGGTCTTGCTCCGTGTGGGGTTTGCCATGCCCGCTACATTACTGCAGCAGCGGTGCGCTCTTACCGCACCTTTTCACCCTTACCCCGCCGTCGTGAGTCGTTCGTTGCTCGTCATCATCTGGTTCGCTGTTGCCGATGAACTTGCGAACGACCAACGACGAACGACCAACGACTCACAGCGACGAGGCGGTATCTTTTCTGTGGCACTTTCCGTCAGCCATCCTTGACGATGGCTTCCCGGACGTTATCCGGCACACTGCTCTCTGGAGTTCGGACTTTCCTCCCTTCCACTTGATGCGGAAGAGCGACCGTCCGGCCCAGCTGCCTTAACTGACGATTATATATCTCCAAGCTTGCTGCTTTTCTCTCAGCTCCTCGCATGTAGCGACTCGCGCAGGTGTGGCGAAAAGCCAAGAGCCAACAGCCAAGAGCTAACATTCGAAACAGCGAAAGTCAACAGCTGCATCTTTGCTATCATCGAGTCCAGAATCAACGCACATGGAGACGCTCTCATGGAAGAAGCCGCCAGCACTCCCACCGGAACACGCCGCAACGAAGACATCGCCCTCGACCTCATGAAGTTCATCGCTATGACCACCGGCTACGGCCGCACCACCGGATCTGGCGCCGGGTTCCAGGGAACTGCTGCCGCGGCCAAGCCCGAGGAATATGCCGGCCACTTGCTTGAGCTGTATTCGAAGTGCCTGCAGGCAGTAGCCAGGAAGTAGAACAATCCGCCGGAGAGTGTGGGAAGAAGGCCGCAACTTTGTAAGCTGCGGCCATTTCTATTCACTAACGCTGTGTCGGAGCAGCTCCGAAAATTGGCCCCGCAGCGGGGTCAATAGATCTAATGGCGCTTCTTCTTCTTCGCCGCTTTCTTGGCAGCTTTCTTCTTGGCAGGTTTTTTCTTCGCGGCCTTCTTGGCCGGCTTCTTCTTTTTCTTGACGGCTTTCTTGGCGGCTTTCTTTTTCGCCTTCTTGGGCGCTTTTTTCTTCGCAGGGGATTTCTTGCGCGCTGATCCGCCGCCTCCGGCCGGAGCAGCCGGGGCTGGCTCAGGCTCCTCTTCCATTGGCGGCTCGGGCTCTTCTTCCGCCATGGGCGTTACTTCGGCTTCTTCCTCTTCTTCGTCTTCGTAGCCTTCGTCGAGCGAGTCGCTGAAAGAGCCGCTGTCACCGAATTCGTCGGCTTCATCGTCACGCATGTAGAGGGTTTCCTCAAAAAACATTCTTCCTCCTCATTGTTTCCGGCAACTCGCCGGTGCGCATTGGCTTGCGCAGAAAAATTAAAAAGACAAAACTTGCGACGGCGCCGGATTATAACGGGTTGCAGCGCGAGTCGCAACCGCTTTTGCGCCTGTGCGTTGCTTTAGATGCGAAAGATTTATTGCGCGGGAATAATCAGTACCATACCGGGACGCAAAGTCGCGGTATGAGCATTGGTCTGTTTGATCGCTTCGACGCTGGTTCCGTAGTTGGTCGCGATCGAGTAAAGCGTCTCGCCGCGCTTGACCGTATGGCGAACCGGAGAGCTGGACTTCGCCTCAGCTAAGTGACTGGTGCCCTTTGATTTAGAAGACGCCACCTGCTGGACAGGCGCGGCGCCGGGACTGATTGGCAGATGGAGATAAAGCACTCGCCGGCCTGCGAGGCTGTCGCCCTTCAGGCGGTTCCAGCGCCGAATCGTGGTCGCCGGAATGCCGAGGTTGTCGGAAACTCTCTCCACCGTGTCGTTCTTTCTTACGTGGTAAACCGTCAGCCGCTTTGCGTAAGTCTGGGTATCGCCGCTATTTTTAGGCGCAACTGGAACCACGAGCTTTGCGCCAGCTTCGATGCCGGCAGAGTTGGAAAGCTGGTTCGCGTCGGCGATCGTCTTCAGCGGTGTGTGATACGTGCGCGCCAGCGACATCAAAGTTTCGCCCTGCTCGACCGTGTGATATCGCCACGAGACTCGCATCTCGGCCGGAATGGAGTTAATTGCCGCTTCGTATTTTTCTTTTGTGCCGCGAGGAATGTGAAGCTCAAACCGGCTTTTCGGCGTGGTGCTGCGCAGCAGGCTGGGGTTAAGGTCCTGCAACTGTTCCAAGGTCGAATCCACACACTCGGCAACTAGCCGGAGATTAACCGAATAGTTGATCTTTACCGTGTCGTAGGCAAGCGCCGGGTCAGGGGAAATATCTTCCAACCCATACTGTGTCGGATTCTTCGCCATAATGGTTGTGGCGACAATAATCGGCACGTAATTGCGAGTCTCGCGTGGCAGAACGTTGCGGCGATACAGCTCCCAGAAATCGGCATAACCAGTTCGTTTTACCGCGCTCTGGACCGTGCCCGGGCCGGAGTTGTATGCAGCCATCGCCAGATACCAATCGCCGAACTGGTTGTAGAGATCTTTCAGGTGGCGGGCAGCGGCGCGCGTGGACTTCTCCGGGTCCTGACGCTCGTCCATGTACATGTCGCGATGCAGATCGTATGCGCGCGCCCGGCTGGCCATGAATTGCCAGATTCCTCGCGCGCCGACGCGCGAAACCGCGTAGGGGTGGAAGCCCGATTCTGCCTGAGCAAGATAAATCAAATCCTGCGGGACTCCTTCCTCTTTCAGAACGCGCTCAATCATCTCGCGATAGCGTCCGCTGCGGGTTAGGCCGTGCTCGAGCACGCCGCGTCCGCGATGCGAAAAGTAGTTGATATAACCCGCGACCTGGTCGGTCATCATCAGCGGCAGATCGGAATGTGTGGCCTTGAGCTCGGCCGTTGCCTTTGCTTTGAGGTTAGGATCAACGGGATAATTGCTGACTTCATTAGCCTCGTCGATCGGGGCCGGCTCCGATTTTTCTTCATCCGCTTTTGGCTCGGCCGGTTCCGCTGCTGGTTGTTCGGCAGCCTCGAGCGTGCTCACGCCTTCGGTCACGCGATCAAATTCTTTCTGGAAGCGCGGGTCCGAGCGCATTTCGACAGAGGCACTTAAGAGCACCCCGAATGCCCGATCAAAGTGTCCTTTCGCTGCTTCGGGATGTCCCGCCAACGACTGGTCAAGGCCAAGCTTGTATTCCGCTTCGGCTTTAATGATCAATTCCTGAATCGGATCGGGCTTGGTTTCGGGCGCAGCGGCCTTGGTCGCGGAAGGCTTTGTCTCTGTGCTCGACTTTGCTGTCTCATTAGTAGGTTTGGGTGCGGCAACCTTGGCAGGAGCCGTCGCCTTGAGCTGAACCGGTGGTGGCGCTGACTGGGGGGGCGGCGGCAGATACGGTGAAACCGGTTTCTTCGCGCTCCCGCAGCCGAGGCCCGAAACGAGCGTCGCCGCAAGTGCGGCAAGCGGTATGTAGGAAAACCTGATCCTCATGTCCATCTATGACTTACCGCCAAAAGGGGCTATACGCTCCGAAAGGATAGGGAATGGTACTACTCGTGTCTTAGACGGGTCAACGCCCGATAAGCTTTGCCCAGGTTACTTCAGGAACGGGGCCGAAAGTCATCAATCCGCGGTAAGCGGGGTCAAGATCCCGTCCTTCTTTATGCCCAGGCGGATCGGCCGAGGTGGGCCTTTGCGTGGTATGGTGGCTTCAATCCACAACTCTTCGCTGCGATTGCGGAGAGTTGGCCCATTCTTGTGCTCCGGCAGAAAGTAGGCGGTTTGACCGTTGATGACCGCAACCAGGTTGTTGTCACGACTTTGAACGCTTGCAAAGAACTCGCCGAGCTCGTTGCCGACCGCCACCAAATGGTCGCCGCGGAGGACGAGGTCGCATCTGTACGGGCTGAAAGAGATGCCGTAATAAGGTTGGGACTTTGGTTGTTCCGTGAATCCTTCTGCCGGCACCTCGATGCTGAGCGATAAGTACTTACCTCGAATCGGCAAATCTGGATCGTAAACCGCGCTTTTGATCCAAACCCGCGGGCGATGCGCGCGATCGTACAGCAGCTTTGCTCCCAGAGATGAAACTATGGCCAATTGCAGTACGGCGATGAGGAATCCTTTATATATATAGAGAGAGTGTGGCTTCATGCTGTCGCCGCCTTGACCTTGGCAACAAGGCTGCGCCTTGTGCGTTCAAGTGACCAGCCCAGCAAAAGGAACAACAGCCCGAGCCCCATGAGACTCGCAGAGCGGCCGAGTTTGTCCATCACGTTCGAGAAATAGAAGCAGATCACGGTCAAGCCAAAGCCCAGAATGCCAAGGTTGATCCGCTCACGCCTGGCTTCGTGCATTCCCCAGGCGATCATGCCGAGTGATGCCAACGCAGCCCAGATGTAGGGAAGGACCTTTGCCTCGGGAGAAATAAATCCCAATGCAAGAACCCAAATAGCAGCCACGCCGTTCATCCAAGATGCTCTGCCGCGCAGTAACCATGCAAGCGCCAGCGGCAAAACGATGCCCAGCGCTTTCCCGAGGACAAGCAGATGGAGAGGCACTCGTTCGTTCCATCCCCACCATTTTTCGGGGATAGCGATGAACGTCAGCGGAACCATCGCAATTCCTCCAATCCATGCCAGCACCCGCCGAGTTGATCCGCGTTGTTCATTCGACAATGCGGCGAGGTAAGTTATGGCCAACAACAAAAGCCCTGCGCCGACGATCTGGTCTGAATCTCTCATCCGTTCCGTCGCGTCTATCCACTCGCTCGCCAGCCAGGCGGGCGTCAGCAAAGCAACGAACGCTGCTTGCACCCAGTCGCGCTTCAAGGCCCAAGCGATCCATGCTCCGAGGGCCCAGAGCATGACTCCTCCCGGCCAGTGCTCTTGCAAATTGAATATCTGTGCCGAGAGAAAAATGCCGGTGCCCAACGAGGCTGTACCTATTCCGTGGAGAGCCGTCGAGAGGACGCTGAAGCGATCGGCAAAAACTGCGCCAGCAACGTGAAACACTGCGACCATCAGCAAGACCAACGAGAATCGCTGGCCAGGCGAGAGTTCGTCCCAGTGCGCCGAGACAAAGAGCAGAACTCCGGCGGCGAGCATAATCGCGCCGAATGCAACTGCAATCAGAATCGGCCAACGCAGCTGCTTTGGCTGCTTGCGTGATGACTCAAATTGGCGAACGCGCCCTGCAGTTGTGGCGTCTACCAATCCTGCCGACGTCCACCGATCCAGTGCTGATTCCCACGCCTCTGGCAAATGTTCCTCAATTCTTACTGGTATTTCTCGAGCGCCTGAACCCGGTTTAACTGACGCCTGAAGCCTGACACCTGATACCTGATGCCTGCCTTTCCTACCACTTCACCTTCATCCCAAACTGGAACTGCCGCGGATCGTACGCCGCCGTCGGCTGTCCAGCATTGGTGAACAGCGGACTCACCGCCGACACGTTGAAGCGGTTCGCGATGTTGAACATGTCCGCGATCAACTCCAGGTTGACCCGTTCGCCAATCGGAACTCGTTTGGCGATGCGCAGGTCATCGAAGACCGTCCATGGCGTCGTGCCGGCATTGCGGCCAAGGTTGCCGTCGAGTTGCAACAAAGTCGGAGGAGTTCCCGTCGCAAGGAAATTTGCGACCAAGCCGTTAATGCACGGCTCTTGCAACTTGCCGGTAGGCGAATATCTCGATGCGTACACATTGCCACAAGCCGGATCAACGGTTGTGTTCGGGCGTCCCGTAAGCGACGATAATTGCAGATTGTCCTGGTTGCCCGTAATGATGTTGAACGGCCGCCCGGATGCGAACTCAATCAGGGGAGCAAGTGTCCAGTCGCTAAAGAATTTGCCGGCAAATCCATCGCCACCCAATTTCCCAGTCTGATAAACACCGCTGAATACAAAACGATGCCGCTGGTCGAAGGTCGAGTTCGCGCGGTCGAGTGCAGGGAAGTAGCTATCCTGCGGAGTCAGCGTGGATTGCAAGTCGGTCGAGTCATCAATGGCGTGCGACCACGTATAGGAACCGAGGAACTCATAGTGGCTGCTGAACCGCTTGCGCAGATTTGCGCTGAAGCCGTGATAAATGGAGCTGCCGTTCGAGAAGTTCGCATCCATGTCGCCGAAGGGCACGCAACCGGTGTAGTCAGGCACAGGGGGAACAGGGTTGCAGTTCGCATTGAAGCCCGGCAGAGTTCCGAGCAGCTGTATGGCTTGTGCCACGCAAGCCGGGCCACCTGGTTGCAAGTATGTTCCGGCGGCAATGGAAGGATTCAGTCCAGATGGCCGGAAGAAATTCATGAGTGCGGCGCTGATCCACGGACCAAGCGGCCCCGATCCGCAAGGAGTGGCCCCGGTCCCGACTGTGAATGGGCTGGATGGTGTCTGTCCGGCAGCCAGCGCCGCCGCGAAATTCGCGGTCAACAGATCACCACGAACGGTGTTTGCGTTAATTGGCCGATTGAGGTGTCGTCCGCCATTGAAGTTATAGGCAAGGCTCAAAGCAAAACCGTTGCCCAAGTCACGCTCGATGCTGAAATTCGCCTGCTGCGCGTAGGCATACACAAAATTCTTCGCCTGTGGATACCCGAATGGCTGAAAACCTAGGGGCAAAAATGTCGACGTGCCGGGATTTGCCAGGTCGAGGTTCAAATAATTTTGGTTAAGGAAAACAGACTGCGGAAAATTAAGCGCTTGGAATCGCTGTTCATTCGGCAAATAGCCGAGATTGGCATTTGCCTGTGGGAAGGGCGAGGGCGCGCAGGCCGCCTGATTCATCAGACCTTGAAAGATTGGAATGGCATTCAGGTTGCCTGCATTACTTGTAGCGCCTGGGGGGATGCTGCAGCCTCCCGTTCCCGCAAACGCCAGCTGTCCGCTGGAAGATCCGTCCGACGCATCGCCAAGGAAGTAAAGCCCCAACAGCGGATGGTCGTAGAACATCCCATATGACGCGCGGATGACCGTCTTACCGTCCCCTTTCGGATCGATTGCCACGCCGATACGTGGCTGCACGTTGTTTTTGTCGGTCTCGATTCCCTTCTGCAATCCAAGCAGGTTGTAAGCCGGAAGAGCGATGCCTTGTGGCGGTGTGAACTTCGGCGCAATTTCCACGTCATAGCGCAGGCCATAGTTCAAAGTGATTTTCGAAGTTGCCTTCCAGGAATCTTGCCAAAAGAAACCCATTGGGATGTTGTGAAACGAGTCGCTGGGGCTGCCCAGTCCCTGGACGTACACCGATGGAAGACCAGCGCCGTAAGCCTGCACGGGAGAAAAATCGGCGGTGGTCGGAAGGCCAGCGAAGCCCAAGTTTGCTGCGCTGACGGAGCCAAAGTCGTATACCCCGCCGTAGTTGACCGTAAAAATTGCTTTGAGCGGAATGTAATTGAAATCTGTTCCCAGCTTCGTGTTGTGACGGCCTATAGTCCAGGAGAGATTGTCGCTGAACTGATACCGTTGCTCCGTACGCCGGATAAAGGAATAAGGCTCACGACCAAAATTGGCAAAGCCAGGAATGTTCACCGCAGGGGTGGACCCGCTCGCGATTGCAGTGTTGTAGAAATATGAAAGGCCGCGCCGTGCGTACTGGAAACGAAAATCATTCACCTTATTGTTTCCGATGAGCCATGTCTCCTGAGCGACTCCTGCCACGTCGCGATAGGTTTGCTCCGACGTTCGCGAATACGCGTTTTGTCCGAATGGCTGGTCTTCGCCGCTGACCTCAATCCCGGTCACTGTGCTCGGACTGACATTGGCACGTAGCGTCAAGCGATGGCTATTAGTGAGATTGTGGTCAAGGCGCAGTGAATACAGGCTGGTGCCTTCAAAAACCGGGAAGTTGCCTCTCTGGGAATCGAGAGTTTGAAACGACCCGGGCAATCCACCGCAGAGCAATCCGGTTACGATGTTGCAACTCGTCGGGAATTGCTTATCGCCGGTGCCGCCACCAAATGGGAGGAGCGCAAAGGTTTGCTGACTGCCCGTTTCGGCCAGCCACGATGACGCTCCGGTCATCCACGTGTAAAACTGAATAGCCGCTGGTGCAGGACCAGCCTGCGTGAACGGAGTGAGGAAAGCGATCTGCCCTGCAGTCGCAGGCATGCTGAAAGTGCCTGCTGGCGCCAGTGGATTAAAAATATTGGTCGCATCAAAAGGTTGTAGGTCGAAACCATCAGTACCGATTGAAGAAAACCCCGTTTCGTGTCTGCGCGTGATCTCATACGCGAAGTAGTAAAACGTCTTGTCTTTTTTGAGCGCCCCGCCGAATGCAGCTCCGGCTTGTACACGCGTGTACGCGGGGTTGTCGCACGGCGGCGTAAGACACACTGCAAATGGATTCACCGCTTGAAAATTTCGGTTGCGCAAATAGCCAAAAATGTCGCCATGAAAATCGTTCGCTCCCGACCGAGTCACGATATTCACCACACCACCTGACGCTCGCCCATACTCAGCGGCGTAGCTGTTGGTGATGATCTGAAATTCCTGCACCGCTTCCTGCGAAACCGTGGAGCGCACGCCGTTAATGGAATTGTCGGTAGCATCGGCGCCATCTACGTTCACCAGGTTCGAGCGCCCGCGTTGGCCGCTCATGTTCAGGCCCGACGTCGGCGCCGCACCGGTATTCGGAGCGTTGTCGCGGACCACCTGCGAATCGGTTAACGTGAAATTGATGTAATTGCGTCCATTGGTCGGCAGATTATCAATACGCCGCTGATCAACTGTATCGGTGGTCGAGGTGCGCGTGGTCTCGATCAAATCCGCAACTGCGCTGACTTCAACCTTCTCGGTCTCGCTGGCAACTCTCAGCGTCGCCGGCAGATCAGCGGCGCCCCCCACGGTAATGATGACACCCACCGCCGTCGCTTTCGCGAACCCCTTCGCGTCGACGCTCACGGTGTAGGAGCCGGGTGGCAGCGCGAGAGCGCTGTATTCGCCTTGTCCGTTTCCGGCGGCGGGACGCTCAATGCCCTTCGCATCGTCCCGCACCGTAACGCTGGCACTCGCTACCGGAGTGCCGGTGGGGTCTTTCACCGTTACGTGCAAGTCGCCGGTGGCAACGCCTTGTCCGAAGGCGATTGAAGTGGAAAGGGCCGCGATCAACGTGAGCAGGCAGATTCGTAGGGTTCGCATAGAACTTCTCCGACGCGAGAATTCTCCGGGCAGGCGTCTCGGCCAGCCGCGGAGTTGAGTAGAACTCGAGATTTTCTGGAAAGCGAAGGTTCGCTGGTTTTTACATCACTTTGTAGGTAGAAAGCAACCCAGTTGTGTTGGTGCTCTGGGAACGCCTTTGCCGCCCAGGGGCGTACGCGCCGGAGGGGATTCATCAGGTTCGATGAACTCTTGCCCTCCACGTTCCCTCCGGCAGCGACTCGCAAGAAGCACCTCCCCCTTGGTTTAGCTTCTGGCATGGCACTCTGGCTTTCTTATCGCTTGCCGTCAATGCAAGCCCAATCATCTGGCTTGCATTTGTTTATCACGAGGTAAGTGACTGAAAAGGGAAGGCTTGTTGGATGCCTCACCTGACGTCTTTCTCTGAATCCAGCAGGAATCTTCACTAGGCAGGTGTGACCTTGGGCCGTGATGCAAAAAACGCCTTCGCTGCCCATCGCAAAACCCGCCAACCGACGGCAGCTCCCAGCAGGATGGTGGCAAGCCACAGAAGAATCGACGGCAGATAAAACAATAAGGATGTCATCGCCAGGGCGTAGTCGCCGATGCTGTCAATCCCTTGGCGCGCTGCCCGCTTCAGCTGGTACAGAGGACGCCAATGCAGCCCAAAGACCTGCGCCTCAGCTTCCGCACGTAGGGTGATCGTCAGAGCGACGGTTTCCACCCCTTTTGAGAGCGCGTCGAATTCCGCCTGCTGCGTTTCGATCTCGCCGCGAACTTCGTCCAGCTTCTCGCTTACGTCGATCGTGTCCTTGACCGTCTTCGCCTGCTTCAGGATTCCGAGGTACTGCACTTCCTGCGCGCGCAGATTCCGCAGTCGCGCTGATTGGTCCACATACTGCTTGGTGACGTCCTCTGCGTTGACCTTCTCGCTTTCGACGCGCAGCCCAAACTTGCGAATTTCCGACCGGGCTTCTTCGAACTTTGCAGCCGGAACGCGAATCTGTAGTGATGCGCCTGAAGCCTCCTACCCGCCGTTGATCTCGGAGGTCACAAGAAATCCGCCGAGACGCTCGGCAGGCTGGCGGACTTTTTCGGATGTATCTCGCGGGCTCTTCACCGTAAGATCCATCGAAGCAGTGCGGACAGTCTTTCGATCTTCGGTGTAGCCAACTCCTCCGCCGCCCGCAAGCCGATCGCTTGCCAGCATCTCGAGACCTGTGCTTTCACGTCGTGCAGGAATG
>Ga0075425_100005534_pt1 | contig 13146 bp, 16 predicted proteins | sample SoiMethybrSBSTD4_FD_75300 | JGI IMG/M metagenome (GOLD analysis project Ga0075425, IMG submission 75300) | Bulk soil microbial communities from a Populus tree surrounding site in Tennessee, USA - Soil MetaG P. TD hybrid SBSTD4 | ecosystem: Environmental > Terrestrial > Soil > Tree plantation...
TCGCGAACTGTGTCGCTTGCCACAATCCCGACCCATCCAAAGATGGGCCCATCGGCCCCGCCAACAAAGGTTCGTCCCAGGAACTCATCGAAGCCAGAGTTCTACGAGGCGCGTACCCGCCCAATTACAAACCTAAGCGAAACACCAAAGTCATGCCTCAATTTCCTTTTCTGAAATCAGAAATCCCGTATCTCGCGGTTTTCCTGCGCGACGATCATCCCAACAAGGCAACTATGAGGAAGTAAAGCACGGCGGTAAGGATAAAACCAAACCAAAGAGCGCCCTTGATTGAATCGAGGGGCTTTTTGGTCGCTCCTTGAGTCCCCACCAGCGCGTTGCATTCCACCGCTACGATAATGATCAAAGCTATTAACCAAAATACGCCGTGAGCCGCAGAGGAGGTAACGAGACCGGGATAGTGCATGGCGGCTCCCATAAAAAACAGCATGGGAATAGAGAAGACCGTATTCGTTCTAGACGTCAGTCCCGCTCGACGACCGGCCGCTGCGGCCGCGGGCAGCGCCTGACCACCTCCGGCTACCTGATTGGTCGACGCGATAACGATTTGCTGCTTTGGCCAAATCACCAACCACACATTCAAAAACATGATCGTGCCGATCAGACCACCCAAGGTGATGACGATTCCGTACTGAGAACTATAAAAGTCCGGCGCTCCTGCCTGACCTAAACGAATGAGATACATCAAGATACCCGCCAAAAACGTAATCATCGCGCCCCAACGAAACCACCAAAGCGCCCGGGGAACAAGTTTCTGTATCACTCCGGTGCGAACCGGCGCCTCAGTTTCCGCAAAGAAGGGCGTCTGTACGAAATTGAAATAGTATAAAATCCCAATCCATGTGATACCTGCCAGGAAATGAAACCAACGTAGAAAAAAATGTGTAAGCTCCATTACGCTCCCCTCCCTCTCCCCTTTGAGCAAAATTTCCAAAGGGTCGATCTGAAATAAGTTATTTGGTCTGCTTATATTAGGCGCGTATCAATCTTGTCAAGGAAAAAAGCCTTGAAAAAAGCTTTGCATCCTTTGGACAAGCGACAAGATGCGTCTTTGAATATACTCCCATGACGCAGGTCGAATCTTGGTTGGCATACGTGAGCCAACACGGCTTGACCTATCTATAGAACTATGCCATTTTGCCTGCATCTCTCCCGTCGGCTGACCGGAGCTTTTCTGATTCACGAAACCAAACCCACTACGGCTGAACGCGAAGCGACCATGGCGCGACCCTTGGATCGCAAAATCCCTATTCTTCAGGGAACCTGCGATCCTTCTAGCGCCGTCAGTGCGGAACTCGAACTCGTCGAGAAAAACCTTACCCTTGCTATCCGTTCGCGGGAGCAAATGCTGACGGCCATTGCGGGCCATTTGATCCATGGTGGCGGCAAACGGGTGCGGCCGCTGGTCACCCTCTTGGCCTTCTCGGCTCTTGGTGGAAAAAGGACCCAAGATATCGTCGATATAGCGACGGCCATAGAGCTCATTCACACTGCGACCTTGCTCCATGACGATATTATCGACGGAGCCGAGACCCGGCGCGGCAAAGAATCCGCTTACAAAAAATTTGGTCTCAAGTCGACCCTGGTCGCGGGAGATTTTCTTTTTATCAAGGCCTTTGAGTTCGCTGGAAAATTCGATGAGACCGTAGTGCAGTGGACGGCTGACGCTTGTGCGGCGTTGACCGAAGGCGAGATGTTGCAAGGGTTCTTCAACCGTAACCGCAACGTGACTCTGGACGACTATGTGGAAATCGTGAAGCGGAAAACCGCCTCGCTATTTCAAACCGGCGCCAAGGTCGGCGCCTACCTTGCCGGAGCCAATTCCGCTTTAGTTGCGGTCGCCGATCAACTCGGTCTGAACATGGGCATCGCTTTTCAAATGGTCGATGATATTCTCGACGTCGTGGGCCACGTCGAATTACTCGGTAAACCGACGGGGATGGATTTACGGGACGGCAATCCTTCGCTGCCGATCATCCTGGCTCTTAATGAGGGCCAGACGGTGGTCTCAGATGCTTTTGAGCATTCGCATCCTACGGAGAGTGAAATCGCGGCAGCCATCCAGGCCATCAAAATGGGACCAGCCATCCGACAAGCAAAGGCTCTCTCCAAGAGTTACGCTGAAGCCGCGCTCAAATCGACCAAACGACTCCCGCCTTCACCCTACCGCAACGGGCTTAAGAACATGGTTCAATTAATTATCGACCGAGACTTCTGAGCCCGAGCTTAGCCAGCGATCCCCGATGCTTTCGGGCGCCGCGCTTTCATCAAGATCCGCTGATGCCGCCTCTTAACAGCGTGCGTGATCACGCAGTTCAACGCATGTTTGACCGCATTGCCGGTCGCTACGATCTTCTCAACCGCGTTATTAGTTTCCGTCTCGACGCGCGGTGGAGAAATCAAGCCATCCGAACGATTTTAACGCGCCGCGATCCGCTTATTTTGGACCTCGGCACGGGGACCGGCGATCTCACTTTCACCGCCGCTCGATCCGGCGCGGGCCGAGTTGTCGGGTTGGATTTTTCTCTTCCGATGCTGAGACTGGCGCAACAGAAGAAAATCGGCGCGCTGCACGGCGAAAGAGCCTGTTTTGTGCTCGGAAGCGCGCTGGACTCCCCATTTAAAGACGCTCTATTCGACGGGGTGATGACAGCTTTCGTGCTGCGCAATGTGTCGGATCTAAGTCTGTTCTTTGCTCACGCTCTTCGCGTGTTAAAACCGGGAGGGAAATTTGTGTCTCTTGACATGTTTCCGCCGTCGAAAAGCTGGTTTTCGATCTTCTATGCTCTCTACTTTTATCGCTTGGTGCCGTGGATCGGCGGCTTGTTAGCTCGCGATCGCAACGCTTACCAATACCTGTCGGAGTCGGTGCGACAATTTCATTCGCCGGAGACGGTGGCTCAGCTCATCGAACAAGCCGGCTTCAAGCACGTCACGGTGCGGAAGTTCCTCAGCGGCGCCGTTTGCATGCATATGGCCGAGAAGGCCAGTGCCTCGACTCCAACAGTCTAAACCAATGCAAAATTTCCCTAGCAGTTTCCTAATTTTCTTTTACCAGACTGCGTTAGGCGGGCTGCTTGCCTTGTCCGTGACGCCCTTTCAGGAACTGGAGCGAGGGTTCTACAAATCCACGGGCGGGGTCTTGTTTGTGATGGCTTTACTAGGTCTGTGGGGCAAAAGCAGTCTCTACTGGCAAGCTATCACGGAACCCTTTACCTTGACGATGTTCGCTGAAGTTTTCTTTCACCTTTGCTTCGTCATCTCGTTTGCGTGCTACATGGTTTCTTTGTGGGGAGAAAAGCAACGTTTCCGGGCACGAAGTTTCTCATCGTCCATTCTCGCGGGTTTAGCTGGTCTTGTCTTGAGTGCCCATAGTTTTTATGTCGCCCCGACCTTCTCTTTGGAAACCGTCTTCTATCCGATGAGTTTTTTGCTATCCGCCTTGTTACTCGGCAGCGTCACCGTCGGGATGCTCATCGGCCACTGGTATCTGATCGACACCGGACAGAGCTTGAATCCGTTCATCCGAGTCTACAAATTTTTTGTCGTCACGCTGATAGCCCAAAGCGTTTTCCTGTGCCTGTCTTCGACCGGACTTTATTTTTTCGGATCCGCCCATACCGTCGCCGCCATGGAACAACTTTGGCTAAGTCACTCCACATTGCTGATAACGCGGATCTTAGTTGGCCAGGTAGCGCCGCTGATCGTGTCCTGGATGATCTGGCGCACTTTGCTCATCCCACACACGATGGCTGCCACGGGACTCTTCTATATTGGGCTGCTCGGTGTTTTTGTTGGAGAGATTTTGGGAAGGCAGATTCTCGCGCTAACTTCCCTGCCCTTCTGAGTTCGACGGCCCGCCTTGGGCCGAGGGTTTGGGATAGGTTTTGATTTTGGTGATCTTTAGTCCGCTCGAAGTCCAACCAAGGTCATAACCCACCGGCTCTCCTTCCCTGAGATCATGGACGGTCTTCGCCTCACCACAGAGTATGACCAGTTCATAGGAAAATGGGAGTTCTCGACCGCTTTCGGTTCTGACAATTCCCGTATTGTTGGAGGGGAACAGCTTGGTAATGACTCCGTGATGGTAATTATCAACCGGCTGCCCGGTTGTGGGATTATCCCCGCTCTCGCTCATGATTAAAACGTGCCTGTTAATCGATAGAACTACGCCGGCGGTAGCTAGTTAGAGTGTGACTATTTTAGTGGTTGTTTTTGCCTTGCGATCTTTCCTTGAAGTTCCATCAAGCCGTCGAGGACCGCCTCCGGTCGCGGCGGACAGCCGGGAACGTAAACGTCTACCGGAATAATTCGATCAATCCCCTGCACCGTGGCGTAATTGTCGTAGAAGCCGCCGCTTGCAGCACAGGCGCCGAAGGCCATCACCCATTTGGGTTCGGACATCTGCTCATAAACGCGCTTTAAAACCGGGGACAGTTTATGGTTAACCGTGCCAATCACCATGAGCAAATCTGCCTGTCGCGGACTAAACCTGGGCAAAAGCGCGCCGAATCGATCAATGTCGTATGGCGACATGGAAAGCGACATATATTCCATGGCGCAGCAAGCAGTAGCAAACGGATACGGGAAGATAGAATACTTTCGCGCCCAACCGACCGCTTTGTCTAATCGAGTCAACACAACGGTGTCGGCCAAAAGTTTATCCTGTCCGAACTTTGAATCAGCGGTAGAACCGTTGGGCACCAATTCCGGTTTGAGATCGTTCATCGTAATAATGGGACGTTACACCTTTTCCCGCTTCGACACAATTAAAGACAATCCAAGACTATTATCATCAGAATTGACTTGACGTAGATATTGGATGAGGTTCTGGTTCAAAACGCCGCGCTAAATTGAACATGGCGGGCGCAGCCATCTAACATGGCCTTCGGTCTCGCGGCGGCAATTATTGGGCGATGAAATCATTCATAGCTTTACAACATTTATGGCTTGTGGGCCTTTTTCCCCTTGTGAGATCTCAAATTCGACGGCTTGACCCTCGTTGAGAGTCTTGAAACCATCCCCTTGGATGGCGGTATAGTGAACAAAGACATCCCCACCGCCTTCCTTCTCAATGAAACCGTAACCCTTCGCGTTGTTGAACCACTTCACCTTTCCTGTTGTTGCCATCAACTAGACCTCCATACGCTTGCTCATGCTAGCAAACTCAAACCGAGTGACTGTATCTCCAATTTTCTTTACTCTGTCTCGCTCCAATCTTACCCACGCGGAATTCACGAAGCGCATGAGAATAGTTCCCATTTTTCTTTAGAGTGGGACATTAGATAAACGGCAGCATTGTTGTCAAGTGAAAAACCTCCCGGCCGGTTGAAAAATCCCGTAAACGAGATTGCTTCTGCCAGCATTTTATTCCAAGATTCGTGTCGAACCGGTAAACCTTATTTTATTATGGATACATGCAAGCCAAACAACGACGCGGCGACCTAACTGAAAGGATTTTTGGACGGTGAGCAGCCAATCCACTATGCGATGAGCAACCTGTCGCGGTGCGGGGAAGCCTTGAGCGGATCATTCCATCATTGTTACCTGGTGGGTCCATAAAAACCCGATCCGCGAGCTAGTTTTTTGGAACTTTTTATTGCCATGGACTCTCTAAATTTTAGGCATATTGCCACCTTTTGTATCACTTGAAGATTCACGTCATATGAGCTGAATTGTAAAGAGAAAAATCTCATTATATTGACTTCGCTTAGTTTTTCCGTTACATTTGGCATAGTTAGCGGGTTGAGGGAAGACGGGGTTTAATAACAACGAACGAGGAAACTTCGCATCCACCACAATGAACCAACAGCAATCGGAAAGTAAGGGAATGGCCATATACACTACTCTCAGCAAGAAAGACATCGCCAAAATTGCCGATGAGTTTGTGCTTGGCGACCTCTCTTCTTACTCCGGCATCAAGAACGGGTCGGTAAATACCCACTACGTGATTGAGACCAAACGGGGTCGCTACTTTGCCAAAATAGACGAAGTGAAAAGCGAACTCGAAGTAAAACAGGAATTGGATCTCTTATTTCACTTGAGGAAACAAGGCTTTCCGTGCTTACAGCCGCTAAAAAGCAAGACCGGGCGATACTATCTTGATATCGATGGCAAGTGCTTGACCGTGAGCCGTTACATAGACGGAGCGGAGTTATCGGTGGAAGCCCTGAACAACAACCACCTCGAAATTTTAGGGCATGCCCTCGCTAATCTGCACCTGATCGGCCGAAGTTATAAGAAGGGAATCGACAATCGTTTTGGCTTCAACAGGATAGTGGCCACTTACCGTGAAGCACGCCGGCAGTTACCGTCGCATTTGAAAAATATTATTCGAGTCCTCGACGACGAATTTTCCTATTTGGAAAATTACCTGGATAACAACCTTCCGAAGGGAATCATCCACGGAGATCTGTTCCCTGACAACGTAAAGTTTAAAGGCAACCGGTTGGTTGGAGTAATGGATTTCGATGCTGCCTGTCGGGGCAAACTCATTTATGATTTGGCCACAGCGGTCAATGCGCTTTGTTTTCTGGACGATCGCTACAAGATCGACCGCTTCGAAGCTTTGATTGGCGGATACGAAAGCCTGAGACCTCTGTCGCTGCCGGAGTGGGATTCGTTTCCGAATGAATTACGATTCTCCGCGTTACGCTTCACGGTCACACGAATCAAGGACTTTTTCCTCAAGAAAGGTGACGACAGTCAACGAATCTACAAAGATTTTAAACAGTTTTATGATCGGCTCTTGATTCTGAGGCGGGAGAAGAGTGGCGGAATGGAAGATATCTTGCTCGCTATGGCGACGGGGTACGATTATCGTAAATACCAGAAGTCAAAACCATCAAAATAAAGCCGACCGGCCACCGCTCCACAACTGAAATCTAATCCGTCAAGCCTGCGATTCGTCTTAACTTCATTTGAGCATCGTGCCTGATAAGCCGAATCATCGACCAGAAAGTCAGCATTGCGCCTAACAGAAACAGCACCCTTCCTCCGGTTAACACGACATAGAAAAAATTAAGCTTCACTCTGGCGGCGTTGTATTTCTCCCGGTCCTCATTGATCCGCCTGAGCACCTCTTCGTTTTTTTGGTGATCCAGTTCCTGAAAACTTCTGTAGGAGTCTTCGAGCCCGGTCCGCGCGGTTTTGTGCAGAAGACTCTGGTATTTCGTGCTTTCAATTGCCCCAACCGTCCAGTTTCCGATACCCAACACTAAACACACGACACCGGCAATGACCAGGTAGCTGGAGTAAATTTCACGCACTTTCACGTTACTTGCGGGTGTAGCAGAATTTAGCATTGCGGTCAATTTCATCCTTCGCCATGAAGGACGATAATGCCGGTAGCGACAGAGAATCGCGCGTCCTCGTGGTTGCACTCACTATGGGACTAGCTTAGGATAATGATTATCGTATGCGCTGCTTCGTGGTCGGAGATATTCACGGGTGCCTCAGCGAGCTTCGTTATTTGCTTGAGGGTTTGCCGCTTGAAAGCGGCGATCGGTTGGTTTTCTTAGGAGATTATGTAGATCGCGGTCCGGACTCGAAAGGAGTGGTTTCGTATCTCATAGAATTACAGAAAAATTCCCCTTACGACTCGGTATTTTTAAAGGGAAATCACGAAGACATGTTTTTGTCTTATCTCGGGCTGCCGGGGCAGCACGGGGATATGTTTCTTATTAATGGCGGTAAGGTGACTCTGGAAAGCTACGGACTCTCCACCAACACCAACCCTAAGGAGCTGCTCGCGCAGATCCCGCCGCCGCACCTGGACTTTTATCAAGACCTCAGAAACTATTACGTGGCCGAGCCGTTCCTGTGTGTGCATGCCGGCGTTCATCCGCTGAAGTCCCTAGAGGAGCAAACGGAATCCGAGATGTTTTGGATTCGCAATCAATTCATTTATCGGTCTCATATGCTACCTTACGTTGTGCTGTTCGGCCACACGCCGCAGAGTGATGTCTTCTACGATCTTCCTTATAAAATCGGCTTGGATACCGGCTTGGTTTACGGCAACAAGCTCACTTGCCTTGAAATTGAAGAAAAAGTTCTCTATCAGATCAATCGAGGTAAGAAACAGATCAAGCAAATCCCGATACAGAAAAAATGGGATGCCATGTCGACCGTCGTCACTTCTTGAACTTTTCCTAATCCCGGCATACTTTGTACCTTCACGTGGCGGTGTAGCTCAGTTGGTCAGAGCACGCGGCTCATATCCGCGGAGTCGACAGTTCGAGTCTGTCCACCGCCACCACAAATCCCCTGTGTTTGCTTCACTATTTACCTCTAATTCGTGAAAGTCTGCTTCGGGGCTTTTAAGGGAATATCTACCCCTTGGATGGGACTAGATTCACAACCAAGATCCACAACCAAACCCTTCACCGCTTCTTGCATCCGATTTTTGACTGTTCTTAAGGTATTTTGTCGTCGTAACTAGGCTTTGTGAAATCTGTTGCGAAAAAGCAGAATCGAAAACCGGCCGAACGTGACAGGACAAAGTACTTTGATGAGAACAATGCGGAATCGGTTCGGTTAAGCTAATGGTAGCACTGAGAACGTGGAAACGAGTTCACTGTGACAGGTCGCGTTCAGGGCCATGGACTGGCTTAAAATAGCTCACGCAGATCATCCTACGGTTAGGCGATATATACTTGGCGCAGAGAAGCTAAGACAATTACCTGCAGAATGGCGACGTCGTTAAGCAGCGACTCCGATAGAGGTTAGAGCAGAGCGCAAGTGATCAGGAAGCAGCGCGCGTCGAGGTATTTCTCTTAACGGGTCTCTTGATGGGAATAAGAGCACTCTATGATCAGGAGGCACTCAATACCGACGATCTCAAAAGGTCGCCGCCGCTTACCGCCTTACGGCAAGACCACCGCACAAGTGGACCATGGGAAGAGCATAGGCGGGATCAATTATACTGGGGAAAGCGCAACTGATCTCAGTAGGAATGGGGGCTAGCTTCTCGTGGGGCTGGCCCCTTTCTAAAAGACAGCGGTTTGCTTTTTTGTAGTAGATACGATGACAAGAAAACAATTAAATTCGGATTTTCTCGTAGGGCTTGGATTCATTCTAGCTGCCGTCGCGATTTAAGGCCAACCTTCCCAGCCTCAGGAAGATTAGGATTGCCCTGTCCAAACTCTTTCGCTTATTGTTTGAATCACAAAACCTCGCTAATGGCTTTCGGTCTGCCTCTGTTAATCTACCGTAGGGCTAAAACGCCACCGGCGCCGCATCCAAGCGGTAGAAATAGGTCATCGCGATTGTGGTCGAATAGAAAAGCGCTAAGTAAGGTGATCACGGACACGAGCAGACGAAAACAGACGTTGCGATTGCCCCTGTCTTATAAAGTTCAAAGTTTGGGCACAACATCACAGAATGTCTCGTCGGTGAAACTGCTATTCAGTAGTTTCATGTACTGCTCTTTAAGTGCATCTTGGAGCTCGTTCTTTTCCCAATCGATTTTCGGGTTCTCCTTAAAAAAGTGCCTGATAAAGATGCTCAGCTTCCATTTTGCGCTCAGTTTCGATCGTTTTCCTACTGGTCTCTGTTGTGTAGGCGCGATGATATCGTTTTTCATCATTCCTGGCTTTTGCAGTTTTGAAGGAGCTGCTGCAAATGCTCATTGCGGCGCCGGCACTGGCATTTCGATCAGCGCTACTGAGCGAGCCTCAATCCAGTTTCTCGCCGCGGCAATCATAAAGTACTCCGCAGCACGCTCGCTCGAATGTACATGTTTAGGTCCGACTAACTGGTGCGATTCCCTTTTGCCCTTGTAATTGAAGCTAATATCAGCCCTGCCGATCCACGACTTCGTGGTGCGATTGAACTGCGCCGTGACGACGATGAGATGATCGCGGTAGAGAATTGATTCAGCCATGGGCGACCTCCGTGTTGTATTAACTCTGGTGCTACAGCCCCCAGCGATCTGCCAAACCGACTGATCCTATAAATTTATTGATGGACGGTCAAGCGCAAGAACCTATCGTATTTAGGCGCTCATTTTCCTTTCATGCCTTCTCATTTAGACTTGAAAATACTTTCAGTATCAGGTGTTTGCTTCTCTTCTTAGGTTACGATAGAAACCCGCCGAATGACCCGTACTCGCAACGTCGTTCGGCATCGAAAACCTAAGTCCGAATTTACAGATTTGTGAGCTGCTTTGATCGAGCAGCACAAGCAAGAATTGAATAATGTCGCTAAGGCAATCGATGCGCTCGCAGCACGATTTGAGGAAATCGATCGCAAATATGAACAGCGGCTTTTAGCATTCGCTCAACCGCTGTTTTTTGACAACCGCGACGACATGGAAAGACGAATGGACGAGCTCACGCCGCTGTATTCTGAGACCCACGATCCAAAGGTCAAAACAGAGCTTGAGGAATTGAGTTGGAAGCTAACCGATATGCTAAAACGCCACCGGCGGCGTCTAAGCGGCCACTCCCTGCCGGGGTCTCTTATCTCAAACGGGTCGATCCGTAAAACCGCGGGTCCGGTTGCTTGTTTTCGGTTAATGTCTTCGATTTTTTCGGGCCACTGTTACGCTTGGTGGTTGCAATTCTTAACGCATTTCCAACAAAAGCTCTATATTTACGCGCTCCGGAGCCTATTTCTATATGGTCGGTCGGTTTGCGGCCAGAGCGGACATTGATTGTTGAAGTGCCACTGACCAAATTCTCTATGCTTTCGGTAGACCATCCAAAATAAAGGCTATCGAGCTGAGAACGGTAGTTAATGGGTTTTTGATAAATTTGGGAACTTCAACTGCAGGCCTCCCAGAGCCTTGACTCAATCCCACCAGCAGCGATATAGATGCGCCGTTTCCCTCGATAGTGTTGGAAGTTTCCAAAACACGGAGGATTAGATGAACTTACTAAACTTCCTAATTCTAGCGCTGGCTTATCTAATCGGCGCGCTTATCGTGACACGCGCCTTAAAGAGGACCAAGAACGACAGCGCCACCAATTACGCCCCGCGTATAAATAACAAAATGGATGGAAGAAACTCGCGCGGAGTGAGAACGAAAGTCATGATCGGAAGGTTAAGAGGAGTTTGAAAAGTTAAGTTGGGAACACCTAACTGCCAGAAAAGCCCCTTCACTGATGGGGTGTCATTAAACCCTACTTGAGGGCTCGTCTCACGAAACTCGATACTATGAAGTCACCCCTATTCCTCAGGTATAATGTCCGCAACCTCTTTATCTTGTCGTAGCCTGACGAACCTTGAGTGTCTCAGCTCACCGTCCGACATCCACTCCACAAATTCAATCTGCGCAGCGAGCTTTGGTTTGAGCCACATGCAGTTTTTCATTTCCTCCAGCGTTAACGCCCATTGCGTGCTCTTGCGCTCAAGTAGATTAACATAGGGCATGTGTCGATCTTCAAGCCCCTCGAGTTTGGCGGCCATTTCATGGCGCGTATGACGCGAAACCGTTACGCACCGTGAAGAATCTGACAGTGTGGTGGAAGCCGTTAGCCTAGGTCGCGCAGAGAATATGAGCTTATTATGTCTGCCCAAGCTCCTCATCGAGTATTCTTTCAAATACTTCCAAGGGTTGGTTGCCCGAAATTTCCCGGCCATTGATAAATAATGTCGGCGTCCCCGTAACTCCGAGTAGGGCTCCATCCATTAAATCCCGCTGGACAACCGATTTGAATTTCCCGCTGTCGAGACAGCGACCGAACGCGTTTATGTCAAGGCCCACTTCTTTAGCGTAGCTCGTCAGACTCTCCTTGTCCGCGTTCGGAGAATTAGCATAAAGAGCATCGTGATAACTCCAAAACTTTCCCTGCTCATCGGCGCATCGGGCCGCCTCAGCGGCCTGGCGCGCTTGCGGGTGAATGCCGTCCAATGGAAGGTCCTTGTGCACGACTTTGATTTTACCGTTATAACGTGAAAGCAATTCTCTGAACATTGGCTGAACTTGCTTGCAAAACGGACACTGATAATCCTCAAACTTCACAATCGTCACCGGTGCATATTTTGGCCCATGGAACGGCGCGCCAGCAATCGGCACCTCCGCACGAAAAAGCCGGGGCGCCTTGAGATAGGTTTCGATCCTTACATTGGAGCGCAGGGACTTTAAGTACAAAACTTTTTGCGCTTCAATTTTCTTAATACGGAGAAACTTACGAATTTGCTCTCGGGCCGCGTTTAGGTCCATGCCAAGGCGAGACTTATTGGATCTGTAAAAGACTTCAATCTCATCATCAGTGATGGACATGATTTTGGAATGCACTTCCCGATCCAACAGAGTCTCAACCGAGACCCCGTTCTTCTTGGCTTCTCGAGTGAGAAGCACGGCGTTGACATACTCTTCAAGCTTTTGCTTCTGCAATTGATACAGACGTTCGCGCTGCTCAGAAAGAGCTTTGGCTGCGCTTCTCTCCAGGTCAGAAGCATAAACGACCTGTCCGTCGACATCGGCCAGTATTACCTGCGCCTCATTGTTGCAAGCACTGGTCGAGGCAATAACCGCCACACTGGATAAAACTGCCAAGATGAAGTTTCTTGTCGGCAAAATCTTTGTGAGATTAGGTATGAGGAGCTGTGTCAGCGGTGTGGTCCTGGTACTACCCATCATGGACAGTCTCCAGCTACCTTTTGACAACGATTTCATACCCCTTACATCCCCGATTTGACATCCCGGACCAACGTCGGAACGTAGCAACTTACGTCTGTCGTGTTGTAAGGATTCTGCCCGCAGGTAACCGTTCCATAGATGTATTTGTCTTTGCCGTCTTTGACAACTGGATTTTTCGGGTCGGGACAAAATTTAGCAAAATCTATGATCTTTTCAGTTTGGTTCCACTTAGAGCCGTCTCGCACTACGGGGATTAAATAGCACTCACCCGGATTTGCGTTAAAGACGTCCGCGAAATCGCTGTAAACGCTGCTGATTTGCCCGTTGTTTAAGTTTGTGGGGAATCCAACGTCGACCGATGGCAAACCACCGCCACAAGTACTGGCGCTCTTTAATAATGCTTTGATCTCTGCCGCGCTCGTGTTGTTGATCCAATAGGTTGTATAACCTGAATTGTCCGTCTGACTGCTCGATTGAAGCAGCTTTTGCGGATTAGCCTGCGAACATTTCGCCTTTTCAATGGCGATCGGAAGCCCGGGAGC
>Ga0075425_100005536_pt1 | contig 13143 bp, 12 predicted proteins | sample SoiMethybrSBSTD4_FD_75300 | JGI IMG/M metagenome (GOLD analysis project Ga0075425, IMG submission 75300) | Bulk soil microbial communities from a Populus tree surrounding site in Tennessee, USA - Soil MetaG P. TD hybrid SBSTD4 | ecosystem: Environmental > Terrestrial > Soil > Tree plantation...
GAAAAGCAGTGACTGGTGAGTCGCGAACTGTGACTGGTGACGCGCGGTGAGGAGGTTGGATTCGTTGAAGTGGATGCGGTCCGCGAATCCGAGGTGCGTTGCGTTTCGTTGAGCTACCGCGAGTGCAGCAGGAGAAATGTCCGTGGCGTGGATTTGCGCGGTGGGGAATTCTTTAGCGAGGGCCACGGCGATGCAGCCGGAGCCGGTGCCGATGTCGGCGAGGATGAGACCTTCGCCGGTCATGTTTTGCGAATGTTTGCCGCGCAGATCGCGCAGTGCGAGGCGATCGAGAGCGACTTCGATCACGTGTTCTGTTTCGGGGCGGGGAATCAGAACATCAGGAGTGACCTCGAATTCCATGCCCCAGAATTCTTGTTTGCCGGTGAGGTGCTGGGTCGGAATTCCTGTTGCGCGCTTTTCGAGCAGTCCGAAATAGGTTTGCGATTCAGCTTCGGTGAGCGCATCTTCCGGATGCGAGTAGAGCGAAGTACGCGAGCGGCCGGTGGCGTGGAGGAGCAGCAGTTCTGCGGCGAGCGTGTCAGAAGGAACGTGGGCATTGCGGAGTTGCGTAATGCCGAGTTTGAGTGCGGTGCGGATGTCCATGGGCGCAGAAGAAAAAGCAGATTCCTCGCTTCGCTCGGAACGACAATTATTTGTGACATTCGGCATAAAGCACGGAGCTTCTAAACGTTTACGCTTCGGCGAGTTCTTGTTTTAAGCGTTCGGCTTCGTAGTGGGTGACGAGGCCGTCGACGAGAGGAGCGAGCTTCCCGTCCATGACGTCGGTGAGCTGATGTAGCGTCAGGCCGATGCGGTGATCGGTAATGCGGTTCTGCGGGAAGTTGTAGGTACGGATTTTTTCGGAGCGGTCGCCGGTCTTGATTTGACCGCGGCGTTCAGCGCCGAGCGCGGCTTGCTGCTTTTCCAGTTCCATTTCGTAGAGGCGAGAACGCAACACGCGCATAGCCTTGGCGCGGTTTTTGATTTGTGATTTTTCGTCCTGCTGAGAGACCACCAAGCCGCTGGGAATGTGGGTTATGCGCACGGCTGAATAAGTGGTGTTTACGGACTGCCCGCCGGGACCGGAAGAGCAGAATGTGTCGATGCGCAGATCTTTCGCTTCGATTTTGATGTCGATTTCGTCGGCTTCAGGGAGCACAGCGACGGTGGCCGCAGAAGTGTGGATTCGCCCCTGGGTTTCCGTAGCGGGAACGCGCTGAACGCGGTGCACGCCGCTTTCGTATTTCAACTTGGAATAAACCTTGTTGCCGGAAATGGAAGCGACGATTTCTTTCAAGCCGCCGAGCGAAGACGGCGAGCTTTCGAGTACTTCAACTTTCCAGTTTTGTGTTTCCGCGTAGCGAGAGTACATGCGGAAGAGTTCCGCGGCAAAGAGAGCAGCTTCATCGCCGCCGGTGCCGGCGCGGATTTCCACGATGACGTTTTTCTCGTCGTTGGGATCTTTCGGCAGAAGCAGCAGCTTGAGTTCGTGCTCGACGGCTTCCTTGCGTCCGCTGAGGTGTTTTTCCTCGTCGTGCGCCATTTGTCTTATTTCGGCGTCGTCAGCTTCGAGCACCATCTGGTGCGCGCCAGCGAGATCTTTTTCAATTTGCTTGTATTCGCGGTGCTTGGAGACGATTTCGGAAAGTTCGGCGTGCTGCTTGGCGAGTTTCTGGAAGCGCGAGGAGTCGGCGACGATTTCAGCGGAGGACAGCTGCTGTGTCATCTCCTCGTAGCGCGAGTCGAGCTGATCGAGTTTTTCTGTAAGCGTAAGGACTGGCATTGCGAACCTCTAGAGCTTTCCGTTATCAGTTTTCCGTTCTCTGCAAGAGCGAAGAACGTTTTTGGCGTTTGTTTGGATTCTTGCCAGAACCGAGCAATGCGAGCCTCCCAGAGGGAGGGACGGCGGGCCAGCTAATAGAAGGCGGCGAACTTCATAATTGCAGATCATATGATAGCAGCCGCCAAAGGGGCGCGGCAAATGCGCGCTGTTGAGTTGCTGTAAGATGAAGCCGACGCTGCTGGCTGGACGGTGCCCGAGCCGGTTCCCATTTTGGGAATGGTGGAGTTAGGGGAGGGCCACCCCGGGGGTACTTTTCCTAAGCGTGGCAAATACAGGACTTACGGGACACTGAGGCCGGCTGGATTGGGTTTGGGATGGGGGCGAAACGGCGAAATTCCGGTAAAAACCCGGGATATTCGCGAGAAAGGCAACCATAAGTCAAGGAAAATGAGCGAAGCGACGAAAATCTTGGCTCCAGAAGGCAGCGGGAACGAATCTGCGCAGAAGGCGGAGCGCGGCGCTGACGCAGGATTTTTGTGGGACTTCTGGTATCCGGCGGCGCGGAGCTCGGCGATCGAGGGGCGGCGGCTGACTACGGCGATGCTGCTGGAAGTGCCCCTGGTGCTCGGGCGGACGGACAAGGGAGCAGCGTTCGCGATGCGGGATGCGTGTCCGCATCGGGGGATTCCGCTGTCCTATGGACGGTTCGACGGACAGAATCTGGAGTGCAGCTACCACGGATGGAAGTTTGACGGGTGCAGCGGGCAGTGCGTGGAGATACCGTCGCTGACTTCGCAGGACAAACTGAAAGTGGAGCGGATATTTGCGGGGCACTTTCCGTGTGAGGAGCACGACGGCTACGTTTGGGTTTATATGAATGCGCCAGGGACATTGATGCCGGAAAAGATTCCGGCGGCGCCGCGACTGGCGAGCTTCAGCCAGAAATACAAGAGCACGCACCTGCAGTGCGATCTGCCTTCGCACATTGACCACGGAATTATTGGGCTGATGGATCCGGCACACGGGCCGTTTGTGCACCAGTCGTGGTTCTGGCGGAGCCAGAAGAGCATTCACGAAAAGGCCAAGCAGTTTGAGCCGATACCGAATGGATTCCGGATGAGCCCGCATTCGCCGAGCACAAACAGCGCGCCGTATCAGTTGCTAAAGAAAATGACGGGCGCGCCGGTGACGACGACGATTGATTTTGTATTGCCGAATATGCGGACGGAAGAGATTCGCAGCGGGAAGCTGTGGTTTTCAAGTCTGACGACCGTCACGCCGGTACGGCGGGATTTGTGCCGGATTGATTTTTTGGCGGCGTGGAATGTGCCGCTGCCCATTACGATTTTCAAAATATTTGCGAAGACGTTTTTGCGGCAGGATCAGGAGACGATGATTCAGCAGGCGGAAGGGTTGAAATACAACCCGCGGCTGATGCTGATCGACGACGCAGACCGGCCAGCGAAGTGGTATTTCGCGCTGAAGGCGAATTTGCTGGAGTCGCGGCGGACGGGCGAGCCGATGACGCATCCAATGGACGGGCCGGTTACGCTGCACTGGCGATCCTGAGCCCACGGGCGCGTGAATATTCGTCGAAAACATCAGGCACCAATGCAAATATTCGTGTGGCCGATCTGGGGAAGCGCACGGTCGAAGGGTTAGAGTGCACCGGCAAGCGGACGGCGCACACTTTTCCCGCGGGTTCGGTGGGAAATCAACAGTCGTTTGTGGCGACGACCGAGACGTGGTTTTCGCCGGAGATCGAAGCGGTTGTGGAATCGGCAAGCTTCGATCCGCGCTATGGAAAAACGTACGCATTGCGACAGGTCAAACGGACCGAACCGCCGGCACAGCTGTTTGCGACTCCTCAAACCTATCGAGTGGTGGATGAAGAGTTCGCCGCGAAGTAAGCACCCAACTGCGGAGAATGATTTCTTCGTGCTTAGCTTTGCGGCCAGATTTTTAGGGCGCGGCGGAGGTCGACTAGTTGGGCGAGGTGGTAGGCATTGTGGTCGGCGAGGAGAAGGGCTTCTCGTAACAAAGTTTGGCCATCTCCCCAGGGGAACGGTGCGTAAAGATCGGCGCGCGGGAGGGAGATGAGCGCGATCATTTCTTTCAGGTCGCGCTGAAACGACTTCACACTTCTATCCCAAGCGGAATCGTCGGGCGGCAGAGGCGTTTTGGGCCAATAGCCTTCGGGAAACTCCGGCGAAGTGTGTTTCGGATTGCGGCTGAACTCAACGATGTCCCATTGGGCGATGCGCAGGTGTTCGAGCAACTGCCAGCCGGTGTGGGCGAGGCCTTGAGCAAAAGCGCCGCGCTTATCGGCGGGAAAATCGGCGATCGCATCGGAGAAACCGACATGGGCGTTGCCGCCCTGAAGCAGTTCGACGAGATGTTTGCGGAGAGATTGTTCCGGCGCCACTTTTTTGGCGCTGGATTTTTTGCGCGCAGGCATAGCGTTTCGACTATTTCTCCGCGATGACCAGGCGCTGCGGCAAATCGGGGGGCGCTTGTAAAACAGCGTTCTTAAAACCGGCGTTGCGGTGCATGGATTCGTATTCGGGGAACGTGAAGGCTTCGCCGGCGTCGGTATTGATCAACATGACCATGCTGAACGCGGCGGCTATGGGCGGAGTAACTCGGTCTTCGTTGGGAATAAAATCTACGGTTACGGCTTTGCCGCCGGGCTTGAGCGCGGCATGGAACCGGCGCAGCAGTTTTTCGTTGGTCGGAATATCGAAATGGTGCAGGAAATTGGTGATGAGGACATAGTCGTAGCCCGAGCCGAGGTCGGTGTCGAACGCGCTGCCTGGGCGGACGGAGTAGCGGTCGGCGACGCCGAATTTTTGCGCATTTTCCTTGGCGACTTCGAGGACGGCAGGCCAGTCGACCGCAGTGACATGAACGCGAGGATTATTCTTGGCGACCGTGATGCCGTACATGCCATGGCCGGCGGCGATATCGAGGACTTTGATTTCGGCTGAAGGATTCGCGCTGACCATTTGCGAAAGAGCTCCAGCCACGGGAGCTGACATCGAGCCCATGGCTTTGGCGAAGCTAACCCAACGATGGTCTACGGGCTTGCTGTTATCGCCTATGCCGCTGACCGTGCCGCCTTTGCGTACGCAATCGGCGAACTGAGAGAAGTTGCGAATGTTTTCTTCGCTGACGAGAAAATCCGCCATGGCGCCCATGTAGGCAGGGGAGCGCTGGTCCAGGAAGAGCGCGGAGTCCGGGGTGAGCGAATACTTTCCGTTCTCTTTGCGGAGAAAGCCCTGGACGGTCATTCCGTCGGCAAGAATTCTTACGCCACGTTCGGAGGTGTTGATGCGCTGGGCGAGCGAGGCGGCATCGTTAGCGCCTTCGGCGATGGCGGTGAAGAGATCGAGCTCAATAGCGGCCTTAAGAGCAAATACATGCTGGTAGGAGATGAGAGTGCCGAAAATCAGTTCGGGGCTCGGCTTGGGCGCGGCGGCAGATGACATGAAAGCTCCTTGTACCTGGTTGATCGGGGAAAAACCGGTTTGTCCTTTATACGCCTATCAAGAGAGTTGGGGAAGCGGTTCTGCGCGGTCCCTGCCGGTTGCTTCGTGCGAGGGGCGCTGGCATACTCACGCTTCTCCAAATCGCAACAAAATTCCCGCGGTCTAAAGACCCCGGGCTACAGGTGCTACACGGAATGAAAAAAGAGGTACATCGCTGGTATTCGCAGCGGTTGGGGCTCGAACTGGGCGTGGTGGTATATGGCCATTGGGGCGCGCCGCTGATGGGATTTCCGACCAGTGCGGGCGACGAATGGGAACTGGAAGGGCAGGGATTGATCGAGGCGCTCGGCGACTTCATTGAAGGCGGGAAGGTCAAGTTCTACACGGTGAATTCGATCAACGGACTCAGTTTTTACAACAAGGGCGCGCACCCGTTTCATCGCAGCTATGTGCAGTCGGTGTTCGATTCGTATCTGCGCGAAGAGGTGGTGCCGTTCATATGGGACAACTGCCAATCGCCGGGGATTGCCATTTCGACGATGGGGGCTTCGTTTGGGGCGTATCACGCGGCGAATTCGCTGCTCAAGCATCCCGATGTGATCAAGCGATGCTTTGCGCTTTCAGGTGTGTACGACTTGAAGAATTTCATGGACGGGATGTACGACGACAATTTCTATTTCAACAATCCGGTGGACTACATTGCGAATTTGAGCGATTCGTGGGCATACGGGCAGCTGGCGAGCTGCGACATCCATTTATCCACCGGGACGGGGCCGTGGGAAAACTCCGGCCCGACGTATCACTTTTCAGGAATTCTGGCGCACAAAGGGATTCGCCATTCGCTGGACAACTGGGGGCCGATGGGCGGGCATGACTGGCCGTACTGGAAGCACCAGATGCGAGAGTACATTTCACACCTCTTCTGACGGACGGCAAACGTTCACGCGCGCCACTAGGCAAATTTGACGAGCGATTTCGGATAGCGGCCGGGGCCGCGTCGTCCCAAAATCGCAGCTGTGATGGAGCACCCATTTCAGAGAAATCTCAGGCTCGATTGGGCGACGATCAGCGAGTCCCTTTCGTCCTCAGGGTGCGCTTTGACCGGTCCGTTGCTTACGCCCGCCGAATGTGCGGAGCTGATTGCGCTGTACCCTGATGATAAGAATTTTCGAAGCCAGATAGTGATGGAGCGATACCGGTTCGGAAAGGGCGAGTATAAGTATTTCCGGTATCCGCTGCCCGCTGTTGTGCAGGAGTTGCGCAAAAGTACATACCCACACCTAGCAAAGATTGCCAATCTGTGGCGCACCCAACTGGGTGAGCGAGGAGCGCCGTTTCCAGAAGATCACGAAGAATTCCTAAAACGCTGCGAAGTTGCGGAACAGAAACGGCCAACTCCGTTGATGCTGCACTACGAAGAGGGTGGATACAACTGTCTGCATCAGGACCTATATGGAGAAATTGCCTTTCCGCTGCAGCTGGTGGTGATGTTGGGGCAGCAAGGAAAAGATTGGAACGGCGGTGAATTCGTGCTGGTTGAGAATGTGCCGCGCGCCCAATCGCGCGCGGAGGTCATCACGGCGCCGCAAGGACACGGAGTCGTGTTTACGACACGTTTTCGCCCGGTGAAAGGATCGCGAGGATGGTATCGCGTGGCGATGCGCCATGGAGTGAGCCGGGTTCGACGAGGAGTCCGCTATACGCTGGGAATCATTTACCACGACGCGAAATGACGCCGCCGGCCTCGCACGGCGAAGTTCGCCGGTTATTCACCGGACTGTCTGCCGTTTTCGTGGCTTAGTTTTTGAGGCGGGCTGGCAACTCAAGACCGGCTTGATATCAACGACCGGCGTTCCATCGACGACTTCTAACGGCTGAACGCGGAGACGTGTGCCATCGAGTTCGAGGATCTCTACTTCATGAAGCCCGATCGGGTTGGGACGATCAGGCGAGCGCGTGGCGAAAACTCCTGTGAGCTGTGCGCTGGGGTTATTGCGCGGACGGACGCGCTGGGTTTGGCGATTCGCTTGATGGAGCCACGTGAGGAGCACAACTTGGTCTCCAATGGCCAGGCCTCCGGCGGCACCTGCGTACTCCTTTTTTAGTTCGAGCCACGCGTCAGGCGCACCTTCAGGGCCCTGTTTTGGGCACTCCGCGCGCGACCTAAGCGGGGAGCGGATGACGCCAATGGGGTGCAGTCTCGTATCCATTTCACCTCTCGAATCGCGAGCGCTATTGGCCGGGAACGAGTTACCACGGCGCAGGTTTGCTCCGCCCAACTATCGTTTCACAACAGTCTAGTCAGGGGAAGTTGGAGAGGAAGAGGAGTCGGCTGCTTGCGCCCCTTTGAAGATCGCTATCTGGACCGAGCCCTGGCCGCCCTTTGCCCTGCGCGGCGCAAGCCAGATTTGCCTTTAGGGCGAACGGCTTTGCTTGCCGCGTCGTGCAGTGAGGAATGGCCGCGGCGCCGTGCGGCGCTGCGGGCCTGACGCGACAACGCGGAATGGGATGCCGAGCTGTGACCTTCGTGCTGCAATGCGTTCGTGCTGGCACGTGAGCGGGTGCGCGATGTGCGCCGACTACGCGAACGGCCTTTAGCCAAGTCGCGTTCCGCTTGCTTCCTGACTTTTGCAGAAGAGCCCGATTGGGGCGGGCCGAGTTTGACGCCTGCCCGGCGTGCTTTTGAAAGACCGATAGCGATGGCTTGCTGTGGCGAGCGCGCGCCGTGTTTGCCTTCGCGGATGTGGTGCATTTCTTCGCGGATGAATTCTCCCGCTTGCGTGGAGGGAGATTTTCCCTGTTCTTTGTCGCGTTCGGCGCGTTCCAGCGTTTCCTTTTCCGGCATGTGGCCCCCATTGAGTCGATTGGCCGGGACCTGATTCGACCCTAGGCGTGCGGTGCCGGTTGGGGAATCCGGTCGTTGCTGTAACGAGAGGATTTTCTGCGGATGCTAACGGGACCTAGCGGATGTTTTATGCCAGGCCTAGGTGGTCGAGTTGATAGTGGCCTTTGGCGATGATCTGGTCGGAATCGATCCAAACGTCGCAGTTGCGGGTGAGAACGTCCACGTGGGTTCTGGATTTCCAGTCGGCGTGCGTCTGACTGCCGTAGGGATCGCCGAAAGCGATGTGAACGCCGGGAAATTTTTCATCCTGCAAGAGAATGCCGATCATTTCGGACAAGCCCAGGTTGGTGCCAAAAGCAAGTTCGCCTACGCGATCGCTGTTTTCGTCGGTGTGGCAATACTCCCAGAATTCTTTTTCCAGGTCTTTGCGCGCGCATTCGACGCGGATGAGGCGGCCACCTTCGATGGTGAGCTTCATTGGTGTGGACTGGAGGTCGCCGTATTTGCCGTTGAAATGGTCGCCAGCGGTGGCATCGCAGACGAACGTGCCGTCCACGGTGGCAGGCGTTGTAAAAACCTCACCGGCGGGCAAGTTCGACCAATAGCGCGGGCTGATGAGTCCGCTGGTTTTGACCCAATCGAGTTTGCGGTCGAAATGCGCAGCGAAGGCAGTGCCAGCTTCGGTTTTCACGGTGAGGGTGTCCGCGCGCAGCATGCGTTCACGCAGGCGGTCGCTCAGGCGGTCCACCAATTTGTAATCGGCGCGCATGCCCTGCTGCATGATTTGCGGCGTGACGCCAACCATGTGGGCGTAGCGGATGCGGCGGCGTTCGACGACGTGTACGATGGCCATGCGGGCGGCAAGTTCGCCGGGCTGCGGATTCATGGCGAGAATCCCGACGTCGGCTTGTTCCAGTGCGTCAAGCACTGGTTCAGGCGCGCCGCGTATCGGGCGCGGGCCGAAATCTTCCAGCAAAAGAGAAGTCGTGCGCGCGTGAACTTGCGAAAGGGCTTCGGAAAGGCTGGCGGCGACGGCAGCGCTTGTTTTGTCGGCGATAAGCGCGACGTGCTCGTCCGGCTGGACGGCGAGACAGGTATTCACGGCGTTTTTTGCGCCGGGCATTAATTCTGGTTGGAGAGTCCCGAAGAACATTGCATCCAGTTTACAGGCTCATTGCGGAATTTTGTAGCGATTGGGCCCAGAAAGTTGCTGATTTTCAATTCCGCGCATGAACGCGGAAGGCAGGTATTTGGCCTCCGCCGCTGGTCACGTTCGCCAAGCCGGTGGCGCTGAGACGTGTGAGAAAGCCGCAAACCTTGCCACGGAAAAGGTACGGAGCAAAGTCCACCAGCATGTCGCGATAGTCCACTTTTCCGTCGGGTTGCACCCAGGGGAAAACTTCGCGGCGAATCGGGATGCGCTCCTGGACGATCCAGCAGCCCTGCGACGTGGCGATGGCTTTTTCGATCACGGCGTCCCAGTCGGATTCGCTGGTTTCCCAGCCGAGGGTAACGCCGCTGCCGCCGTATTCGTCGCTGGGCTTGAGAACCAGGTTTTGCCGCTGGCGACGAACAAAATCGAGGAGTTCGATTGAAATGCCGCAGTGGGAGGTGCGCACGTCAGCGACAACGCGCGTCCATGGCACGTGCCTGCGGATCAGTTCGCGTTCGTCGAAGGAAAAGAGCGCGTCGTTGCGCTCATCGGTGATGACGGCAAAGAACGCCTTCACGTGGGGAATCTTGCAGCGAAAATGGTTCGCGACGCAGACTGCATTGGCGGCGACGGCGTCCACGAGGGCCTTACACTCCGCGGGACGCGCGACGATGTCGTTGATGAGCACCCGGCGATACACCAGGTCGATCTTTTTGCCGTTTGCGGTTAGTGCCTTGCCATCGAACCGCAGATCGCGCGGGTCGGCCAGTTCAACTGGCACGCCCATTTTTTCAAAGCGCGCCTTGAGGATTTCGAATTCACTCCAGGTCGGGACTTCGCGCCAATCGGTGATGAGCATTTGCGGCTTTTTGGATGTGCCGCCCCAGTCCAGATAGGCCATGACCAGCGCATCGAGCAGCTTCACGCTTAACGGATAGCTGTGAATCTGGTAGCTCTTCGCGAATTCGGCCATAAGCGGCAATTCGCGAAATACTTCTGTGAGCGTTTCAGTGTAGCCGGAACCCGCGGGCGATTCGCCGTTGTACTCGGCAAATTTCAAGGCATCGGGCAGCAGAAACGAATCAAGCCGCGACGCAGTGCTGGCAAAACCGTGCAGTTTTCCCAGGCGGATGAGTCGCAGCTCCTCTTCGCGTAAATGGAGTTGGCCAAGAAGAGAGGCGTCTTTCATCGCGTGGTTCGCGATGCGTTCGCCGAAATCCGCCACTTTCTCCGCGACTACGCGTACACGCTGTTCATCTTCCGCCGATAGAAAGAACGGTCGCAGAAAGGGACAATGCACGCGGTTGCCGAACGTAAGCTTCGCCCTGCGCAGTTTGTCATAAAACTCTTCGGTGAACTCAGGCGAAAGCGCGAGTTCCTGCTTCAGCAGTTTGTGCCAAAGCTCCGCCGGCGGGCTGGAAACAGTGCTCACCGGATTGGTCGGAGCCGCGCCGCTGCTCATTTGGTTCTGGTCCCGGCGTCAGCGGACGCGGCTGTTGAGTTAGAACTTGGTCCGGTCGTTGTAACATTCGCCGTTGCCACCTGGGCGGCCGCTTTCGGCGCGCCGATCACTCCCGAGGTGAAGCCTACTCCCAACATCTCTTCCCATCGCGGCCACGGATTCGAAGCGACTCCGTTGAGCGCGCGATCGATCACCAGGCGACACATTTTGTCGAGCACCACTTCGAAGTAAAACTCAGTGATGCGGTCGCGCTCAAAGTCGGGCGCGGGATTTAGAAAGTCGATCGCGTACGGCACGTCGCCCTTGATGGCGAACTCGATGGTGTTCATTTCATAGCCGAGCGCCTGGTTGATCGTTTGCGCGTCCTTTACAACACGCGCGCCCAGCGTGGGCGTCAGATAGGAGTGGTCCACGACGTAGCGCCGCTCTTTCGGGTCGTAGTGAACGGGCACAATGTCGGACTTGCCGAAAGTAAAGCAGCGGACGTAGCCCTCGAAATCGATAAATTCCTGCAGCGTCATGCAGTATGGAGCGGTTTTGTCGAAAGCTTCGATCAGTTCCTGCTTGTTGTGAACTTTGTAGACGTGTTTCCAGCCGCCGCCGGAATAGGGCTTCAAGATTGCGGGCCGGCCCACGTAATCGAGCAAACCATCCCAGTCGATCGGGTACTCCATGTTGTGCAGAGATTCCGCGGTGATGTCGATGTCGTTGGGATAGCCTTTTTGCGGCAGCAGCACAGTTTTCGGAATTGCAATTCCCAGCTTTGCCGCGACAGAGTAGTTGAAATATTTATCGTCGGCCGTCCACCAGAACGGATTGTTGATGACGTAGGTGCCTTGCAGCACTGCGTGTTTCAGATAGCCGCGGTAGTATTCGACTTCGTGGGAGATGCGATCGACGATCACACGGTAGCGTGCGGGTTCGCCCATGCGCGTGCCGCCGAGCTTGACGAATTCTGCCGCGACGCCATCCTTTTTACCCAGCTGATTTACCTTGGCGATGAACGCTGGAGGAAATGCATACTCACGCCCGCAAAGCAGTCCCACGATGTGCATGGCTCACTCCTGAGAAACGGTTCGACAAAACTTACCTGACGAAACTTAGTTGATCGCGTGCGCGGAACTTTGTTTGGGTTCAGCGGACCCTGCGCGCGTCTCTGCTACAACGTGACGCACTACCGCCCTTAGGTCGCCGGTTTGCTGGTAGACACGCAACTGCCGTTCGGCGCTGGTCCCTTCGCTTAGGATCGTGTTGACGTAGTTGATGGCGCTGCGGCTGCCGAGGTCGTCCACCACGTCGTCCACAAGTTCCAGAAGCTCGGGAATTAACGTTTTCATGGGCACCTCCGCTTCCTTGCCGAAGTCGACCAGCTTTCCTTCGATTCCGTAGCGGGCCGCGCGCCATTTGTTTTCTTCGATCAGCGCGCGACGATAGATGCGCCAGCTCTGATTCGATGTGTAAAGGCGGTGCAGCTTTACCACGATGGCTTGCGTCAACGCTGCGATCGCACACGCTTCTTCCACTTTGGTCGTGCAATCGCACATACGGAATTCCAGCGTGCCAAACGTGGGATGAGGCCGCACATCCCACCAGATCTTTTTGCCATTGTCGATACAGTTCAGGCGCACCAGCAAGTTGACGAAATTTTCGTAGGCGCTCCACGATTCAAAGAGCTCCGGCACGCCGGTGCGCGGAAACCTGCGGAACACCGTGGTGCGAAAGGATTTGAGACCGGTGTTGCGGCCCATCCAGAAAGGAGAGCTGGTCGAGAGCGACAGAAGGTGCGGCAGAAAGTAGCGCACCATGTTCATCATGTCGATGGTGGTTTGCTTGTCCGGCATAGCCACATGGATGTGCATTCCGAAGATCAACAGCGAGCGCGCCAGCTGCTGCAGTTCTTCAACGATGTGTTCGTAGCGTTCGCCCGGAGAAATGACCTGTTCAATCCAGCTAGCGAAGGGGTGAGTGCCCGCCGCGGCCACCTGCAGTCCGGCTCGTTCCGCTGCTGCGATTAACTCGCCGCGTGTCCGGTGCATCTCGATGCGGAGTTCGCCCACGTTTTCGCAGATGCGTGTGCCGGTCTCGACGATCGACTGATGCATCTCGCTTTTTACTTGTTCCTGAATAGACGGCGAAACTTCGTTGATGATTTGCATCACGTGCGAACGCAAATCGCACGTGGCGGGGTCAATGATCTGAAATTCTTCCTCGACACCAATGGTGAAGCGGTGAGCCATAGCTGGCCCTCCGGGTGGTTGGCTTGCACTCTCGCCCGCCTAATGTCGGCTAAGGTGGGCGCCTGAACTGGGGACTGTCGCGGGTATCATACCCCAGCCGCTGCGTCTTTGTGCAGCGCCGGATCGAGGACGCAGTACCCCATAGGCGCGTCCCAAATCGCAGAAAACCTATTCG
>Ga0075425_100005537_pt1 | contig 13143 bp, 10 predicted proteins | sample SoiMethybrSBSTD4_FD_75300 | JGI IMG/M metagenome (GOLD analysis project Ga0075425, IMG submission 75300) | Bulk soil microbial communities from a Populus tree surrounding site in Tennessee, USA - Soil MetaG P. TD hybrid SBSTD4 | ecosystem: Environmental > Terrestrial > Soil > Tree plantation...
CGCGCGGGCGAGACCAGCGCGCCGGGACTGCAATGCCTGTTCTACCACCTGTTCCTCGCCAGCATGGCGCTGGTGCTGGTGGCCGACGATGCCTACTTCTTCATGGCGGCCTGGGAGACGATGGCGCTGTCGTCGTTCTTCCTCGTCACTTCGGACCATCGCCACGCCGAGATCCGCCGCGCCGGCTACCTCTACCTGCTGATCGCCCACGTCGGCGCCATCGCCATCCTGCTGTCGTTCGGCGCCTTGCAGGGCGGCGCAGGCGACTACCGCTTCGCCACCATGCGCGCGCTCGAGCCCTCCGCGCTGTGGTCGAGCGCCGCCTTCCTCCTCGCGCTCGCCGGCTTCGGCGCCAAGGCAGGCCTGCTGCCGCTGCACGTCTGGCTGCCCGAGGCGCATCCGGCGGCGCCCTCGCCGGTGTCGGCGCTGCTCTCGGCGGTGATGCTGAAGACCGCGGTCTACGGCATGCTGCGCGTCACCTTCGACCTGATCGCGGCGCCGCAGTGGTGGTGGGGCGTGGTGGCGCTCGCCGTGGGCCTCGCCAGCGCGCTGTTCGGCATCGTCTTCGCCGCGGTGCAGACCGACATGAAGCGGTTGCTCGCCTACTCGTCGATCGAGAACATCGGGCTGATCTTCACCGCCTTCGGCCTGACGCTGCTGTTCCGCGCCTTCGGCATGGGCTCGCTCGCCGCGCTCGCGCTCACCGCCATGCTCTACCACTGCCTGAACCACGCCTTCTTCAAGAGCCTGCTGTTCCTCGCCACCGGCTCGGTGCTGCACGCGACGCGCGAGCGCAGCCTCGGCCGCCTCGGCGGCCTGATCCACCGCATGCCCTGGGTGGCGTGGTGCGCACTCGTCGGCACCATCGCCATCGCCGGATTGCCGCCGCTCAACGGCTTCGTCTCGGAGTGGCTGCTGCTGCAGGCCTTCCTCTTCACCCCCGGACTGCCGCATGCCTATATCAACATGCTGGTGCCGGTGGCGGCCGCGGCCGTGGCGCTGACCGCCGCGCTGTCCGGCTACGTGATGGTTAAGTTCTACGGCGTGGTGTTCCTCGGGCAGCCGCGCGAGCAGAAGCTGGCCACGGCGCACGACGCCGGGCTGTGGGAAAAGAGCGGGCTCGCCTGGCTCGCCGCCGGCTGCGTGGCGCTCGGCCTGGCGCCGGTCACCGTGATCGGCCTGCTCGACCCGGTGACGCGCGCGCTGGTCGGCCAGGGCATCGGCGGCAGCGCCTCGGGCTGGCTGTTTCTCGCCCCCATCGACCAGCAGCGCGCGAGCTACAGCCCGGTGCTGATCCTGGTCGTCGCCGCAGGGCTGATCGTCGCCGCCTGGCTCGCGGTGCGCCTGTTCTATCACGGCCGCGCGCTGCGCGTCGCGCCGTGGGACTGCGGCTTTCCCGACCTGACTTCGCGCATGCAGGACACCGCCGAAGGCTTCGGCCAGCCGGTCAAGGTGGTGTTCCAGCCGTTCTTCCGCATCGAGACGCATGCGCCGACGCCGCTCGACGCGCGGCCGCGCTACCGCGAAACGGCCGAAGACCGCCTGTGGCACTGGCTCTACCTGCCGGTGGCGCGCGCCGCCGATGCGGTCTCGGGCTTTGTCACGCTGCTGCAGCGCGGCCGCATCTCGGTCTACCTGATGTACAGCTTCGGCACGCTGCTCCTGCTGCTGTTCTTCGTCCGATGAGCGCCGCGGGCCTCGCCGCGCAATTCACCGAGCTGATGCTCGCGCTGCTGCTCGCGCCGCTGCTGACCGGCTGGGTGAACCAGTGCCGCGCCTGGCTGCAGAACCGCAGCGGCCCCGGCCTGCTGCAGCCCTACCGGGTGCTGGGCAAGCTGTTCCAGAAGGACGTGATGCTGGCGCACAACGCCTCGCCGCTGTTTCGCGCCGCGCCCTACCTGATCTTCGGCTGCCTCGCGCTCGCCGCCGCAGTGGTGCCGACGCTCGGCACCGACCTGCCGCTCAACGCCGCCGCCGACGCCATCGCGCTGGTCGGCCTGCTCGCGCTCGCGCGGCTGTTCATCTCGCTCGCCGGCATGGATGTCGGCACCGCCTTCGGCTCGCTCGGCGCGCGGCGCGAGATGCTGGTGGGCTTCCTCGCCGAGCCGGCGCTGCTGATGGTGCTGTTCACGGCGTCGCTGATCTCGCATTCGACCTCGCTCGCCACCATCGTCGACACGCTGGCGCACCGCGAATTCGTCATCTACCCGAGCCTTGCCTTCGCCGGCGTCGCCTTCACCATGGTGTCGCTGGCGGAAAATGCGCGCATCCCGGTGGACAACCCCGCCACCCACCTCGAGCTCACCATGATCCACGAGGCGATGGTGCTGGAGTACTCCGGCCGCCACCTGGCGATGATCGAGTGGGCGGCGAGCCTCAAGCTGTTCGTCTATTCCTGCATCGGCCTCGCGCTGTTCTTCCCGTTCGGCATCGCCCAGGGCGGCGACTGGCTCGGCCTGGTGCTGGCGCTGCCGGCGCTGGTCGCCGAGCTCGCCGTTGGCGGCGCGGCGCTGGCCCTGATCGAGGCGCTGAGCGCGAAGATGCGCATCTTCCGCGCGCCCGAGTACCTCGGCACCGCCTTCCTGCTGGCGGTGCTGGCGCTGCTGGTCCACGTCATGCTGGAGGCCTGAGGCATGGGCGCCGCCCTGCTGGCGAAGTTCGGGCCGCAGCTCATCAACCTGCTCGCCGCGGTGCTGCTGCTGCTCGCCTTCGCCATGCTGACCCAGCGGCGCATCCTGTCGCTCATCAACCTGTTCGCCGCGCAGGGCCTGGTGCTCGCCATGTCCACGGCGCTGGTCGCCGCGCTCACCGGCCAGGCCCACCTCTACCTCTCGGCAGCGGTGACCTTCGCCCTCAAGGTGCTGCTGCTGCCCTGGATCCTCCACCGCCTGATCCGCCGCCTCAACGTGAAGTGGGACGTCGAGACGCTGATCAACATCCCGACCACCATGCTGGTCGGCATCGTGCTGGTGATCCTCGCGTTCAACCTGGCCGCGCCGATCGCGCAGCTCGCCGGCACCGTGACGCGTGCCGGCCTCGGCATCGCGCTGGCGAGCGTGCTGCTCGCCTTCCTGATGATGATCACGCGTTCCAAGGCGGTGCCGCAGGTGATCGGCTTCCTGGCGATGGAGAACGGGTTGTTCTTCGCCGCCACCGCCACGGTCTACGGCATGCCGATGGTGGTGGAGCTGGGCGTGGCGCTCGATGTGCTGGTGGCGGCGCTGATCCTCGGCATCTTCCTGTTCGAGATCCGCGAGCGCTTCGACTCGGTGGACACGCGCCACCTCGAGCGGCTGCAGGAGCGCTGATGGCGGAATTCCTGCTCGACCACGCGCTGCTGCTGCTGCTCGGCTCGCCGCTGGCCGGCGGCGCGGCGCTCGCCCTGGTCGGCCACCGGCGCTTTGCGCCCGAGGTCAACGCCGGCTTCAGCGCGCTGACCTTTGCCGCCGCGGCGCTGCTGGTGGCGCGCGTCATCGACGGCGGCCCGCTCGCCGCGCTCGAGGCGCAGCTGTTCGTCGACTCGCTCAACGTGTTCCTGGTGGCGCTCACCGCCTTCGTCGCCATGACGACGTCGCTGTTCTCGCGGCCCTACATGAGGATCGAGCGCGAGCACGGCCGCGTCAGCGCGGCTGGCATGCGCCTCTACCACAGCATGTACCAGCTGTTCTCCTTCACCATGCTGCTGGTGCTCGTCACCAACAACCTCGGCGTCATGTGGGTGGCGATGGAAGCGGCCACGCTCACCACGGTGCTGCTGGTCGCGCTCTACCGCACGCACGCCTCGCTCGAAGCGGCCTGGAAGTACTTCATCCTGTGCGGCGTCGGCATCGCGCAGGCGCTGTTCGGCACCATCCTGGTCTACTTCGCCGCCGAAAAGGTGATCGGCCCGGGCGTCGGCGCGCTGCTGTGGACGCAGCTCGAGGCGGTCAAGGGCGAGCTGGCGCCGAGCGTGATGTCGATCGCCTTCGTCTTCCTGCTGGTCGGCTACGGCACCAAGGTGGGGCTGGTGCCGCTGCACAACTGGCTGCCGGACGCGCACGCCGAGGGCCCGACGCCGATCTCGGCGGTGCTCTCGGGATTGCTGCTCAATGTGGCGCTCTACGCGCTGATCCGCTTCAAGGTGCTGGTCGACGGCACGCTGGACGAGCCGTTCGCCGGACCGCTGCTGATGGGTTTCGGCCTCGCCTCGGTGGCGGTGGCCGCGTTCTTCCTCTCGCGCCAGCGCGACATCAAGCGCATGTTCGCCTACTCGTCGATCGAGCACATGGGGCTGGTCACCTTCGCCTTCGGCATGGGCGGTCCGGTGGCGAGCTTCGCCGGGCTGCTGCACATGACGGTGCACTCCCTCACCAAGAGCGCCATTTTCTTCGCCGTCGGCCACGCCGCGCAGAAAAGCGGCACGCAGGCGATGGACCGCATCCGCGGCCTGATGCAGGTGAGCCCGACGGTGGGCTGGGGGCTGATGCTCGGCACCGTGGCGATCCTCGGCATGCCGCCGTTCGGCGTGTTTGCGAGCGAGTTCCTGATCCTGACCACCGCCATGGCCGAGCATGCCTGGGCGGCGCCGATCCTGCTGGTGTCGCTCGGCGTGTCCTTCGCCGCCATCTTCGGCAAGGTGCAACCGATGGTGTTCGGCGATCCTTCCGCCGCGCGCCTGCCGCACCGCCCGGCGCTGGTGCCGGTGTTCGCGCACCTGGCGATCGTGCTGTCGCTGGGCCTGTATATCCCGCCGTACCTCGCGGACTGGTACCGGCAGGCGGCGAGGCTGATTGGATAGCGCGATCCCCATGAACGCGGCGGTCCCGGCGCGCCGCGCCAAGGTCGACGCCGCCGGCTGGCTTGCCGCCTTCGAGCAGGCGGCGCAGGCGGGCGGGCGCCTCGGCGCCCTCTGGGCGAGCGACGAGCGCGATCGCGCCGGCGGCTTCGCCGTGCACGGCGTCCTGGTGACCCACGAGGGACTGCTGTGGCTCGAGCTGGCCGCCGAAGGCGAAACCTATCCCGGCGTCGCCAATCTGTTTCCCGCCGCGACGCGCCCGCAGCGCGCCATTGCCGACCTGATGGGCCTGGTCGCCTCGGACCTCGACGCGCGCGGCTGGCTGCGCCACGGCGCCTGGGGAGCGCGCGACTTTCCGCTGCGGCGCGACGTGAAGGCCGATGCGCAATTCACCCGCGGCGACGCGCGCTACGCCTTCGTCCCGGTCGAGGGCGAGGGCGTGCACGAGATTGCCGTCGGCCCGGTGCACGCCGGCATCATCGAGCCGGGCCACTTCCGCTTCTCGGTGGTCGGCGAGCGCGTGCTGCGGCTCGAGCAGCGCCTGGGCTACAAGCACAAGGGCATCGAAAAGCGCTTCGAGAACCTGGCGCTGGGGGACTGCGCACGGCTCGCGGCGCGCGTTTCGGGCGACAGCACCGTGGCCCATTCCTGGGCGTTTGCCATGGCGCTCGAATCGGCATCCGGATTCGAGCCGCCGGCGCGCGCGCTTTGGCTGCGCGCGCTGCTGCTCGAGCGCGAGCGCATCGCCAACCACCTGGGCGACCTCGGCGCGCTCGGCAACGACGGCGGCCTCGCCTTCGGGCTGGCGCAGTTCTCGCGCCTGAAGGAGGACCTGTTGCGCCTCAACGCGCGGCTCTTCGGCCACCGCTATCTCATGGACCGGGTGGTGCCGGGCGGCGTCGCCGGCGACCTCGACGCCGCCGGCATCGCCGCCCTGCTCGAGGAGGCGGCGCGCCTGGACGAGGAGCTGGTGGCGCTGCGCGCCATCTACTACGACCACCCGGGCCTGCAGGACCGCTGCATCAACTGCGGCCGGCTCGCGCCGCGCACCGCGGCCGCGCTCGGCGTGGTGGGCTTCGCCGCACGCGCCAGCGGCATCGCCATCGATGCGCGCCTCTACCCGGGGTTTGCGCCCTATGACCAGTTGCAGCCGCGCATCGCCTCGCATCGCAACGGCGACGTCGCCGCGCGCATCGTGGTGCGCTTCGAGGAGCTGTTCGAATCGCTCAAGCTCGAGCGCCGCATCCTCGCGGGGCTGCCCGCCACGCCGGCCGCGGCGCCACTGCCGCCGCCCGCGGAAGGGGCGCGCGGCATCGGCTGGGTGGAAGGCTGGCGCGGCGAAGTGATCGTCGCGCTCGAGGCCGGCGCCGGCGGCCGGCTGCGCCGCTGCCACCCGCACGACCCCTCGTGGCAGAACTGGCCGGCGCTCGAGCACGCGGTGATCGGCAACATCGTTCCGGACTTCCCGCTGATCAACAAGTCGTTCAACCTTTCCTACGCCGGGGCGGACCTGTAGCCATGCAGAAGATCGTCCTCAAGATCCTGCGCACCGGCATCGTCAGCGAGCCGCCGCCGGCGCCCGACGAGGCGCTGCGCCGGCTGTCGGGACGGCTGCAGGACGACGTGCTGCGCCAGCTCGGGCGCGCGCTGGCGATCCGCCACGTCGATGCCGGCTCCTGCAACGGCTGCGAGCTCGAGATCCACGGCGTCAACAACCCCTACTACAACCTCGAGGGACTGGGCATCAAGTTCGTCGCCAGCCCGCGCCACGCCGACCTGCTGCTGGTCACCGGCCCGGTGTCGCGCAACATGGAGGAAGCGCTGCGCCGCACCTACGCGGCGATGCCGGCGCCCAAGCTGGTGGTGGCGATCGGCGACTGCGGCTGCGACGGCGGGATCTTTGGCGAGAGCTACTGCAGCCGCGGCGCGGTGTCGAACATCCTTCCCGTGGACGTGGCGGTGCCGGGCTGCCCGCCCGATCCGGCGGCGATCCTCCGGGGAATCCTGACGGCGGTCAGCGTCCGCCGGAGCTAGGCGCGGCGGCTAGCGCCCGCCGCAGCTTTGCGGCATCGCGTTCACCGGGTAGCCCTTGCAGCTCCAGGCCACCTTGCCGCCCTGCAGGGCGGGGGTCAGCGCGATTTCGATGGCGTTGTTCTCGTTCCAGCCGCGGATCGCGCCGCCGTCGGCGACGATCCACTTCATGCTGCCGTGCTTGGCGTCGTTCTTGTCGGCGAGCTTGACGTTCTGGCCGGCGCCGGCGAGGTTGCCTGCCTTCTCCGCCGCAGCCGCGACCTGCTGCTGCGCCGGGGCGGCGCCGGCGATCAGCGCCTGCGCGGCGTTTTTCGCGTCGGCGCCCGCCATCTGCGGCAGCACGACCGCCACCGCCAGGAATCCGATCAGGGCAATTGCAGCGACTACCAGTAGACCAGCGCGCATCTTTTATCCCCCTTGGCCTTGCAGCCTCCCCACCAAGCCAGCTTAACATGCGCCTCCGGGAGCTTGCAGGATGAGTCGGCAAATTCGCGTCAGGGGCCGCGTCCAGGGCGTCGGATTCCGCTACGCGCTGCGCGCCGAGGCACGGCGCCTCGGCGTCTGCGGCTGGGTGCGCAACCGTGCCGACGGCAGCGTCGAAGCGCTGCTGCAGGGAAGCGACGATGCGGTGAATCGCCTGATGGACTGGGCGCGGCTTGGGCCGCCCGGGGCGCGCGTCGAATCGCTGGACAGCACGACGCCGGGCGAGGCGCCGCTGGAGGACGCGGCCGGGTTCGAGATCCGGCCGACGCTCTAGCCGCTGCCGTAGACCAGATGCACGTTCTCCGGCTTGAGCCAGGCGCCGAGCTCGGCGATCAGCTGCTGGTCGGGCCGCACGCGCCAGGCGTCGCCCAGCGCGACATCGCAGGAGGCCTCCTGGTTTGAAACGGAGACGATGACCTGGCACGCGCCGCTGCCGGAGGCGCGATAAGGCGCGAGCAGCTGCTGCAGCCGCCGGGCATCGGCCTGGCCGTTGAAGCGCAGGCGCAGCCGCCCGGCGTAGCGCAGCCGCAGCGCTTCGAGGTCAAAGAGCTCCTCCGCGGTCACGCGCAGTCCGAAGTCGTCCTTCTGCGCCTTGCCCTGGACCACCAGCAGCTGGTCTTCCTTGAGCTTGTCGCGGTGCCGGTCGTAGAGCTCGTTGAACACCGAGATCTCGACCTGCGCCGTGCCGTCGTCGAGCATCACGACCATCATGCGCCCGCGGCGCGTCATCTGGCTGCGCGCCGAGGCGATGACGCCCGCCACGGTCACCCGCTCGGCGCTGCCGAGCTGCGCCAGCGGCGTGCGCGCGAAACCCTTCAGCTCGCGCTCGTAGACCGAGAACAGGTGGCCCGACAGCGCGTAGCCCAGCGCCTGCTTCTCCTCCAGCAGCGTCTGGCGCAGGTCCCAGGGCGCGGTCTCGACGTAGGCGTGCGCGCCGCCGCGCGGCGCCTCGGCCTCGCCGAACAGGCTGTTCTGCGACGCGGCGCGCTCGGCCTGCTCGGCCGCCTCGATCGCCCGCCCGACGGTGGCGAGCAGCCGCGCGCGGTTCGGCTCCAGCGCATCGAAGGCGCCGGCGCGCACCAGCGCCTCGACCGCGCGGCGATTGACGGTGCGCTTGTCCACGCGGCGGCAGAAATCGAACAGGTCGGTAAAGGCGCCGCCGCCTTTTTCCCGGTTGCGCGCCTCGAGGATGGCGAGCACCGCCGATTCGCCGGTGCCGCGCACGCCGCCCAGGCCGTAGCGCACCGTCTTCGCGTCGACCGGCACGAAGCGGTACTCCGACGCGTTGACGTCCGGCGGCAGGAGCGCGAGGCCGTTGGCCGCCGCGTCGTCGTGCAGCTGGCGCACCTTGTCGGTGTCGTCCATCACCGCCGAGAGGTTGGCCGCCATGAACGCCGCCGCGTGGTGGCGCTTCATGTAGGCCGTCTGGTAGGCGAGCAGCGCGTAGGCGGCGGCGTGCGACTTGTTGAAGCCGTAGCCGGCGAACTTTTCCATCAGGTCGAACAGCTGCATCGCCTTGCCGCGCGCCAGGCCGTTGGCCTGCGCGCCGGAGACGAAGATGTCGCGCTGCTTGGCCATTTCCTCCGGCAGCTTCTTGCCCATGGCGCGGCGCAGCAGGTCCGCGGCGCCGAGCGTGTAGCCGCCGATCACCTGCGCGATCTGCATCACCTGCTCCTGGTAGACCATGATGCCGTAGGTCGGCGCGAGGATCGGCTCGACGCGCTTGTCGAGATATTCGACGCGCTGCTCGCCGCGCTTGCGCGCGATGAAATCCGGAATCAGTTCCATCGGCCCCGGGCGGAACAGCGCCACCAGCGCGATCACGTCCTCGAAGCGGTCGGGCCGCGCGCGCTTGATCAGGTCGCGCATGCCGCGCGATTCCAGCTGGAACACCGCGGTGGTGTTGCCGGCGGAGAGGAGCTTGTAGGTCTCCGCGTCGTTGAGAGGAATCTTTTCCAGGCTGAATTCGGGCAAGCCGAGCTGCCTCACGAACCGCTCCGCCCAATCGAGGACGGTCAGCGTGGTGAGGCCGAGGAAGTCGAATTTCACCAGGCCCACCGCCTCGACGTCGTCCTTGTCGAGCTGCGAGATGACGTGCGTCGTGCCCTCGGCGGCGTACAGCGGGCAGTAGTCGGTGAGGCGCCCCGGCGCGATCAGCACGCCGCCGGCGTGCATGCCGACGTTGCGCGTCAGCCCCTCGAGCTTCTCGCCGAGCTCGAGCAGCTCGCGCACTTCCACTTCCTTGCGCTCGCGCTCGGCGAGCAGCGGCTCCATCTCGCGCGCGTCGGCGAGCGTGATGGTGCGCCCGGGCTGCACCGGGATCAGCTTCGCCACCTGGTCGCAGAAGTTGTAGCCGAGGTCGAGCACGCGCCCGGTGTCGCGCACCACGGCGCGCGCCGCCATGGTGCCGAAGGTGGCGATCTGCGACACCGATTCCTCGCCGTATTTCTTGCGCACGTAGCCGATCACCTTGTCGCGCCCGTCCTGGCAGAAATCGATGTCGAAGTCGGGCATCGACACCCGCTCCGGGTTGAGGAAGCGCTCGAACAGCAGGTCGTACTTGAGCGGGTCGAGGTCGGTGATGCGCAGGCAATAGGCCACCAGCGAGCCGGCGCCGGAGCCGCGCCCCGGCCCGACCGGCACGCCGTTCGCCCGCGCCCAGTTGATGAAATCGGCGACGATCAGGAAGTAGCCGGCGAAGCCCATCTGGATGATGGTGCGGATCTCGAAGTCGAGGCGCTTCTGGTAGGTGATTTTTTCCGGTTCGGTAAATTGGGTTTTTTCAAACCTGCGGCGCAGCCCGGCTTCGGACTGCTGGCGCAGGTAGACCTCGAGCGTCAGGCCCGGCGGCACCGGGAATTCGGGCAGGCGGCTCTTGCCGAGCTCGATCTGCAGGCTGCAGCGGCGCGCGATCTCCAGCGTGTTCTCGAGCGCCTGCGGCAGATCGGCGAACAAGCGCGCCATTTCCTCCTGGCTCTTGAAGTACTGCTCGGGCGTGAACAGGCGCGGCCGGCGCTGGTCGCCGAGCATTGCGCCCTGCGCGATGCATACCCGCGCCTCGTGCGCCTTGAAGTCGCCCGCGGCCACGAACTGCACCGGGTGCGTCGCCGCCACCGGCAGGCCGGCCTTCGCTGCCAGCGCCACCACGCGCGACAGCAGCGCCTCGCCGTTCGCCTGGCCGTAGCGCTGCACCTCGAGGTAATAGCGCCCGGGGAACAGCTTCGCCCAGGCGCGTGCGAGGCGCTCCGCCGCCTCGCCCTGGTCCGCGGCCAGCGCCTGGCCGACGTCGCCGGCGGCGCCGCCGGAGAGCGCGATCAGGCCATCGGTGGGCGCCTCCGCGAGCCAGCTGCGCGCGATCTCGGCGCGCCCGCGGCGCTGGTTGTGCAGCCAGGCGCGCGACAGCAGGCCGCACAGGCGCAGGTAGCCGGCGCGCGAGGCGCACAGCAGCAGCAGGCGATGCGGCTTGTCGCGCTCGGCGTCGTTCTGCAGCCAGCAATCGGCGCCGATCAGCGGCTTGACGCCGGCGGCGCGCGCCGCGCCGTAGAACTTCACCATGCCGAAGAGGTTGCCGGTGTCGGTGATGGCGAGGGCCGGCATGCCGTCGGCCGCCGCCCGCTCCACCGCCGCGTCGATGCGGACAATACCGTCCGTCACCGAGTATTCGCTATGCATCCTCAGGTGGACGAAACGCGGCCTTGCCATGCGAAAAAATTCTACTCGATGACCGCCTCGGGTTCGGCGCCATCGGCTGCGTCGACGCGGCCGATTTCGTAGGCCAGCTCGCCCTCGCGCTGCAGCAGCATGGTCGCCATCTTCGCCTGCGCGGGGGCGAGCGCGATCACCATGCCGATGCCGCAATTGAAGACGCGGAACATCTCGTCCTCGGCGACGTTGCCGGTCGTTTGCAGCCACTTGAAGATCTCGGGGCGCGGCCAGGATTTCTTCTGCAGCACGGCGCGGGTGCCCTTGGGCAGCATGCGCGGCACGTTGCCGGGCAGGCCGCCGCCGGTGATGTGCGCCAGGCCCTTCACCTGCACCGCCGCCATCAGCTTGAGCAGCGTCCTGGCGTAGATGCGCGTCGGTTCCATCAGCGAGTCGGCGATGTCGGAGCTGAGCGGATCGGTGCCGACGATGCGGCGCACCAGCGAGTAGCCGTTGGAGTGCGCGCCGCTCGAGGCGAGGCCGAGCAGCACGTCGCCCGGCACGACGGACTTGCCGTCGACGATGCGGTCCTTCTCCACCACGCCGACGCAGAAGCCGGCGAGGTCGTACTCGCCCTCCGGATACATGCCGGGCATCTCCGCGGTCTCGCCGCCGATCAGCGCGCAACCCGCCTCGCGGCAGCCGTCGGCGATGCCCTTGATGACGCGGGTGGCGACGCGCGGGTCGAGCTTGCCGCAGGCGAAGTAGTCGAGGAAGAACAGCGGCTCGGCGCCCTGCACCAGCACGTCGTTGGCGCTCATCGCCACCAGGTCGACGCCGACGCCATCATGGCGGTTCAGCTGGAAGGCGAGCTTGAGCTTGGTGCCGACGCCGTCGGTGCCGGCGACCAGCACCGGGTTCTTGTATTTCTTCGGCAGCTCGCACAGCGCGCCGAAGCCGCCGATGCCGGCCAGCACCTCCGGGCGCAGGGTGCGCTTGGCGAAGGGCTTGATCGCCTCGACCAGCGCGTCGCCGGCGTCCAGGTCGACGCCCGCTTCGCGGTAGGTCAGTTCGTTCGCCATGCTAGAGTGCAAATTCTACATGCCGGCACTCGCTTCGCCGCAGTTCTGGGGCTGGACCGCCATTGCGCTGGCGGTCGGCTTTCTCGTCTGGCTGCTGTCGCCGATCCTCGCGCCGTTCATGATGGCGGCGATCCTCGCCTACATCTGCGATCCGCTGGTCGAGCGCCTGACCAGCCGTCGCTTCCCGCGCCCGCTCGCGGTCGTCGCGGTCATGCTGCTGGTGATCGGGGCCGTCGTCTGCCTGGTGCTGGTGGTGCTGCCGGTGTTCGTGCGCGAATCGCGCTTGCTGATGGAGAAGCTGCCGGGCTTCGTCATCTGGTTCAACGAAAACGTCACGCCGTGGGTAAAAGCGCGCTTCGACCTGGTGGTGCAGCTCGACGCCGACATGGCGCGCCAGCTGGCGCGCGAGCTGCTCGCCGAAAACGAGAGCGCGGCCATGCAGCTGCTCGGCACCCTCAAGGTCGGCGGCCTGGTGCTGCTCGCCCTCCTCGCCAACCTGCTGCTGGTGCCGGTGGTGCTGTTCTACCTGCTGCGCGACTGGAACCAGGTGCTCGAGCGCATCGACCTGCTGATCCCGCGGCGCGTGCACGCCCAGGTGCGCCGCATCGCCGGCGAGATCGACGCCGTGCTCGCCCAGTGGCTGCGCGGACAGCTGCTGGTGGTGGCGATCATGTGCGCGTACTACGTGATCACGCTTTGGATCGCGGGCCTCGATTTCGCGGTGCCGATCGGCATTTTCACCGGGCTGGCGGTGGTGGTGCCCTACGTCGGCATCGTGTTCTGCCTGGCGCTCGCCACGGTGGCGGCGCTGCTCGAGAGCGGAACCGTCGCCGCGGTGGCGTGGGTCTGGCTCGCGATCGGCGTCGGCCAGGCGCTCGAGGGCGCGTTCGTGACCCCGCGCATCGTCGGCGAGCGCATCGGCCTGCACCCGGTGGCGGTGCTCTTCGCCCTGCTCGCCTTCGGCCTGGTGTTCGGCTTCTTCGGCGTGCTGCTCGCGCTGCCGGCGAGCGCTGCGCTGCTCGTCGGCCTGCGCCACCTGCGCGCGGCCTACCTGGCCGGGCCGCTCTACGGCGGCAAGTGATGCGCCAGCTGCCGCTCGAGATTTCCGGGCGCGCCGCGCCGACTTTCGAG
>Ga0075425_100005538_pt1 | contig 13142 bp, 11 predicted proteins | sample SoiMethybrSBSTD4_FD_75300 | JGI IMG/M metagenome (GOLD analysis project Ga0075425, IMG submission 75300) | Bulk soil microbial communities from a Populus tree surrounding site in Tennessee, USA - Soil MetaG P. TD hybrid SBSTD4 | ecosystem: Environmental > Terrestrial > Soil > Tree plantation...
CCGAATCATCTGCGCGGACGAATGACGTCGATCAATATGATGTTCTTCATGGGTGGCCCACAGCTTGGCGAGTTGGAAGCGGGAACAGTTGCGGCGTTGATCGGAGCACCGCTTTCGGTTGTTACTGGCGGGTTTGGTTCGCTGATTTGCGCCGCGATCGCGGCGGTGAAGTCGAAGAGCTTGATGGAGTTTGAGATGTGAGCCGCGGATAAACGCGGATGTATTACGGATTTAAGATCCGTGATACATCCGCGTTATCCGTGGCTAAGATTGCACAGTGATCTGATTATCAACCTGCTTCACGCCTTTCACAGATTTAACAGTTCTCTCCACCTGCGTCTTCAACGCCTCTGTCTTCACGATTCCCAGCAAAGTCACCTTGCCGTTAACGACAGTGGCGGTGATGCCGAGTGTCGACAGTTCCGGATCGTCGGTGAACCGTTTGTCTATTGCGGCTTGAATGGTTGAATCCATGTTGGCCGTCTCAACGGGCATTGTCGATGTCGAGCCACCGGCCGGTGGAGTCACAATGATCGGCGCGGGCTGAGTTGCGGGTGCCGGTTGTTGAATAATGACCGGAGGCTGTTGCGCCGGTGCGGGCTGCTCGATGACCGTCGGCTGTTGTTGCGCGGTCATGTTTGCGTTGTCTGCTGCTTGCTGATTGCTCAGCCAAAACAGCACCAGCATCGTTATTAGCGCGATAGCGACCACAACAAGCACGCCGACCATACCTGCGGACATACCGTTGCTTTCGGGTGTGCGGACTGACTGCGAATGCACCACTTCACGCCGTTCATTTGGTGTTTCCACTACCACTCGGCTTCTTTTTGCTTGTTCTTCATCGTATGCCATCACTTGCCTCCGTTTGTTCTAAACAGTCTTCGTTTTATACGTCCGTTAGTTAATAGAGATAAGAACCCGCTGCACCTGCACCGATCGCCGCGGCACGTTTACCGCCTGCCGCAGCGCCTTCGATCTATGGCGACGTGTTTGTCCGTCAGCCGAGACGAGCGTTCCTGTAATGACTAGCAAGGTCAAAACTAGTATCAATACAAGCAATCTTTTCATCGCGAAACCCCTCCTTGAAAACTTTGCAGTTGTGCTGACCTTGGTCTTCTGTCAGTCCGTTGGCAAACGTTGTTCCCCAGCTTGTTCGGCGCAAAATGCCAGCAGACAGCATCGGTAACCTGCGAGTTGTTTCAATACCGTACGCTGGCTTGAGCTTGGATTCAGACAATAGGACGGCGGGAATTTTCTTTGCGGCCTTTGCAATTCTTGGCGTTCTTTGCGTTAAGATCAAGTTTCAACGCAAAGCTCGCAAAGTTACGCAAAGCTCGCAAGAGAACCACCCACATGACTACTGCAATCGTTCACCACCCCATCTTTCGAGAACACGACACCGGGCCGGGACACCCTGAGACTCCTTCGCGCTACACCGTCGTAATGGACGCTTTGCGCGGCGACACTGATCTGTGGCCCAAGCTCCATGAGGTCGAGGCGAGAGAAGCGCCACGCGGCGACATCCAGGCGGCCCACTCGCCGCAACTGTATAAGCTCGTCGAAAGAGTCGTCAGTGAGGGAACTGGTTATCTCGATTCTGACACAGTCGTCTCAATGCGATCACTCGACGCGGCGAAACGAGGGGCTGGAGCCCCCTGCCAGGCTATTGATCTCATAATGGCGGGCGACGTGAGTAACGCGTTCGTTCCCGTGCGTCCGCCGGGGCATCACGCAACTGCAGAGCGTGCGATGGGCTTCTGTCTCTTCAACAACGTCGCCGTCGCCGCGCGCTACGCGCAACAGAAATATCCGGAGATCGAAAAGGTGGCAATCATCGATTGGGACGTGCATCACGGCAATGGCACGCAGGGAATCTTCTACGACGATCCGACTGTCTACTTCTTTTCATCGCACCAATACCCTTGGTATCCCGGAACCGGCTCGCGCGGCGAGAAGGGCACCGGACGTGGGCTCGGTTTCACCCTGAATCTGCCGCTGCGTGCCGCGACGCCAGCGGCGGAACAGAAGCGCGCGTTTGAAGCTGCACTCGACGAGATGGCGGCAAGTTTTACTCCTGATTTAATCATCATCTCGGCGGGTTTCGATTCTCACCTCGGCGATCCTTTAGGCCAGTTGCTGCTCACGGACAATGACTTTATCGAGATGACGCGAGCTGTGAAGCAGTGGGCTGCGACGAGTTGCAACGGCCGGCTCGTTTCCTGTCTTGAAGGCGGCTACAACCTCCAAACGCTCGGCCAAACCGTCCGCGCCCACGTAGTTCAGCTTTCCGCAGATTAAATCTGCGTAATCTGTGGATAAAACTATGTTGTTTGACACGCTTCGGCCTCCTTTCTATGATCTCCTCACATGCCTGCCGAACAGTCTGTAGCCAATAATGAGCGACCTCAACGTGTCTTCTTAATCGACTCGATGTCGCACATCTTCCGTGCTTTCTACGCGCCCATGCAAAACCGTGCCGCGCCTCTGGCCACATCGCAGGGGTTCGTAACGCAAGCGGTTTACATTTTCACGAACATGCTGATTAAGCTGTTGCGCGAAGAAAAGCCCGACTACATCGCCGCCATCTTCGAATCTCGCGAGAAAACGTTTCGACACGAGACATTTGCTGACTACAAGGCAAACCGGCTCGCGATGCCTGACGACCTCGCCAAGCAGCTTCCGTACATCTTTCGACTTTGCGAGGCTTTCAATATTCCGCTGATAAATGTTCCCGGTTACGAGGCTGACGATGTGATCGGCACGCTGGCGAAACAAGTCGCTGAGAAGCAGATGCAGGCGGTGATTGTGTCGAACGACAAAGACATGTGCCAGCTCGTGCACGACCCACTTATCGTCTGTATGAGACAAAACTCGCAGGTTGTAAAGCGAAAAGAGCCTGTGCCTCCGATCGAGTGGTGCGACGAGGCCTGGGTGCTGAATAAGTTTGGCGTTCCCGCTGACAAGCTGGTCGATCTCCTCGGCTTGATGGGCGACTCAATCGATAACATTCCCGGGGCGCCAGGCATCGGGTCGAAAGGCGCCGTGCAGATCATTCAGCAGTTTGGATCGATCGAGGCGGCGCTTGCCGGTTGGGAATCAGTCAAACACAAAACCTATCGTGAATCACTGCGCAATAACGCCGAATTGATTCGCCAGTCACGCGAGCTGGCGCGGATTCGCTGCGATCTCGATCTATCACTCAAACTCGACGAGCTCAAAGCCCGGCCGCCTGATCGTGCTGCTGCGTATGAACTCTTCCGCGAACTGGAGTTCGCCGCGCTTACACGCGAGTATGCTGACGCAGCAGTTGAGCGTCCTGCGACCGCCGAGACCGCGCGCAACTACCGCATCGTCCAGACAAAAAGCGATTTGGACAATCTCGCGCGCACGTTGTTCGATGCGGAAAGCGTCGGCGTCGCAGTGGCTGACACAACTCCCGCGGGCACAGGTGAACAGGAGTGCTTTACCGAATTGCAAGCGACGCGCGGCATTGCCTTCTCAACCAAAGCAGGCGTTTCTGCCTACGTCGATCTGGAAAAGTTTTCCGGTGGAGTGGATTCAGCAATCGGCACGCTGCGCGAGGTGTTGTCGAATGGTCTGATTGAAAAGTCCGTCCATGATCTGAAACGGGCAATCGGCTTGCTGGATCGTTTCAACATCACGCTGGAAGGTGTCAAAGACGATACGTATCTCGCTGCGTATCTGCTCGATCCGACGCGCAGCAAGTATGAACTCGCCGATCTCGCACGTGAAGCACTCGGAATTGAAAATGGCAACACACCGCCGGCAAATTGGTCTGAGAACGCCTGGCAAACAGCGACTGCCGCAGACTTGACCTCGCAAACCGCTCGTGTGTTGCGTACACGAATCCTCGAAAAGAAACTCGAAACCATTTACTCGGAAGTAGAACTACCACTGGCGCCGTTGCTCTATCAGATGGAACGCGCCGGAATCAAAGTCGATCCAAAGGTCCTTGCGGATCTTTCGAGTTACATCGGTCAGGAGCTGCATAAACTCACCGTCCAGATTTATCAACTGGCAGGACGCGAGTTCAACATCGGTTCACCCAAACAAGTTGGTGAAGTGCTGGCGGATTTGCATATCGACATCGGACGGAAGACTTCGACTGGTCGCGTTTCGACGAGCAAGGCCGTACTCGAAGAGTTGGCCCAACAGTTTGAGTTGCCGCGCCTGATTATCGACTATCGCGAGCTCGACAAGCTGAAAAGCGTCTACACGGATGCTTTGCCGCAGCAGATCGCGACCGATGGCCGTATTCATTGCCAACTCAACCAGACTGTTGCCGCGACGGGCCGGCTCTCTTCCAGTGATCCAAATTTACAGAACATTCCGATTCGCAGTGAGATGGGACGCCGCATTCGGCGCGCGTTCGTGGCGGAGAAGGGAAACAAGATCATCTCTGCCGATTATTCGCAACTCGAGTTGCGGCTGCTGGCTCACATCACGCAAGACCCGGTAATGCTCGAGGCATTTCAAAAAGGCGAAGACATTCACGCGCGGACGGCACGACTCGTGTTTGGCGCGAAGACAAACGAAGAGCTCAGAGATGCTCGTAGATTTGCGAAGATCGTCAACTTTGCGATCGCGTACGCAATCGAGCCCTGGGGACTGTCGCAGCGCGTGGGAATCTCTCGTGCGGAAGCAAAAAAAGTGATCGAAGACTATTACAACACCTACAAAGGCGTTCGCCGCTACATGGAAGAAGTGCCGATTCGCGCGCGGGAGCACGGTTACGTCCGATCGATCTACGGGCGTATTCGACCACTTGCCGGTATCACGGATCGCAATGCGAATATCCGCAAGGCTGCGGAGCGCGAGGCGATCAACATGCCGATCCAGGGCACGGCCAGCGACATCGTGAAGATCGCGATGCTGAAGGTCGATGAGGAATTCAAGCGCGGTGGTCTCGAAGCTCGCATGCTGATGCAGGTGCATGACGAGTTGCTGGTGGAGGTACCGGAAAAAGAGACAGCTAAAGTAAGCGAGATTCTGAAACACGAAATGGAGACCGCGGTTTCGCTCGACGTGCCGCTTGTGGCTGATGTTGGCATAGGTGACAATTGGATGGACGCGAAACCGTAACCACGGATTCCGCGGATCTTTTACGGATCTGATGCAACCAGCACCAGACAAGCATTCCGAAGTTGTTTACCGGCGCACGCCCGATGGGACAACTACGCCCGGTGCGACTGAGCAGGGCGCAGGGTACGCTCCGGCAATTACTCCGCTCATTATCGGATTCCTGCTGCTGCTTGCTCTGATTCTTGTGTTGGGTTTGCGCACCGGGAACAAGATGAACGACGTGGGCTCCAATGCTCGTACGCTTACGCTCCAGTATTCGACTCACCTGAGTCATCTGTCGGACCTAAGGCTCAGCATTATTAAACTCGACAGTGAGGCCCGCATACGTGCTTCCGCGGAGGCGAGTCGTCAACTGACACCACCCCTCGAGTTGCGACTCGACAAGGCGCGCGACGACGCCAAGCAGTCACTCACAAATCTTGGAACACCGCCCTTTAACATGGAAAGGGAATGGAATCAGCTTAAGACTGATGCTCAAGCGTATATTGACGTGACTGGCAATCTAAAGCAGTACAGTCTCGAAGGGTTTGACCGCTTTCGCAAAGTCGACACGCGGCTAAACGAAGTTCACAAAGTTGTGCTGCAAAGATACGACGAGGTCGATCAGGAGATGGCTGCATTTCAACATACGGCTAATAGATCCAATCTGGTCTGGATCGCGATGGTGCTCTTTGTCGGCGCACTGGTAGCGGTGGGTACGATGTGGCAAGTACAGCGCCATTTTAGCCAGATGCGGCGCAGCGTGTTGGAAACCCGCCGCGAGCGGACCTTCGCCACTCAACTTCTCGAAGGCATGGTCAGTGCAGTTGCGGCGATTGATGAAGAAGATCGAATTCGTAGCGCCAATGCCGCGTTTTTCAAGATCTTTCCTGAAGCGAGTATCGGCGCCTCAGTGGTCGAAAAGATCGCGCCCGACGACGCGATGAAGATGTTGGAAGCAGTGAGTGCTATTCGGGTGGCGAAAGCCACTTACCACGGTCGTTGGATCGCGCAGGTCGATAGTGAAGACAAAGCATTCGACGTTTATTCGTCGCCGCTTGCGATTAACGGTGATCGCGGGCAGATCGTTACGCTCGTCGACGCGACTGAGGCGGCTGAAGCTGAGCGCACTGTGCGTAGAGGTGAGTCACTGGCGGCTGTCGGACAAGCGACGGCGCAAGTCGCACACGAAATTCGAAATCCGCTCGGTAGCATACGACTCGGCGTTTCAATGCTGCGAGACAGTGTCAGCGATCCCGAGGCGCTGAACACGATCGAGCTCGTCGAGCGCGGTATCAAACACCTGAACAAGCTCGTTGTCGATGTCACTCAGTTTTCACGGCAGAAGGAGTTGGAGCGGTCGCAAGTCGATCTGCACGAGTCACTCGAGCGAAGTATCGATCTGGTTAGTGACAAGATTCATGAGAAGAACGCGACGGTCGAACGAGAGTTCGCGGGCGCGTCGATTGTTGGTCAGTGGGATGCTTATCAGTTGCGCCAGGTCTTCATGAACTTGATTGCGAATGCGATTGACGCCAGTCAGGAGAACTCGCAGGTACTGATCTCGACGGAGCTGTTGCCCGCCGAAACTGACGGCAACGGGCAGGCGGCGCGGAGCTACGCGCGCGTAACGATCGCGGATCAGGGTAAAGGAATGGATAAAGCGACGCGTGATCGCATCTTTGAACCATTCTTTTCGACAAAGAAACGAGGCACCGGCCTTGGCTTAGCGATCGTGAAGCAGATCGTGGAGCAGCATGGCGGACGAATCAGCGTCGCCAGCGAACCAGGGAAGGGTTCGCAGTTCAAGATCGATCTACCAGTGTGAAATCCGTTGATTTGGTCTTGGGTCGGGTCAGTACCGTAACGCGGTAGCGTCGGGTCAGAGTTGTGTAACGTAGACCCGACGCTACCGCGTTACGGTACTGACCCGACCCAAGAGAAATCCGTGTTATCTGTGGCCTAGATTGCCGCAAAACTCTTTCGCGCTGCCGCTATTGTTTGCTCGATGATCTCATCAGTATGCGCGAGACTGACGAACCCGGCTTCGAATTGCGATGGTGCGAGGTAAACGCCCTCGTTCAGCATCGCGTGAAAGAACCTGCCATAGCGCTCTCTGTTGCTTCGATTTGCCGTCTCCCAATTAACCACCGGCTCACTCGTAAAGAAACTGGTCCACATCGAACCGACGCGATTCGTCACCGTGGCAACCCCTGCTTCCTTCGCTGCGTCCGCGAGTCCGTCACAGAGGGTTTTACTGGCCGCTTCGAGCTGATCGTACACTGACGTGTTGCGCAGCCGCCGCAGCGTTACCAGTCCGGCGGTCATCGAAAGCGGATTGCCTGACAACGTGCCGGCTTGATAAACAGGACCAACCGGCGCGACGTTGTTCATGATTTCACGACTGCCGCCGTACGCGCCGACCGGCAAGCCTCCGCCGATTATCTTGCCCAGCGTCGTGATATCGGCGGTGATCTTATAACGCTCCTGTGCGCCACCACGAGCAATACGAAAACCTGTCATCACCTCGTCAAAGATCAGCAGTGCGCCGTGATCGCGAGTCAGTTTGCGTACTGCTTCGAGATAACCGGGCTGCGGCGGAACACAGCCCATGTTTCCGACAACTGGCTCGATTATCACGGCCGCGATGTCAGCGTGTGCATCGAACACTTCCTCGAGGGCCGAGATGTTGTTGAAGGGAAGCGTCAGCGTGTTTTGAGCGAGCGCAGCGGGAACGCCGGGACTGTCGGGCAGGCCGAGTGTAGCGACGCCGGAACCCGCCTTGACCAGCAAGCTGTCAGCGTGTCCGTGATAACAACCCTCGAACTTCACTAACTTCGTCCGTCCGGTCACGCCGCGAGCGAGACGAATAGCCGACATCGTCGCTTCGGTGCCGCTGCTCACCATGCGCACCATCTCGATCGACGGCACCGCATCCACGACTTCCTGCGCGAGCTCCACTTCGAGTTCGCTTGGCGCGCCAAAGCTCGTTCCTTTGGCCGCGACTTCCTGAACAGCAGCGACAACTTCCTCGTCTGCGTGGCCGAGGATCATCGGTCCCCACGAGCCGACATAGTCGATGTAAGTATTTCCGTCGACGTCCGTGATCGTTGCGCCACGCGCGGAGCTGATGAACCGTGGCGTGCCGCCAACGCCGCGAAATGCGCGCACCGGAGAATTGACGCCGCCGGGGATAAGACTTTGCGCAACCGCGAATAACTGCTCGGATCGAGTTTTCATAATCTACTGACGCTTTCCTTTGGTTCGACTGTGATGGAGCGGAAACGTGACATACGCACCAGGCCGGGCGCCGCTCCCTTTGGTTTCGACAAAAACTTTCGCTCAGTGTAATGCACAACGACTCTCGAATCCTCACTCGCCTGACTAAAGCGACCGGCAAGTTGCGCTGCCTCGATGACTGTTCGCTGTGGAATCTCTTTGCGGGTTGGGTTGCGCACTACGACGTGCGATCCCGGATAGTCGCCGGCGTGCATCCAGAGATCGTTCGGTTGGGCTATGCGAAAAGTGAGATTGTCGTTGTCGCGGGCGGCGCGTCCGACGAGAATCTCGTAGCCATCGGTTGAGAGATAACGGCGAACGCCGCTGAGCTTTTCATGGCGCGAAGACTTCTTTGCCCGAGTCTTTGGCGCAAGGGCAGGTTTCTCGAAACTCTCCAAAGCCACTTCGTCTCGGCGTTGAACGATCCCGTCAAGATGTTGCAGGCGATGCTCGAGTTCGGCGGTTTCGCGGTCGATTTGCGCCAATCGGGCAGAGATCTCTTCGGCTGCCGTTTTTGCTTTTGTGTACTGCCGAAATCGTTGCGCAGCTTCGTCCTGAAGCGACTGGTTTTCGTCAATTTCAATTTCGATTGTCGGGGCGTCTTCGGCGTAGTAATCAACGATTCGAACTCTGTTTCCATCACGCGCTGCGGTCGAAATGTTAGCCAACAACAGATCGCCGGTGCGTTTGTGTTCTTCCGGATTGCCGTGGCGAGCGAGATCCTGTTGGAGATTTTCGCGGAGTTTATGTTGTTGACGAATCGATTTGTTCAGTCGTGAACGGACGTCTTTGGCTCGCGAATCGAACTGCTTTGCTTTGTCGAGCGCGGAGAAGTGAGCATCGAGTTGGGCCGATGGTGACTCTGGCCCAGGCGTCAGTGTTGGAAGCGATTCTCTTTGCGGGCGCGGCGGTGGTTCGTATCTTTCGTGAAGAGTGATCTGCGGCTGTTCGCGCAGGATGGCGAGCGTGCGATTCAGTTCGTCGAGCAGAAAAAGATTCGCTGTTCGGCCGGTTAATTGAACGACAAGTCTGCGAAAAACGATTCCATTGACTTCATCTTCGATCCGAAATGTGAGGCGTACGATGCGGTCTAACGGGTCTTTCGAGATGCTTATGAGATGCCCGCCGCTCAGCTTCGATCGCAGCACCTGGCCGAAACTTGTCAGTGGAACAGACTGCTTCTCTAGATCTCTTAGCCGGCGACGGATCAAGTAGAGGCGAGGACTCGCCGGATAGGCATTGATGAGCAGAAACTCGCCGCGCAACCCGAAATCGAAAGCGAACGAGAGCGGAGTTACTTGAAAAATCTTGCCAAAGAACCTTCCGGTCAGTGCAGACCGCAGCTCCTCAACAACGCGCTGTATGAGCACCTGATCCATGCTTCGCCACAAAGAGGCACAAAAGATTCAAAAAGCACAGAGAGTGTAGTCGAACGGCTTCTTTCTGTCTTTTGTGCCTTATTGGATTTTTGTGCCTTTTTGTGGCGAAGCTCAGGTGCGGATGACGGCGGTGCGTGTGAAGCGATCGTGAAGCATGTAGCCTTCACGACTCAACAGGCCAAGCAGGATTCCAAGTCCAGTCGCAAGCGTTATGAGATAGAAGAGCGAGCGGCCAATCGATTGTCCACCAGTCGGAATCAGTCCCGTCTTCGTGTCGATGACGCGCAACGACAACAGGCGCATGGCCCAAGTGCGTCCGGTAAGGCCGGTCATCAAAGTCAGGTAAAGAAACGTCATCACGATCGCGCTTCCCGCGAGCACTGCCATCGCACGCGCGTCTTGCAACGGATCAGCGCCGGCGAATCTCATAGCCAACCCGATGGGTGAAGTCAGCAGTGCGCAGAAGATCAGATCGAGCACCGCGCAAACTAATCGGCGAAACGCCGATGCGCTTCGTGTCTCGAGATCATCGACGCGGACATTTCGTGCGATCGAATCGAGATAGTTGAGCGCCGGATCGTTTTCTTTTATCAAACGCTTTGGAGGTTTGGGCGCTATAACCGTGAGATGCGGCGTTTTTTCAACGGCGACAGCGGAGTCGGCCACGGGAATCTCTGGTTCAAACGTCAGTTGCGGGTCGGTTGAGACCGTATCGCTCATGTCGTTCTCTTCTCGTTCAGGCGCGTAGGCGATGGCCGTTGCCAGGTTGGTTCGTGGTTGACGAGTGTCGGACGGCGCATTTTGGTGCGCGCGTTCGATACGCTTGAGCGCAGCAGCGACCAGCGGATTCATCGCCGGCATTTGCGCCGGCGGCAGTAGTTCCAATTGTGGAGGGTTGACGGCTTCTTCTATTCGCCGGCGCTCAGCTTCGGCTGCCTCGCGCGCGGTTTCACGCGCGCGTCGTTCCTGCACTTCACGCACTCTTTCGCTCAACTCTTTCCGCCATTCAGGCAGAGAATTGCGCGAGACACCCGGAAATTCGATTAGCGTGGATTTCTTCTCAGCCGGTAGGATTGGCGCGTTGGGGGAAGATTCCATCGAGCGCGCATACTATCAGGAATAACTTTAACTGGTCAACGAGAAAATAAAGCAGCTACAGAAGTTAGCCGCGGATGAACGCGGATGAAACGGATAAGAAACAATCCGCGAAGATCCGCGTTAATCCGCGGCTAAAGAGGTGTCCGCCCGGCAAATCCAGCGTCAACGTCATGCCACCACTCCAACTCGTCGCCTTCGCCCATCTGCCAACAGAGCAACACGACGCGTCCATCGCGCAGCGAGGGAAAATCAACCAGTCCGCGCTCGAAGTCTTTGAGTTGAACGCCGAGACTTTCCAATTCCTGAATCTGAATGGTCAATTGCGCCAAGGCTGTGGCATAAGCGACACCATTACTCACTCCGCCACCACCTTGTTCGGCAGCCTCGGAAGCTTTTTTCGCTTCTTCGCGAAATTGCGAAAGATTCTCATGCGCGCGCTGAATCTTCCGCACAATCTTTCTTACGCTCGGAAGCAAAGCATTGGCTTCTTCAAGGGTGAATATTTTCATCTCACGTTTTGGGTCTCTTTTGTGGCTAATGCTCGTCCGTGATTCTGATGAATTCGCTGGCAGCTTCAAACTCCGCCACTTCTTCCTCTATCTCGGTTTCGATCATCACGCGCATGGCTGCCTGAAAACCATCAGACTGCGTTTTCTGCAACTCCATTTGGTCTTGGAGATATTGTTCCGGCAACGGCTCGTGAAGATCGCGTTCGTCGTAACGCGTTCCGTGCGAAATCTCCTTGCGGACTTTGTCTGCAATCTCTCCGAGATCGATGAAGTAGTCAGAAACGTCGATCAGCTTCGGCGCCGTGTTCGAGCGGAAACCGGCTATCTCAACACGACATCCTTTGTATGCAACAGCGTTGACTGCGTAAACAAAGTCTTCATCGCCTGAGACGAGCACAGCCGTGTCGTATCTACCCGCAAGCGACAACATATCCACGGCAATCTCAACATCGAGGTTTGCTTTCCTTGTGCCGTCATAAAAGGTTTTCAACTCTTTCTGTACGACCCGAAAACCATTGCGTCGCATCCACAAGAGAAAACCCTGCTGACGTTCCGCGCCAACGTCGACACCCGTGTAGAAAAAGGCCCGCAACAGCCGGCCATCGCCCAGAAGCACGCGCAGCAGTTTGTTGTAGTCGATGTCGATGTTGTGAAACCGCGCAGCATGGAAAAGATTATTACCGTCGATAAAAACTGCGACCCTTCCGCGATGACCGAGTTGCCATGAAATATTATTAGTAGGATCGAAATTATGCATAAACTGGGACTCCCGAGTGTTACCCTCCTGGATTTGAACCTAGAATGCTGTTTTGCTCGTCGCTGGTCAAGTGTAGGGAAAGACTATGGTTCCGCGATCACGATGCTGCAATAGTTTCGTCAGAAATCGCATCCAGATAGACCTTGGATACGGGGCCGTTGGTGACGTCCACTTCCCAGGCGAGCCGAATTTGCAGGCCGCTGGATGGGTCAGGCGAAGGTTGTGCATACACAACCAATTGCTTGGCCTCCACTACTGCACTTGCCGGCAATGAAAAAGTTTGTTGTCGACCGTTTACGTCTGTGACCGTCACCGGTTTGGTCTTGACGTGATTCACGGCATCGTCGCTGGTGACTTTTGGCGTTAGACCGGCGAGCGTGGCCTGTATGCGATCGGCATTGGGAATACAGGTGCTGGAGAACTCGACCAGTTGTCCGTCATTTCGAAAACGAATAATCAGATTGCCAAAGCCGCCACGCAACGGATAACGAAACGGTCGTTGTTCATAACGAGCAAGCTTGATGCCCGATGGATCATCGGTTCTTTCCACCAGCGACAGCTCGCCTGGCTCGGCGCCGATTAGTCGCTGCCACTCAATGATAAACCTGCGTAGTGATTCTCGCGTCTCTTCCTCAGTCGGCTTCGCTTGCGAGCTCACTTTGGGGAGGCGGATCGGCGCGCTTAAGTTCGCAGGTAAACTCTGGATCGTGCCGGTGTACGGTTGCAGGTTAGCTTCGGTCTTGCCCGGTAGACCATAACGTTGCGACAACTGATACCACGCCATAGATGCTTCCTGGAGTCGACTGCCGACGTCGGACAAAATGATCGGATATTGCGGCGCATTCGAGGTTGGACCGTTGACATCTGTTGGTCGAAACGCTGCGCAAGCAAGACTCGTCACAGCGATGGCGACCGCGAGCGCGTGTATCAGAGCTTTTTGGATCGTGGCAAACATATCTTCGTCTTAGTGTTTCTTGCCGTCGTATAATTCAAATACTTGGAGGAGCTGTTGCCTAAAGATAACGAAAACATTCACTT
>Ga0075425_100005539_pt1 | contig 13141 bp, 31 predicted proteins | sample SoiMethybrSBSTD4_FD_75300 | JGI IMG/M metagenome (GOLD analysis project Ga0075425, IMG submission 75300) | Bulk soil microbial communities from a Populus tree surrounding site in Tennessee, USA - Soil MetaG P. TD hybrid SBSTD4 | ecosystem: Environmental > Terrestrial > Soil > Tree plantation...
CCGTCCTTGCTCCAGTCGGTCACTCCAGCCACCCCAACGCCCAGAAGGCGGCGAACAGCACAGCGCTCACCATGGCCGCGCCCACAGCGGCGGCCTGGTTGAACGGCGGCACGAACGTGAACGTGGCCGCCAGACTGAGCATGAAGCTGGCAGCGAACATCAGCAGGCAGCGCAGCAACACCAGCAGCCGCCGGGCGATGGCGGTCACGGTCTCCACCACCGGGTGAGGCGCTCCCACAGGCGCTCGGGGCGCATCGCGAGCAGGCCAATGCCGTTCGGTTCGCCGATGGGCACCCAGCGGCGCCCGCAGTCGCACACGGCGCGGGAGGCGTCGTGTGGCTGGGCCACCGGGTCGCACCAGTGGCGAGGCAGGATGTCGGACATCAGGCGAAGTCCTTCCATTTGATCTTGGCCATGCGCCCGTCCGCGTGATGCCAGACCAGGCCCTCCCATCCGGGGTGGGCTTTCAGCCAGGCGCGCAGGCCGTCGAAGTCGCGGGGCGCGCCCGGCACCCGCTCGGCGGCCGAGTGCGCGATCAGCGTATGCGCCCGCAGCAATTCCCGGTTGCCGTTGATCTTGGGGCCGCACAGCTCGTAGGTGCCGGGGCTCCAGGCCGTGAACGGGCCCGGCGCAGCGCTCCAGGCTTCCGACAGGAGATCCCGGAACGATGACTGGCCCGCCGGCTCCCAGCCCACCGTTTTGCCGGTGTTCGGGTCCGAGCCCACCGGCCAGAAGTCCAGGGGCGGTTGCTTGTTCGGTTTCACCTCGCGGCGCGCCCACCAGCGCTGCCCGTCGAACATGACGCACGTGCCGTCATACTTGCGGGTGGCCACGCCTTCGCCGTCGATCACCCAACGGCAATCACGGTGCACCAGGGTGGTCACCCAGCGCAGGTTGTCGGGGTCGCGCACGAACAGGGTGGGAATCTTGTTCACCGGGGTCCTTTCGGGTCGGGGGCCTTGCGGTCGGTCGCCGGCTTGCCGTCGCAGGCGTTCTCGTGTGCGTTGATGGCCGACCAGCTCGAGCGGGTGGCTCCGCACCCCTTCGAGCAGGTGTAGTGGCCGCCCTTGCGCGCAGGGCTCACCGGGGCCCCCACGGGTTTCGGTGGATGGTGACGATCAGGCCGGCGGCCTTCGCCTTCTTGGCGCAGTCGGTGGCGCCGCGCGAGTGGTTGTGGATGAACGCCTCGGCGTAGCGGCAGCGGCCCTGCTGCACCATGGCGGTGTTGCGGCGAAAGCCAGCCACCGGGCAGTAGGGCTGCCCGGCTCGGTTGAACCTGGGCCGGTGTCGGCACTCGTCGGTGCACGTACCCCAGTCGGCGGGCCACGGGTCCACCTGGCCGCCGAACTCCTCATGCCAGATGCGGGCGGCCTGCTGGTCGCCCTGCGGGGCGTTACCGTGCACCATGACCGATCGCGGGTAGGCGGCGGCCAGCACGGTGAACCGCATGCGCAGCAGGGTCCACCACACCCACTCGCGGGAGATGGTGAGCAGCCAGCGCACCTGGACCGGCTCGGGATCGGTCACGCCGTCCAGGCTGGCCAGCATCTCCTCCAGGCCGGTCACAGCCCCTCCAGCTTCTCGAGCCAGGCCGTCCGGATCTGGTCGGTGGAAATCTGGCGGGCCTGCTCGGCGGTGCACGGCTGGCCTAGGTCCCGCGTGACCTCGGCGGCGATGCGCTCCCAGTCCAGGTTGTTCAGCATGTCCAGCATCTCCTCCAAGCTGGTCATGTCGTCGCCACCTGCGCGCCCCGGCCCAGCAGCAGGTCATGCACCTGGGCCTCGGATACGCCCAAGCCGATGGCGATCAGTGCGCGGACCTGCCGGATTGCCGCCCAGTAGCCGGCGGCCAACGACTCGTCCGGCCCGCCGAGCGCGTCCAGGTCCAGCACCGCCGCCAGGCACTCCTCCAGGGTGGCCAACGCGCCATCCTGCGCGGCCTCACGTAACCGCCTGCGCAGCTCCTCGGTGAGCCGGTCAATCGCGGCCTTCTGCTCGACCTGGCGGTCCAGCTCGGCGAGCACCTCGGGGCGCCAGTCGGCCACGTCGGTGCGAGTGATCGACCCCAAGCCGGCGGTGCGGAAGCCGGCCAGGACCCGGCAGCGGACCCGACCAGACGGCTGGTCGATCTCGATGTGCACTTCCACGTCGCTGCTCAGCAGGTGGTGGCGCACCTTCTTCTCGATGCGGTAGGCCAGCAGGTCGAGGTCCTCTGTGTCCCAGGGCAGGGTGATCTCGAGCGGCGGCGGGTTGTGTTGCCGGCCGATGCGGTCGAACTCGACCCGGAAGGTGGCGGTGGGCTCGGCGCTCAGCACGGCTTCACCGTGACCGTGTCCGTCGCATCGCCGCCCAGCACGGTCAGCCAGCGGTCCTGGCCTACCGCCTGGATCTCGACCTGGCCGTCCTTCATGCGCACGCAGACCTCCGGTCCGTCGCCCTCGCGGAACGACACCGAGCCGTCGCCGCGCATGGTCACCTGCGGCCCGGTGTCGGCGGCGCTGGCCCGGCATTCCAAGCTGCGCACCCGCGCGGTTTCGGGGTCGCGGTGGATCTCCAGGCTGAACACCTTCTCGTAGTACTCGCCCCGGTCGGTGATCACCTTGCCGCTCTTACCGGGCTGAGGGAGGCGGGACACGCCCCGATAGGTGTCGGTGCCGCCACGAAAGTCGATGACAGTGTCGCCGGGCGTGACGGTGGCGCCGGTCCTGGTGTCGATGACGATCACCTGGTCATTGGGGATCATGGGTATCGGGTCCTTCCGGTTGGTTGTTCCTGCGCTGCCCACCCTACCCCCTGTCGGTTGGGGGTGTCAACATGTCGTTGAGGGCGTTCGCCTCACCCGCCGTCATGCCCGCCCGGCGTCCGCTGGCCCTCCGGCGCCACCAGGTCAGGGTCCACGAACGACAGCCACCACCACAGATGCCCGGTCACGAGGGACGCTCCATGTCCACGAAGGCACAGTCAAAGCCGTGCGTACCCGACCACTGCCAGCGGCGCACACAGGTGATGCTCAGCCGATCGCCCGGACGCAGCGTGGCCGCCCGGGTATCCAGCACCCCATACTGCTGGCGGTTGCCCTCGAACGTCACCACGAACTTCTCCTCGGTGCCGGAGTCGGTGCGGTTCAACCTCGAGTCCACGGAAGCCACCGTGCCGGAGACCGGCCGCCACTCGTGATACTCCCAGCGCCACGGGTACATGCCCCACCAGGTGGCCACCAGGGTGAGCACGATGAGCACGCCGAGCACGGCGGCCAGGATCTTGGCGGCGAACTCCTCGCTGTAGTTTCCGGTGTCACGGTTGGACCGGGCGTAGCGCAGCGCCCAGATGGCTGGCGCGATCTGGACCAGCAGCAGGATCGGGATGCCGATCAGGGTGGCGACGGTGCCGCCCGTAATGGTGGGCTCGGCGATGATCAAGGTCATGGTCCTTTCGGTTTCACGGGAAACCCCGCCGGCTGGATGGCCGGCGGGATGCGGTGCTACTTCTTGCCCTTCTTGCCGTTACCCTTCCCGGCGTCCTTCTTCTCGTTAGCGGGGTTGCGGGTCTTGGTGTACTTCAGGCCCTTCTTCTCCCGCTCCGGGTCGGCCTTCGCGTCGTGCTCCTCCACGGCCTTCCTGAACGCAGGGGAGCCCCATGCGGGCGGCTTGTCATCGGGCATTCGTCCTCCTCCTGGATTTCCTGAGCTGGGTGCTACTTCTCTTGGCCCGTCCATGGCAGCGTCAGGCCGTCACCCGCCCGGCGCGGCACCACGTGCACGTGAAGGTGGAACACCGTCTGCGTGGCCACCGACCCGGCCGAGGTGATCAGGTTGACCGGCCGGTCGGCGATCAACGCCGCGCACAGGAACGTTGCGGCGGTCACGCTCGGGTCCTCCAGGGCGTCGGCGACGTGCTGGCGGGGGATGACCAGCAGGTGGCCGCGGGTGACGGGGTTGAGGGGTTGGATGGCGAGGGCGCCGGGCCATTCGGCGACGATGGTGGCGGGGGTGCGGCGGGCCACGATCTCGCAGAACACGCACCTCGCAGACTGGGTCACAGCGGGTACTTCCCGATCGGGTCGTTCCTGACAACACAGACGCTACACCCCTATCTCCGGGGGTGTCAACCCTGGATCGCGCGGACTGTCCGACTCCTGCGGTACGGTGACCGCATGACTACTACAGGCAAGATCCCGGCAGGGTTCCGCAAGTCCAGCTTCTCCGGCGCCGGCAACGACTGCGTCTACCTCGATGGCGCCCGCACCACGGCCTTCGACAGCAAGAGCGGTGTTCGCATCAACGTGGCCGGCGGCGTGCCCGCGCGTCTGCTGGCCAGCCTGCGCCCGTCCTCGTAGCTTCAGGCGACACAGAGCCCCCGCCCGACCTGGACGGGGGCTCTGTGTCGCCGGGTGGCGGCGTGGACCCTATCAGCCCTTCAGGGTCCAGTGGGCGTCCACCACAGCCTGCGCGTCGCCGCAGCGGGCCAGGGTGAACATGCTCTCGTAGCCCCGGGCCAGGGTGCGCAGCTCCTGCCGGCGGGCGTGGCGCACGCGGCGGGCGGCGCGGGTCTTGGTGCGGTGCACGACGCCGGCACGCTGGAGGGCGGCCGGTCCGTGGCGGCGGGCTAGGCGGCTGAAGGCATCCTGCTCGTCGCCGTTGTGGGCGGGGCGGCGCATCGGCTCGAGGGTGGAGGTGTGCATGTCGGGTCCTTCCGGGTTCCGGTTGTTCCTGACACCTGAAACCCTACACCCCCCGCCATCGGGGGTCAACCCTCCTGGTCACGCTCCTGCGCCTTCCGCAGAATCTCGGCCGCCTTCCGCTCCGCCTTCAACTCGTTCAGCTTGCGCCGAGCCTCCCGGCGGATCTCCTCCGGAGACATGTCCTGATCGCGGCTCACCAGCTACCCCCGATCCAGCAGGCGCTGCACCTCGTCGCCCGGCATCCGCCGCAGCGCCTCCGCCACAAGCTCCGCATAGTGCGGATACGGGCAGGTGGCCAGCGCACGCTGCATCCCCGTCGTGCCCAGCCCCACCACGTAGCTGGGAAGGTCTCCGTCACGGGCCGGCGGGAGGTGGAACGTGTGGACCTGAACCACCGGACGATTCTCCTCGGGGTGTGTCCGCTCTCCGGTCGTTTCCTTCAGGGTTTGTTCGGTGGGCGGACGTTCGGCCATGGCGGTCTCCTGGGGTTGCACGCCGTTGGCGTGGATGCAACGCGGGTCTTGGCAAGCGTGTAGGCCGGGCCGGCGGGCGTAGTAGAGCTGGGTGCCGTGGATGGGGCAGACGCAGGTGGCATCACAGGTGTGTTCGCGGCGGTCTGTGGGCGGCGCGGCGGGTGGCTGGTTGTGGATGGGCGGCTGGCCGATGTTGGTCATCACGAAGTGTCCGCGCTGGGTGTTCATAGCTTCCGTTTGGCTCCCTTGCCACCTTGGGCTTTCTTGCCGGCTGCGGCGCGGCGGGCATTGGGCTTTTTGGCGGCCTCGCGAGCCTTCTCCTGCTGCTCGAGCAGCGACTTGCGGGCGGCCTCCAGCTTGGCGTTCTGCTGCTCGGGGGTCAGGGCCACCGCTTAACCCCTGGTCAGCATCGAGCACCGCAGATGTTGCAGTGCTTGACGCCGTTGATGGTGGTCGTCTGGGCGCAGTGGCGTACCCCGGAGCGCTTGTGCGGGTCGTTCTCGATCGGGCCGATCGACTCGGGCACGGGCTGCGCGACGACTTGCTCAACGGTCACGGTTACTCCTCCAATTGCTTCCGGAATCGGTAGGCGTCCACGCGGGTCGCCCATTCCAGGAAGGCTGACAGGGCTGGGCCGGCTCCGGCCTTGATGAGGCGGTGGTTGCGACCACTTCCTTCGGTGCGTTTGCGGGCGTGCTCGGCGCACACGCGCACCACCAGACCGCTGTGCCGGTACTTGACCAGGTGGGTGGCGGGGCAGCGCTGCGCCGGAGTCAGGCCCAGGATCACCGCCAGGCTGCTGCGGCAGTCGGAGCAGGTGAGCCGGTAGCGGCGCCGGGCGCTGCGCAGGTATCCGCTCACGGTGCGTCCTCCAGCTTCTGGACGTGGTCGCGGCGGGCCAACAAGATGAACGTCCAGCCGATGGCGTACAGGTGGGCGCCCTCGTCGCCCGGCATGGTCACCACGATGATCACCAGCGTGGCCACCAGGACGTACAAGGTAAAGCGGGGATCGTACAGGAAGCATCGTGGCCGCCATGATGATCATGCCCGGCTTGGGTTTGCGGCACCAGCAGCGGGCCCTAGCCGGGTCGATGGCGCCCGGGTGGTGGGCGCAGGCCATCAGGTGATCGAACAGGCCGCCCGTGGCGACATAGGTCTCAACCAGGGCAGCCCGCACCGCCTCCTCCGTGACATGACCGAGCGCCACCCCGCCCTGGTTGGTGATCGCCACGATTCGGCCGCCGGCCTTGCGCCATCGGCGCATCATGGTCACCGCCTCCGGGTAGATCACTACGTCGCTCGGGTCGTTGACGAACCGGCCCAGCTCGTCGGGCCCGTGGCGCACTGTGCCGTCCAGGTCCAGATAGAGCACCGGAACGTCCCTTCGCTCCCCGCTCAGGCGGTGCGTGTCGAACATCGGGCCCTCCTCTCGGTTGTGGTCCCTGGTGGGGGCGGGGGGATGCGTCACCCTCCAGCCCGTTCAGGCGTCTCAGCCAGCCGCCCCCACCGCACGGCGCACACCCCGGGCGGGTGTTCGATCTCGGCACCGTGCTGGGTTTTGGGCGGTCCCCCGGTGCGCTGGGCTCGCGCCCACGGGCCCAGCCCTCGAGGGGAGTCGAGAGCACCGGCCTGCTCCACACTGACCGGGCGCACACGGGGGACCTTCACGCGCCGATACCAGCGGCGCGACTCGCCGTGCCGAATCGGCGAGGGTAGAAAGCGGGCGGGCGCAGGTACTCCTCGGCTGGCCGGCGGGTCTGTCAGTACCCCCGCCGGGGCGTCATGGGAGTCCTTGCCGGGAAGGTCGCATGAGGGAACGGTTTGACGCCCTGCCCGCGAAGCTTGCGGGGCGCACCCGCCCGTGGTGAACGGGCGGGTAGCCGGCGGGGGAATTTCGCCGGCACGGTGCGACGAAACACCGGCACCCCTTCCGCCCGGCCTTTCCACCGCTACGGTGGGAGCGCTCCGGGCGGAGACTGTAGTTGTCAAGGTTCTCCGGGATTTTCGTTGGGCGGACCCGGACTTACTTCACCCTACACCCATCGCATCGATGGGGCAACGGGTCAGGCCTTCCGGCCAGTGTCGCCCTGATCGGGTGTCCTGGGCGCGTCGCCCTTCTCCCGGTCGGCCCGCTGCTCGCGGGTGGCCTGGTCGGCTTCGCGTGCGGCGTCGGGGTCCTGCTGCCGGCCCTGCGCCCGCTCCTGATCGGCCATCGCTGTGTCTCCAATCCGTGTGTGTACGGTTACCGAATCGACCCTACGTCCGGAGTGGGGCAACGGCCACCGGGCGGGTCAGGCGAAGAACCCCCGCACGCCGCCCTTGTACAGCCGATCGGGACCGTCCGGCATCGGGCCGGACATCAGCCCGGACACCTTGGTGTGATAGGCCATGTAGCCAGACCCGCCGTGCTCGACCAGCGCGTCCACCCGCTCCTCCGGCTCTCGGGCCTCCAGGTCGAGGGTGTACTCCTCGGCGCGGTCGCCCTGCTGAGCCAGCCAGTCGGCGAACCCGGCCAGGGCGCGTTCGTTGCCTTCGACGGGTAGCCAGAAGGTCCAGGTCTCGCCCTCCTGGTCGTTCTGCTCGGTGAACTTCACGTAGGTCTTGGTTGTCACTGTGCGTGTCCAATCTGGTGATCATCTTTGCTTTCGCGACTGTCAGCCCGGGGCTTGAGTGCCATATCCGGGTCGGGTGTCACAGTGCACTTACACACAGCGTGATGCTCGTGCCAGTGCCGGGCGGCGCCATCCATGCACCGAAGCCACGGATGCGTATCCGGCAGCAGCCCCTGCGCCCGGCGCCACTGGTCGGTCCACCGGTTGGTGTGGTGGTAGCCCCGATGGCGCGGGTGCGCGTCACATGACCACACCCACACCACCTCGCCCTTCCAGGTGCGGCCCTTCTCCACATGGATCGGGGACCGCCGGGCGCGCTCGCTCACCGCTTCTTCTTCGCGGCGTCCTTGAGCACCTTCGCGGTCTTCTGGCCGGTCTCAGTCTTGGCGGCGGTCCTGTTGCCCTTCAGCGTGGCACTCACGATGCTGCCCTTCGCCTTGCGGGCGGCGGCCTCGCGCTTCTCGCGGTCGGCCCGTTCCTGGTCGGTCTCTGCCATGGTTTCCCCCCCTCAGCTCTCCAGGGCCATCAGCACCGGATGACCATCCACGACGGCGCTCACCTGGTGGCGTGTGCGCTGCCCGTTGGACCACGTCACGTCCACCCGGTCTCCCACCTCGTAGGCCAGGTTCGTCAGGTGATGAACCACCGGCTTGAGCGCGGCCAGCCGGGTGGACAGCACGTAGCCGTGCGCCAGGGCGCGCCGGGCCGACTCGCGGGCCAGGGCCCGGCGGGTGTCCCAGTGCGCGGCGTCCTCGGTGTCCTGGCCACTGAACGCCTCCGGGTCCAGCACGGCGGCCAGCTCGTCGCGGTCCGATTTCGACCAGCGCGCGGCCTGCCACGATTCGCCGGTCCAGGTCACGCTGGCCCCGGTGGCGGCGTGCCGGCACTCGTCGCCCGGCTGGAGCGGAAGCCACTCCTGCCCGTTCCAGCGCCATCGGCCGTCCATCTCCACGACGTGCCCCGGCTGGGCGAACAGACTGCGGGCCAGGATCGGCTCTGGTGCGCTCATCGCAGCGCGGCGAACAGGACGGCGCCGAACAGGCGCGCGGTGGCCCCAGCGCGGCGCAGGGCGGCAAAGCGGGGCGGTGGGACTGCGCGGTGGCGGCCCATCAGGGTGTCCTCTCTGTGTGCGGAACGGACCAGACGAACTCCTCGCCCGGCGGTTGGATGACCGGCATGATCATGGCGCGGTACTGCTGGCCGATCTCGATCACGGACGGCTTGCGCTCGGCGCCGAACCGGAAGCGCAGCGGCTCGCGGCGGCGGCGGGCGATCATGGCCAGGGCCGAGACCAGGTCGGCGCCTAGTGTGGCGTCCGTGTTGCCCTCGGCCGGCGCCGACTTGACGATCTTCTCCACGTTCGGGAATGAGGCAACATCGCCCACGGGAACCGACAGCAGACCGCCGCCGGATTCCTCCACGGCCAGCTTCTCATTGCGGCGCTCCAGCAGGGCAGCGCCGAGCGCCGATCCCAGCAGGGCTCGGAGCACTCCCGCCGACTCCAGGCTCAGGAAAGTGGCCTTCAGCTCTCCCTCGCACGGCAACCACGCCTGCCCCAGCACGAACCGGTTGGTACTTGTCAGGTACAACCGGCCGTGGCCCGAATGGGCGTGCGCAACGATTCCGCGCAGCATCGGCAGAGACTGATCCTTGCCGGCGGTGCGCGCCAGGTCGCCGAGCGCGGCCACCAGCTCGGCGGCGTCAACCTGGGCGTTCATTCGGTGAAGCCCTCGTCCGGCTCGAGGTCCGACACCTTGCCCCACGGGATCGGCTCTCCGGCCAGGATGCGCTGCGCCAACGCGGCGAGAGCCTCCCAGGATTCACGTTTCAGCGAAACCGTCCGTTCTTCGATGCGCAGCCCCAGCCGGCCGTCGCCGGCAGAGCGGAAAAGCAGCACTCGGGTACCCAGCCTGGTGCGCACACCCCACTCCGGGTTGCGCTCCGTGCCGCCGAGCCGCTCCAGGCCGTCGATCGGCCACGGGTGTTCGGTGTTCGGCGTGGGCGCTGTCTCGGCGGGGGTCTGCATGACCTGTTCGTGGGCGGCGGCGCGGTCCAGGTCGCCAAGCATGAGCAGGTAGGCGCGGTTGACCAGGTGGGCGGCGCTGGAGTAGGCCAGGGCGCTCTCCAGGCGTTCCCGGGAGCCGGCTTGGCCTTCCCGGCGTAGCTGGCGGGCGTGGGCGAGTTCGCTGTCGGTGGCCTGGTGTAGGTCGCTGATCAGGTCGGTGATGCGGTTGAGAGGGAAGTCGGTTGCCTTCATGCGGGGTCCTTCGCTGCGGAGGTATCGGGGACGTGTCGGTCCTGCCATTCGGTGATCAGTGTACCCCCTATCGTCGGGGGGGTCAATCCGTGGCTTACGGCGACGAACCAGCACGCCTCGAGCGCAGCGCGCAGCGGCTGCGGGGACACCACGCAGGACCACGGCTTGAACGGCTCACCAGACACCGACCGGGACAGCTTCGCGGTGTTGGCGTTCACGTCCAGCACCAGCATCACCGGCATCGCGCCGTGACTGTGCTCGTAGGTGAGCAGAGTTCCGTCCCGCAGGCTGTCCCGGCGGAAGCCGTAGAACAGCAGCAGCTCGTCGGCCTTGTAGGTCTCGGGCTTCATCTGGACCAGGGCGGTCGGCTTCATTGCAGCGTCTCCGGTATCGGCAGATCGGCGATGCGCTCGCTCACACTGGCCACGTATCCGTCCATGTTGGACCAGACGGTCCAGGCAGCGACGTGGCCGTAGTTGTGGCTCTCCAGCGTGCCAGCGTGCAGGCTGAGGATGGCCTGCACGTCCCCGATCCAGGTCTCAGCCGCCGGGATCGACTCGGCGCGCAGACGCCCCAGGGAGCGGGTGAAGCGGCTCTTGCGCAGTCCCACCTTGACCAGCTCAGGCAGGGTGGCGACGGCGGCGATCGGGTAGTCGGAGTTGACGTGACCGGCGATCATGTCGCGGAACTGCTCGGCGGTGAGCACCACCGTGGCGATGATGACGCGGGATCGCACGTCCATCAGCCTGATTTCGGTGCGCCGGCCTCCATCCCCGTTCTCGGGGTGGGCAAGCATGACTTGTACAGGCAGGTGTCGGGTGTTGTCTTCCATGGAACCTCCTGGGGTTTCGGGCCTTCCACCCATGGTACACCCCCAGTCAAGAGGGGTCCTCACCCAGCCTTCTGCGCACGCTGCGCACCGCCGCCGAGTCGTGCGAATACATCCGGCCGCCCGGTGAGCGCCAGCGGCCATCCTCCATCTTGGTCCAGGCTTCAGGCGCGTGCGCGCGGTGCCGCACCGACCGGGTAGCCGAGCCAGGTGCGGCACGCACCCGCGACTGCGGTTTGCCGGCCAACATGTCCCCCGCCACCTTCATGGTCATTTCGTCCAGGTCGTAGCGGGTGCGGTTCGCTCGCGCCATCGACGCCCTGGTCACCTCGGCGAAAGCCTGCACCAGAACCCGCGCCAGCTCGTGCGGTGTGCCGGCCACCCCCGCCCAGCCGCGCGCCGCCGGACTGGACAGCCGGTACTTTCCGCCCGGAAGCGCCTCGGCGTACAGCGGCACGATCGGCACAAGCTGGCGGGCGTGCCGGCCGGGCAGCGGATCGGAGTAGCTCACCGGTACCTCCTCGCTCCGGTCGGGGTGTGCCGGCGCATCTGGTGGCGCGCCAGGCGGCCACGGGCGCCGCTGGGCGCCATCACCTCCGAGCCCAGGCCGAGCACGTCCAGGTGCAGGATGGCGTAGACCATGGCATCCATTCGATCCGGCGACTCCACCGCATCCGGGGTCCAGATGCAGATCTGGTCCTCCAGGTGGTGATGGGTCCCTACGTGGTGGGCCTGACCCTGGCCGTAGATGGCTGAGACCGGCTCGGCGCGCACCCGCTTGGACTTCTTGGCGTGGATCTTCTCGATGGAGATCACGGGGTGGCCGGTGAGCCGGCACGACATACGCAGCATTCCCGGGATGTAGTCGCCACCGTTGTTGGTCTCCACAACCACCGCGTTGGCGCCCCAGTCGTCCACGGCCTGGATCACCTTGGCCATGACCGCATCCGGGGTGTCCCGGACGGTGTAGTCGGCCAGCACGTAGAAGTGCCCGTCGTCGGCGCGGCCGGCCACCACAATGCCGGACTCGTCAGACCGGGCCTTGCCTTTCTTCTTGCCGACCGCACCCGGATCGGCGTCGTCGTCGCCGGAGGTGACCGCCGGGTCCACCGCCACCACGATGCGATGCAGGCTGATGCCGTGCAGCTCCAGCTCGGCCAGGATCGCGGCAGCCACCGGGCCGGTGCGCTCGGGTCCCCATTCGTGCCAGCGGGCCGTCAGGTCGGTGGGGATGCGCCCGTCGTCCAGCCAGGCGCGTCGCCACAGCGCACCGGGGATGTCGTCCAGCATCTCCGCGCCCAGCTCTTGGCGGCCCAGGCGGGTGCCGTCGTACTTGCGGTGCAGCTTGCGCAGGGTGACCGGGGCCAGGTTGGCGGCGTTGTCGTCGGTGGTGCCCCGGGTGACGGTGCATGTTTCGTCGGTGAGGAGATCCTTGATCACCTGGACGGGCAGCGGGGTGGTGGTGCAGATGACCCGGGGGTGGCGACCCAAGCGCAGACCGAACAGCAGCATGTCCCAGGCGTCGGGCGCGTCCTTGACCACCTGGGCCAGCTCGTCCACCCAGGCGCAATTATGGACTACTACATCACCGGCGAAGTATTCCGGATCAGGTCCCACCTGAATGTTGAATACGGTCGCGCCTGCCGAGATTGACACACCGCTGACTACAGAAGTTCCCGTTTCTGGTGCGGAACCCTGTTCCGCAGACTTTGCACGCCCGGGTGACCAGCACCCTGGTCCGCTCTGCCATTTTTGATCGACAGCAGGGGCCCCACTTGGCGTGCTTTCCTCCATAGCCCCGGGCCTGGTAGGACTGCTGGCAGTTTCCGCATATCGCGGTACGCGTAGGCCGTCGCTTTCTTTCTTCGTAGTGGTAGCGCATGTGCTCCTCGCCGGAGAGAATGGCAAGGTTTCCGATATCGTTGTTTCCTGGGTTGTGGTCGAGATGGTGGATGTGCGCTCCCCCGGGAATGGGCCCGTGGTGCTCCTCCCACACGACCCGGTGCCGGTATTCCTTTCGGCCCTTCGCGTATCGGTAGTGATAGCCGCGCTCGTTGACCTTCCAGTCTCCTCCTGCCATACCGCCACTCTATCGCCTGGGTTGACGAGACGGGCCTCCACCCACCCGGAACCCTCCACCCACAGCAGGTGATCCGGCGTGCAGCGCAGCGTTCCAAGCTGGTGATGGACTTCGACCAGCTCGGCGTACCGGGAGCGCGCGTCCTCCACGGTGCCGGCGCCGAACCGGGTCAGCACCACGTCACCAGGCTTCAGCGTCTCGATGGGGAC
>Ga0075425_100005540_pt1 | contig 13140 bp, 5 predicted proteins | sample SoiMethybrSBSTD4_FD_75300 | JGI IMG/M metagenome (GOLD analysis project Ga0075425, IMG submission 75300) | Bulk soil microbial communities from a Populus tree surrounding site in Tennessee, USA - Soil MetaG P. TD hybrid SBSTD4 | ecosystem: Environmental > Terrestrial > Soil > Tree plantation...
ACGAATTGCGCCAGTCGCACATCATCGAATCCGATGACCGAAAGGTCTTGCGGAATGGAAATACCCATATCAAATGCTTCTCGCATGACTCCAATTGCAGTCAGGTCGTTCGAGCACATGATCGCGGTAGGCCGATGAGGCTCTTTCGCAAGCTGGGTGAGCGCGCGCATACCGCCTTCCATGGTGTGGTCGCCTTCAATGATGAGCTGCGGATCTACCATGGTGCCGATTTCGCGAAGCGATTCCTCAAATGCCGCTTTGCGCGCCACCGCCGATTTCAGCGTCAATGGCCCGGTAACAAAAGCGATGCGCTCGTGGCGCATGGCAGCCAGATGCTGTACCGCCTGGCGGATTCCGTGCTGATAGTCAATTTTGATATTGCTGACCCGCGGTACAGGTGGTCCGACGTCCACAAAGACCAACGGGACTTTGCGAAAACGAAGATCGTCGAGTAGTGATTCCTCCATTCCGAACGTAAGGATCGCGACTCCCTCCACCCGCCGCTCGATCATGCGCCGGACCGACGCTTCCATCCGCTTGGGATCGTGCACGGTCGAAGTCAGCAAGATTTCGTAATTGTGCTGAACCGCGTTGTCTTCGAATGACTGTACGATTTCGGGAAAGAAGGGGTTGGTAATCTCGGAAACGATCAGCCCGACGATTCTGCTCCGGCCTGAAACCAGCGCCCGTGCTTGAGTGTTCGGGTAATAACCAAGCTCCTCGACCACTCTCCAGACGCGCTTGGCTAATTGTGGATCAACCGTGGGGACGCGATTGATAGTGCGCGACACGGTCGCGGTTGAGACTTTGGCCCGGCGGGCGATTTCACGAATGTCCATATTCCCCAACGTGCCACTTCAATATACAAGCACTTCAGGCGCTCACCCGGTTGTACAAACGATACTGTTCTGACATGATCGCAGCGAAGGGCCGCAGCGTCATCGCTCCCTTTTCAGTGTCTACTTTCCAGTCGTCAGACGAACTTGCGACCGCCGTTGCCGCCAGGAGCTGGGCGCGCGTGATTCGCTGGGGAATGTTACCCACAGCAAACAACGCAAGCGGCCCACGTACTAGTGCTACGTTGTCCTTATTCTGCTCGTCAATCGCCTCCAGTCGCAGTGGCATGTCGAATTCCAGTTCAATGCGATCGCCGTCTTTCCATGAACGCTGAATCGCTAAAAACTTGCCGGGTTCGATTGCGGTATCGATTGATTTGCCATTCACCGAAATCCTGTTTTTCGAGCTTGACCAGCCAGGAATGCGAACGTACACAGTGAATGTTTCCGGCCGCTGCAGGCCAATTTGTAACGTGCTGGTGTTTTGGCGGGGATATGCCGTGGTTTGTGTAAGCGTGCACTGCGTGTTGTTCTGCGACCATGCGACCCGCGAAGGAATAAAGAGGTTCACGTAAATTCCATCAGCGCTCTTGTAGTAGGAGCTGATGCCGTAATCGGCCGTCAGCTGCGGGAACGTTCCCGAGCAGCACGGCCACTTGTCGCGATAGTGGACCTTCACCGCCTCACGGTTGTAGTCGGAGTAGTAGAAGGTAGTGCCGTCGGCGAGCGTCGGAGTTGCTCCGGCAATAGTGTTGTAGAGGACGCGTTCCATGCTGTCGCCATAGCGTGAGTCGCGGGTCACACGCAGTAAGTAACGCGTGATCTTGAAATGTCCGTAGGCTCCGCAGGGAGTCTCAAAGCTCGCGTGGGTTGTCCCAAGGCTTTCATCGAGGAGTCCTCGCCCGGGCTCAACGAAAGCTTCGTTTGGCCCCCACCCACCCGTGGCGTAGCTCTGCTCATGGACCAAGCGCAAGCCATTCGTGGCGGCACGCAAATATTTTTCGTCGCCGAGCACCAGATACGACTGCATTGCCGAGCTGAGAGCATTCACGTGACTGTACGCATGCTCGCCTACCAAGGCGTTGTGGCCTTCCGCCAGTGGTCCGAAGTAGTCTTCTTCGATGAAGCGCTTCGCGAGGTCGCGATAGTCGGACTTCCCGCTTCGCAAGTATGCCAAAAAGAAATTTTCCGGAAGTGTGTAGGTCTCGTCCCACGTGTCCGCCACCATCTTGTGCGGACGCGCGCGCTGTTCCACGCGGCTCAGCGCTTTTTCGGGAAGATAAGGAAGCGCCGCCTTCGTCGCCCGCCAATGCACGTTGAGCGCATCAGGACATTTCGCAAATTCGTGCGCGTCAATCAAGCCGCAGCTGGTCTTGTCGTATGTATACGCGGGCAGGTGATAATCCACGTAAAACTTGCCCGAGGGCTCGGCGGTCTCTCCAAACGATCGCACCAGCCGGTGAACTTTTTCCTGCGTGGCCTTGTCGCCAGTTACGGCGTATGCCCGCGCCAAACCGGAAAGATACTGTCCAAAACTGTGTCCGGGAATGAAGGCGTGAAAATTCTCGGGAGGATTGAAGTCATCTGCGTTGTCATACCAGCCGCCCATGTCCGGCCCGGGCGCTGACATCCCGGAACGCTCGCGGAAGGGCTTCAGCATTGCATCTTCGTTCAGGTGCAAAAAGATGTCGTGATTGCGGTCGAACTGTTCCCGCAGATGCCCGTCGAGCAATTGCACCTGCGCATAGTCGAACACGGAGAGCGGAGGAGTGACCGCCACATCGGCCGAGACAAGGGACCACGCACGACGCGAGCGCAGTGCGACTGTCGAACCGGCCGCTAACGCGCTGGCCTGCAAGAACTGCCTACGAGACCTGTTCATACGGCCCTCCCTCACTGATTCGCGCGATTGGTTCTAGTAATCGTTATCTGAAGCCTTATACCGCCAAGCACGGCTTCGCGTCAAGGACTCAGGCGAGTCACTCATCGGGAAAGCCGAAAAAAGGGCATGGTTTATTGGCTGTTGGAGTCAAGCCGGAACGATTTTCTAATACAAAACCATTAAATTTGTCTTGACTACGATCACGGGCATGCGTTAGCGTGGGGCACCACCAGCAAACGATTACTCGAAACGCCGACTGTGCCAGAGGCGTCCCCTTCTGGCATGGCGCATTACTGCATGGGGTTAGTCGTGGTTCGAATTCGAACAAAGCGCGAATTAGCACCAGGGAGGATGCATTATGTCTAGATCATTGACACGAGGGGCCGTTGCGGCCGGTTTTGTGGTTCTTCTTCTTGGAGCGACTCTGTGCTCCGCTCAGTTCACGAGCAATGTCCAGGGTGTCGTTCAGGATCCATCGGGGGCCGTGGTGCCGAAAGCCACAGTCACACTGGTAAATGTTGGGACCCAGGGAACCAAGACCACGACAACTGACGATGGCGGCAATTACCGCTTTGTAAGCCTTGCGCCAGGAGCCTACAAACTTACAGTTGAAGCGTCCGGCTATGCGAGGTCGGAGTCTGCCATCACTTTGTTAACTGAGCAAAACCTCAATATTCCGGTGACCTTGAAGGTCGGCACAGTGACCGAAGCGGTGAACGTGACTGCGACAACTCCAATCGTTGACACCGCCGATAGCCGCACTCAGCTGACGCTTGAGAATCAAGCAGTGGCAGAGCTACCGGTAGTTGGACGGAATCTCGTCACCCTGGTTACGCTGGCGCCGGGTGTTTCTGGTTTGGGTACCAGCGCATCGGGAAGTCCGGCATCGGGCGTGGATAATTTCTCCACAGAAACTCAAGTGGACGCCAGCGCCAACGGTCAGGGGCAGAACAACAATCAGTACGTCGTGGATGGGCTCGATGTCACCAGCGCAATCAGGCAAGGCGTGCTAAACCTCACGCCACAGCCCGAAGCCATCCAGGAAACGAGCATTCAGGTGAACACGTTCAGCAGCGAATACAGCCGTGCCGCTGGTCTGCAAACCATTTTTACGACAAAATCCGGCACAGACCAGTTCCACGGCTCGGCATCGGACTACTTCAATTACCAAAAAATGTTCGCCAATCAGCATTTTATAAGTTCGGACACTAGTCCGTACAAGCCTTTCCACTCGAATAACATGGATTTCGCAATCGGCGGTCCGATCATTCCCCACCACAACAGTTTCTTCTATTTTGCAGTCGAGCCGCTGCGCTCGTCGCAAAGCGCTGGCGGATCGGTGACCTTCGTGGATCCTCAGTTCATAGCCTTTGCGCAAACGAATTACCCGAACACCGTCGGAACAAAGGTGTTGACCACTTACTTGCCATCCGGCATCGGCGGTGCAGCAGTCTCTTCAACGGCACAAAATGTTTTTGGCTCTGCCGCGGGCGGTTGTGGCACCACCGCCGGACAGAACGGAGTACCTTGTACTCTGCCCATGATTGACACGGGATTCTTTGGCGCCGTGTCAGTACGAAATGGCACACAGTACTTTGCACGAATCGACCAGGGCTTCAAGAAAGACCGCGTGTACGCCAGCATTTTCCGTACGCTCCTGACGAACGGCGCACCGTCGCCTATGACGCAATTTTCTGCTTTGAACAATACGTGGCAGGTAGCCGGGCAGATCTCGTGGACTCACTCGTTTTCCGCAACCACAATAAACGAGGCCACAGCGGGCCAAAGCAGAATCGAGGGCGTCCTTGGCACTGGGGCCAAGGATTACACAGTTCCTGACATAAGTGTTAACGGCATTAATGCAGACGGTGGCATGGCCTACGGCGTAGGCTTCGCGCAAGGCGATTTCATTCAGCACAACTATCACTGGCGCGACGTACTGACGCACATCCGAGGCACGCACACTTTCAAATTCGGTTATGAGGGCTGGTATGGCGATGACGTCGAACCATTCCAGGGGCCGTGGTCAACTCCAAAATTCTCGTTCAACAATTTGTTGGAGTTGGCGCAGGACAATCCAGTGAACGAGAATGGGATTATGTACAACCCAGCGACAGGAACACAGCAACTTTGGAACTGGGACGCAGCTTCCCGAACTTTCGGAATCTTTGTCGAAGACACCTGGAAGGCCAGAAGGAATTTGACCCTGACCTTGGGCCTGCGCTATGACGATAGCGGCAACCCCTGGTCGAAGAGCGAAGCGACAGTGTTTGGCAACTTCTATCGGGGTACAGGTTCAACCGAGCAAGAGAAGGTAGCAAATGGGGTTGCCAAGCCCACGCACAACGCCCTATTGAGTTCCGTCAACTGGCTGTTCAGTCCTCGAGTGGGTTTCGCGTGGGATCCGACAAGCAATGGCCAGTGGGTGGTACGTGGCGGATTCGGCATCTACAACAACTGGTTGACCTCGGCCAATGTTCAGGAAGAGTTCCGCGGCAATCCTCCGGGGCTGGTCTTACCGAACTTTGTCCGGGGCGGGACTCCAACCTCTCAGGCTCCAATTTTCGCTCTAGGAACAGGCAATAAGCCGCCGTTTGGATTCACCTTCCCAACCTTTACGGGGGGGTTGAATGCGCAAGGTGGACAGGTCGGGCTCAGCGACACCATTGGCGGTATCAACCCACACCTTAAGTCTCCCAAGTCAGATGTGTGGGCTCTGTCCGTTGAGCGCAAACTCGGAAGTATTTTTGCGGCCAGTGTCGGTTACTCCGGCTCGCACTCCTACAATATCGTCGGCAACGGCAACTCGATTGGGAACGTCTCCTACGGGGTGGACATTAATGCCTTCCCTGGCGATTTGATCAACCAAGAAAATAACAGTCCAACGGCGCTTCCTAACCCGAATCCGATTCGCCTCAATCCCGGCTTCGGACAGATTAACTACGCTGACAACGACCGGCACGCAAATTACGAAAGCGTCTATTTCGATTTCAAAGGACGCTTTTCGCGTGGGTTCTTCGACGCTTCTTACACTCGTTCCAGTTCCAAAGACGACGGGCGTAGCTATCCAAATTCCGCGTTGCTGAATCCGGGGCAATATTACGGGCCTTCAGCCACGGACGCACCCAACCGGTTCTCGCTCAGCTTCAACTATTCTCTGAAAGGATTAAATAATGGGAATGGTGCTGTGGGTCATCTGACTGGCGGGTGGGGCATCAGCGGTACCAGCATTTTCCAATCCGGATATCCCATCACCGTTGCGAATTTCAACGGATTCGTCGGAGTGTGCCAGTCCGGTGCGCTGACCAATGGCGCCGGGTGCTCTGCATCAGATCCTGTGGTTGCTTACGCTGGCGGGAGCGGCGACTACAATGGGGACGGCGACAACCTCGATTACCCGGATGCGACCAGCTATAGCCAGTCACATGACAACCGATCCTGGCTTACGGGTGCAATCCCTGCCAGCGACTTCGCAGTTCCAACGTTCGGACAGGAAGGAAACGAGAAAGCGCAAAAGTTCCGAGGGCCCAACTTCATCGAAACGGATGTCAACTTCTACAAGGACACGCGGATTACGGAGAGAGTCGCTTTCCAAATCCGATTTGAGTTCTTCAATCTGTTTAACCGCGCGAACTACGCATGGAACGGAAACGGTGTGAACAACGGTGGCGTCGACGTAAACTTTCCGGACGCAAATTTTGGCAAGGCCACCTTGTCGCATCAGCCCAGATTCTGGCAACTGGGAGGCAGGATTTCTTTCTGAAGTAGAGTCATATTTGTGGTCACCTCCATTTAGCCCCGTCGCTTGCCGCGACGGGGCATTTTATCGTATGCGGGGCTTCCTTGTTCATACATCGATGAACGGCGATTACAATCTCGTGAGAACCGATGCGACAACTCCTCTGCTGGTCCCCGTTGCTTGGCTGCTTGCTCCTCTTGGCCCATCTGGCTCCTGCGCAGGATGCGACCTCCGCGATTGCCGGCGCTTTAACAGTTCACGACTATCAGCACGCGATCGAACTCGCTCGGGCGGCCATTCAACGGTCCCCATCTGACCCGCAGCTTTGGACTTTACAAGGAGTCGCGCTCGCCGGAGAAGGGAAGAGGCAAGAGGCGCTGGCTTCGTTCCGCAATGCGCTGAAACTTGCGCCGAACCATCTCCCGGCGCTGCAGCAGGAAGCGCAGCTCTATTACGAAGCGGGTGATCTCGCGGGCGTGCCGGTGCTTGAGCACATCCTGCGACTGCGTCCAGGCGATCCGATGAGCCATGCCATGATCGCCGTGCTTGAATACAAGCATGGCAATTGCCAGCGGGCAGTGCCGCACTTCGCGAATTCGGGAGAGCTGCTCGATTTTCAACTTGACGGCTTGCACGCCTACGCCACCTGCCTTGTGCGCCTAAAAAAGTTTGCGGACGCCGTGCCGGTTCTGCAACGTGCAGTGCACTTACAGGATGATCCGCGTGAGCGGCAGGTGCTTGCTTCCATACAACTCCTGACGCACAAGCCAAATGACGCCATTGCATCGCTGGAGCCGCTGCTGCAAGGAAGTAATGCCGATCCGAAAACTCTTGAGCTGGCTGCTAACGCATACGAAGACGCCGGCGATACCGATAAAGCCGTAAGCACTCTGCGACAGGCAATCCTGCGCGACCCCCAAAATGGTGATCTGTACGTGGATTTCGCGAACCTGTCTGCGGCGCATGACTCCGCGCAGGTGGGTATTAACGTTGTGAGTGATGGCATCGCGCAGTTGCCGAATGCCGCACAGCTGTATCTCGCTCGCGGCGTGCTCTACGTGCAGATCGCCGATTACAGCGGGGCGGAAGCGGACTTAGAGAAGGCTTATCAGCTTGATCCAAACCAGTCGTTGACGGCAGCCGCGCAGGGTTTGCTCGCCGTGCAGCAGAACGACCTTGATCGCGCGCTCGACGACGTTCGTGAAAAGCTCAAACGCAAGCCTAGTGATCCACTGCTGCTTTATCTTCAAGCCGACGTGCTTGCGCAAAAAGGCGCTGAACCTGGCAGCGACGACTTCAAGCTTGCGCTGCGGTCCGCGAAGAAGTCGGTTGCGCTGCGTCCGGGCCTTGGCGCAGCGCATGCGGTGCTCGGGAAACTCTATTTCCAATCGGGAGAGAGTCGTGCGGCGGCTGAGCAATGCCGGAGAGCGCTGGAAATTGATCCCAAAGACCAGGCCTCGTTGTACCGACTTATCCAGGTGTTAAGGAAGACTGGAAACACGGCGGAAACTTCGCAGCTGCTAAAACGCCTTGCGGAGCTGCGAAAAGCGGCGGCGAAAGAACAGAATCAGCGCTCTCGCTACAAGTTGGTCGAGGGTGATACATAGCTCTGAATCCGATCCATTATTTCGGTTGCGCTGCTTCACCGTTTTCCTTTTCCGGCTCGTAAAGCCGATATCTCGTCACCTCGGCATTACGCGCGTCTTTGCGTAGATCGGCAAGTCGCTTAACTAGACCGGGTAGTTCTCCCTTTGTGTCCTTGCCGCTTTTTCGTAGCGCCTGAATGAGGTGGTAGAGTGCTTCCTGGTCGGATGAGCTCAATTGCAACGCGCGTCGTGACTGCTCAATAGATTTTTCAATCTCGCCGGCCTTCAAATACAAATTTCCGAGAAGGTCGCGCGCTAGCACAAAATCGGGATTGATCTGAGTTGAGAGCACGGCTGCCGCGACCGCCTCCTTGAACTGCGCCGTATCTGGGTCTGCACCTTGCTGGGACAAGATTTGCGCCTGCATGTATTGAAGAAATGCATCTCTCGGATGCGTTTTGAGTTGTGACCGCACAGTTGCCAGCGCCTGATCGAGGTTGCTCTGTTGCAGCAGCGCCAGTCCCTGCGCCACGGCGCCCGCCGTCTGGCTGGGATCAAGCTGCATGGCATTTGCGAAATCAGCTTCCGCCTTTTCAAACCGGCCCAACTGCACGTATAGAATCCCTCGCGCCACATACAAATTTGCCGCCTTCGGAATTTGCTGCAGGCCGGCATTGATCATGTCGACGCCGACCTGAAACGATTGGTGATTGAAGGAAATGGCCACAAAATCCACGTAATACTTCGAATTCTTCGGATTGGCAATGATTGCTTGTCGCAGCAAGGTGACGGCTTGGGGCGTGTCACCGGTTTCTTCATAGGCGGAAGACGCGAGATCGAGAACATCGGGATCGGGGGCTGACGCTTGAAGCAGCGGCTGCAAACTGGTGATCGCGTCCTTCGGCTGATTTGCGCTCAACTGCGCAACCGCCAGGTTATAGCGTGTGTGTGGATCGTCGGGTTGGAGGGACTGAATCTGCTGGAAGACCACGACCGCATCGGCAGACTGCTGCGTATCCATAAGGCAGGAACCGAACTGCGCGAGTGCGACGAGTTGAGAGTTGACGACCTCCCTGCTGGCGCGAAAGTGTTTCACCGCTGATGTGCAATCGTGCTGCTTATAAGCCAGAACGGCGAGCATGGCATGGCTGGTGGCATCGTTGGGACGAAGTTTCAAGATGCGCTCCAGTAGCGGTGCTGCGCGGCTGCTACCAGCCTTGTACTCAAGCTCTGCCGCGCCTTCAAGCGCCGCCACGTACTGTGGCGAAATACTCAACGCGTGGTTGTAAGCAACCAGTGCTTCCTTATCACGTCCAAGTCGTGAGAGTGCGATCCCTTTCATGGTCCAGAGAGCCGCGTTCGTGGGGGAAGCGTTCAGAGCGGAGTTGGAGAGTTGCAGGGCTTGCGCAAACTCCCCGGTGCGAAGTGCAGCCTGAATTTGGTCTGTTGAGGCGCCGTTTTGGTTTGTTTGCCCGAACGCGGTGGCAACGAGCATCAGAGCAAACAAGGCAAGCGGATTCAGGCGTGGCATGGGTATGTGAGGCTCCGGCGCGAGCAGCGGCTGGTCTTTCTGATCTTAACTCGCCAGCGGCCAATCAGGAGAAGTCAGCAAGAATTTCAAAATGCTTTTCGCGGTTTGGCTGAATTATCACGCAGTCGTTACGCCGACCTCCGATTTGTGCCGCTCGACCATTTACCGACGCTTTGCGTAGTGCGTATTGTTTGGGGAGCCGTATTTTCAGCTGAATCTCTTTTGCCGAGCTGGCCGGTTCAAGATCAACTGCCGCCTTCACCTTTGACGTGGAGTGTTCGGCAACCATGTTCAATGTCACTCGTCCAAATCGAGTGGGAGCGCGTTCAATGCCGATTTCCTTGCCCGAGATCACCCACTCACGCGGAATTCCCTTGGCCAGATATAAGCTGTCCTCGTCGGAATCCTCCAGCACCAGCATCCAACGCACGAGGATCGGAATCGTAAGCTGGGCAGGAATGCAGAACAGGGCGTTGTCGCCGTCAATACCGGCAACTTCGCCCGCGGTCCAACTTCCGCGCGTGTGGTCGTGAAAACCATGCGAGTACAAAAACAGTAGGAACTCTTCAATGCGGTCCATTCGCAACAGCGCCTGCGCGTAACCGTAGGAGATGAAGCCGAGGATGTCGCGTCCTTCACCGTGTGGGGGTTCCACGTTCGCCAGGACGCCGAGCGTGGTCGCGCCGTACGCCTGCATACAGTTGATGATCAGTTTTGTCATCTCGGTCGGTAGAACATCAGCCTGCAGCAATTCTGCATAAGGCCGGTGCGGCCATTGTTGCGGGCTCGGATGCTCCTTCTGCATGGATTCCCAAAAGGTTCCGGTTGCACCCGCATAAGTGCCGATATATGGGGGATCCATATCGCGACGGATGTTCTTCTGGAAGCTGGCGATAACGGCATCTTGCAGAGTCTTACTTCTCGACTGCCAGTCAGTTGCTTGCTTAGTGGCTTGGGGCGAGCGGCTGAGAGATTCCCAGACACGACTCAGATCGCGCAGGCCGCGTGCCGCGAAGGCGTTGTTCGCATAATAAGGAAGCCACCAGATCTGCGGCTTCGCCATTAAACATGAATCCGACTCGCTCCAGCCGTGAATGAGTCCATAGCCCACGTCATCCTTTGCCCGGCGAAGACTCTCATCCTGCATTTCGCTGAGCAGCTTGGCCGTGGCTTCAATCTTGTTCCTATGCTTCGTCAGCAGGTCGCGATCGCGTGTGTAGTTGAAATATCGGGCGAGCAGCGACAGCGTCATTCCGAACTGCGTGGTCTCAGGTCCGCGCATGTTGATCATGCCCTTCGTGTCCACGAAATCTGAGAAGTAGTTATCAATCACGGTGCGGGCCATGTCGAAGCGGCCCCACTCCAGGTTGGTATATACGGAGCTGGTGAAAATGTCCTGGAAGCCGTCATACTCCGAGCCGTAGTAGTCGCGATCGACTGCGCCATACTTCGGATAAACGCCTCCGGGCCTCACCATGAGTTCCTTGGCGAACGCGTGCCGCGACATATCCACCCACACAGGTTTTGGAATTGAAACTGGGGCGAAGTCGGCGAGCAGTTTCGCCCAATAAGCGGTGAAGATCAGTAGAGCACGGTAGAAGGCTTCCGGGCGGGGATCGACCCGCGCCGGTGGAAATTCTGGATAACTGTAACCGTAAACTACTTTCGTGATTTTCCCGTTCTCGATTCGTGCGGTGCGATGCCAGGTTTGTACGATGAACTTGTCGCGCGCCTCAACATCGCCAAACATAACGATTTCGGCATAGGCGTCTTCACCTTCTGGAAACACTTTGCGCACCGCCGGCATCCAGCCACCGACCAGCCCATCGAACCGTTTCCGAGGAGTCTTCTTATCCTGTGGCTGGTTTGTTTCCGGGAAGAACTGAACGGGATGATACGTTCTGGTGCTTCCCCCCGGAAACACTGGCATTGTGTCGCAGCACTCTTTGGTTCCCACGAATGTGTCCCAAGGCAGGCGCCAACTCGGGCCATTGGGTGGTACGGACCCAAGTGGCGGGGCCGCGGCTTTCACTTTCGCAGGATCGGGATCATCTCCTCCTGCGAGCAGGCGCTCGGCGAGCAGGTCACGCGGTGATGTGCCGATGTCTTTGAGCGCAAGGCCAAGATATGGAGTGGGCTCTTCGGCAAAGGAGGCTTCGGCGCTTTTCGTGAGCACACGCGCGCCGGCGGAAGAGACGTAGGTGATCGACCCCTCGCGGGTGCGCAGATCTTCATACACTTTCCAACGAGTTGAGTCGAGAGTGAATTCGCACATCAATGTATGCCCGGCGAGGTCAACAGTTGCGAGCGGGAGGAGGCTGGATGGAATGACTTGGGCCGATTGCGCATTCGCCTCAGTCAGTTGCAGACAGGCCACAGCCGTGCCAAGCGTGGTACTTTGCAGGAAGCGACGTCTATCCATGATGTCCTCGGAGGTGTTCGCGAACTGATACGACTAGATGTGGGCTGTTAGCGGTTTCCCGGTGAACTCCACCTGCCGTTTCGTCTGTTCGAGCCTGATTTCGAGATTACGGCGCAGGGGCGGCAACATGCGCGCGCCATCAGCCAAGCCAATATTGAGCGTTCGTTGCGCGTCATGCCAGGCCATCTGCAAGCCCATCCATTCGCCTTTGCGGTAGTCAAATGACTTTCCATCGTCCTCGTACAAGAGAAACGAGGCGTCAGATCCTGGGTACACGCAAATCGTGACTGGTTCTCCCGATGCCTCGTAAACGTGCTGCTTCACGGGGCCGAGGGGGAGAATCGTGCCCGCGCGGACGTAGAGCGGAATGGTTTCAAGATCAACTGTGCGAGAAATCTCCCGTCCGCCTTCCACGCGTTCGTTGGTCCAAAAGTCGTACCAAACTCCTCGCGGAAGGTAGAGTTGGCGCGACGTTGCCCCTTGCTCCACTACCGGCGCGACCAGCACATCTCGTCCCCACAGGTACTGGTCACCTCGCGCGACTGCCTTCGGATCCTCCGGATAGTGCAGCCACAGAGCGCGAATGATCGGCATTCCTGTCAGCGTGCACTCCCGCACGGCGCTATAAAGATAGGGAAGCATGCGATAGCGAAGTTCGAGATACTTGCGGCAGATCGGCTCAACCTGCGAATTGTGCAACTGGCCTGCGTCTGGAACCGCCGCGCCTTCGTATCGGCTGATCTCCATTGGGCCGGGATCGCCAGTGTTCCACCCCCACGGCAACCGCAGCTTCCAGTTACGCCCATGACAGCGGAACAAAGGACAGAACGCTCCAAACTGAAACCAGCGCAGATAAAGTTCAGCGGTAAATTCTTTTGTTGGTACAAAACCACCTATGTCCGTGCCCCAATAGGGAACTCCGCTGACACCGGTGTTAATTGCGATAGGGATGTGCGTCTTCAATGTCTCCCAGGTTGAATACACGTCTCCGGACCACAAGAACGAAGCGTACCGCTGCATCCCGGCATAGCCATTGCGATGGAGCGCATAGGGACGCTCGTTCGGCCGATCAATCTGCGGACCTTCCCAGTACATTCGGTTTCGCGTCAGACGTGACGCGATGTCCAGCGGATCGCCTTCATCC
>Ga0075425_100005541_pt1 | contig 13140 bp, 8 predicted proteins | sample SoiMethybrSBSTD4_FD_75300 | JGI IMG/M metagenome (GOLD analysis project Ga0075425, IMG submission 75300) | Bulk soil microbial communities from a Populus tree surrounding site in Tennessee, USA - Soil MetaG P. TD hybrid SBSTD4 | ecosystem: Environmental > Terrestrial > Soil > Tree plantation...
AGGCTTGGATCGTCAGGGGAGGATTTGATGAGCGGGACACAAAATAGCGACTTAATCCTTGGATTACAGGGCGCCGATACTATTAAAGGTAACGGTGGATCCGATGTCATTCAGGGAGATGAAGATCCTGATAAGCTGTATGGAGGAGATGGGAATGATATTCTTCAAGGCGGGCAGGGGAGTGATTTAATCTACGGAGAGAATGGAAACGATATACTTTCTGGTGGCTTAGACGATGATATGCTTTCAGGCGGAAATGGAAACGACAAGCTTTATGGCGGAGATGGAGATGATATACTTCAGGGAGGACCAGGCGCTGATTTCTTCGACTGTGGTGATGGCATTGATATAGTTATAGATTCTAACATAACTGAGGGAGATGATAGTGCAGGAAATTGTGAAGAGCTACTCAATAATGTGGTGTTGCCCAATCAAACGCCACAGGTTGGTACCACTGGTTAAAAGTGAGAGTATCATGAATCTCAGCGAAATGGGAAATAAAAATAATGACTCGATCGCCCTGAGCGTCAGGAACGTCTCCAAAATATTTATTTCAAAGGCGGAAAAGGTAGTAGCCCTAAAACACATTAGCTTTACCGTTAGAAAAGGCGAGTTTATCTCTATTATAGGACCGTCTGGGAGTGGCAAATCGACGCTTCTTAACATCCTAGGAGCCTTGGATAGACCAACAAAAGGAATAGTTTCAATTGGGGGGGTTAACTTATTTTCCCTTGATGAAAATGAGATAGCGTATATGAGGAACAGGCTAATAGGTTTCATATTTCAGTCTTATAATCTCGTGCACAGAATGACTGTCCAAAAAAATGTCGAGCTTCCTGCAATGGTCATGGGGATGAGCAGGGCAGAAAGGAGTCGTAAATCTCTTCTTCTATTACAGGCCCTGGGAATAAAAGACAAAGCGAAAGTAAAGGCCTACAATCTAAGCGGTGGGCAACAACAAAGGGTTGCGATCGCAAGAGCTCTCATGAATAATCCCACAGTTATATTAGCCGACGAACCTACTGGAAATCTTGACACCAAGACAGGAGCTGAAGTATTTGGCATGCTCAAGAATCTTTCTTTAAAATACAGGAGAACGGTAGTAATGGTAACTCACAATCCTGATCTAGCTATGCAAACTGATAGAATAATTCACATAAAAGATGGGACTATTGAAAAAGAGGTTATAAATTAAAATGGGTGTCATTACCAATGTGGGAAACGTTATTCAAAGACTTCAAAGTGTAAACAATCATAGCCTATTGATTTGTGGATTAGCTCTTATTTTGCTAATAGGTCTGTGCGGGAACGGAGCCAGTATTATAAGTAACAGCCAAGTTTTGAATGCTTACGGACAAACTGATAATGCCCCTGCCGTTCAAGACTCCTATTGGACAGATAATTTAAGTTCAATTCCTGGAGCGCGGCAGACCAAGGTTGAAGTTGGTCCTGGTGAAGGGTCTTCGACTCTCGCCATAGTTCTTGTGAATAAGGCCAGACAAGACATAACAGGTGTTAAGGGAATTCTGACCCTGCCTGAAGGATTTGACGCGGTCGCCTCACCAACGAATCAGCTAGGTAATAACAGGGTAAATTTAACAAGTGACAATACTTCAGAGGCTAGCTTCAGATCTGTTGTCAAGGCTGGTGAAACTTTTACATTGTACTTTGATATCAATGTCCTAGACGACGCAAAAGTAAAACAGTATGCTACCAATTTGAAATTGCTATATTCCAAGGTATTAGATTTAGGCAACCTAGAAATTGATTTACCAATTCAATTCCGTGTTCCCGGAAAAGTCATTTTGGATTTAAACACTGTGTCTACAGAACCTCTGAATCCTGGCACGATAAACAGAGTGCCAATATCAATAAAAAATATTGGTAGTTCAAGCGCGAATGGCGTCACTGTTACCATTAAAGATATAAATCGTGGGAATCTATCGTCGAGTGACTCTGTTTCAACAACATCTGATCTAGCTTCATCCTCAGTCAATCTTGGGAGCACGACCTTTGACTTGGGAACCATCGCTCAGAATAGCTCAAAAGTAATAAATTCCAGCATCTACCCGGGATTTGATGGAAGCGGAAAAGTACAGAATCTCAATCTACAAATTTCTTATGGTGATGCCTATGGCATTAGAAAACAGATAAATTCGTTGGTAGGCCTCGTAGTAGCTCCAAAACCACCTGAATCAGTTATAGCTGTCCGAACGATAGTCAACGAAAGTGGAAATAATTTAGAGGGTGGAACTAATAACATAGGTCCAAATGCCACAAAAATTGCAAAAGGGATAAACAATAATCAAAATGCACTCATCATAACTGCCGGTCAGATTCAAGATTTGAAGTTTGTAATATCTAACAATTCAAGCAATACGGTTTCAAATCTTGTAATGACTCTTAACTCTCCTCTTGATTCCGTGAAGATAGTGGGAGATTCAAAATGGACATTGAATACTTTGCGTCCACAGGCAGAACAAATATTTGACACCAAGGTCTTCGCGGCTAAAAGCGCAGTTGGAAATCCAATGCTTTTCAACCTAGGACTAAACTACATATTCAATGGTGACACTAAGAAAGATACCCTCAATCTCGGGGCTTATGTAACAGGACAGTTCAAAATTAGAGCTTATGATTTCAATATCACTGATATCGGGGGAATTCCTAATCTTGTTGCTAATTTATTAAATGAAGGTAACTCCTTGGCAATGTTCACGACGGTAGAACTAGTAAAGGATCAGTCACAAGCAAAGCAGTTAGTTGATTCCTTACCGCCACCACAGTATCTTGGTGATTTGGATGAAAATTCGCCTCTCCCGGTTAGTATACCATTAATGATACCCAAAAGTACCGAACAAGGGACGTATCCAGTATCTCTTCTAGTAACGTATAAGGATGACTTGAGAATAGAGCATTCTGCATTACTTAATGGAACAGTACTCTACCAGCTCAAGGTGCAAGGAGAGACTTCATCCGGCGGGTTATTCGGCTCTGGCCCTAAAAGCGGTGTTCTTATACCTGGAGTGATTGTAGTCATAGTTGTTGGCGCCGTCGGTATTCTGTTATATCTCAGACGCAGAAAGCGTTCCAAGCTACGGTCACAGTTAGAAAAAACTGAAAATGACGATCTTGTTCTAGATAAGAATACGTCTTTTGAGGAGAATATTCAACCTCGAGAAAATATAGAGAAGGAAGACCGTTCCGGATTACAGAAATAGGAGTTAGAAATACAGAATATGAATTTTCTTGAAATTTTTCAGTTTTCCTTCGAGGCTTTGATGAGTAGAAAGCTAAGGTCTGTATTGACCATCCTTATGGTCATGGCAGGAAGTAGCCTCCTAAATTCTGTGAACGGATTTGGTGCTGGATTTACTGAACTGTTCAACAAGCAATTTAGCAACCTGGCACCAAATGTTATGTTCGTCACCAGTTCCCAACAGCAACAGGGAGGAGGCGGACCGGGATCTGCACCTCCTCCTCCTGCAAAGATAACGCTAAATGCCGCTGTCATAAACAGAATAAAATCCCTTCCATTTGTAGACGATGTCATACCAACATATCAGAGTCAAATAGAAATTCACTCAAAATCAGATACTAGAACGGTTTCAGTATTCTCGGTGGACCCTGAAAAACTTAAGGTGATATCTCCGACGTTAGAGTACGAGCCAGGTTCCTCATTAAGACCAAATGATCCATCTGCAATAATTGTGGCACATGATGTGGCTAATCCTCCAGGAAAAAATACCCCGTTCATCACACTTGGTCAGACCATACGGGCAACTTACTCTTTTGTTGATCCCGACACAGGTAAACAAAGAGAGGAATCCAAGAATTTTGTCGTTACAGCCGTAGGCAAGCAGACCGGTAACCCAACCATTGACAATGCAGTTATTATTAATCTCAACAGTGGTAACATACTGCTACAAAAATCCAACAAGTATGATACCCTTTTTACAGTGGCCCGCTCCAGTCAATTTGTAGGACAAGTTGAAAAGGAAATTAGATCCCTGTACGGAAAAGATATTGGGATTACTACTCTTGATGCCTTATTGAAGACAGTTAGGGAATTCACTGGAGGAATAAACGCATTTTTGCTCAGTATTGCGGTTATATCGTTGATTGTGGGCGGGGTTGGAATTATAACGACATTGTATACATCAGTAATCGAAAGAACGCGAGAGATTGGAACTTTAAAGGCCATAGGGACCGAAAGCAAGAATATTCTTTTCTTATTTCTTGTTGAGGCCCTTTTGATAGGAGTAATAGGAGCTACCCTAGGCCTACTGGGTGGCCTTGGAGGCGGATACGTACTTGGAAACTTGGGCCCGCGCAATGGTCCGCCACTAATTCCGGTTTATCTTGCATCGGATATGGCCACGGTGTGGATTATTTCTGTCTCCTTGTCCATTGTGGCCGGACTATTTCCCGCTTGGAAGGCTTCTCGAACACTTCCCATTGAAGCTCTTAGACCGCAATAATATAAAGGCAAGATAATCCAAACTACAGCACTATCCTAGTATTCCTAAGCCCACAATTCTGGTGAGCTGATTCTGGAGATAGTCTCTCAGATCTAATATCTTGACTCAGTCACCTATGGCTATCCTCTATTTTTTTTAAGTCATTCTTTAGACTCTCAACTGTTTTCGGTATCTCGTCGATCGCGCACGAAAGACAAAATGACTGCAAGGAGAGTGGATATGTGAAATATCTTTCCTGTAACATTATATCCTTTCTACACTTGGTACATTTTTTAAGTTTGTAAGGGTCTGTATTCTTTAGTATCATAGTTATATCTATGGAATCTACGTTTAATATAACATAATGCACACGTTTATGTTAATAATTGACCAACAGGAATAAGGTTCAAACAAATGAAGAAAAACAAGATTGTGTTACAAAAAATAACGGAGTTGAAAAAGAGGAGTCGGAATTATTGAAACGGAAAGCGGCCGAGGAGAAGGAAAGGAGGAGAACACGAGGCCCTTACAGAAAAAGCAGTGGGAGCAATGCTCCAAATTAAAATAATAAGAAAATTATCATGATGAAATATATGACTCTCCTTAATCTTGCTTCCTTCGCTTTTTCAACTCAGATACCACCTCTACCTGAATAGTATCGCCTGTAGCTCACGTTATTGAAAGGATTGGTTCATCATGTTGAAAAATTGGGTTTCGGTCATTCTGTTCTTCTGGTCTATCCACTGTTCTACGTCTTTTCCAGCCAAATATCGAAAATTAGGACTCTCACTTTTAACGGCATGCAATATTACATTTGCAACCAATGAAGGGGGAGAACTGTTTTGCATCAATTGACTAAAGACTTTATCCATTTTCTGCGTCATGCCATAATAAGCAGAAGAGGACTCCCGAGATCTCTTTGCTTTAACCATTCCTGATTCGAAGTTTGTTCTAATAACTCCCGGTTCAACAAGTATCACCTTAATTCCAAATGGGTTTAATTCATATGATATAGACTCGCTAAGACCCTCTAATGCAAATTTGGTGCTAACATAGGCAGAGCCTCCAGGATAACCAAACCTCCCAGCACCTGAACTTACATTGACTATAACTCCAGATTTCTGTTTCCTCATTATAGGAATGATGGCTTGAGTTACTCTAAAGACACCAAAGAAGTTAGTCTCATATTGTTGCTTAATCTCGTCTAGGGATAGATCTTCAAATGCGCCTGCCAATCCGTAGCCGGCATTATTTACCAAAACGTCAATCCTACCAGACTCTGACATTACGGACGCTACTGCATTTGTCACTGATTGATCTTTCGTGACGTCGAGTTGAATGATTTTTAACGGAAGCTTTTCCTTATCCGCAACAGATCTGATATCATTCCCCTTTTGGAGATTTCTCATGGTTGCATAAGTAGTAAAGCCATCCTTAGCCAGAACGATGGAAGTTTCATAACCTATGCCACTCGAGCTTCCAGTTACAACTGCCACTTTATTATTATTCTTCGTCATCAAAATAATAAATGAACTGATCTTATTTAAGAAATATATTCCCTACGAGTTGCCTGCAGAATGACCAATAATGATTATAACATCCTTTCAAATATTGGCGTTTAACATGTACAGTTATTAACTGCATCAGAGCTAGGCCTGTATTAGCGCGATTAGATGTGGGGCACCAAAAACTTTTCCTATTGAATCCACAACTCCTTCCAATTATGTTTGCAGACCCCACAAACGACCAACTGAAGTGCACTGCCATCAGCTCTACGAATTGTTTCTATGCTCCTAAGAATGGATTTACAATTACTACAGCCAGAAACGTCGATGATATCTGACCTATTTTCTGTGATAGTTTCACTTGTCTCCCGTTCAATGAAATTTATGAAGGCCACCGCTATTTCAATATCCTAGCATAACCTAGTTCTATATATTTCGCCTGCCAAATTACGTATAACTAAATCTACCGTAATTGCTACTAAGAGAAATTTAGAACATTCAAGGTGGTATCAAAATTAAGATATCTCCGGAATTCCGAAACTTTACTTTAGGCCCATGAAATCAAAAAAATTGGAGGTTGGCGCTGGTAATTTGCGAATAGGTTGTCATTTTTTCTCAATCTTAATTTTTTGAGGCATTACTACGCTCTCGACAACCCCGAGGACCTTTTCAATATGCGCTGGTTTAGAAATAAAATAATCAATATTTTTTATATTAGTACTTTTGATGTATTCTTCTTCAAAAGCGCTCATCAGTATTATTTTTATACTTTTAAACCTAGTCTTTAATTTGGTTGCCAACTCGATTCCGGACATACATGGCATCCTCACGTCGCTCAGAACTAGTCCATATTTAGAGTGGTTCGAGCAGATAGTGTCATAAGCTTTCAATGGATCTGTAAACGCTTCTGCGCTATACCCATTGGCCTTTAATGCATGAACGAACAGGTGCGCTATACTCTCTTCGTCATCCACGACCGCAATATTCTTGCTAAAGAATGGTTCTTCTTTTTTGCTTTGAGACGTAGGTCAAATGAACGCTATAAAAATTAAATCATTTTTTGACAATTTTTGTTAATACTCAAATCAAATTTAGTAAAGCCGTTACCAGATCGGGGCATAATACAATCTTTTGTCTCGACTCGGTTAGTAAACAGGAAGGATTTGTATCAAAAACTCTTTTTTTATGTTATTATCATATCTTCTAAGCTAATTTTTACCGCATTATGGAGATAGTATTTTGCCCGTCTAGAGGGTGACACCTGTAACGTTGCACCCGAACTATCGAGTGGTAATATTTCGATAAAAAAATAACAATTAGTATTCTCTAAAACCCACGACGTAAATTTAACTCCAGAATTATCGTGATATATGTTGTTACGCCCTTCCTGGTTGTAAATGTCATGAAAATTGGGATAATAATTATTACTAAACTGGGTAACCTAATTTTTGTTTGATGCCCCAGTGTGGACACTGAATCCGAAAGAATGGATACCCCAAGGTTAACTTTGTTAATCAATCCATTTAAGATTTTAGCGCCTTGGAGAATTACTTATACAAATCCCAGCAGAGGTTCATTGGTTCCATAGACAGCTCTGTTCGTTCATTCTCTGCTGGGAGATTCTTCTGCCAACTCTTTTAAGTAGTTACCGTATGATAAACTCCAAAAATCTAACTGGCAGGAGGTCTCGTGAACTCACGAAAGGACAACTCCTGCACGGTTTAAGTCTTCAAATTTAGGATTCTACTTCTTTTTTTCGTGGTCCATCTTAAGTCTTGGACGTATCGTCATTTCTAGCTGGGAGGACGGTCCCAAATGCTGCGCCTCATTCAATTGGCTAAAATTTTTGCCGACCTGCTATAGCTTATTTTGACCAACATACATTCTACTATTGGGATGGTAGCGTAGCTTCAAATAGCAGACGTATATTTAGACAGGGAAAACTTATCTCCTATCCATAATAAAAACCCCTGACACTGCAACTAGCTCATAGGGGATGTTCTAACTGGTATTCGATATTTCCTCTTAATGAGATTATCTTTAGCTCTATCAATTTTATCTTAAAAAAATCTATAAACCATATTAGTGTTGATGAATAAAGAATTGTATGCCACACCAAATATGGAGCGGAAGCATCTCGTTTGGCCTTGTTACGATACCTATTAAGCTATATCCAGCCACCGAAGACAAGCAATTTTCATTCAATCAACTGTGTCCGAGAGGTCACAGAATTAAGTACAAGAGGTGGTGTCCGGTTGAAGAAAAAGAAATCGACTATTCCGACATTCAGAAAGGCTACGAAATACAGAAAGATAACTATATAGTACTCGAAAAAGATGATTTGTCAAAAGTCAAGCTTAAAACAACCAAGAGCATAGACATAAAAGAATTCGTTGATTTCAAGGAGCTTGACCCAATATTGGTTGAAAAAAGTTATTATGTCGTCCCCGATACTAAACAGAGTAACGCCAAGGCTTACTCATTACTTGTTAAAGTTCTTAGCGATGAGAAAAAGATAGCCATTGGCAAGATTATTCTGAGAGATAAGGAAAATATTGTTGCACTAAGGCCATACCAGAGAGGAATGGTAATGCATATACTGAAATACCTCGATGAGATTAGACCTACTGACGAGATCCCGGAAATAGTAGAATTAACAAAGGAAAAACCTAAACTGGAAGCTGAGGAATTATCCTTAGCTAAATTGCTAGTAGACAAGTTCAGTAGCAAAGATTTAGACCTGAGTGAATACTTTGACACGTACGCTAAGGAATTGGAAAGACTAATAGATGCTAAAAGTAAAGGTCGAACGATTGTCGCCAAACCTGAACGAAAACAGAAGGCACCTCCCGATCTTTTAGAGGCCCTCAAAGCGAGTATGCAGGTTAAAAAGCCAAAATAATTTATTATAATAACAATGAATAAAAAATAAGCCAAAAGGGTGGAAATCAGGCTTTAATCTTATACAGATGGCAACATAAATAGTTCAAATGGTTTGTAAAAAAAGGGTTTCAAATTATTGTACCCTTTGGTCATATGTTATTACTACACAAATACTAGATGGCGAATGTCTTAGAACGGTTTTTGTCAAGATCGTGAGGTAGTAGCAATCAAAAATTATCTGTTTCTCCTGCGGTCTATGGATGCCATTATGTGTTTCATTGCGTAAAGTATTGCGAATGTTCCTCCTAAGGATATGGCGAGAACAGAGATGATCCATAACAAATCGTTAGTTCTAATTAATAGAAGAATTAAGTTAATTATTTGTGTCACCTGTTTCTTTGTAGTGATTGCACATCAATGCGAATAACCTCGTTTCTATAAACATTGTTACTTATGTAGTATGGTCCTCATAAAGTTGTTGATTATTTGCATTACGGTAGATAATTCAAATTGAAGACCTGATTTCACATTTGCTAGACTTGAACCCGTAATTTATCATAATAGGTCGTGTGAGTCGTGTGCTAGGATTTCTAAGAAAAGTCTATAAGCTGTACAAGATTTAAAAGCACTGAATATTTAGGGAGAAGATACCTGTTTGAAATGAGAGTTTTGGTAATTGACGATAACAAAGAGATCACAGATATGTTATCATTTTACTTAGAAAGTTTAGACGGATATGAATGCGAAGTCATCAATGATGGTAAGGAGGGGCTTCAGGCAATCAAGTCTACCAATTTCGACGTGGTAATTCTCGATCTTGCGATGCCCGAATATAGTGGGATTGACATTATAAATTCTTTGAAGAAGGACAACTTATTAGGTAAGAATAGGATAATTGTACTAACTGCATCCTCCCTAAACGAAGAGGATACTAACAACTTGGTACGGGATGGAGTTAGGGCTGTTCTAAAGAAGCCTATCTCTGTGGATGAATTGACCGAGGCCATGCAGCAATTTAAACACTAGGATAAACGTTTTTTTTCATAATTCGAGTCCCTAAACTCAACACTTATTCCTTAAGTACCAAAAAAAGAATAACCGAACCCTTGCTTACCATCTTATTTCCTTCTTGAACATGGACATAAAATATGCGTAGAACCTGACGCAGGAATAGAGCGGCCTATATAGGAAGATCATAACAGGTGCAAGATAAACGTACTTCAGATCGTTCTTGTTTGGGGAAAAAAGTCCTGCGGTTATTATGACGATAATTTCATTTACAAAATAAATCATCATTATGAAAATCATAGGATATATTATAGAGTTTTGAAATACTAGAAAAATATAGGCGAGTGATATCATTCTAACGAACAATAGCACAATATCCATAAACATCATGTCTAATATTCCCAAAATAAATAGAAGCGGATAAGTGGTGCGGCCGGTCACTGAATCCTTGTGTTTTAGCAAAGTTGCAAATTGGCCGTGAGACCACCTTACCCTTTGTCTAATCCACTCGCCCCAATTATTTGGGCAATATGTTTGAGCTATGGCTTTTGGGACAAATTCAACTCTTCCTTTCGTTTTAAAGATTTTGATTCCAAGATCGAAATCCTCAGTTATGGTATCTTTATCGAAAAAACCCACTTTGCTTATTGTACCTTTACGGAACGCGCCAAATGCGCCAGGAATTATAACAAGAATTCTCATCATTAACCTAATTCTTCTTCCAAGTTCAAAAGCAATTAGATATTCGTAGGACTGACACTTGGTTAGAAGGTTCTTAACACCCCTGTCTCCGCTGAGGATCCTAACGTTTCCCGCGACCGAAACGATGTCTTGCACAGTCATATACTTTGCAACTTCAGAAAGTGCATTACGCTCCAAGAGTGTATCACCATCCATTACAAGAATTACGTCACCCGAAGCAAAAACAGCGCCAAAGTTAGATGCCCCTGATTTGGAACCCTTAGACCCTTCGGTTCGCTTGACCAATTTAATCTTTCCACTTTTATAATAAGGATAGGCTTGTTGAAATGTATCATCAGTAGAATGATCATCTATCACTATGATCTCTTTATTGGGATACGTGTTATCTAGTAAGGATTCAATGGTCTTTTTAATCGATGCGCCCTCATTGTGAGCTGGGACCAATATAGAAATCTTAATTTGTGCTTTTTCAATACTTTGAAATCGAATCGGATGTATTTTTCTGAATAAATGATGTATAGATAATACGATAGGTTTACCTAGATTTCTGAATAGATCTACAAAAACAAACGAAATTATTCCGATAAATTGCCAAAATGTTAGATTATGAATCCAGGTTACATAATCTTGAAAAAAAGAAAGTAAGTTTACTGTTATGCTAAATTCAAATAGAAATGAGATTAGCAAGAATTTCTCAGCAGGTTACTCCTTCGTATTCTTTTTTGTTTTTGGTCTATCCTTCACGAATACGGTCATTACAAATACTTTTCCTTAAATTTAGATAACATCTCATTTTCGTTCTCGATAACAACCTGAATTATGCCAAATTTATCTATCAAGGTCCGAGCGACTTCTATAGGCTCAGAAAACAGAATAGCGTACTTTGTTACGTGACGCTGCGCAAATTTTCCTACATTATCCAAATCTATTAATCTTGATATGGAATTTTCAATATCGGTTCCAATAAGTGAAATCACTATTAGATCTGTTTCCTTTTCAGCAACGAGGTCGAACGGACCGTACGGCTGTCCTTCAATTGTTACTGTCTCGTCCAACCTTATTTCGAATCCTTTGTCTCTGAAAAATTGTTCAATAGGGGATAACGAGATGATATTTTGCTTTATCTCCTCCAGCTTTTCAACGCTAATTTCGTAGTTGTACATTTGATTCCAAGTGCCATCGGATAAACTAAAGCCCGAGTTACCACACTGATTACAATCATAGGAGAGCTCTGGTATTGTAAATATATTCTGACATTCCCGGCATTTCAGGGCGGATATTACCCTGAAGTAGTCTACACCAATAAGTTTGAGCTCTTTTTGGCATTTAGGACAAATCAGCAGGTTGCCCTGCTGAAAATTGCTTTCCAAATCCGCGTGCCCACATTTGTTGTGTTCCAATACGTTCCCACGAATAAAGTTACTTGCCTTGCAATTTTGGCACAAGTAATTTATCATTAGATTAATTGACTTGCAACCGGGACAGGACAACTTGAGCTGCGTTGGAGACTTGACAATGTAAGAAGCATTCATCAACGACTGGATAGTCTTCTCATGATCTCTTAGTGAATTGATCGTCTTGGAGTCGTATTCTATTCTAGAATGAATTTTTTGACCAAGGGACGACCCTGCCATTAGCTCTTTTAATATTTTTCTGGCCGTAGGCATCAATAATAATCTCTGGTGTTCTGAAATCTTTGACTTGCGGCTCCAATCGATAGTAACTTTATGCAGAGAACGCGCTATACCTTTAATGCCTAAATCAGTCTTTACAATGTAATCACGAGCCCCCGCCCTTCCTGCTATCTGTACCATCTTCGGATCTTCTGAAACCGACATCGCGACAATAGGAATATTTCTAGCATGGTGGCTAAAGAATTCAACAGTAGGTTTATCGTATGGGTTAAAATTACAAAGTATCGCATCATACTTACCATTTTTCAACATAATTGATGCATCAGTGACACTCGAACACTTATCTAGTAATATTGAACCTCCTATGTTTCCTTGGATCTTCAATTGAGCAAATTCATCATCGTCGACAAGAAGCACATGCAATTTTTTTACGAACAAGTAGTCCTTATCATCGCTCTTAGCCCCACGGATAATTTGCTTTAAATCTTCAACCAATGATGGATCTACAAGGATACTATCTTTTTGTAGCCCACTGTTAAGCTGAAGTAAAACTGATTTAATTGTGTCTAGGGTGCGCTTGCTAGGTATGACCTTGCCTGAAATCAACCCTTCGGTAATAGTTTGGATTTGCTCAGCAATTTTGGCAACCTCAGGATGGTCCTCTATTCTAGATGCAGACAGCACTTTAGATACCGTCTGGAACAATTCATCACGGTCGCGTTTCTCTCCATATTGCTCGATGATGTAGATGGCCTTCTGAAGATGGGTTGACACTATTGCTTTATATTCTGTGGAATATAGAACGTAATCTCCTGAGATCGGTATTCTGGAGTTAATATTTCCAATTGAGGTCATTCTTCTTTCTTTTTCCAATCTTTCATAGAGCACGCTTCTTATAGGTTTTCTCGTAAAAGTTTTGTCGAAAATTGATCTATGATCTAATTCTGG